>Ga0207646_10000361_pt1 | contig 61092 bp, 59 predicted proteins | sample KBSK5502metaG_FD_184343 | JGI IMG/M metagenome (GOLD analysis project Ga0207646, IMG submission 184343) | Corn, switchgrass and miscanthus rhizosphere microbial communities from Kellogg Biological Station, Michigan, USA - KBS K5-50-2 metaG... | ecosystem: Host-associated > Plants > Roots >... | reverse complement strand
CCGCCGGTCCAGACCCCGAGCCCAGCGCGGCCAGGAGTACCGCCACCCCCGCAAGTGCCTTCATGTCCCTCCGACGATCGCGCCGTAGGCCATATTCTGCCCTGCATTCTGCCATCGGGAACCCGGCCGGGGAAGCGGGTCAGGCCGGGATGTCGGTGCGGGCCTTTCGCAGGTCCTCCAGGTCCTTGCTGGACACCGCGAAGATGCCGGGCTCGGCCTTGAGCTTCACATAGGTCACGGCGCCGTCGGTGCGCCCCACCTGCAGCGTCGCCAGCTCGGCGCCGCCGTTCTTGAAGACGGTCACCTCGAGCTCGGGCTTGTCGAGCCCGAACTTTGCCTCGTCACCGCCCTTGGAGGCGATCTCCTTCCAGCGGAGAGCTTTGAGCCCCAGGAGGAGACTCGACACCCGTCCTTCCTTGGTGGAGCCGCGGGACGGCTCCGTCACCTTCCAGTCCGCCTCGCCGCTCTTTTCCACCACGAGCGGCTTCTCGCCGCCCGTCACCCGGGCGCGCTTGACGTCGCCGATCTCGAACGCGGGGAACAGCGTCCGGTCGCGAAGCGTCGCGACATCCGGCGTGAACTCGGCCAGCGCCTTGCCCTCCACCAGAACCACCGGTCCCTCCCCCTGCACGGCGGCCACCGCCGCCGGCTGGCCTCCACGGCGCTCGGGCGAGGTCTGGAGCAGGAGCGTCTTCGGCTCCTTGGCGCCCGTCTCCCATAGCTTGACGCTGACCTCGGGTCGGCTCAGGTATCGCGGCACCTCGGCCGCCCCTTCGGCGAGAAAGCCGAGCGCGCGCAGGTCGCGGATCTTCCACAGGAACTGGGTGACCGCGCCAGTGTCGGCCTTGAGCGCCTCCGGCGCGGTGAGCTTCCAGCCCGCCCCCTCCTTCTCGAGTACGACCGCCTCACGGCCGTGGGTGATCTCGAGCTTGGCGAGCTTGTCGGGGGCGTAGCTCATCACGACCTTGTCGCGGAGCGCCGCCACCGTCTTGGGGAACGCGGTCCAGAGCGCCTCCGCGGTCAGGATCACGCCCGGCTCCCCGTCGCGCTTGACGTACACGCCTTTCTTCTCGGGCACCGCGCGGCCGACCAGGAGAGTGCGAGAGGAGCGATCCTTATCCTTGCCGATCCAGACCGTCACGCGCGAGGGCTTGTCGAGCCCGTAGGGCTGCAGCGCCTTCGGCGCGTCGTCGACGAACTCGATCGCCTTGGCCCCTTCCAGCTTGTCGAGGAACTCCGCGATCAGATCCGGGTCGGCCCGCAGAGCCCGCGGCTTCACGAGCCGCCACTTGCCGGGCTCGTCGGCGGCCAGGCCGATCTGGTCGCCGCCGACGTCCAGGTCCAGCCCGGTCACGCTCCGCCGGTCCAACGCGATCACGCTCCGGTCGCGGAAGTCGGCGGGGGGCCGGCTGGTATCGCGCGAGATGTTCTCGGAGAGCGTGATCACCGCCGGCTTGGCGCCCTCGCGCGCGTAGACCCAGACACCGGTCGGGTTCTTGGCGCCCACCCGGAGCACGAGAGGGTCCGCGCGCCCCTTGACCTCGAGGCGCACCTCCGCTTCCGGCGGATCGAGACCGAAGTCGGCGGCCTTCGCGGGATTGGGATCGATCTCCCGGTCCATCCGCGCGGTGGCCAGGCCGGTCACCACGTCGTCCACCACCGCGCGGTCGGCGCGCGCCTTGATCGGCTCGATCATCTCCCAGCCGCCGTCGGCGGCGCGCTTCAGGCGGATGGTCTCGCTCTTGCGGACGATGATCACCCCCTCGATCTCCTTGGGCTCGACCGTCCAGATCCGGCCCTTCGCGGACTCGGCTTTCTCGCGCTTGGGGTTGAGCGAGTAGGTGTCGTAGTAGAAGAAGCCGCCGAGGCCGGCGGCGATCACGAGCAGGACGACGATGGTCTTCCAGGAAGCCATGGCGCTAGCGCGCGCGGCGCCGCTGCACGATCACCGCGATACCGCAGATCAGCACGGCGCCCGGCAGCACCAGGAGCGGCAACCCGAGCACCAGGTTGGACTGCGCGGAGGTCAGGACCACCGGATTCTGCTTCGGGTCTTTGGCGCGGATCGAGATCTGATCCTCCTCCTCCGCGAGCCAGGACACGACGTTGAGAAAGAAGTCTCGGTTGCCCTGGGCGCCCAGGAACTGGTTGGAGGCGAAGTCGGCGGTGCCCACCACCACGAGACGCGCCTTCGGCGCCTTCTTGGCCACATCCGCGGGGTCGGCCTTAGGATCGGTCTGGGCGTCCACCGTGGCCACCACCGCCACCGCGAGCGGCCCCGTCTTCTCGTTGGGGTCGGGCGTGGCCTTCCCGGTCTGGAAGACGCTCTTGTCCGTCTCACCCCACGACTGGCGGCTCGTCTGGGCGAGCGGCGAGGCCTGGATGCCCTTCGGGAGGGCCTTGGCCGGCGCCACCGAGCGGGTGAGCGGGAACAGGGTCATCACCCCGCCCATGTCCTTGGTGATCGGGTGCGGATCGTACTGCCCGACCACCGGGACGAGCGGCCCGACCCCGAAGAGCTGACCGACCGGGTTCAGCTCGATGACGACGTCCTCGTCCACCACGATTCCGTACTTGCTCAGGTACTTCGCGGTGGCGGGGGCCTGGAAGGGCACCGCCATGAAGAAGATCTTGCCCGCGCGTGCGATGTAGTTGTCGAGCGCGGCGAGCTCCTGGGGGAAGAGATCGGTACGCGGGCCCGGCACGATCACGATGGCCGCGTCGTCGGGGATCTTGGGATCCCGGGCCATGAACAGCTCCTTGACCTCGTAGTTCGCCCGGTCCATCTGCTCCTTGGCCTGGCTGAAGCCGGCGCGGTCCGTGACCCCGATCTCCCGCTCGCCATGCCCTTTCAGCATGTAGATCACCCGCTTGCCCGCGCGCGTGATCTTGACGATGGCGTTGGTGAGCTTCTCCTCCTCGGCGTCCAGCACCTTCTCGGTTCGCGTCTGGCCCGCGGGGCCGCCCTGGAGCACGACGGTGCCGTAGCTCTCCACCCCGTACTCGCGGGCGAGCGCGGGGGCGCGGTCCGTGTCCTCGAGGCGCCAGGTGAACTTGCCGCCCGAGGAGGTCGCGTACTGGGTGAGCAGGTCCTCCGCGGTCTTCTTGCCCGGGGTGTCGGAGCGGAAGAAGGCGATGGCGCTCACCGGGGCCTTCAGCGTGCGCAGCACCTGGATCGTCTGCGGGGAGACGCTGTTCCGCTTGTTCTCGGTGAAGTCCCAGCGCTTGTTGTGCCTGAATGAGATCGCGTTGGCGGCGACCGCGATGCCGAGGGCCAAGATGATCATCGCGGCCGCCCCGGCTCCGTACCTGGCGGTGCGGCGGCCCAGAACTGTCCTCGCCTCCCGCCAATTGAGCACGAAACCGAGAATCACCAGCGCGGCGCCGACCAGCACCAAGACACCTCTGGCGAGCAGGACACCTTGTGTGTAGCCCTCCGAGCCCGACAAGAGACCTGGCCATTGCCAAGCCATGAAAGCCAGAAGAAGGCACAGGAGTCCTATCCACGTGCCCTGACGTTTCAGGAGGTTCATCTCCCTACCCTCTCCACCGTTTGGATTCTAGAGAGCGCAAGGTGAGGAAGAGCAGCAGCGCGATAGCGGACACGTAGTAGACAACGTCTTTCGTGTCGATGAGTCCACGACTGAAACTGTCCATGCGCTCGATCAACGACAGATACTGGAGCACCACGCGCAATGTTCCACTGGTCAGGTCGGCAAACCAGCCGATTACCCAGAAGACGATCGCCAGACCAAACGCAATGAAGCCCGCGATGATCTGGCTGTCGGTAAGTGAGGAAATGAGTATCCCGATCGCCAGGAAGGTACTACCGGCCAGCAACAGACCCAGATAGCCGCTTAGCACGGCCCCCCATTCAACACGAGTAAAGTAGGCCACCAGGGCGGGAAAAGTAAGACTGAGCCCCAGCAGGACCGCCAAAAGCGCCACCGCAGCGAGAAACTTCCCCGCGAGAACCTCGCCATCACGCACTGGAAATGTCAGCAGCAGCTCGATCGTGCCGGATCTCCTCTCTTCAGCGAACAGGCGCATCGTAATCATCGGCACGCAGAAGAGGAGAATCTGAGCTGTGATCACAAATAGTCTAGTAAGTACAAACTCGGTGGCGTTCAAGTTCTGGCCAAATTGCGGCTGCATGAAGGACCGCATCGAGACATCGCTGAAGTTCAAGAAGAGAACTGAGAAGAATAGCCCACAGAGGAAGAGAACGACGAAGAGGACCGCATACGCCATGGGCGATCCGAAATACAGGCGCATCTCATTCTTGAAGACTGGCCACCAGCGCATCACGGTTTCTCCTCAGCTGGGCGAGGGGCTGGCGTTGCCGTGTCTCCGTCCGCAGCTGCTCCCAAGTCCTCGCCCGCGACCACCCGGATGAAGACCTCCTCGAGGCTCATGCCGACCTGATGTAGCTCCTGGAGCGCCCAGCCTTTGCCAATGACGAGGCGGACCAGGTCGGGGCGCACGTCGCGGTGGCGCTCCGATTCCACCAGGAACCCGACCGCGCTGTCCCGCGACATCAACGGCTCCACCCCCACCACGCCCGGCAGCGCCCGCAGCGAGCCAGCGACGTCGCCGCCCGCACCCGCGACCCGCACCTCGATCCGCGCGGTGGGGAACGCCTGCTGGACCAGCTCGGACTCGGTGCCCTGGGCGACGATGCGGCCGCGGTTGATGATGATGACGCCGTCGCAGACCATCGAGACCTCGGGGAGGATGTGGGTCGACAGGATCACGGTGTGCTGGCCGGCCAGCGAGCGGATGAGCGCGCGGATCTCGGCGATCTGGCGCGGGTCGAGCCCGATGGTGGGCTCGTCCAGGATCAGCACCTCCGGGTCGCCCAGCAGCGCCTGGGCCAGCCCGACGCGTTGCCGGTAGCCCTTGGAGAGCTTGCCAATCAGCCGGTTCTGCATGTCGGTGACGAAGCAGCGCTCCATCACGTCGGCCACCCGGCCCCGACGCGCCGTCCGCCCGATACCCTTGATCTCGGCCACGAAGTCGAGAAAGGTGGAGACCGAGAGGTCGGGATAGAGCGGGGCGTTTTCCGGGAGATACCCGATGCGGCGGCGGACCTCCAGCGACTGGGAGAAGACGTCGTAGCCGGCCACCCGCGCGGTCCCCCCGCTCGCCGGCATGAAGCACGACAGGATCTTCATCGTCGTGGACTTGCCGGCGCCGTTGGGCCCGAGAAAGCCCACGATGCGGCCCTTCTCGACGCCGAACGACACGTCGCGGATGGCCTCGACCGGGCCGTAGCGCTTGGTGAGATTGTCGACCTGGATCATACGTGTGGTTCAGGTTCCGCGGTGACCGCCGAAAAGTATAGCACGCGCTAGAACAATCCCGTGATGGTGCCGTCGGGGGTGACGTCAACCCGTTCCGCGTTGGGGCGACGCGGGAGGCCGGGCATGATGGTGATGTCCCCGGTGATCGCCACGAGGAACCCGGCGCCCGCCGAGATCCGCATCTCGTTGACCGTGATCTTGAAGCCCCGGGGCCGGTTGAGGAGCGTGGGATCGTCGGAGAGTGAGCGCTGCGTCTTCGCCACGCAGATCGGAAGCCTCCCGTAGCCGAGACTCTCGGCCTGGGCGATCTGACGCTCCACCCGCTTGGGATATTCCACCCCGTCGGCCCCGTAGATCCGCCGGGCGATGGTGTCGAGCTTCACCGTGATCGGATCGTCGAGCGCGTAGAGCGGCGAGAAGGCGGAGCGCTCGTTGGCCAGGAGCTTCAGCAGCCCCTGGGCCAGTTCCACCCCTCCGGGGCCGCCCTGGCCGAACACGTCGGCCACGTGCGCCTCCACTCCGAGCCGCGCGCACCGCTCTTTCACCGCCGCGTACTCCCGCTCGGTGTCCGAGGGATAGCGGTTGAGCCCGATCAGCACCGGCACCTTGAACTGGCGCACCGCCTCCACGTGGGCCTCCAGGTTGTCGAGCCCGCTCGTGAGCGCGGCCACGTTCTCGCGGTCCAGCTCGGGCATCGGCACGCCCCCGTGGTACTTGAGCGCCCGCGCGGTGGCCACGATCATGGCCGCGTCGGGCTTGAGTGAGGCCAATCGGCACTTGATGTCGAAGAACTTCTCCGCCCCCAGGTCGGTGGCGAAGCCGGCCTCGGTGAGGCAGATGTCGCCCAGCTTCAAGGCGAGCCGCGTGGCCAGCACCGAGTTGCAGCCGTGGGCGATATTGGCGAACGGCCCGCCGTGCACGAGCGCGGGAGTGCCTTCCATGGTCTGCACGAGGTTGGGATGGATGGCGTCGCGCAGGAGCGCGGCCATGGCCCCGGTCATCCCGAGCGCGTCGGCGGTCACCGGCTTGCCGTTGACGGTGAGGGCCACCAGCATCCGGCCGAGCCGCCGCTTGAGATCGATGAGATCCTCCGCGAGGCACAGCGCGGCCATGATCTCGGAGGCCGAGGTGATGAGGAAGCCCGCCTCGCGGGGCACGCCGTCCATCCGCCCGCCGAGGCCGACCACCACGTCGCGCAGGGCCCGGTCGTTGACGTCGAGAACCCGCTTCCACATCACCTGGCGCACGTCGATACCGAGCGGGTTGCCGTGATGCAGGTGGTTGTCGATCGCGGCGGCGAGCAGGTTGTGGGCCGAGGTGATCGCGTGGAAGTCGCCGGTGAAGTGCAGGTTGATCTCGTCCATCGGCACCACCTGCGCCCGGCCGCCCCCGGTACCGCCGCCTTTCATCCCGAGGGTGGGCCCGACCGACGGCTCGCGCAGCGCGATGACCGGCCGCGCGCCGATTCGGTGCAGCGCCTGCCCGATTCCGATGGTCATGGTGGTCTTGCCGTCGCCCGCCGGAGTCGGCGTGATGGAGGAGACCACCACCAGCTTGCCGTCCGGCCGGTCGCGGCGGGCCGCGAGGGCCGCGACGTGCACCTTGGCCTTGGTGTGGCCATACGGAATCCACTCGGCGTCACCCAGGCCGAGATCGCGCGCGATCTCGGCGATCGGGCGGGGCTTCCGCTCAGCGTCCGGGCGCGGCGGGGTCGAGGTCGGCATCGGGCATGATCTCCTTCAGCCAGTCGGGAATGGGAATCATCTTGGCGGTGGCCGGGTTCCAGCAGGCGTGCAGGGTGTGGCCGGTGGCGACCATCTCCTTCGCTTCGTTGCGGATCTCGTAGCTGAACCGGAAGCTCGCGCGCTTGCGCTCACTCACGCGCGAGGTGACTTCCAGGAGCTCATCGAGCCGGGCAGGCTTGACGTACTTGACGAAGGCCTCCACCACCGGTAGATGCACGCGCTCGTTCACGGCTGACATGGGCCAGCCGTGCTCTCGGAGATATTCCACGCGTCCCACCTCGAAGTAGGTGAGGTAGTTGCCGTAGTAGACGACCGACATGGTGTCGGTGTCCTTGTAGCGCACGCGCACGTGGGTGATCGATGGCATCGAGACGCGGGTCGGGCGCAAGCCCGGCGGTCATGGTACCACTAAGCCGGGAGGGACACCCATGCTGCTCGAACACCTCGGCAAGCGACCCCGCGTCCACGAGACCGCCTACATCGCCCCCACCGCCACCGTCTGCGGCGACGTGACGGTGGGCGCCGAGAGCCGGGTGCTGTTCGGCGCGGTGCTCGTCGCCGAGGGCGGGCCGGTCACCCTCGGCCGGCACTGCATCGTGATGGAACAGGCGGTGGTGCGAGGCACCCCCCGGCATCCGGCCCGACTGGGCGACCACGTGCTCATCGGGCCGCACGCGCATCTCTCCGGCTGCGTCGTCGACGAGAGCGTGTTCGTGGCCACCGGCGCCTCGGTGTTCAACGGAGCGCGCCTCGGCGCCCGCTCCGAGGTCCGGATCAACGGCGTCGTGCACGTGAACACCGCGCTCGCGCCCGGCGCCACCGTGCCCATCGGCTGGGTGGCGGTGGGCGATCCCGCGCAAATCCTCCCGCCCGACGAGCACGAGCGGATCTGGGCGATCCAGAAGACGCTCGACTTCCCCCGGACCGTCTTCGGTCTGGATCGGCTGCCGGAGGGGGAGACGCTCATGCCCGAGGTGACGCGCCGCTACGGCCGCGCCCTCGGCGCCCATCGCCAGGACCATCCCCTAGGCCACCAGCCCTCCCACGACTTCTAGCCGAGGGCTAGCGCTTGAAGACTTCCTTCAGGAGGTCGGTGGCGCGGGCTGAGGGGTTGGTGCGGATCTGCTTTTCCTGCTCGCCCAGGACCTGGAAGAGCCCGGCCAGTCCCTTGTCGACCACGTAACCGTCCAGATCGAAGGCCTGGGACTTGGCGAACGGGATGGCGTCGAAACGCGAGACGAGGTCCTGGTACCGGCGGGTGACGCCCACCTCCCCCATCGACCTCGAGATCACCGGCCGGAACGCGGCGGTAAGCTTCGGGGTGGTCTCCGACTTGAAGAACTCGGTCGCGGCGGTATCGCTTCCGTTCAGGATCTTGCGCGCATCATCGAAGCTCATGTCGCCGATGGCGTCGAAGAAGATCTGCTTCGCCTGCGGGGCCGCCCGCTCGGCGGCCCGGTTCATGCTTAGCACGAACTCATCGATCTGGCCGCCGTAGCCCACCGCGCGGAGCCCGCTCTCGAGGCTGCGCAGCTTCTCCGGCATCAGGATCTTGATCGCCTGGTTGGCGAAGTAGCCGTCGGTCTTGCCGGTGAGGCCCACCGTTTTCGCGGTGGCCACCTGGAGCGCTTCCTTCAGCCCGGCGCCGATCTTGGCGTCGGAGAGCCCGCTCCCCTGACCGCCCTGCCCGAGGCCCTTCAACAGCTTGTCGATCTGCGCCCCGGCGGGACCCGGCAGCAGGCCGAGCAGCACGGCGAGCACCAGCACGGAGGCCCGGGGCCGCCCACAGCGGAGAGAAGGCATGCGGTCTCCTTGCTCCCGGGCTAGAGGTACTGCCCGTAGCGGATCTTTTCCACGACGGCGCGAATCCGGCGGTAGACGTCCACTTGGCGCAGCAGATCCTGGGTGGTGACGAGCCCGGCCTCCTGTCCCTGCCCGGCCGCGTGGACCTTTTCCTCCAGCGCCCGGCGCAGGATGTCCCGGATCTCCCCGCCGCTCATGCCCCCCATGGGCGGGAGGAGCAGGCGGAAATCGAGCTCGGCCACGAGGGGCCGTCCGGCGCTGTGCTCGGCGCGACCGCGCGCCAGCGACAGGATCTGCTGCTGGGCGCTCGCGTCCGGCAGGGGCACCTCGACGAGGTGGTCGAGCCGGCCCGGGGCCACCAGCGAGGGATCCACCGCGTCCGTCCGGCTAGTGGCCGCGATGATCACCAGGCGAGAGAAATCGTCCAGCGTGTCGAGCTTCTCGCACAACGCGGCCATGATGCGCGCGCCCGCCTCGCGCGCCTGGGCCGGAGGGAGCAGGTGCTCGAGCGCGAGGGCGTCGGCCTGATCGAGGAGCACCACCCCCTTGCCCTGCTCTTTGGCCAGACCCAGCACCTCCTGCAGCAGCTCGCCGGTATTCGGCCCGAACTTGGACGTGAGGGTGCCGAGCTTCAGGTGGTAGAAGACCGCGCCCGCCTCCGCGGCCAGCGCTCGCGCGAGCAGGGTCTTGCCGGTGCCGGGAGGGCCGTAGATCAGCATGCCCTTGGGCGGGGTGATCCCCCACTTGCGGTAGAGCTCGGGGTCGGTCAGCGCGGTGCCGAAGCTCCGCACGATGCCCTTGGCCTCGGCGAGGCCGCCGATGTCGGTGAAGGACGTCGCGGGCTTGACCTGCACGTCGACGCGCCCGGTGAGCTCGGCGAGCTTCTCCCCGAGCTTCCCAAAGATCTCTCCGAGCCGGCGCTGGATCGCCCACTGCTGCCCCTCGACGTCGGGGGGCAGCGCGAGGGCGGCGCCGTCGCGCGGGGGGTCGGGGGCCATGCGCCTAGATCCGGTCTCCGGGCCCGCCGGGGCCACCCGGTACGCGCTCGGACTTCTCGAACACTCGCTCCTCCGCGAAGACCGGTGCCTTCGCGCGGATGGCGAGGGCGATGGCGTCGGAGGGACGCGAGTCGATCTCCATCGGGGCGCCGCCCGCGCTGAGGTAGACGGTGGCGTAGTAGGTGTTGTTGCGGAGGTCGGTGATGACCACCTTGGTGACCGCCACCTTGAGCCGCCCGAAGAGCGTGAGGAAGAGATCGTGGGTGAGCGGGCGGGGCGGCGTGATGTTCTCGAGCGGCACCGCGATCGCGGTCGCCTCGGCGGGCCCGATCACCATCAGGACGCGCCGCCGGTCGCGCTTGCCCTCGAGCAGCACGCCGTGCTGCCCCCGCGGATCGCTGAAGACGCCGATGACCGTCACCTCTTGCGCGGAGGCGGGGGGGGCGGGTCCCAGGTCGCCCGGATTCCCGGCGCCCGACAGGACGAGGCCCAGCGCGAGCACCAACACGAGGCCGCTGCATCGGCGGAGTCTCACCATGATCGACCGGACCTCCCCGGGAGCGTCGTGCGTGCAGTATCGGCCCGCTTCCCGGGACAAGTCAACCGCGCGCCGGCTCACGACGCGGGCCGAAGCGCGGGCGCCGCGTACCCCACGCGCAGTCGGAAGCTCGCGACGAATCCCACCGCCAGCAGGAGAGTCAGCGCGCCCCACATCACCGGGTATCCGAGACCTTGGGCCACGTAGCCGAAGACGATGGCGCCGATCGAGTTGCCGACGAGGAACACGGAGCTGAAGATGCCCACCGCGCTGCCGCGCCGCCGCTCGGGGGTCACGTCCATCAGCAGCGCCGACATCGCCGGATACAGGAAGCCGTGGGCGCCGCCGGCCAGGAAGCCGGCCAGGAACAGGAACGGCAGCACCGGGAGCCCGAGCGCGGGTCGGAACAGCAGGGCGACCAGCGCGAGCATGCAGGTGGCGCAGGTCTGCACGAACATGGAGGGGATGATCACCGCCCGCCGCCCGCGCACGTCGATCAGGGTGCCGCCCGCCACCCGCACAAGCATGGCGGCGCCCGCGTAGGCGGTGTAGAAGAGCCCGACGCTGGTGACGCCGAGGAACTCGCCGAAGGTGGGCAGGAAGGTGAAGATGGTGCCGGTGCCGAGCCCGAAGAAGAACGCGAGCAGCATGTGCATGTGCCGCAATTGCAGCAGGCCCTCGCGGATGACGTGCAGGCCCGGGCGGGCCCCCAGCGCGGCCGGCCGCACGTCTTGCACGCGCCACACCACCGACGCCGCCCCCGCCGCGACGACGGTGGCCGCCGCGAAGAACCACGGGAAGCCGAAGCGCCGGATCATGAGCTCGCCGACGAGCGGCGCCAGCGAGGTAGACACGAGGCCGGAGAGGCCGAAGATTCCGAGGGCCCAGCCGCGCCGCTCCGCCGGCACCATCTCGACCACGTGGATGTAGTTGGCCACGAAGAAGGTGGAGAAGGCCACCCCCTGCAACGCGCGCAGCGCGCCGAGTAGCGGCAGCGGGCTCGACACGACGAAGAGCGCGCACGAGACCACGAGGAGCCCCGCGCCCAAGCGCATGAAGAAGCGCCGGCCGAGATAGTCGACGAGGGCGCCCACCACCGGCTGGCACACGATGCCAGCGGCGCTGTAGAGCCCCTGCACCAGCCCGATATCAGCCTCATCTCCTCCAAGCCGTTGAATGTAGAGGGGCAGCAGGACGAAGCCGTTCAGCGCGGCGAAGAAGAAAAAGTTCGTGAGCATGATCCGCGCGAATGGGCCATGGCTCAGGAGCTCGAGGGCGGGACCGCTCACCGGCATTGCGAGGAGATCGACGGCGACCGTAGAATGACCGGCGGCATGGATCGAGAGGATAGCACGCGGCCCCGCGCGGGCCCGACGGTGGAGACGGTCATGGCCGGCGCCGCGCGTCTCGGGCCCGACGGCCGCGGTCGATTCTTCGCGCCGTCGTCGCTGCAGAGCTGGCCCGGCCTCGTCCACGGCGGCGGCCTGGTGGCGCTGCTCGACACCGCGGCCCGCTCGCTCGGCGGCGACGCGCGCCCGCGGCGGCTCGAGGGCCGCCTCACCTCATCGGTGCCGCTCGAGACCGCGCTCGATCTGGACGGTCACGCCGACGGCGGCGCGGTCACGGTGACCATCGCGGAGGGCGGCCAACCGCTGACTTCGGTCACGATCAGCCCCGGGGCCGCGATCGCCTCCGGCCCCATCGAGCCGGCGGCGCCGGAGCACGCCCCGCGCCTCGACGGGCGCGAGGGCTGGCCGCTGCCCTTCTCCGATCAGTGCCTGGCCTGCGGCGCGCGCAATCCGCTCGGCCTGCAGCTCGGCCTGCGCTTCGACCGCGAGGGGGTGTGGGCCCACTTCGTGCCCCGAGCGCCGTGGCGCGGGCCGGGCGGTCGCCTCGATCCGGCGCTGCCCGCGGTGCTCCTCGACGAGATGGCCTGGTGGCTCGGGGCGCTCGTCACCAAGGAAGGCGGCCTCACCAATCGCATCGACCTCACCCTGCGGAGCCCGGGCGCGGTGGCCCCCGGCCCGCTCACCGCGATCGGCCGCTTCGACGCGGTGACCCCGGTCGACCGCCGGCAAACCTTCTGGCGCACCCACTCCGCCCTGCTCGCGGCCGACGGCACCGTGCTCGCTACCGCCGCCATCGTGTTCCGCGCCGGTGCCGACTACTCCACGCGCCAGATGGCCTTCTTCCGCTCCCGCACCGACCCGGAGATCTTCGCGCGCATGTTCCCGAACTACGCGGGCTGATCGGAGCGCGACGGCCGGTCCGCCCGCGCCCGGATCTCGTCGATGGAGCCCGTGAAGTAGAACGCCTCGTCGGGCAGGTCGTCGTGAAGACCGTCCAGGATCTCCCGGCAGCCCCGGAGCGCCTCCGCGCGGCTCACGAAGATCCCGGGCTGCTTCGTGTACGGCTCGGCCACGAAGAAGGGCTGAGCGAAGAACAACCAGAGCTTTCGCGCCCGCCGCTTCTCGACCTCCACCGCCACCGCCGAGGGCACGATCGCGGCGGGGTCGGGCCCCGCGCTGGCCGCGAGCACCCTCCGAACCCGCGCCGCGACCTCCGCGTGCTCCCGACCGACCAGGCTCGCGTCGAGCAGCCGCGAGCGCGAGGCGAGCCCGTCGATGGTGGGGTAGATGCCGACGCGGGCGAGCTGGCGTGACAGGCGAATCAGCACGTCGACGGCGGGGAGGCGCGCCAGGCGCTCGGGGGTCCACTCTTCCTCACCGGCGAAGTAGAAGGTCTGGACCGTTCCCGAGGTGCCCCCCGTGTACCCCTCCTTCTCCAGGAGTTCCTGGAAGGAGACGCTCGGGCCGGGTGGAACAAACGCGAAGATCGAGACACCGCCGGGCTCGCGCCGGAGGCGCCAGCACAATTCCTCGCCGACGACCATGGTGCCCGCGCGATACTCCCCCGCGATCGTCACGGTCCCGCCGCGGACCAGCGGGCTCATCACGTCGATCACCTTGATGCCGGTTTCCAGCAGCTCCGGGAGCCGCGCCGCGACCGTCGACGGCGCGGGGAGAAGTCGAACGGCCCCATCGAGCACTTCACGGCTCGTGAGCCCCTCGGTGCGCCGGCCCGAGCTGAGCACGGTCATCCCGGGCATGAGCGGGGCCCCCGGCGGTGACAGGGGCACGCAGCGGACGATCCCGTCCTTCAGGAGCTGGACCACCTGCACCGTAATCGCGCGCTGGCGGGCCCGATCACTCACCGTGAGCTCGGTCAAGAGGTCCGGCAGGTTGGTGGGGTCGAAGAGGATCTCCACGACACCCTCCCGCGCCTGCACGATGCGTCCGATTCGCGCGGCAAAGTCGTCGGGGAGTCGATTGGCTTCGAGCGTGTCCTTGACCATGGTCAGCGTCCTCCGTTTGAGCTGCGCGCGCGCGGCGTGCAGGCGATTGTTCACCGTCGTCACCGGGAGGCCCAGGAAGGTGGCGATGTCCTGCTGCGTACACTCGTGCACGTAGAACAGCGTCACCACCTCCCGGAGGGGCGCGTCCAGCCGACCGATCGCGTCCAGGACGGTGGCGGTCCGCTGCCGTTGCTCGAGCCGGCGCTCGGGTCCTGACTCGCCGTCGGCCACCGCCTCGGCGGCGGCAAGGGGAAGCGCCTCGAGATGCCGCTGCCGCAGCAGCCGATGAGCCTGATGCCGGACGATCCCGCGGAACCAGCCGGGGAACGCGGCGGGATCGGCCAGGGTCATGAGGCCGAACCAGGCGGCGACGAAGGACTCCTGGACGACGTCTTCCGCCTGCGGCAGGTCCCGCAGGAGCGCCACCGCGTAGCCGAAGGCCATCTGCTGGAACCGCCGGGTCACCTCGGCGAAGGCGTCCAGATCGCCTTGCCGCGCCCGACCGATCAGCCCCTCCAGATCCCCCATGCCGGCCTCCACCCATAGGTGCCAGGAGGCCGCCCTCGCCTTTGAGCGATGTCCGGCCGCTTGACAGGCGCGCCGCCTCACTCTAGCCTGCCGCCGGTGCCGACGCCGCCTCATAAGACGAGCGCATCCCTGACCTATCCCGGCCGGTCCTGGGAGCGGGCCGCCTCGCCCGGCGAGCTCGGCTGGTCGGCCGAGAAGCTGGGCGCAGCGCGGGCCTATGCCGACACAATCGACTCCGATGCGGTCTCGATCGTCGTCGCCGGCCGCATCGTCGACGAGTGGGGTGACGTCGCCACGCGGTTCAACGTGCATTCCATCCGGAAGGCCTTCGTGAGCGCGCTGATCGGCATCCACCTCCACGAAGGGCGTCTCCGTCTGTCCGACACCCTGGCCGACCTTGGCATCGACGACAACGATCCGGCGCTGACCCCCGCCGAGAAGCAGGCCACGGTGGCGGATCTCCTGAAGGCGCGGTCGGGGGTCTACCACCCGGCGCTGTACGAGACGGCCGCCAACGCGGGCGCGCGCCCCGCGCGGGGCAGCTATCCGCCCGGGGCCTTCTGGTACTACAACAACTGGGACTTCAACACGCTCGGGACGATCCTGGAGCGCGCGGCGGGGACGAGCCTGTTCGCGGATCTCCGGGCCCGCATCGCGGAGCCGATCGGGATGGAGAACTTTCACGTCGAGGACGGCACCTACGTGCGCGGTCCGGATTCCATCCACCCGGCGTACCCGTTCCGGATGACCGCGCGCGACCTGGCCCGGTTCGGCCTGCTGTACCTGCGTGATGGACAGTGGCGCGGCGCCACCGTGGTGCCGCGCGACTGGATCGCGGAGAGCACTCGCTCATACTCCGACCTCGGGCAGAAGGGCGGCTACGGCTACATGTGGTACATCGCTCCGGCCGGCGGCCCGCACCTCACCTCCGCCTGGTTCCCGGGGCCGGTGATCTCGGCGCAGGGCTTCGGCGGCCACTACCTGGTCCTGGTGCCCCACCTGGATCTGGTCGTGGTCCACCGCGTGAACACCTGGATCGAAGGCCGTCAGGTGAGCGAGTCTCAGTTCGGTCACCTGATGCAGCTGGTGCTGGACGCCGCGCCTCCCTAGGGGCCCAACCCTCCGCCGGCCTCGCACGCGGCGAGCCGACCGGCGAGGAACGCTTGCTCGCGGGGGTTGTCCACGAGACGGAGCGCCCGGCGATACTCGGCGGAGGCCTCGGGAAAGCGGCCGAGGCGGCGCAGGAAATCGGCGCGGGCGGCGGGCAGGAGATGATAGCCGCGCAGCGCCGACACGTCGATCGCGTCGACCGCGGCGAGCCCGGCCGCCGGCCCGCGCGCCAGCCCGATCGCCACCGCCCGGTTCAGCTCGACCACCGGCGACGGCGCGAGCGCCGCGAGCGCCCCGTAGTGCTCGACGATCCGCGGCCAGTCCGTCGCCTCCCATGAGTCGGCGCGCGCGTGGCAGGCCGCGATCGCGGCCTGCAGCTGATACGGGCCCGCGAGCTCGATCGGGCCGGCGCGCTCCAGATCGGCGAGCCCGCGCGCGATCCTCGCCCGATCCCAGCCCCGCCGATCCTGATCCTCGAGGAGGACGAGATTGCCGTCGCCATCGGTGCGCGCCCTGGCCCGGGAGGCCTGCAGCTCCATCAGGGCGAGCAGCCCCCGGACCTCCGGCTCGCCGGGCATCAGCTCGGCCAGTACGTGGCCGAGGCGGATCGCCTCCTCGCAGAGGTCGTGTCGCACGAGGTCGGTGCCGGAGTGGGCCGCGTACCCTTCGTTGAAGATCAGATACGTCACCGCGAGCACCGCCGACAGCCGGGAGGACAGCTCGACCCCTTCCGGCACCTCGTACGGGAAGCCGCCCTCGCGGATCGTGCGCTTGGCACGCACGAGCCGCTGGGCGATCGTGGGCTCGGGCACCAGGAAGGCCCGGGCGATCTCCGTCGTGGAGAGGCCGCCCACCAGCCTAAGGGTGAGCGCTACGCGACTGTCGGCGGGCAACGCGGGATGACAGCACGTGAAGATCAGCCGGAGCCGATCGTCGGGGATCTCCTCGGGCTCGGCCACGTCAGGCGCCGGGTGGAGCGCCCCGCGCGCCGCGTGGGCGAGGGCGTCGGCACGCGCCCCGGCCCGGCGCGCGCGGCGCAGGTGATCCAGCGCCCGGCGCCGCGCGGTCGTGAGGAGCCAGGCTCCCGGCCGGTCCGGCACTCCGTTCCTGGGCCAGTGATCGAGCGCCTGCTCGAAGGCTTCCTGGACGACCTCCTGCGCCGTGTCGATGTCGCGCACGATCCGGAGCACCGAGGCGACCACGCGGGCGTACTCGAGGCGGAAGGTCTCCGCCACGCGCCCGCCCACGCCCTCCGGCCCCGGCCCCGCCTGATCGATCAGCCGCACGAACGAACATGTTACGCCATCCGGCGATCATGCTCGATGCCCGGCCGCTCGCTCGCGGGCGCCTTCGGCCGGGCTCCGGGTCTAGGCGGGATGCCCCCCGCTCACATCGGCCAGATCGGTCGCACCTCGATGAAGCCGCCTTCGCGCAGCGGGACCTTCTTGGCCCAGTCGACGGCTTCCTCCTTCGTATCGCACTCGATCAGGTAGAAGCCGCCCAGGGCCTCCTTCGTCTCGGTGAAGGGGCCGTCCACGACCTGGCGTTGCCCGGCCTTGAAGCGGACGCGGCTGCCGTCACTGTCCGGGCGTAGACGCTCTCCATGGACCATCTTGCCGGCCGCGTTGAGCTCCTGGGCGAACCGCCCGTGGCCCTGGACCATGGCCTCCATCTCGGCTCTGGGGGGTGGGGCCTCTCCCTTGTCGTTGGAGCAGATGAGCAGCAGGTAGCGCATGGATGCCTCCTTGATGGGCGATTGTGAAGCGACCTCTCACCAATACGACGCCGAGGGCCACCGAAATCGACAATCCGGCGTGGGAGCGGCCCCGCTCCGGATCAGGCGGGGCGGGAAGCGCGCGCCTCCGCCGCCTTGGCCTGGAGGGCCTCCCACACCGCCAACGGCACCGTGGGGTTGCCGAGCGCCGCGGCGCGGACCTGGGGCCCGTGGAAATCGGAGCCGCCGGTGGCGATCAATCCATGCTCGCGGCAGAGGTCGAGGTAGGCGCCCCGCTGCGCGGGCGAGTGCTCGGAGTAGTAGCACTCGATACCCATGAGCCCGGCGGCGACCAGGGACGGGACCAGCTCGTCGCGGTCGGCCAGGCCGGGATGAGCGAAGACGGGCACGCCCCCGGCCTTGCGCAGGAGGCGGACCGCGTCCTCGGGGGTGAGCTTCCTGCGCGGTACGTGGGCGGGCCGGCCCGCGGCCAGGTACCTGTCGAACGCCTCGCGCACGCTCTTGACGTAGCCGCGCTCGAGCATCACCCGGGCCACGTGCGGCCGCCCCGCGGATCCCTCCTGGACCAGCGCGAAGACGCGCTCGACATCGATCGGCAAGCCGAGGTCGGCCAGTCGCTCGACGGTGCGGTGCACCCGGGCGCGGCGCTCCTCGCGCTGGGCGCGGCAAAAGTCCTGGAACCAGGCGGCCTCGTAGTCCATGCAGTAGCCGAGGATGTGGATCTCGGCGCCCTCCACGTCGCAATTGATCTCGATGCCAGGGACGATCGTGAGCGGCGGATGCTGACGCGCGGTCTCGATCGCCTCCGCGAGGCCGTTCGTGGAATCGTGGTCGGTGACCGCCAGCACCCGCACTCCGCGGCGGGCCGCCTCGGCCACCAGCTCGCAAGGCCGGAGCGTCCCGTCCGACGCGATGGTGTGGGTGTGGAGGTCGACGCCACCGGCCACCCGCGCGTCCTCCGGGTCTACCGCCGGCCGTTCGCCCGGCTGTTCGATGAGGTCAGATAGCCCAGCAGTGTGCGGACGGTCACTCCGGTGGCGCCCTTGGGGCCCAGGGGCAGGTCGCGCTCGGTGAACGCGGTGCCCGCGATGTCGAGATGAGCCCACGGGATGCCGGCGGTGAACTCGCGCATGAAGAGCGCGGCCACGATGGCCCCGGCCCCGCGCTGGCTCGAGATGTTGTTGAGATCGGCCACGTCGCTCTTGAGCCCGTCCTTGTACTCGTCGTGGAGCGGCAGCCGCCACATCCGCTCCCCCGCCCGGTCGGCGGCGGCGAGCACCCGGGAAGCCAGCCCGTCGTCGCTCGCCATCACCCCCGAGACGGACTGGCCCAGGGCGATGACGACGGCACCGGTGAGCGTGGCCATGTCGATCATCTCGTCGGGCTTGATGTGCTTGACCGCGTAGGCGAGAGCGTCGGCCAGCGTGAGGCGGCCCTCCGCGTCGGTATTGCCGATCTCGACGGTGAGCCCGTTCATGGCCCGCACGATGTCACCCGGGCGCTGGGCGGTGCCGGAGGGCATGTTCTCGGTGGCCGCGATCAGCCCGTGCACCTCGACCGGTGGCTTGAGCCGCGACAGGGCGTGGAAGATGCCCAGCACCGCGGCCGCGCCCGACATGTCGTCCTTCATGCGCAGCATACCGTCGGCCGTCTTCAGATCGAGCCCACCCGAGTCGAAGGTGATGCCCTTCCCGATCACCACCACGCGGCGGCGCGCCCGCCCCTTGGGGGCATAGGTGAGGTGGATGAACTTGGGGGGCTCCTCGCTGCCCTGGGCTACGCCGACGTAGGCGCCCATGCCCATCTTCGCGCACTCCGCCCGCTCCAGCACCCGCAGCTTGAGGCCGCCCTCCTTGGCGATCAGGGCGGCGCGCCGGGCCAGGAACGTCGGCGTGACGACGTTGGCGGGCTCGTTGACGAGATCGCGCGTGAGACACGTGGCCTCGGCCGAGATCCGACCGACGCGGAGCCCCTCGCGGGCGGCGGCGGCGCCGCGGCGATCGGGCTCGAGCACGGTGAGAGCGCGGACGGCCTTGCCGTTCTTCTCCTTGAGGTACTTGTCGAAGCGATAGGTCCCGAGCAGCGCGCCTTCGACGATGGCCTGGGCGCGCTCGCGGGCGGTCAGGCGGTCCGCGGGCATCCACACCGCGATGGTGGCGGCCCCCAGATCCCGGGCCCGCCGCACCGCCGCCGCCGCGGCCCGGCGCAGCGGCTCGGCCTCGCGGCGCACCTTGGCGCCATGGTTGCCCGGGCCCAGACCCACCACCAGGACCCGCTCGGCGGGTAGCTTGCCGCCGGTGTGGACGTGCGAGATCTGGCCCGGCTTGCCCTCGAACTTCTCGCTCGCGAGGACCTTCGAGAGGAGCCCGTCCAGCGCGCGGTCCACCGCCGCGATCTCGGCGGGGAGCCGTCCGCCGTCACCGTACCGCCCGAGCACCAGCGCATCCGCGCGCGCTTCCGACGGCCTCCGGGTCTCGACCGCGAGATCCATTCTCCTCATCCTCCCTGTGAGAGCGTTTGCCCCTGGGCGAGATGTGCGGCGCGATGCACCATGTCCGCGAGTCCATCGGTCGTGTCGTACCGCTCGACCTCGGACACCGGCACCCAGCGCACCTCGGCCGCGTCACTGCCGGCCCGGGGCGTCCCGGCCTCGATGGCCGCGGCGTAGTCGATGATCACGTAGTGGTAGTGCACGCGGGCCGGCTGCCCGCCCGGCGGTACTACATGGCTCGGAGCGAGCCGCACCCGGTCGATGACCCCGCAGAGCCCGAGCAGGCGCACCCGCACCCCGCACTCCTCCAGCACCTCGCGGCGGACCGCGTCCTCGATGCGCTCGCCCAGGTGGATGAGCCCGCCCGGGATGCTCCACTTGCCCTGAGACGGCGGCTGCCCGCGCTTGACCAGCAGCACCCGGTCGCCGTCGAGGATCACGGCGCCTACCCCCACCCGCGGGGCATCGGGGAATTCGCGAGCGAACGTCATCGGATGGCGATGGTCTGGGCGGTGATGGACCGCCCGGCGCGCGTCCAGCGCTCGGTGGAGTACTTCTCGCGCACGAGGGATTCGGCCCGCTCCAGCTCGTCGGGCCCCAGCCCGCCGGGCGTCAGCTCGAGGCGGTTTGCTTCGCGAAAACCCTCGGCGAGCGCGGTCATGGTTTCGTCGAACGAGGGGCGCCGCCGGAGCACGGCCTCGAGCGTCGTCATGCCGGCCAGGGGATCGCGCTCCGTCGGGAAGACGGCGCGCAGGCGCTCGGGGGCGGCGCCCAGCATGACCGCGCCGTGCTGGAGGAAGCCCGCGCCCTGCCTCCGCTGGGCGCTCCCGACGACCTTGAGGCCGGCGATCTCCAGCTCGTAGGAGCCGGTGCGGGCGAAGCAGAATGTCGGCATCGCGGTCGGGTCCGAGGGCTGCACCGGCACCATCTCCACCGGCGCCCCCAGGCGGCGGATCCCCGCCGCGAGCGCGGCCCCGATCCACCGGTACGTCTCGAGCAGGTCGGCGGCGCCGTCGAAGTCGCCCGCGCACGCGACCACGCTGTAGGTCAGCTCGAGATCCGGGCCCTCGTGGAGAATGGCGCTGCCGCCGGTGGGCCGCCGCACGAGCCCGATCCCGAGCGCGGACGCGGCGGCGCCGTCGATGCGGTGGTCGAGCGGCTGACCGTAGCCCAGCGAGATGGTGGGCGGTCGCCAGGCGAAGAAGCGCAGCGTCGGGGGCGCGGCGTTCGCGAGCCGGCCTAGAAGCAGCGCCTCGTCGAGGGCCATGTTGAAGGCGCCGTCGAGCGGCTCGGTGACCAGCAGGCGGAAGGCGGTCATTCTACGCGGACGGGCGCCACCTCAGGACGGGCTGGCGGGCGGCCAGGGTCTGATCGAGCCGCCGCACCGGCGTCGTCACCGGAGCCTGGTGGATGACGTCGGCACTCGTCTCCGCCTCCCGCGCAATCTGGATCATGGCGTCGCAGAACTGGTCGAGCGTCTCCTTGGACTCGGTCTCGGTGGGCTCGATCATCAGCGCCTCTTCCACGATCAGCGGGAAGTAGGTCGAGGGCGCGTAGAAGCCCAGGTCCAGGAGCCGCTTGGCGATGTCCATCGCGGTCACCCCGAGCTTCTTCTGCCGCCGCGCCGAGAGCACGCACTCGTGCATGCACGGGCCCGGCGCCGAGCGATCGTAGTCGCCCTCGAGGCGCTTCAGGATGTAGTTCGCGTTGAGCACCGCGTTCTCGGAGACCGCGCGGAGTCCGTCCGGGCCCATGGTGCGGATGTAGGTGTACGCGCGCACCAGCATGCCGAAGTTGCCCCAGAAGGCCTGGAGCTTGCCGACGGACTGCGGACGGTTCCAGTCGAGGCTGTAGGCGTCGTCACGCCTGACCACGACGGGCGTGGGCAGGAACGGCGCCAGGTGCGTCTTGATGCCCACCGGCCCGGAGCCGGGGCCGCCGCCGCCGTGGGGCGTGGTGAAGGTCTTGTGCAGGTTGAAGTGGCAGACGTCGAAGCCGAGATCACCGGGACGCGTGATGCCCAGGATGGCGTTGAAGTTGGCGCCGTCCATGTAGACCTGCACGCCCTTGGCGTGGCACATCTCGGTGATCTGGTGGATGCGCGACTCGAAGAGGCCCAGCGTATTGGGCTGGGTGATCATGAAGGCGGCCACGTCCTCGTCGAGGTGCCGCTCGAGATCCACCAGGTCCACGTCGCCGTTGGCCTCGGACTTGAGCTCCACCACCGAGAAGCCGGCCAGCGCGGTGGAGGCCGGATTGGTCCCGTGGGCCGAGTCCGGGATCAGCACCTTGTGGCGGCGCTCGCCGCGCGCCAGGTGGTACGCACGGATCATCAGCACGCCCGCCAGCTCGCCCTGCGCCCCCGCCGCGGGCTGGAGCGACACCTCGTCCATTCCGGAGATCTCGGCCAGGTCCCGCGCCAGCTCGTGCATGAGCTGGAGGGCACCCTGGCTCGCCGCTTCCGGGGCGAGCGGGTGGAGGCGCGCGAAGCCCTGCAGCCGTGCCATGTCCTCGTTGATCTTCGGGTTGTACTTCATCGTGCACGAGCCGAGCGGGTAGAAGTGCGTGTCCACCCCGTAGTTCATCTGCGAGAGGCGCGAATAGTGACGGATCACGTCCACTTCGGAGACTTCCGGCAGCTCGGCGGGCGCGACGCGCAGATGCTCGGCCGGCAGCAGCGCGGCCGGATCGCTGTCCGGCACGTCGCTCTCGGGCAGCGAGTAGGCGAAGCGGCCGGGCGAGGAGAGCTCGAAGATCAGCTTGTCGTAGGCGGGCTTGGCGGCGTGCATGACGACCTCAGGCCACCGCCGCCGCGAGCGCGGCCGCGTAGGCGTCGATCTCTTCCTTGGTTCGCTTCTCGGTCACCGCGACGAGCAGGCAGTCCTTGTAGGCCCGGTCGAAGCCCTTGAGCGGCACACCGGCCAGCAGCCGGTCCTTCACGAGCCGCCTGATCACCCGCTCGGGCGACTTGGGGAGCCGGAGCGCGAACTCCTTGAAGAAGGGCGCCCCGAAGCGCAGGGAAACCCCCGGGACCTTGGTCAGCTCCCGCGCCGCGTAGTGCGCCTTGGCCGTCGACAGCTCGCCGACTTTCCGGAGCCCGCGCTTGCCGAGAATGGCCGCGTAGATGGTGGCCATGAGCGCGCAGAGGGCCACGTTGGTACAGATGTTCGACGTCGCCTTCTCGCGGCGAATGTGCTGCTCGCGGGTCTGGAGCGTGAGCACGAAGCCGCGCTGGCCGTCCACGTCCACGGTGGCGCCCACCAGCCGCCCCGGCATCCGCCGCACCAGCTCCTGCTTGGCCGCGAACACGCCCAGGTTCGGGCCCCCGAAGCTCATCGGCACCCCGAGCCCCTGCCCCTCGCCCACCACGATATCGGCGCCGGAGGCGCCCGGCGGAGTCAGCAATCCCAAATTGATCGGATCCGCGACGACGACCAGCAGCGCGCCGGCCTCGTGCGCGATGTCGGCGATGGATCGGACGTCCTCGAGGCAGCCGAAGAAGTTCGGGTACTGGATCACCACCGCCGCGACGTGCTTCGACAGCGTCTTCCGGAGCGCGTCCGCGTCGGTGACGCCATCGCCGAGCGGGGCCGACTTGATCTTGAGCCCGGGGCCCTCGACGTAGGTCTCGACCACCTGGCGGTAGAGCGGGTTCACCCCGCGCGCGATCACCAGCGTGTCGCGCCCGGTCGCCGCGTGGGCCATCAGGGTCGCCTCGGCCAGCGAGGAGGCGCCGTCGTAGATGGACGCATTGGCCACGTCCAACCCGGTCAGCTCCGCCATCATGGTCTGGTACTCGAAGATGGAGCGGAGCGTGCCCTGGCTCGCTTCCGGCTGGTACGGGGTGTAGGCGGTGAAGAACTCGCCGCGGGAGATCAGGTGGTTGATGGGGCTCGGGACGGCGTGATCGTAGGAGCCGGCCCCGAGAAAACACGCATAGTCGTCGGCGCCCGCGTTGAGCCCCGACATCCGCTGGAGATGCCGGACCAGCTCGGTCTCGGCCATGGCCCGCGGCAGGTTGAGCGGCCGCGAGAGCCGCGCCTTGGCCGGGATGCGGACCAGCAGATCCTCGATCGAGGAGGCGCCGATGATCGCCAGCATCTCCTTCTGCTGGGCAGACGTGTTGGAGATATAGCGCATGCGGGCTGCCTTTCCGGGCTAGTGCCCGCCGCCGGCGGTGAGCTTCTCGTAGTCGGCGGCGCTCATGAGGCCGTCCACGTCCTTGGGACTGCTCATCCGGATGACCAGCATCCAGCCCTGGCCGTAGGGATCCGTGTTCACCAGCTCCGGCTTCTTGGGCAGCTCCCCGTTGATCTCCACGACCTCGCCGGTGACCGGCGCGAAGAGATCGGAGACCGCCTTCACCGACTCCACCACCCCGAAGGTCTTCATGGCCGTGACCTTGGCGCCCACCTTGGGCAGCTCGACGAAGACCACGTCGCCGAGCTGCTCCTGGGCGAAGGCGGTGATGCCGACGCGGGCGCGATCGCCCTCCACCTTGGCCCATTCGTGCTCGCGGGTGTACTTGAGCTCCGCCGGAATGTTCGCCATCGACGCCTCTCCTAGGTCTTCTTGGTGTGCGAGGGGTAGAAGGGGGTCTTCACGACGCGGGCCGCCTGGGTGGCCCCGCGGATCTCCACGCCGAGCTCGGTGCCCACCGTGGCCAGCGCGGCCGGGACGTAGCCCATGCCGATCGAGCGCTCCACCGACGGGCCGAAGGAGCCCGAGGTGACGACACCCACCGGCGCGCCGCCGACCACGAGCCGGTACCCGTGACGAGGCACCGCGCGCTCCGCCATCTCGAAGCCGACCAGCTTGCGGGCGACCCCCCGCGCGCGGAGCGCCTCGATGGCCGCGCGGCCGATGAAATCGCCCTTGGCCGGCTTGACCACCCAGCCGAGCCCGGCCTCGAGCGGGTTGGTGGTCTGGTCGATGTCGTTGCCGTAGAGCGCGTACTTCATCTCGAGCCTCAAGGTATCGCGCGCCCCGAGCCCGATGGGCTGGATGCCTTCCCCGCGCCCCGCCTCGAGGAGCGCGGCCCAGAGCCGCTCGGCGTCGCCCGCCCGCACGTAGAGCTCGAAGCCGTCCTCGCCGGTGTAGCCGGTGCGCGAGATGAGGCCCGACACCCCCGCGACCACGCCGCGCGCGAAATGATAGTAGCCGAGGGCGGTCACGTCGCGATCGGCGAGTCGGGCCACGAGCCCTTCCGCCCTCGGCCCCTGCACCGCCAGCAGCGCGGTCTCGTCGCTCACGTTCGTCCACTCGGCGCGGCCCACGCTATGCGAGGTCACCCACGCCCAGTCCTTGTCGATATTCGAGGCGTTGACCACGAGCATGTAGCGATCGGCGGCCAGCCGGTAGACGGTGAGATCGTCCACGATGCCGCCCTCCGGATAGCAGAGAGCCGCGTACTGCACTCGGCCGATCTCGAGCGTCCGGGCGTCATTGGTGCACAGGCGCTGGACCGCGGCGAGGGCGTCGGGCCCGCGCACCTCGAACTCGCCCATGTGGCTGATGTCGAAGAGGCCGACCGCGCGGCGCACCGCCCGGTGCTCGTCGATGATCCCGGTGTACTGCACCGGCATGTCCCAGCCGCCGAAGGGCACCATCTTGGCGCCCGCCTTGACGTGCACGTCGCGGAGCGGGGTGCGCTTGAGCGGGGTCGTGGAGGTGGCGTCGGTCATTCTAGTCAGCCCGGGAGCAGATCGGCCCGGGGATCGGCTCGGCCGGCCTCATCTTAATGGATGGCCCTCGGCGTGGCAACGACGCGATAGCCACGGCTCTCCATGCAGGCGATCCATTCCCGCTCGAAGCGCGAGAAGCCGCCGATGCCGACGGCCCCGCCCGCGATGGAGCCGGCACCCGCGCCCGCGATGAGCCCCTCGCTCGCGGTCGAGGCGGTCGAGGCCGGCAGACCCGTCAGCACCCCGCCGACCGCGGCGCCGCTCGTGCCCAGGACGAAGACGTTACGGATGGCATTGGCCAGCGCGGAGTCGTTGCCGTTGTAGTTCGTGCGGTACCCCACCTCGGCCTTGCAGTCGATGACGTCGAGGCGCTGCTGGGTGGAGGTCTGTCCCTGGAGGGCGGTCGCCTCCGGGAGCTTGGCCACCGCGCAGCCCGAGGCCATGAGCGCCGCAGCCAGGGCCAGCCCGGCGATGCGCCCGGCCATCACTGGGCGGGCAGCCAGTCGCGCAGCGGCTTGACCTGGCAGCCCGCCTTCTCCAGGGCTTCCCGCACCGCGCGCACGATGCGCTCGGCGCCCGGGGTGTCGCCGTGGCAGCAGATCGTCTGCACCGAGATGTCGATCTCCACGCCGTCCATGGTGCGCACCTTGCCGCGCATCGCGAGGTGCACGGCCTGCTCGGCGGCCCGGGCGGGATCGGTGATGAGCGACCCGGCGATCTTGCGGGAGACCAGCGTGCCGTCCACGTTATAGGCGCGGTCGGCGAAGCCCTCCGAGGCCACCCGCGCGCCCATCTTCCGGCAGGTGGCGTCGTAGCGGCCCGAAGCGAGCGTCATCAGGATCAGGCCGGAGTCCATGGCGGACTGGCCGGCGGCCGTCGCCAAGGCCTCGTCGGCCTCCATCATGTTGTAGAGGATGCCGTGCGGCTTCATGTGCTGCAGTTCGGCTCCGGCCGCGCGCGCCATCTCCCGCAGCGCGCCGGTCTGGTAGCAGAAACAGTCCTGCAGCTCACGCGCGCTCACGTCCATCTTGCGCCGGCCGAAGCCCATGAGATCGGGCAGCGAAGGATGCGCGCCGAGGGCCACCCGATGCGAGAGCGCCAGCTCCACCGTCCTGCGCATCACGTGCGGGTCGCCGCCGTGGAAGCCGCACGCCACGTTGGCGGAGCTGATGAACGGCATGATGGCCTCGTCGGCCCCGAGGGTCCAGCGCCCGTAGGACTCGCCCATGTCGCAGTTGAGGTCGATCATCTTCATAAACTCACCCCTCACCCTGCCCTCTCCCCTGAGGGGAGAGGGGTGTTAGGACTCGAGGACGCGGCCGAGGGTCTCCACGAAGCGGTCCACGTCCGCGTCGGTCATGGCCAGCGAGCAAGCGCCGAGGCCGCGCTGGGACAGGAGCACGCCCTCGTTGATCAGGCCCAGGAAGGTCCGCGCCAGCGCCTGGGGGTCGTCCGGCCGCGCCGAGCGGTAGTCGCTGAGCTTCTTCCTGGTGTGGTGCAGCCAGAAGAGCGAGCCCACCCCGGTGATCTGGCCCGGGTAGCCCCGCTTGCGCAGGAGGCGCCGCACCCCGTCACGGAGTCGATCGCCGAGGGCGTCGAGACGCGCGTACGCCTCGGGGGTGAGCTGCTCCATGGTGGCGATGCCGCCCGCCATGGTGAGCGGGTTGGCGTTGAAGGTACCGCCGTGGTTGATGCGGCCCTTACCGCCGCGCGGGTCGTAGAAGTTCATCACCTCCGCACGGCCGCCGAAGGCGCCCACCGCGAGGCCGCCGCCGATGATCTTGCCGAGCGTGGTCAGATCGGGGCGCACGTTGAAGCGCTCCTGGGCGCCGCCGCGGCCCACCCGGAAGGAGATGACCTCGTCGAAGATTAAGAGGATGCCCAGCCGCTGGGTGGCCTCGCGCAGCGTCTCGAGGAAGCCTTCGCGCACCGGGATCATGCCCGCGTTGGCGAGCAGCGGGTCGATCAGGAGCGCCGCGATGTCGCCCCCCTGCTTCTCGAGGATCTTCACGCAAGCGTCCGCGTCGTTCCAGGGCAGCGTCACCACGTGCTTCAACACCATGGGCGGCACGCCCGCGGACCAGGCCACCGATTTCGGCCGCTTGCGCGAGCCCGCGGCGGCGGGATCCGGGGCCACGCTCACCAGGACCCAGTCGTGGGTGCCGTGGTAGGCGCCCTCGAACTTGGCGATCTTGTTCCGGCCGGTGAAGGCGCGGGCGACCCGCACCGCGTGCATGGTCGCCTCGGTGCCGGAGTTGGCGAAGCGCACCACTTCCATGGCGGGGATGCGTGTGGTCAGGATCTCGGCGAGCCGGATCTCGTGCTCGCTGGGGCCGGGGAACGACATGCCGTGGACGGCCGCGTCCTGGATGGCCTTGACCACCTGGGCATTCGCGTGCCCTAGGATCAGGCTCGTGTAGTTGCAGTTGAAGTCGAGCCGCTCGACGCCGTCGGCGTCCCAGATGCGCGCGCCCTCGCCGCGGGTGATGTAGAAGGGGTACGGGTCGAAGAAGGTGGTGGTGCGACTATTGCCGCCCGGCATCACGCGCAGCGCCTCCTCGAAGAGCTGGCGGGAGCGGGGGGTCTTGGCCTTGTAGTCCGTGATGGTGCGCTCGAGTGTCATGTCAGTCCTCCCGGTCCGCCTGTCCTATTCGCCCACGCTATTCGATCGTTCCGTCCAGGGCCCGGCGCCTGTCCCGAAGCATCGCATGAGCCTCGGCCACTGTCACGCGATGGAAGCGGAGCCGTCCGCCCGGCTTCACCTGCGCGATCCGGCCGATGTCGAACGAGCACACGGTCCCGATCTTGGTGTACCCCCCCGCGGATTGCCGGTCCGCCAGCAACACGATGGGCTGCCCCTCGCCGATCACCTGGATGGCGCCCATGGCGATACCGTCCGACACGATATCGTGGCCGCGGGTGTGCTCGATGAACGGGCCCTTGAGCCGCGCGCCCATCCGGTCGCTCTGCGGCAGCATCTCGTAGGGCCCTTCGAGGAAGGCGGCGATCCCCGCCGCGGTGAAGCGGTCGTCCTGGGGCCCCAGCACCACCGCGACCGTCACGTCGCCCCCGTAGACGGGCACGCGGTCGGGGTGCACGCGGCGCGGGCGAGCCGCCGGGACCGAGCCGACGGGCAGGCGGTCGCCTCGGCGCAGCGCGCGGCCCTCGAGCCCGCCGAGCCGGCCGCGCACGTAGGTCGAGCGTGAGCCGAGGACCAGCGGCGTCTCGATGCCGCCCCCCACGGCCAGGTACGCCCGCACCCCGCTCTTCGCGGGGCCGAGGCGCAGCACGTCGCCCGCCTTCACCCGCAGCCCTTGCCAGGTCGGCGCCGCGCCGCCGTTCACCGTCGGGGCCATGTCGGCGCCGGTGATCGCGACCAGCCGCTCGTCGGTGAACTCGACCCGCGGCCCGATCAGCGTGCACTCGAGCGCGGCCGCGGTATCGGGGCTGCCGACCAGACGGTTCGCGACCAGGAACGCGTCGTGGTCCATGGGGCCGGAGGTGGGGATCCCCACGCGGAGGTAGCCGAACCGGCCCAGGTCCTGGATGGTGGTGAGCGGTCCCGCGTCCTGGATTATCAGAATGCTCATCGGGGCAGGTCGCTCATCCGGCGATGCGTGGGGTGTAGCGTCCGGCCTCCACGGACGCCGCGATGGACTCGTACTCGGCGCGATCGATCGCGCGGAAGCGCACGTGGTCGCCGGCGCGAAGCAGGATCGGGTCGGGCGCGATGGGATCGTAGAGGCGCACCGGGGTCCGTCCCAGCACCCAGAAGCCGCCGGGGCTCTCGATGGGATAGATGCAGCACTGCACCCCGCCGATGGCCACGCTGCCGGGTGGCGTCTTGGTGCGCGGGTTCGTGAGACGCGGGATGGTCAGCCGGTCGGGCATGCCGGTCATGTAAGGCAGGCCGGGGGTGAAGCCGACGAAGTACACGTAGTAGTCGGCCTCCGCGTGGAGGCGGGCCATCTCGTCGGGCGAGAGCCCGATCTTCTGCGCGGCCGCCTCCAGCTCGAAGCCCAGCTCCCCGCCGTAGCAGCACGGCAGCTCGACGGTGCGCGCGGGGGGCAGCACCTCCGGACGGGCCCGGGCCCAGAGCTCGCGCAGCGTCGCGCAGAGCGCCTCATGGCTCACCACCAACGGATCGTAGTAGACGAGCAGGGCCCGGTAGCTGGGGACGGTCTCGCCCACTCCGGGCAGATGCTTCTGCTGGAGCAGATACTCCAGCGCCAGGACGCGCGCGTTCAGCTCGCGGTTGACCTCGTCGCCGAGCTCGACGGAGAGCGCGCGATCCCCGCAGGGCAGGAGCCGCGGCTGGGGCCAGATCGTCACCGGAAGCGAATCGTCAAATCGCGGCGAGCGCGTGGTTCGGCAGGTCGGTGATGAACATGTGCCCCGGGCTGTGAGTGATCATGAACGCGGGCTTGGAGGCCAGTGCGACCGCCTGGGGGGTCACCCCGCACGCCCAGAACACCGGCACCTCGCCGGCGCGGATCCCCACCGAGTCGCCCCAGTCCGGCTTGTTCACGTCGGCGATACCGAGGGCGGCCGGATCGCCCACGTGCACCGGGGCCCCGTGGGCGCTGGGGAAGCGCGCAGACGCGGTCACCGCCTTCGAGATCAGCCCGGTCGGGATGGGCCGCATCGAGACCACCATCGGGCCGTGGAACGTGCCGGACGGCCGGCACTGGATCGATGTCTTCCACATCGCCACGTTCTTGCCCTCGTCGATGTGACGCATGGGGATGCCGGCGTCGAGCAGCGCCCACTCGAAGGTGAACGAGCAGCCGAGCAGGAAGGCCACCAGGTCGTCGCGCCAGAACGGGGTGACGTCGGTCACCTCGTCGGCCAGCACGCCGTCCTTGTAGATGCGGTAGCGGGGCAGGTCCGTGCGGAGGTCGGCGCCAGGGGCGATTCCCACCGGCTCCGGCGACCCCGCGTCGGTGACCTCGATCAGCGGGCACGGCCGCGGGTTGCGCTGGCAGAAGAGCAGGAAGTCGTAGGCCTGCTCCTTCGGCAGGACGGCAAGGTTCGCCTGAACGTAGCCGGGGGCGAGGCCGGCCGTGATGCCGGTGAACCGGCCCGCGCGGATGTCGGCCCGGATCTCCTTCGGATGGCGAGCGTCGATCGGCATCGGCGGTCCTCCCCGCTCAGTCTACTTGAGGTGGCCGAGCTTGGGCCAGAGATCGGGGTTGCCGAGCGCGTGCGGCTTCTCCCCGCGAAGCACGCGCAGCATCTCGGCGGTCACCTGGAGCGCCATCCCGCTCATCGTCTCGCGGGTCACCCCCGCGATGTGGGGAGAGACGATGACGTTCTCGAGCTGGAAGAGCCGGTTGTCCGACGAGGCCGGCTCCTCCTCGAAGACGTCGATCCCCGCCGCCCGGATCTTGCCATTCTCCAGTCCGGCCACGAGGGCGCTCTCGTCCTGGGTCTTGCCCCGGGACGTATTCACGAAGATCACGCCGTCCTTCATCTGGGCCACGGCGGCCGCATCGATCATGTGGTGCGTCTCCTTCGTGTGTGGGGTGTGGCAGGTCACCACGTCGGCCTGCCGCAGCACCGAGGCCATGTCGGGCATGGGCTCGACGCCCCGGTTTCGCACCTCGTCGGCGGGCACGTACTTGTCGTAGCCGATCACGCGCATCCCGAGGGCGGCGGCGGTCCGGGCCACCCGCCGGCCGATATTGCCCACCCCGATGATGCCGAGCGTCTTGCCGTTCATCTCGAGCATGCCCTGCCAGCGCGCCTTGCCCCATTCGGCTTTGCGCGTCCGCTGGTCCACCACCACCGCCTGCTTGGCGCAGGCGAGCATGAGCATGATGGCGTGCTCGGCCACCGAGTTGGAGTTGGAGCCGGGCGCGTGCACCACCGCAATGCCCAGCTCGGTGGCGGCGGGCAGGTCCACGATGTCGAGCCCCACGCCGTGCCGCCCCACCACCTTCAGCTTCGGGCAGGCCGCCATCAGACTGCGGCTGCAGTCCGGCTTCAACCGGAACAGGATACCCTCCGCCTCTTTCGCGGCCGCGACCATGCCGGCCTCGCTCTCGGCGTCGGTGACGACCACGCGCACCTCGGCCTCGAGCTGCTTCATTCCATCGGGGTGAATGGGTCCTCCCAGCACGACGAGTGGCTTCATCGAGGTCTCCTCTCGAACACGGCCCGCATTATAGCGAAGTGCGCCTTTCCCCGCGTGACGGGAAGAAACAACCGAGTAGAACTTCCCGCCCGAGTCCCTCGTCGCGCGGTGTGCGCTGCCAGGCCTCCCCGGAAATCGCGGAGTTGGTGAGGCCGGAGGCGTCGAGCCGCGTGGCACGTCACTTGAACCACGCCGCGGCGGGCGACGAGCCGGGGCGGACCGAGGACGGCGCGACCCGAGACGAGGCCCGTAAGGGGCGGGAGGAGATCATGGCGGAGCCGGCGCTTCTGGCGGACCACTCCGAGATCGAGCCGATCGGGCAACCCTTCCACGCGGTCGGGTCCCAGAGCTGCTGGGCCGTGGTCCTTGCCGGAGGCGAGGGCATGCGCCTGCGTCCCCTGGTCCGGCAGGTGCTCGGGGACGATCGGCCGAAGCAGTACGTTCGCCTTCTCGGCTCCCGCACCCTTCTGCGCCAGACGCTGGACCGGATCGCGCTGGCAATCCCGAGCACACGTACCCTGGTCGTCACGGTGCGTCGGCATGCCGGGTACATCGCCGAGGAGTTCGCGGGCACAGCGCAGCCCACCGTCCTCACGCAGCCGCTCGACCGGGGCACCGCGGCCGGTGTCCTCTATCCCGCCCACTGGATCGCCTGGCGCAACCCGGAGGCGACGGTTGCGGTCTTCCCCTCCGACCACTTCCTGCTCGGCGAGGCCCCCTTCATGGCCCACGTCTCGGAGGTCGCGGCGTGGGTGGACAAACATCCCGAGCGACTCGTCCTGCTGGGCGCTCAGCCGACCTCGCCGGAGGTCGAGTACGGCTGGATCGAGCCCGACGTGAGTCTCGGGGTTCTGTCCACCGGGGCCATCCGGGCGGTCAGGCAGTTCTGGGAGAAGCCGTCCGCGGCCCGGGCCCGCGCCTGCCTCGAGGCCGGGCACCTGTGGAACACCTCGGTGATGGTCGGAAAGGTCGTGACGCTGCTCCAGACCGGCTGGCAGGCCCTGCCCGAGCTGAGCGATCGCCTGACCCGTATCGAGCCCTTGATCGGGACACCCGAAGAGGCCGGCGCCCTGCGGCAGGCGTACGAGCTGATGCCGAAGGCCAATTTTTCCCGCTCGGTGCTGGAGGCGTGTCCGGAGCTGCTGGCCGTCTCCCGCCTGCCCCGCATCGTGTGGTCCGACCTGGGGAGTCCGCACCGCGTGATGGAGGCGCTCACCCGGCTGCGGATCCGGCCGGAGTGGGCCCCGCCGCTCGCGTCCTCTGCCTGAGCGGAGCCCACCCGGTTCTCGCCGACGGCTCTCGCCGCCGCCCCGCCCTCAGGTTGCCGGGTGATTCTTACCGTGTCACAATTCCCGCGTCCTAGATGCTCCGGGCCCGGGTGGGGCCGAACCCCCGTGATTTCTCACAGTCGTCCGTCAGGCGTCCACCCGGGCATGGTGAGTGCCGATCGTGAGCCCGGCGGTGAAGGCGACCATCCTGATCGTCGACGACGAGGAAGACTCGCGCGCCGCGCTGGAGGTCCTGCTCGGCACGTGGGGCTACCTCACCGATGTCGCCTCGGAAGGGCGGGACGCATTGAAGAAGGTCACGACCCTCCGCCCCTCCCTCGTCATCACCGACCTCATCATGCCGGACATGGACGGGCTGAGCCTCATGCGGTCCGTGCAGCAGGAGCTGCCGCGCGTCCCGGTCATCATACTCACCGGTCGGGCCACCGTGGACAGCGCCGTCGCGGCCATGCGTCAGGGCGCCTACGACTACCTCACCAAGCCGGTGGACCTCGACCGGCTGCGCCTGCTCATCGAAAAAGCCCTGGACCGGGGGCGAACGCTCGACGAGATCACGCTCCTGCGGCGGCGGGTGAAAGAAGTGTGGGGCCTGGGCCGTCTCATCGGCCGCAGCGCGCCCATGCAGGAGATCCACCGGCTCATCGAGCAGGCCGCCGCGACGGCCGCGCCGGTGCTGATCCACGGTGAGACCGGCACCGGCAAGGAGCTGGTGGCCCGGACGCTCCACGAGCTGTCGGCACGCGCGGCCGGCCCATTCGTGGCTGTCAACTGCGCGGCGATGGCGGAGACGCTGCTCGAGAGCGAGATCTTCGGCCACGAGCGGGGCGCCTTCACCGACGCGCGGGACCGTCGCGAGGGCTGCTTCGAGCTGGCCCACGGCGGCACGCTCCTGCTCGACGAGGTGGCCGAGATGCAGCCGGGCACGCAGGCCAAGTTCCTCCGGGTGCTCGAGGAGGGATCCTTCCGTCGCCTCGGCGGGAAGAGCGAGATCCGGGTGGACGTCCGCGTGGTGGCCGCCACCAACAAGGACCCGATCGCGGCGCTGAAAGACGGCGCCTTCCGGGAAGACCTCTACTACCGCTTGAACGTCTTCAGCCTCTCGGTCCCGCCGCTGCGCCAGCGGGCGGAGGACATCCCACTGCTCGTCAGCGGGTTCATCGAGGAGTTCACCGCCAAGTACGACAAGCGCATCACCGGGGTCGACGACGCGACGCTCCAGATCCTCATGTCGCACGCCTGGCCGGGCAACGTGCGCGAGCTTCGCAACGTGATCGAGCGGGCCTTCATCGCGTGCGAGGGCGACGTGATCACCGCGAAGCTCCTGCCGAGGACCGCGTCGATCGCGGTGGCGCCGGGGTCGACCGGCGATCCGGATGCCCTCACCGTCCCGATCGGGCTGCCGCTGCGCGAGGTCGAGAAACAGTTCGTCCTGAGAACCCTCGCTGCCGAGAGCAACAACAAGACCCGCGCGGCCGATCGGCTGGACATCAGCACCAAGACCCTGCACAACATGCTCCAGCGGTGGGGGCTCCTGGGGCGCAAGACCCATTGACAAGTCTGGGCTTTCGACGATAATCACCGCACCCTCGACCCGACTCAGGCTCAGCCCCACTTGCCAAGCGCTCAGACCCTCGTCTCACGGAGGAGGCGACGGTGATGATCGGACACCGGCGGATCCGCCTGACGGCCCCGGCGGCCCTCGCGGCCGTCGTGCTCAACCGTGCGCCGGGCGCCCCTCTCGGGCCGGCGAGGCCCTGAGGCTCAAGCGGTCGTGAAGCGTTACATCCTCAAGCGGCTCGGCTACGCGGCGATCTCGCTCATTCTATTATCCCTGACCATCTTCCTGTTCGTGCGGCTCACCGGGGATCCGACCGTGCTGCTGGTGGAGCCGGGGGCCAGCCAGGCCGACATCGAGGCGATCCGCCATCAGTTCGGCCTCGACCAGCCGCTCTGGGTGCAGTACGGCCACTTCGTCTCGAGCCTGGTGCGCGGCGATCTCGGGCACTCCTTCTACTACCGCACGCCGGTGCTCGAGCTGTACCTCTCGCGGCTGCCCAGCTCGCTCCTGCTCGCTACCGCGGCCATGGCCTTCTCGCTGCTGATCGGCATCCCGACCGGCATCATGGCGGCGGTGCGCGTGAACCGATGGTGGGACAGCGCGGGCAAGGTGTTCGCGCTGCTCGGCCTCTCGGTGCCCTCCTTCGCGGTGGGCCTGCTCATGATCCTGTTCTTCTCGGTCTACCTGGGCTGGCTGCCTTCGTCGGGCTCGGGCTCGGTGGCGCACGTGATCATGCCCGCCTTCGCGCTCGGCTGGTACTTCGCGGCCGCCCACATGCGGCTCACCCGCTCGTCCATGCTCGACGTGCTGGGCTCGGAGTACGTGAAGCTGGCCCGGCTCAAGGGGCTGCCGGAAGCGCTCGTCATCGCCAAGCACGCCTTCAAGAACGCGCTGATCCCGGTGCTCACCCTGGCGGGCATCAACCTGGTCATCATGGTCAACGTGGCGGTGGTGGTGGAGACGGTCTTCGCGTGGCCCGGCATCGGCCGGCTCCTCTACGAGGGCGTCTCCTTCCGCGACTTCCCGGTGGTGCAGGCGACCGTCATCCTGAATGGCGCGATGGTCGTGATCGTGAGCCTCCTGGTCGACATCCTCTACGCGGTGATCGACCCGCGCATCCGGTTCACCCGATGAACGGCAGCCGCTCCGCCGCCCTCACCGTCGCCTGGCGCTTCGCGTCCCTCGCCTCCTTCCGGACCGAGGGCTTCCCGACGATCCCGGTGATCATCCTGGGCGTGCTGATCTTCCTCGCCGTCTTCGCCAACGTGCTGGCGCCCCACGACCCCGAGGTCGGCAACCTCGGCGAGCGCTTCCGCCCGCCGTTCTGGCAGCAGGGCGGGAGCGAGAAGTTCCCCCTCGGCACCGACCACCTCGGACGCGACGTGCTCTCGCGGCTCATCTTCGGCGCGCGCGTCTCGATCGTGGTGGGCTTCACCGCGGTGATCTTCGCAGGCGTCCTGGGCACCGGGCTCGGGATCCTGTCGGGCTTCCTGGGCGGCTGGGTGGATCAGATCATCATGCGGGTCACCGACGCCTGGCTCGCGCTGCCCGCGCTGACCTTCGCGATCTTCCTGGCCGCGGTGATCGGGCCCAGCGCGATGAACATCGTGATCATCCTGGGGCTGGTCTACTGGACGCGCTACGCGCGCGTGATCCGCGGCGAGGTCCTTTCGCTCAAGGAGCGCGACTTCGTCCGCCTCGCCATCGTGGCCGGCTGCTCCAAGCGCACGATCATGAAGCGCCACATCCTGCCCAACGTGCTCAACTCCGCCATCGTGCTCGGCACCCTCATGCTCGGGGTGGTGGTGGTGACGGAAGCCGCGCTCTCCTTCCTGGGGGTGGGGGTGCCGCCGCCCCAGCCGGCGTGGGGGCTCATGCTCGCCGACGGCAAGAAGGGGCTGATGGCCGGCTACTGGTGGCTCACCGTCTTGCCGTGCGGCTGCATCGTGTTGATGGTGCTCTCGGCCAACCTCCTCGGTGACTGGCTCCGCGTGAAGCTCGACCCCCAGCTCCGCCAGCTGTGAGCGACGCGCCTCTCCTCGAGCTGCGGGGGCTCTCGACCCACTACGTGAGCGCGCGAGGCACCCGCGTGGTGCGCGCGGTGGACGAGGTCTCGCTGTCCCTGGCCCCGGGCAGCACGCTGGGCATCGTGGGCGAGTCCGGATCGGGCAAGAGCACGCTGGCGCTCACCATCCTGCGCCTGCTCCCCCCCGCGGCCAGGATCACCGCGGGAGAGATCCGTTTCGAGGGCGAGAACCTGCTCGAGAAGTCCGACCGGGAGATGCGTCACGTCCGCGGCAAGCGCATCGCGATGATCCTGCAGGACCCGATGGCGTCGCTGAACCCGCTCTTCACGATCGGCGACCAGGTGGCCGAGCCGCTCCGGGTGCACGAGGGGGCCAGCCGCCGCGGCGCCTGGAGCCGGGCCAAGGATCTGCTGAAGGCGGTGCGCATCTCCGCGCCGGAGTCACGGGTGCGCGAGTACCCCCACCAGATGTCGGGGGGGATGCGCCAGCGCATCGTGGGGGCGATCGCCATCTCCTGCTCGCCGCGGCTCCTGATCGCGGACGAGCCCACCACGAGCCTCGATCTCACCATCCAGGCCCAGTACCTGAACCTCCTGCGGGATCTGCAGCGCCAGCACCAGCTCGCCCTGATCTTCATCACCCACAACCTCGGCATCGTGGCCAAGATGTGCGACCAGGTGGCGGTGATGTACGCGGGGAGGGTCGTGGAGTGGGGCCCGGTGACCCGCATCTTCGACGCGCCCGCCCATCCCTATACCCGTGCGCTGCTCGGATCCATCCCGCGCATGGGCGATGGCCGCAAGCGCCTCACCGCCATCGAGGGCCAGCCCCCGGATCTGGTCGCGCCACCCTCGGGTTGCGCCTTCCACCCGCGCTGCCCCGAGGCGATGACCCAGTGCCGGGAGGAGGCGCCGCCCGAGACCGTGCTGGGCCCGAGCCACACTGCGCGCTGCTGGCTCAACGTCCCGGCGGCCGTCAAATGACCGAGACCTCGCCCATCCTCGAGGCCCGCAACCTCACCAAGCACTTCCCGGTCGGCCGCGGGCTCCTGGCCAAGCCTCTGGGGGTGGTGCGCGCGGTCGACGGCGTCAGCTTCTCGATCGGGGTCGGCAAGACGCTGGGGCTCGTCGGCGAGTCGGGCTGCGGCAAGACCACGACCGGCAAGCTCGTGCTGCGGCTGGAGGAGCCGACCGGCGGCGTGCTGCACTTCGATGGGCGCGACATCAGCGCGCTGGACAACGGAGGCGTGCGGCAGTACCGGCGCGCGGTGCAGGCGGTGTTCCAGGACCCCTTCGCGTCGCTCAATCCGCGCATGCGGGTGGACGCCATCATCGCCGAGCCCCTGATCACCCACGAGCGGCTCGAGACCGCCGACGTGGCAAACCGGGTGGACCGGCTGCTCGACCTGGTGGGGTTAGCGGGGCGGTCGGCCAAGCTGTTTCCGCACGAGTTCTCGGGCGGCCAGCGCCAGCGCATCGCCATCGCGCGATCGCTCGCGCTCTCACCCCGTCTGATCGTGCTCGACGAGCCGGTCTCCGCCCTCGACGTGTCCATCCGGGCCCAGATCCTGAACCTGCTGCGCGATCTGCAGGCCCAGCTCGGGCTCTCCTACCTCTTCATCGCCCACGACCTGGCCGCGGTGGCGCACATGAGCCACACCATCGCGGTCATGTACCTGGGGCAGATCGTGGAGATCGGCGACGCGGCGCTGATCGCGACCCGCCCGAAGCACCCCTACACCCAGGCCCTCTTCGCGGCGGCCCTGCCCTCGCACCCATCGGAGCCGCGCGAGGAGCTCGTGCTGACGGGGGAGGTGCCGAGTCCGCTCAATCCCCCGCTCGCCTGCCGTTTTCACCCCCGCTGCCCGCACGCGATGCCGCGCTGCTCGACCGAGGAGCCCGTGCTCCGCGAGGCCGACGGCCGGCGGGTATCCTGCCACCTCTACACGTCGCCCGCGTAGGCGGTCCACCGGGAAGCCGCTTCGACCCGGACCGAGTCGTCCTCGGCGAGGTGGACCACCTCGCCGATCACGATCGTGGCTGGGGGCGACAGATGGCGGGCCCGCTCCGCGATGTCGGCCAGCGTGCCCGTGACGACCTGCTGGGCCGGGGTGGTCCCGCGGCTGATGACCGCGGCCGGGGTCGAGGGGGCGCGCCCGGCGGCGACCAGTCGCGCGGCGATGGTCGCGAGCGATCCCACCCCCATGAGCACCACCAGGGTCTCCACGCTCCCGGCGAGGGCCGCCCAGTCCACGTCGGTTCCCGGCTTCGACGGATCCTCGTGGCCGGTGACCACTGCAAAGGAGGAGGCGACCCCGCGATGCGTGACGGGGATCCCCGCCGCGGCGGGCACCGCGACGGCCGACGAGACGCCCGGCACCACCTCCACCGGGATGGAAGCCGCGCGACACGCGAGCACCTCCTCGGCGCCCCGCCCGAAGACGAAGGGATCGCCACCCTTGAGCCGGACCACGATCCGCCCCGCCTGAGCGTGGTGGATGAGCAGCGGGGTGATGGCCGACTGCGGGATGCAGTGCCGGCCGCTCGACTTGCCCGCGTAGATCCGCCGCGCGGCGGGGGGCGCCTCGTCGAGGAGCGCGGGGGCGACCAGCCGATCGTAGACGACGACCTCGGCGCGCTGGAGCCACCGGAGCCCTTTCACCGTGATGAGCTCGGGATCGCCCGGGCCCGCGCCCACCAGGACCACCCGCCCGCCGCTAGACACCCAAGCGCTCCCGGAGCCGCTCGCGGGCTTCGGCGGGCCGGCCCGCCGCCACCAGCCGCTTGAGCTCGCCATCGAGGGCGTCGCGCCACCGCTGCGCGTCCAGCGCGATGCCCCGCTCGCGGAGCGCGCCCCTCACGTCGGCCACCACCTCGGTGAGCGTCGCGTAGTCGGGCGGGAGCACCGCCTCCAGCTCCTCGCGGATCATGTGCGCCACGGTCGGGCTCGCGCCTCCGGTGGAGACCGCCACCGTGAGCGGCCCGCGACGGAGCACCGAGGGCAGGATGAAGTCGCAGTGCTTCGGATCATCCGCGCAGTTGACCCAGACGGAGCGCTCGCGCCCTTCCGCCGCGACCCGGGCGTTGACCGCCTCGTCGTCGGTCGCCACCATCACCAGCGCGAAGCCGGCGACATCGCCCTCCGCGTACTCCCGGGGCCACCATCGGAGCCGGCCCTCGCGGGCGATGTCCAGCACCGCGGCGGCGAGGACCGGGCTCACCACCGTGACGCAGGCGCCCGCGTCCAGGAGGCCCGAGATCTTGCGCCCGGCCAACGCGCCGCCCCCGACGACGAGGCACGCGCGGCCCTCCAGATCGAGCATCACCGGATACCGGAACGCGCTCACGAGGAGGCGGCCTCCGGCCCGGGCTCGGGCCGGTCGGCCCGCGGAAAGAAGCGCACCAGTCGCTCCATCACCTGCGGTAGCTCGTCGCACGGCACGTCCTCCAGGATCCTGACCGCGGCCTTCGCCTCGGCCCCGCCCCGCCCGCCGACGAAGACGTGGACGCCGTCGACGATCTTGCCGTTCACCTTGACCTTGCAGCCCTGGAGCCCCACGTCGGCGGTGTGGTGATTGCCGCACGAGGCCGGGCAGCCCGACCAGCGGACGGTCAGCGGGCGGATTCGCCCGAGGCGGCCCTCGAACTCCCGGGCGAGGGCCATGGCGCGGGTCTTGGTGTCGATCAAGGCGAGGTTGCAGAAGTCGGTGCCCGTGCAGGACACGAGTCCCCGCTGGATCTCCGACGGATTGTAGGGAAGCTCCTTCAGAAGCGGCTCGTCGAGCAGGGCGCGGACGAGGCCGTCGGGCACGTGCGGGATCAGCACGTTCTGGGTCGGCGTGAAGCGCAGCTCGCCGCGGCCGTAGCGCTCGGAGATCCGCGCCAGCTCCAGCAGCTGGGCGCCCGTCACCCGCCCGACCGGGGTCTTGAGCCCGATGTAGTTCAGGCTGGGCTGCTTCTGGCGGAAGAGGCCGACGTGATCGTTCGCGGCCGAGCCCCGCGCGTCGCGGCCCGCGGGCGGCAGCGGCCGGCCCAGGCGCCCCTCGAGCTCTTTGCGGAATCGCTCCGGGCCCCAATCGGCGATCAAGAACGCCAGGCGCGACTTGCTGCGCGACTCGCGCGGGCCGTGATCGCGGTAGATCAGCGCGATCTCGGCGCAGACCGCGGCCGCGTCCTCGGGCGTCACGAAGGCGTCCAGCGCCCAGGCGAACACGGGGCCGCCCGAGCCCTGCTTGCCGCCCACCGCCACGTTCAGCCCGGCGACCTCCTGGTCCTCGACGGTCCCGATCGCGGGGGTCATGGAGACGTCCTGGGTCTCCCCGCCCGTGCAGTGCTCGGGGCAGCCGGTGATCGTGACGTTGAACTTCCGCGGCAGGTTGGTGAAGGCCTTGTTGCCGACGAAGATCCGCTGGAACTCCCGCGCGATCGGCGCGGTGTCGAAGAGCTCCCTCGGGGTGAGGCCGGTGGCGGGGCAGCCGATGATGCCCCGGATATTGTCCATGCCGGTCTGGAGGCTGGTGAGCCCCGCCGCCTCGAGGCGGGCCATGACCTCCGGCACGCCCTCGATGGTGACCCAGCGGAGCTGTACCTGCTGCCGGGTCGTGATGTCGGCGATGTTGCGCCCGGACGTGCGCGTGATCTCGCCGAGGAGTCGGCACTGCTGCGCGGTCACGATGCCGTTGGGCATGCGGATCCGCATCATGAAGTGGCCGGGCGTGGGCCGGCGCTGGAAGACGCCCACCCACTTCAGGCGCTCCTTGTCGTCGTCTGCGATGGTCTTCCATCCCTCGCGGGCAAAGCGGACGAGGTCGTCCATCACGTCGAGCCCGTCCTTCTCGACCTTCAACGCCTCGATCTTGTTCATAGCCCGCGGAGCCGTACCGCGCAGGCCTTCAGCTCGGGCTGGTGCGAGAGCGGGTCGCGGGCGGAGAGCGTGAGGTTGTTCGCCGCCTTGTAGAAGCCGAGCCGGCGGCCCCAGTGGAACGGGAGGAAGCACGTGCCCTCCCGGATGGTCGCGGTCACGCGGGCCTGGGCCACCGCTTTGCCCCGTCGCGAGGTGATCTCCACGAACTCGCCGTCGCGGACGCCGGCCAGTCGCGCGTCGCGCGGATTGATCTCGACGATGGGCTCGGGCGTCCTCTTCATGAGCGCGGGGGAGCGCCCGGTCCGCGTCAGCGTGTGCCAGTGATCGCTGACGCGCCCGGTCGTGAGGGTGAGCGGGAAGCCCGAGTCGGCCGGCTCGGCGAGCTCGTCGTGCTCCACGGCCACGAACCGAGCCCGGCCGTCGGGAGTCGCGAAGCGCCCGCCCGGGTAGAGCCGCGCGGTGCCGGGGTGGCCGTCGGCCGGCACCGGCCACTGGAGCGGGCCCCCCAGGCGCAGCCGGGCGTGGCTCGCTCCGGAGTAATCGCAGGGGGTCCCGGCGGTGAGGGCCGCGAGCTCGTCGAAGATCTCGGCCGCCCCATCGTAGGAGAAGGCCTCTTTCCAGCCCATCTCCTGGGCGAAGCGGCTCACGATGACCGCGTCCGGCAAGGCCTCGCCGGGCGGATCCACGAGCTTCGGCAGATAGGTCAGCCGGCGCTCGGAATTGGTCATCACCCCCTCCTTCTCGGGCCACTGGGCGGCCGGGAGCAGGATGTCGGCGAAGCGGGTGGTCTCGGTCGGGTGGTAGGCGTCCTGGACGATCACCAGATCCGCCTGTCTCAGCGCCTTCTCGATCAGGTCCAGATCGGGCATGGAGGCGGCCGGATTGGTGCAGAGGATCCAGACCGCGCGTACCGCCCCGGAGGCGAGGCCCTCGAAGATCTCGAGCGCCGCGCGGCCCGGGGTGGGCGCGATGCGGCCGGGCGCGACGCCCCAGTGGCGCTCGACGGCTGCCCGGGCCCCCGGGTCCGATACCGGCCGATAGCCGGGCAACAGATGGGCCAGGCCTCCGGTCTCGCGCCCGCCCATGGCGTTCGGCTGGCCGGTCAGGGAGAAGGGGCCGGCTCCCGGCCGGCCGATCTGCCCGGTGGCGAGGTGCAGGTTGATGATGGCCGCATTCTTGTCCGTGCCGACGTGGCTTTGGTTGATCCCCATGCTCCACAGGGTGAGGGCGGAGCGGGCGCGCCCGAAGCGGCGGGCCGCCGTCACGACGCTCGCGGGCGAGAGGCCGGTGATCGCGGCCGCGCGCTCCGGAGGGTACCGCTCGATCACCGCGCGCAGCTCGTCCCAGCCGGTGGTGTGCGCGGCGATGAACGTGGCGTCGACGGTCCCGTCCTTCCACAGGACGTGCAGCATGCCGTGAAGCAGCGCGATGTCCGAGCCGGGGCGGAGCGGAAGATAGAGGTCGGCGATGTCGGCGGTCTCGGTGAAGCGCGGGTCGGCCACGATCACGGTCACCCGCTCGGACGCCGCGAGCTTCCGCTTCCTGATCCGCTTGAACACGATCGGGTGACAGTCGGCGGTGTTGGTGCCTATCAAAAAGAAACAGTCGGCGGCTTCGAGATCCTCGTAGGCGGCGGGCGGGCCGTCGGCGCCCAGCGAGCGCGCGTAGCCGGCGGCGGCCGAGGCCATGCACAGGCGCGAGTTCGTGTCGAAGTTGTTGGTGCCGAGGAAGCCCTTGCAGAGCTTCGAGGCCACGTAGTACTCCTCGGTCAGGAGCTGGCCCGATCCGTACAAGGCCATCGCGTCCGGACCGTGGAGGGCCACGATCTCCCGTACCCGCTCGGCGGCCACCCGCAGCGCCATCTCCCACGGCACGCGGGTGAGCTCCGCGTCGCGGCGCGCGCGTAGCTGCGGGTACAGCAGGCGGTCCGGCGTGCGCAACACGGGTGGTAGGTGAACCGCCTTGGCGCAGATGTCGCCGAAGTTGGCGGGGTGCGCGGGATCGCCCTTGGTGCGCACCACCGTCCCGTCCTCCACCCGCACCAGCAGCCCGCAGCCCACGCCGCAATACGGGCAGAGAGTCTTGTGCCAGTCGCCCGGCCCGCTCATCACGAGGGCCGGGCGGCCCCCTCCTCCAGGAAGCTCAGGATCGAGTCGCGCAGCCAGAAGTAGTCGGCCCCGGCCAGGATCTGCTCGCGGCGGCGGGGGCGCGGGAACGGGACCTCCAGGATGCGGCCGACGGTGGCCGCCGGGCCGCTCGTCATCATGACGATGCGGTCGGCGAGGAGCAGCGCCTCGTCCACGTCGTGGGTGACCATGACCACGGTCTTGCGCTGCGCCTCCCAGAGCTCCATCAGCTCGTCCTGCAGCTCCATGCGGGTGAGCGCGTCGAGGAGCGAGAAGGGCTCGTCCAGCAGCAGAAGCCGCGGCTCCAGCGCGAAGGCCCGCGCGATCCCGACCCGCTGCTGCATGCCCGCGGACAGCTCGCGTGGATAGCGCTCCCCCTGCCCGCGCAGGCCCACCGCCTCCAGATAGCGATCGGCGGCGGCGGGGTGAGCGCCCCGCTGCACCTGATCGAGGGCGAGCCGCACGTTGTCACGTACCGACATCCAGGGCAGCAGCGTGGCCGACTGGAACACCACCCCGCGGTCGGTCCCGGGTCCGTCGACCTCGCGCCCGCCGATCACCACCCCGCCCACCGTGGCCGAGATGAGGCCCATGACGATCGAGAGCACGGTGGACTTGCCGCAGCCGGAGTGGCCGACGATGCAGACGAACTCGCCCTCGGCGACGTTGAGCGTGAAGTCGCGGACGATCTCGGCCGGACCGGAGGGGGTCGGGTAGGTCTTGCCGAGCTGGGAGAGCTCGAGGAAGGCGGGCATGGTCGGCTAGCGCGTCCGGCGGCAGGCGCGCAGGAACTCGACGATGCCCTGGCGCGCCTTCTGGTACGCCGGGCTCAGGCTCATGTGACGCCGCTCGCGGGGGCGCGCGAGCCCCACCTCGATGGCCGGGCCCAGCCGAGCGCCCGGGCTCGGGGTCATGGGATAGATCCGGTCCGAGAGGAGGATGGCCTCGTCGACGTCGTTGGTGACGAGCACGACGGTGGAGCGGCGCTCGCCCCAGATGCGCAGCAATTCGTCCTGGAGGGTGGCCCGGGTGAGCGCGTCCAGCGCGCTGAAGGGCTCGTCCATCAGCAGCACCTTGGGCTGCATGGCGAGGCCGCGCGCCACCGCCACCCGCTGGCGCATGCCGCCCGACAGCTCGCGCGGCCGCTTCCACATCGCCGGGGTCAGGTTGACGAGGGCGATGAACTCCTCGGTGACCCGCCCGCGCTCCCGGGAGGGAAGCCCCGCGCTCACCGCGTCGACGGCCAGGGCCACGTTGTCGTACACCGTCATCCAGGGCAGGAGCGAGTACTGCTGAAAGACGATGCCCCGCTCGGGCCCGGGGCCGGTGACCGGGACACCGTCGAGCACGACGTGGCCCGCGTCGGGAGTGAGCAGCCCACCGATCAGCGAGACCAGCGTGGTCTTGCCGGAGCCGGAGTAGCCGACCACCGCCACGAACTCGCCCTCTTCGAGAGCCAGATCCACGCCGCCGAGCACCCGGGTGGTCCCGCGCGGCGTGACGAAGGATTTCTCGAGGCCGCGGGCTTCGAGATAGGGCATTAGGTGGTCTTGAAGCGAGCTTCCACGAGGCCCATGAGCCGGTCGAGGACGAAGCCGATGGCGCCGATGGTGATGACGCTCAGGATGATGTGGGAGTAGACGAGGCTGTTGTACTCCTGCCAGAGGAAGCCGCCCACCCCGGGGGTCCCGGTCAGCATCTCGGCCGCGACGATGACCAGCCACGCGAGACCGAGCGAGAGGCGATAGCCGGTGAACACGTAGGGCAGCGAGGCCGGCACGATGATCTTGGTGAGCATCTTCGAGCGCGAAAGCTTCAGCACCCGCCCCACGTTCAGATAGTCCTGGCTGATGGAGCGCACGCCCACCGCGGTGTTGATGACGGTGGGCCACATGGCGCAGAGGGCGATGGTGAAGATCGCGGCGGGCTCCGATTTCTGGAACACGACCAGGCCGAGCGGGAGCCACGCCAGCGGCGAGATCGGGCGCAGGAACTGGATGATCGGGTCGAAGGACTGGTGGAAGCCTCGCGAGAGGCCGAGGAGGAACCCGAGCGGGGTCCCGATGGCCAGGGCCAGCAGATAGCCCTTGCCGACCCGCACCAGGGAGTAGAAGGCGAGGCGGCCGATGCCCTGGTTCATCTCGCCATCCTTGAAGAAGGGCTCGACCACGTATCGCCGTGACTCCGTCCAGGTCTTGAGCGGCGACGGCAGGTCCGGCGCCGCGGTCTGGCTGACGACGGCCCACACCAGCAGCACCGAGAGGATTCCGAGGGTGGGCAACACCAGGCGCGTCGTGAGGCCGTTCGACATCGGCGCGTCTCCTAGGCCGTGGCTCTCACGCCATGGAGTGGATGGGGAAGCTCTTGGCGTACTTCTCCGGGTCGGCGGGGTCGAAGGTGACGCCGTCCCAGAAGGTCTCCTTCTTCATGTCCTCGCGGGGCGTCTCGAGGCTCATCTCCTTGGCCACCTCGCGGTAGAGGTCCGGGCGATGGACGCGATCCACGATCCCCTTGTAGTCGGGAGCCTCCTTGACCATGCCCCAGCGACGGAACTGGCTCAGCCACCACACGCCGTGGGACTTGAGCGGGAATGTGGTGTAGCGGTCGAAGAAGGTCATGTAGTACTTGTCCTTCTCCTTGCGGCCGTCGCCGTAGTCGTAGTCACCGAGCATCCGGCCGAGGATGATCTCCTTCGAGGTGTTGATGTACTGGGGCTGCGAGACGACCTCGGCCATCTTCGGGCGATTCTCGAGCTTGTCGTTCCACTGGCCCGCCTCGATCACCGCCCGCATCACCGCCTTCACCGTCTTCGGGTTCTTGGCCGCGAACTCCTCGGTGAACGCGAGCACCTTCTCGGGATGGTCCTTCCACATCTGCTGGGTGGTGATGGTGGTGAAGCCGATGCCGTCCGCGATGGCGCGCGCGTTCCACGGCTCGCCCACGCAGAAGCCGTCCATCTTGCCGACCTTCATGTTGGCCACCATCTGGGGCGGCGGGATCGTGATGAGCGAGACGTCCTTGTCCGGGTTGATCCCCCCCGAGGCGAGCCAGTACCGCATCCACATGGCGTGGGTACCGGGCGGGTAGGTCATCGCGAAGGTCAGCGGGCTGCCCTTGGTCTTGGCCTCGAGTGCCAGGGGCTTGATCTGCTGCGGGCTCTTCGCGCCCCGTTCGAGCAGCGTCTTGGTCAGGGTGATGGCCTGGCCGTTCCGGTTCAGGTACATCGGAATGATCATCGGCTTCACCGGCGAGCCCAGGAGCCCCATGGTGGAGGCGTAGGGCATGCCGAGAAGCATGTGGGTGGCCTGGTTCTCACCGAGGGTGAGCCGATCCCGGATCACCGCCCACGAGGCTTCCTTGGAGACGGTGGACTCGATGCCGTATTTCTTGAAGAGCCCCAGCTCGTGCGCCATGACGATCGAGGAGCAGTCGGTGAGCGCGATGATGCCGAGGCGGACCTTGGGCGTCTCGGGCCCGTCGGCCGCGTAGGCGCCGCCCGACCAGCCCGCCGGGACGCCCGCGAGCAGGATCCCGGCCCCGGTAGTCTTCAGGAACTCGCGACGGTCGAGCCGCATGCACGCCTCCTCATAAAGCAAATGGCGCCGCTCCGTGTTCTGGAGCCGGCGCCATGCCGTTCCCACCACCAGCCGTCATTGGCTGACTTGCGCGTGATGTGAGCAACCCCCGTGCCACGGGAGCTCCGGGGGAGGGCGCCCCGCTAACCCCTTCGGGACAACGGGAATCGCGGGAGCATCCCGGGCCTAGCCGGAAGTCCGCGGGCGGGACTGCTCAACAATCGCGCTGCCGCGCCCGCCACTGGTCATCCGTCGTGCAGCCGGCTGCCCGAAACGCGGTCACCGGACGGTACAATGGGCGGGCGATGGATCTGCTCTGGGGCCTCATCGACATCCTCCTTCACCTCGATCGGCACCTGAGCGAGGTCATCCGGCACTACGGGATCTGGACCTACCTGATCCTGTTCCTGATCGTGTTCTGCGAGACCGGCCTGGTGGTGACCCCATTCCTGCCGGGCGACTCGCTCCTCTTCGCGGTCGGCACCTTCGCGGCCCTCGAGGCGCTGGACCTGTGGCTCGTCCTGGCCCTGCTGGCCGCGGCCGCGATCGGCGGCGACAGCGTCAACTACACGATCGGGGCGCGGGTGGGCCCGCGCGTGTTCCGGCAGGAAGGCGTGCGGTTTCTGAACCGCAAGCACCTCGAGCGCACCCACGAGTTCTATGAGCGCTACGGAGCCAAGACCATCGTGATCGCGCGCTTCGTCCCCGTCGTGCGGACCTTCGCGCCGTTCGTGGCCGGCATCGGTCGCATGACCTACCGCCGGTTCCTTTTCTACAACGTGGCGGGCGCGCTGCTGTGGGTCGTGGGCCTGGTGATGGGCGGCTATCTCTTCGGCAACATCCCGGTGGTGCGGCGCAATTTCTCGCTCGTCGTCTTCGCGATCATCGGACTGTCGATCCTGCCCGCCCTCATCGAGGTGTGGCGTCAGCGGCGCGCCGGAAGCGGAGCCCGGTAACCCCTTCCTCCGTCTTCCGCTCCTCGACCAGGGTGCGGGTGGCAAGCAGGCGCAGCATCCGGTAATTGTCGGCCAGCACGTAGGCGCGGAAGCGGCGGATCCCGCGGGCGTCGGCCGCGCGCAGCACCGCCTCCAGCAGCACCGCGCCGAGGCCACGCCCCTGCCAGCCATCCTCCACCACGAAGGCCACCTCGGCTGCGTCGGGCTCCTCCGAAGCCTCGTAGCGGCCCACCCCGATCAGCTGCGTGCCCGCCACCGTCTCGCGCTCCGCGACCAGGGCCAGGCGCCGAACGTAGTCCACGTTGGCGAAGAAGTGATACCAGTCGTTCGGCAGCCGGCGCAGCACGGTGAAGAACCGCTGGTAGGCGGTGTGCCGGCTCAGGCGCTCATAGAGATCCACGAGGCGCGGCTCGTCGTCGGGCCGGATCGGCCGGATGCGGGCGGACGCGCCATCCTTGAGCACGACCGCGCGCATCAGCTCGGACGGATACGCCGCGGGTCTCGGCTCCTGGGTCGCCTCCGCCATGCCGTTGTCCACGTCTCAATTCTCCCGGGTCTTCGTGGCGCGGTGATGACGTCGTCATCACACTTCGCTTCTTGAGATGACTCTATCAGCAAGAAGGATGCCACGGGCCGAGCGAATGTGCGGGTGGACCAGAAGGCGGCGGAGGCCGCGGCTATTTGATGGCGCCGGCGGTGAGGCCGGACACGTAGTAGTCGAGAAAGAACACGTACAGGATCACGATGGGCACCGAGCCCAGCACCGCGCCCGCCATGAGCGAGCCCCAGAAATAAATGTCGCCGCGGATCAATTCGGTGGTGACCCCCACCGCGGCGGTGATCTGCTCGGAGGAGGAGGTGAAGGTCAGCGCGTAGATGAACTCGTTCCAGGACAGCGTGAAGGCGAACAGCGCCGCGCACACGAGCCCGGGCACCGCGATGGGCAGCACGATGCGCCATAGCGCTTGGATTCTCGTGGCGCCGTCCACCATCGCGCACTCTTCGATCTCCTTGGGGACGGTGCGAAAGTACCCGATGAGCAGCCAGGTGCAGAACGGAACCAGAAAGGTCGGGTACGTGAGCACGAGGGCCCACTTCGAATCGCCCAGCCCGATCCAGGTGATGATCTGGGCCAGCGGTAAGAAGAGGAGCGACGTGGGCACGAGGTAGGTGACGAAGATGCCGGTGCCCAAGGCGGCCACCCCGGCGAACTTCAGCCGGGCGAGCGCGTAGGCCGCGACGGTGCCGATGGCGACCGACACCGCGGTGGACAGGACGGCCACGAGCAGGCTGTTCTTGGTCCAGGTGAGGAACTCGGTGTCCCAGAGGAGCTTGCCGTAGTGCTCGAGCGTGGGGCCCTGCGTGATGACGAGGGGCACCGCGTGGCGGTCGTAGAGCTCGCGGTCCTGCTTCAGCGAGGTGAGCGTCATGTGATAGAAGGGGAACAGCGCGAAGACGAGGAACGGCAGCAGCAGCAGGTGCCTCACGACCTTGCCCACGAACGGCCGGCGCGCCACGGTCATGGGCTAAAACGTCTGCTTCCGCACGAAGCGGAGCTGGGCCCAGACCACGAAGGCGAGCAGCGGGAAGAGGTAGAGCGAGATCGCCGCACCCTCGCCGATCCGCCCGGTGTCGATGCCGATCATTCGTGACAGCGTGGCGAAGAGGTGGGTGGAGTTGATGGGCCCGCCGTGGGTGAGCACGTAGACGATGTTGAAGTCGCTGAAGGTGAAGATGGTGGAGAAGAGCACCACCACCGCGAGCACCGGCTTGAGCAGCGGCAGCGTGACGTGCCAGAAGCGGGCATTGGCGCCCGCACCATCGGCCTCGGCCGCCTCGTACAGCTCCTTCGGGATGGCCACCAGGCCCGCGAGGATGGTGATGGCGAAGAACGGGAGACCGCGCCAGACGTTGACGATGATGACCGCCGCCATGGCGTAGTACCTCTGGCCGAGCCAGTTCGGGCCGGGCGGATCCATGAGCCCGGTCGCGATGCCCGTCCAGTTCACCACGCTGTAGAGCGAGTTGAACATCCACCACCAGCCGAGCGTGCTGAGCGCGGTGGGGATCACCCACGGCAGGAGGACCGCCCCGCGGATCATGCGCTTGAACCAGAGCTGCTCGTTGAGGAGCAGGGCCAGGCAGATCCCCAGCACCACCTTGAACACCACTGCGATCCCGGTGAAGACGAACGCGTTCTGAAAGGTCTGGCGAAAGGCGTCGCTGTCCCACAGGTTCACGAAGTTGCGGAGACCGATGAACTCGCTCGGCCGGCCGATGAAGGCGTTGGACATCGAGAAGTACAGGGCCACCACGAAGGGATAGGCGACGAGCAGGAGCAGGAGGAGCAGGGCCGGGGTGACGAAGACCGGCCCCAGGATCTCCTCGCGGTCGAGCAACCCCCTGGCCCGGGCCACCAGCCCCGGGCGCCCATGTGGTACCGGAATCTCCTCCGCTCGGACCGCCATGGGCGTTCCCCGGCCGGCTAGCCGGCGAGGATCTTCTTCATCTCGTTCTCGGCCCAGGCGATGGCCTCCTTGGTCGAGGTACCGGTCACCGCCTTGGCGATCATGTTGGGCAGCAGATAGGTGTTGGTGATGAGCTGCACCTTGTCCGAGGGGGGCGCCGGCCAGCCGTAGGTGTGGTACTGCACGCCCTCCCCCTTGAGCGCAGCATACTTGGGATCGGTTCGGAGCACCGGGTGGTCCTGGAGCTTCTCGTAGACGGGCAGATTGAAGGCGTCCCCGGACATGATGTACTCGTCGTAATTCTCGCGCTTCCCGAGGAGATAGCGGATCCATTCCTTGGAGGCGTCGATGTTCTTGGAGAACTTCCAGATCCCGATGTGGCGCGGGGTATCCGTCTCGTGGCGTCCCTGAGGGCCGCCGAGGCTCCGGTGGTGGTTGATACCGTCGGCGGTGACGAGCTTTCGCTGCTTGGCGATGATGTAGGCCGAGACCGGGTTGTGGATCCAGCCGGCCTTGCCCTGCTGGATGGACTCGTTATTGCTCGCGTCCGACCAGGACAGCACCTCGGGCTCCATGCAGTCGCGGAACATCTTCTGGTACCACTCGATGGTCTGCACGGTGGCGGGCGAGTTGATGCGGACCGTCTTGCCGTCCCTGTCCACCTCCATGCCCCCGAACGACCAGAGCACGGGCCCCGCGGTGGAGATGGAGTCGTAGTTCTGGGCGATGGGGATCCCGACGGGGTTTCCCATCTTCTTGAGCTCCTTGCCGACGGTGTAGAGGTCCTCCCAGGTGTCGGGCACCTTGAGGCTCGCCTTCTTGAAGAGATCCTCGCGGTAGGTCGCCACGAACATGCCGTGGTACTGAGGCACCGCCCGCCACACGCCTTTGACGTGTGCCCCCTCGTACGAGGAGGCGATGGCCTTGCCGTACTTCTTCTCGAGCTCGGACACCACGTCGGAGACGTCGGCCAGCTGCGGCTCGTAGAGCCACGGGAAGTGCATGCGCATCTCCACCAGGTCATGGCCGGCCTGGGTCTGCACCTCGGAGGCGTACTTGGCCTGCTGCGGGCCCATATGGGAGATGTGGTCGATCTTGAGCTTGATGCCGGTGTCCTTGGTGAAGCGCTGGCCGATCTCGGCCATCTTCTTGTCGGACGCGGGGGCGAAGTTGTTCCAGCACAGGTACGAGATCTCGCGCTGCTGGCCCCGGGCGGGCGGCACGCGGGTCGCAAGGATGCCGGCCAGGCCGGCTCCGGCTGTCGTCAGGAAGTGACGGCGAGTGACGGATCCCATGAGCTCCTCCTCACTGAGGAAACAGGTCGAAATGCGGGCGGAGAGCGTGACCGGACTGTAAGCGGCGACCCCGCTGCGTGTCAAGCTCACGGACCACGGAGGGGATGGCTCGGGCTCGGCTCAATCAGGGAGCAGCGGCACGATCCGGCCCGCCGGGTCGAAGCCGAGGGGGCGGCCCTCGCCGATCACGGTCAGGTCCGGACGCTTGGCGATCTCGGGCAGCAGGGCTTCGGAGCACTCGATCTCGCCCAGCACCAGCGTGCTCCGGACGCGGATCACGCGAGCGCGCTCGGTCGGGGTGAGACCGATGCAGTTGAGCGCGTTCTCCACCGCCTCGCGGTCGCTCTCGAACACGAGCGGCAGCTTGGCCCCGTTGGGGGCGCAGGCGGTGAGGGTGTTGATGGCGGTCGGCTTCCAGTCGATCTTCTCGGCGAGCCGCCGGGTGGTGAAGTCGGCGTTCCCGATCCCGGTGGCGTTGCCGTAGCTCTCGTCGGTGAGGTCGAGGGCCACGATCCACAGGATCTTCGGGTCGGCGGGAAAGGGCTCGTGCGGGTTCGACGGGCGGCCGATCACGTTGGTGTCCATGCCGGAGCCGGAGACGTTCTTGCCGATCTCCTCGACCACCAGCACGTCGATCGGGGAGAAGGGCAGCCGGGCCATCCAGGCCCGCGCGTCCATGAGCAGCCGCCGCTCGCCCGCCTCGAGCTCCGCCGCGTTGAAGGCCTCCACGCACGCGGTCTCGTCGTAACCGTTCTCCACGATGCCGAGGCCGAAGCCGATCCGGGCCTTGGCCAGCATCTCGCGCCCCACCGCGGTGATCACGGTCTCGTAGCCGTAGTTGACGTTGGCGCGGTGGTACTGGGTGGCGCCCTGGTACTTGCCCAGCCCGATCGTCATCATCTTGAAGAGGCCGGACTCGATCGAGCCCTTGAAGTCGGTGTGAGGCTTGATGCGGTTGACCACCCCGATCCAGTCGGCCTCGGCCGCGATCCGGTCGAGCCAGACCGGCAGGCCGAGCGCCTCCCCCACCCGCTCCACCTCCATGCCGGCCCGGACCTCGCAGCCCATGGTGGATTCGGTGATGCCATAGTGGGCGAGCACGGCCCGCTGCCCCTCCGCGGTGGCCCCCCCATGGCTGCCCATCGCCGGGAACACGAACGGACGGGCCCCGAGCCCCTTGAGCCAGTCGACGGTGGCCCGCACGATGACGTCGATGTTGGCGACGCCCCGGCTGCCCGCGCCGACCGCCACCGTGTCCCCCCGCTTGACCGGCAACTGGGCGGCCGCGAGGGTCTTCCTGACCCCGCCCGGGATATCCTCGAGCCGGGTGCGCTGGAAGCTCTGCCGCACGCGGTACATGGTCGGGAGCGTCACCGGCCCCAGCGGCGGCATTGGCCGGATGATATGCAGTCGCCCTGGGGCCTGTCAATGTCCGTGACTTGACAAGCGAATTCACTCCGTGTCGGCTGGTATCTCTCCATCGCTCGGCTACGCCGCCGCTTGTGCAGGCCGCGCCACGGACGTCCACCAGACGCCACCCATGACGGGCACGTCCGGGCACATGGTGAGAACGGGATCACATGCTGGCTCCGGATGGCGACGCTCCTGCTCGCCGCGCTGGCCCTCTCCGGCTGCGCGACGAAGGCGAACCTCTCGTCCACTTCCCGGATCGTCCTGTTCTGCAATCCGGTGGGCCACGCCGTTGACCTCGCCCTCGTCGGCATCGCGCTCGGGGTGACCGTCTACAGCGGGGCCTCGTTGGCCCGGTCGACAGCGGCTCGCCTCACCAGCGCAGCGACTGGAGCGTGCCTGGCGTGATGTGCGTCGACGCGATCAACGACCAGGTGGACGCCGAGGAAGCCCGCTCATCCCGTTCGCCGAAGGGAGACTGATCATGGAGATCCTCGCAACGATCGGAGCCTGGCTCCTCGCCATCGTCCTTCTCTGGCTCGCGTGCGGGATGGTGACGTGGTGCGGGCTCGCGTACGTGGGCCTCATCACCCGACCGCCGTCGCGATGCTGGTGCTCCCAGCCAGCTCCGAACCGCCTACCCGCGCGAGAACCGACGGCAGCTGGACCCGGGCCGACATATCCGCCCTGCTCGTCTCGAGGGCGGCTCATCCACTTCGGGCGGAGTACCGAGTGTGCCCGTAGACACCCAGTTGCCGTCAGCGTAGGCTCGGCAACGTGGCCCGTCAATTGGTTCGCGGGATGCCCACCATGGCGTGGAGCCGAGCGGTCCTGCTGGGCTTGGCCGTGACCATCCTGGCCGGATGCAACAGCGTCCCGATCCCGCCGACCTATACCCAGGATGAGTTGAAGGCCATCTGCGAGCGCCGCAACCACGGCTGGTGGCACCCGGATGACCTGATAGGCGGTCACTGCGAGTACCAAACCGACGGCTTCCGGTGAGCCTCGGTTGATCGTGGTCGAGGGGGGGAGGTAGGTTCGGCCTCCGGGACGTGACGGCGTGGGGGAATGGAGACCTCGCTTCGGGTGGGCGGACATCGCCCTGTGGACGCTGCTCGTGGTGATCGTCATCGCGCTCACCGTGGCCGGGTGGTGGTCGGCGCCGGACGGGAAGGGGCAGTAGACGAGACGCCCTGATGGCCGACGTGTACGCCGGGCTCCGCGGCCTCGCCCTCGCGCCCCGGGCGTGTGAGGAGCTGCGCGGCGATGCGGATCCGCTCACGCCGGACGGCTACCGGCTGTCGGCCCGCTGCTCGTGCGGGGCGTGCTTCGATCGGTGGGTGACCCCGGAGGATGCAGAGGCGGATCCGCTCCGGTCGGCGCTGCTGGCGTTCGAGAACTGACCGGCATAGGCCGTGAGCCGCCGCCACTTGCTGCTAGCCCCATTCGGCGTAGACTCACCCTCAGATCCCCGGAACGAGCAGGAGGCGGTCATGAAGAAGATCCTCAGTCTGGCGCTCGTGGCTATGCTGTCCCTCGCCCTCGCCGCCCCGGTCTCTGCCTGGAGTGGGTCCGGCGGCGGCTTCCACAGTGGGGGCCGTGGTGGATTCCATCACGACGGGTTCCGTCACGACGGGTTCCGTCGCTTCGGTTTCCATCGCTTCGGGTGCTGCTTCGGCCCCGCCTTTGTCGGTGGGGTCTTCGTCGGCTCAGCGCTCGCGTACCCGTACTATGGCTATCCCTACGCCTATCCCTATTCGTACTACCCCGACCCAGTCTACGCACCGGCGCCGGTCTACCAGCCGCAGACGCAGGTCTCCGTGGCTCCCTCAGTCCAGCGGGAAGTCTGCTACCCCAGCGGCTGCTACTACCTGCACGGCGATGGGGTGACGGTCGCCTATTCCTGGGTATGGGTACCGGCCGCGCCGACCGCGCCCCCAGCACCCCAGGCGCCCACAGGTCCGCCGGGCCGCTAAGGGACGCAGGCGAAGGCCATCAGGCAGCAGAGTGCGGCGACTCCGATGAGCGGCGAGCGGCGGGTCATTGGCGCCCCCTTCAGGAAGGGGCGTTCAGCGCGTGGAATGAATCAGATTGCGAGATGCCGCGAACGACCTTCCTCCCGTTGATTTCTGCGTACGTGACCTTGAGGTAGGTGCCGACAGGGAAGTCGCACTGCACCGTGTCGTCGAGGTAGATCTGCGCTCCGCCGCTGAGCAGAATGTGGTTGCCGTGACGTTCGAGGAGCGTGCCGTAGACGATTCCAGCCCACATGCTGATCCCCTTCAGCCTCTACTCCGAGCCTAGTGCCGCTCGATCCAAGTCGAACCAAGGTGATGCCCCTGCTCATCTGACTCTTGCTTAGTGTTGAAGAGCCAATCGGAGGGTGTCCTGAGGTTCGTGATCTCACGCCGGCCGTCTGTCTCGATCGATACGATGACGATGGGTCGCCATTTGTGGCCGGAGGGATATGAACTCACTTCGATCTGCCAGCCTTTGTATTCGCGCTTCACCGTCTACAGCCCCTCCGTCAGCCGATAGTCCTCTCCTACCAGCGTATGACAGAGGGAATTTTTCCAGCTAGAGGCTTCTCTGAGCCCACTCAGCCGACGAGCGCCGGCCGCTACCGGCTCTCAGATGCCCCTGCAGGGCGCGCTTCGAGCGGTAGTTTCACGACGGAGGGTGCCGAGGACGATCTGCTACGGTCGGTGCTGCTGGCGTTCGGTGTTCCTGCACGAAGGCGTCGAGCGGGGCGAGCAGCTCCGGCACTCCCGGTTGGCCTACTGGATGACCTGATCCGCCCGCTGCAGGAGCGACGGCGCGATGGTGAGGCCGAGCGCGCGCCCTGTGGAAGTGTGGATCAACCCACCCAAGACCCGAGCGACGGAGGAGACTCACGGACTCGCCGCAACTCGCAGCGGTGTCCTTGACTACGCGGGACCCGGGCAGTTACTCTCGGCCTACCCTTCCGACCTTCACGGGCGAAGCTGCTTGGAGCATCCGGCATGACGTGTCCCCGGTGCCAGACCGAGAACGACGCGGGCGCGCGTTTCTGCGAGGACTGTGGCGCCCGGCTTGAGGCGGCCTGCCCGAGCTGTGGCACCCCCGTCACGCCGGGCAAGAAGTTCTGCCGGTCCTGCGGCGCCGCACTCACCACCGAGCCAGCGGGCCGCTTCGCCAGCCCCGAGGCCTACACTCCGAAGCACCTTGCCGAGAAGATTCTCACCTCCAAGGCCGCACTTGAGGGCGAGCGCAAGCAGGTCACGGTCCTCTTCGCCGACCTCAAAGGTTCGATGGAGCTTCTGGCCGACCGCGACCCCGAGGAGGCGCGTAGGCTGCTTGACCCGGTGCTCGAACGCATGATGGAGGCCGTCCACCGCTACGAGGGCACGGTCAACCAGGTGATGGGCGACGGCATCATGGCCCTCTTCGGCGCGCCGCTGGCCCACGAGGATCACGCAGTCCGCGCGTGCTACGCCGCCCTCCATATGCAGGAGTCGCTAAAGCGCTACACGGACGACACGCGCCGCTCGCACGGGGTGGAGGTGCAGATCCGGGTCGGCCTCAACTCCGGGGAGGTCGTCGTCCGCTCGGTCGGCAGCGATCTCCGCATGGACTACACGGCCGTGGGCCAGACCACCCACCTCGCCGCCCGGATGGAACAGCTGGCGCCACCCGGGACGGTGCGGCTGACCGCAGAGACCATGCGGCTCGCCGAGGGCTACGTCGAGGTGCGATCGCTCGGGCCCATCCCCGTCAAGGGCCTCCCGGACCCGATCGAGATCTTCGAGCTGATGGGGGCGGGACAGGCGCGGACGCGCCTGCAAGCGGCAGTCCTCCGGGGCCTCACGCGCTTCGTGGGCCGCGACGGCGAGGTCGAGCACCTGCGCCGGGTGCTCGGTCAGGCCGGGGCGGGCCGGGGCCAAGTGGTCGCCCTCGTGGGCGAGGCCGGGGTGGGCAAGTCGCGACTCACCTATGAGTTCACCCACTCGCATCGGGTCCAGGACTGGCTGATCCTGGAATACTCCTCCGTCTCCTACGGCAAGGCCACGAGCTACCTGCCCGTGATTGACTTGCTCAAGGGCTACTTCAAGATCGGCGACCGGGACGATCACCGGAAGATGCGCGCCAAGGTGCTGGGGCAGGTGCTGGGCCTGGACCGCGCGCTCGAGCCCCTGCTGCCCCCGCTGCTCGCGCTGCTCGACGTGCCGGTCGAGGACCCGGCCTGGCAGGCGCTCGACCCGCCCCAGCGCCGCCAGCGCACGCTCGACGCGGTCAAGCGCCTGCTGCTGCGCGAGAGCCAGGTGCAACCGCTGCTGGTGGTCTTCGAGGATCTGCACTGGGTCGACGGCGAGACCCAGGCCCTGCTCGACAGCCTGGTGGAGAGCCTGGGGCCCGCCCGCCTCCTGCTCCTGGTCAACTACCGGCCCGAGTACAAGCACCGTTGGGGGAGCAAGACGGCCTACTCCCAGCTCCGGCTTGACAGCCTGCCCGCCGAGAGCGCGGCCGAACTGCTGGCCGCGCTGCTCGGGCCGGATCCCGGGCTGGCGCCCCTGACGCTGATGCTGGTGAAGCGGGGCAACCCGTTCTTCCTGGAGGAGACGGTGCGGATGCTGGTGGAGACGGGGGCGCTGGCGGGGGAGCGGGGAGCCTACCGGCTGACGCGGCCGGTGGAGGCGCTGCAGGTCCCGGCCACGGTGCAGACGATCCTGGCGGCGCGGATCGACCGGCTGCCGGCGGCGGAGAAGCAGCTCCTGCAGGCAGCGTCGGTGATCGGCAAGGATGTCCCATACGTGCTCCTGGCGGCGATCGCGGAGCAGGCGGAGGAGGCCCTGCGGCGGGGGCTCGCGCACCTGCAGGAGGCCGAGTTCCTCTACGAGATGCGTCTCTTCCCGGACCTGGAGCACACTTTCAAGCACGCCCTCACCCACGGCGTCGCGTATGGGGGCCTCCTCCACGATCACCGGCGCGCCCTCCACGCCAAAATCGTGGATACCATCGAGACCCTCCACCCCGACCACCTGCTGGAGCATATCGAACGGCTGGCGGACCACGCGTTCAGAGGCGAAGTGTGGGAGAAGGCGGTGAGCTACCTCCGTCAAGCCGGAGCCAAGGCGTTCGCGCGCTCAGCCAACCTTGAGGCCGTGGCGTGCCTTGAACAAGCGCTCGCGGCCCTGGCGCATCTTCCCGAGACACCCCAGACGCTGGAGCTGGCCATCGATCTTCGCTTCGATCTTCGAAATTCGCTTTTCCCACTCGGGCAACTCGAGGCGATGCTGAACTATCTCCGTGAAGCCGAGCGCCTCGCCAGAGCGCTCGATGATCCCCGGCGGCACGGGTGGGTGTCGGTCTACATGAGCCAGTATCTCTGGGTGACTGGCCACTTGGCCGAAGCGCGGACGTTCGGCCAGCGTGCCCTGGCCATCGCTGAGACGTTGAAGGATTCTCCGCTCCAGGCCGTGGCCAATTATTACGTCGGCGCGGCGTGCTTCTCCTCGAACGATTATCGCCTCGCTGAGGGCTTTCTCCGGAAGGCGATACACGCGCTCGAAGGCGATCTCGGTCGCGAGCGCTTTGACTTGGCCGGCTTTCCCGCCGTCATGGCCCGGTGGTTGTTGGCGTCCTCCCTTGCCGAGCGTGGAGAATTCGATGAGGGACTAGTCCATGGGCAGGAAGCGCTCCGAATCGCCGAGGAGGTCAATCATCCGTACAGCTTGATCCTTGCGTGCTGGGGCCTTGCGTTTGTCTACGGCCTCAAGGGGGATTTCAGCCACGCGAGCGGGCAGCTCGAGTACGCTCTCACGCTTTGTCGCGACTGGAATGTTCCCGTCTTGTCACCGATAACCACAGGATTCTTGGGTTACGTCTCCGCGTTGTCAGGGGGTGTCGAGGAGGGCCTTTCGTCACAGCAACAGGGAATGAAGGACCAGGAGTCCAGGGGATTGGGGCTCTTCCATTCGCTCCTCGTCGCGCGGCTGGGGGAGGCGCTCATGCTGGCTGACCGGATCGAGGAGGCTCTCGCTCAGGCCGAGCGAGCCCTGGCGCTTACGCGGGAGCGCGGTGAACGGGGCTTTGAGGCCTGGACACTCCGCCTCCTTGGCCAGATCGCCTCCCATCGCGATCCAGACGCCAAGACAGCAGAAGGCCACTACCGCGAGGCCCTGGCGCTAGCCGACGAGCTCGCCATGCGCCCCCTCATCGCCCACTGTCACTGCGGGCTCGGCAGGCTGTATCGACGCGCTGGCAACCGTGACCAGGCTGAGGAGCACCTCACCACCGCGACGGCGATGTACCGCGAGATGGACATGCGCTTCTGGCTGGAGCAGGCGGAGGCGGAGCTGAAGGAGTTGGCATGAGAACCACCGCGCTCGCGATTCTCGGTCTCGCCATTCTTGGCGTGGCGCTCACTGCCGAAGACCCGAGCTGCCGAGGAGGCGCCGCTACACTAATCTCGTGAACCCCCTGTCTCATTCCTATTGACAGGTTCCGCCCGATGCGGGGGATACCACGGTATTGCCGCCGCCGCGTTCGACGATCCTGGGCCAATTGTGCGATCGCGCTGGGCCCCATGCCGGCTCCGAAAGGAAGTATTGCGTGCGACGACGCCCTTGACGCCGCCACCGTTCTCATGGATCGATCACCTGATCCGCCCGCTGCAAGAGCGACGGCGGAATCGTCAGGCCGAGGGCCTTGGCGGTCTTGAGGTTGATGACGAGGTCGAACTTGGTGGGCTGCTCGACGGGGAGGTTCGCGGGTTTGGCACCTTTCAGGATTCGGTCAACGTAGACGGCTGCACGCCGTGACTGGTCCACGAGGCTCGCACCATAAGACAGCAGACCACCAGCGTGGGCGAACTCCCCTAAATCGTAGACGGCAGGTAGACGATATTTTGCCGCCAATTCAGCCACCCTGTCCCGTTCCGCAAAGAGCATGGCGTCGGGTACGATCATGAGAGCGTCAGCCCGGTGACTGATCTCCGCGAACGCCGCCTCCAACTGATCGCCAGCGGCTCCCGAGTAAAGCGCTACCGATCCAACCAGGCCGCCATAAGCCGGCCGCCCCAGTCGAAGCCGAGGTTCGGGCCGTAGTTCCTGAGCGCCCTGTCCCAGACCGCGACGTAGACGGCAGAGGCCAGCTGGACGTAGTACTGCTGCTTCGCCAGGTAGCGCTGGATGTCGAAGATGATCTCGCGACGCTTTCCCGGGTCAAGCGTTCGCCGCTGACGCAGCAGCATGTCCGCCACCACCGGATCGTTCACCATGCTCACGTTCCTGGGCTCTCCCGGGTAGTACTGGAAGCTGAGGAAGCTATCCGGCTCCAGGAACGGCGTGTAGGGTCCGAACCCCATCGAGTCGTGCTTGCCGGACAGGATCCGCGCGATGTAGGCGCCGTACTCCAGCGTGTTGAGCTTCGCGTCGATGCCCACGTCCTTGAGATACTTGATGACCAGCTGCACCGCATCGATCAGTACGGTCGAGCCGTAGGTGGCGAAGTCCACGGTCGCCGAGAAGCCTCTGGGATAGCCGGATTCAGCGAGGAGCTTCCTCGCCGCGCCCGGATCGTACCGGAGGTAGCGCGCACCCTCGCCCAGCTGGTCGAGGGGGATGGACCACTCCTTGAGGCCCGCGGGCACCGAGGGGTTCATGACACCTACTCCTTCGAGCGTCGCGTTCACGATGGCCAGCCGGTCAATGGCCATGGACATGGCCTGGCGCACGCGGACGTCGCTGAACGGGGCCTTGTCGGTGCGCATGAAGATGGAGGACACGACGTTCGCGGGAAACTCGGCCGTCTGCAGGTTAGGGCGGCGCCGCTTCAGGGTGTCCTTGATCTGCACCCAGTCGGTGCGATTGATCGTCCCGGGATTCTCCCAGCCGACATCGTACTTGCCGCCGAGGAATGCGGCCATCCGCGAGGCATTGTCCTCGTCCACGAAGATCTCGACCCTGTCGATGTAGGGCAAGCCGGCCACGAAGTAGCTCGGGTTGCGCACCAGCGTCATGCCGACATTGGGCCGATACGAATCGAGCATCCACGGGCCCGTTCCCACGGTCGCCTCCGGGCTCCTGAGATCGCCGAACTTCTCGACGCATTCCCTCGCC
>Ga0207646_10000360_pt1 | contig 61271 bp, 60 predicted proteins | sample KBSK5502metaG_FD_184343 | JGI IMG/M metagenome (GOLD analysis project Ga0207646, IMG submission 184343) | Corn, switchgrass and miscanthus rhizosphere microbial communities from Kellogg Biological Station, Michigan, USA - KBS K5-50-2 metaG... | ecosystem: Host-associated > Plants > Roots >... | reverse complement strand
CATGATGCCTTCATCAGTGTCCGCGCTGGGTTTGCCGATCATGAACTGTCGGCATTATGGCCCCAATCCTCTCGGTATCGATTAGAGGAGTATGCGGCGGGACTGTTTAGTCATTGTTTCGTCGCGCAACGTACATGATTGAAGACTACCAAGCGGTGATTATTGGCGGCGGCCCTGCCGGCGCCACCGCCGCCTTGATGCTTGCACGAGCAGGCTGGTCTGTCGCCGTGGTTGAGAAGGTCGGCTTTCCACGGCGCAAAGTGTGCGGGGAATTCGTGTCGGCGACGGCGCTGCCGTTGCTGCACGAACTCGGGGTCGTGGAATCGTTCCTGGACCTTGCCGGCCCTGAGGTCCGGCAAGTCGGTCTCTTCGTCAATGACTCAATCCTCATGTCTGACATGCCGCGCGCAGAGACATGCGGTGGAGGATGGGGGCGTGCCTTGGGGCGGGAACATCTCGATACGATGTTATTACGACGCGCTGCTGAAGCCGGAGCAACCGTTTGGCAACCCTGGACGGCTGCGGCATTGGACAGAGATGGAGAGCACTACGTCTGTCACATCGTCGCCAAGGACAAGCATGACATCAGAACCGTTCGTTCGCCGGTTGTCATTATGGCTCATGGCTCCTGGGAGCCCGGTTCCCTCCCGACGCAAGTCGTTCGTCACGTCAGACGTCCTTCGGATCTTTTTGCCTTCAAGGCCCATTTTCTGGGCTCTCGCTTGCCGGCCGGACTGATGCCCCTGCTCGTATTTCCCGGCGGATATGGAGGAATGGTACACACCGACGGTGCTCGCCTCAGCCTTTCCTGCTGTATCCGTCGGGAGTCGTTGGACCGATGCCGTCGAGTGTGGCCCCAGACAAGCGCCGCCGAAGCGGTCTTTACGCATATCCGTTCCTCTTGTCGCGGTGTACGCGAAGCCCTCGATACCGCAAGACTGGACGGCACGTGGTTGTCGGTCGGACCTATTCGCCCCGCCCTGCACTCGAGAGATGTACCTGGAATTTTTATGATCGGGAATGCCGCCGGAGAAGCGCATCCGATTATCGCAGAGGGCATTACGATGGCCATGCACTCCGCGCGACTGTTGTGCGAACTGCTGATCGGGCGACAACAGGAGGTGTGGGCGGGGCGTGAACTTCCATCGATCGCGCTGGAGTATTCAGCGAGCTGGCGAAAGAATTTTTCATCCCGGCTCTATGCCGGCGCGCTCTTTGCCAATTTGGCTTTGACAACACACGGGACGGCAGCCGTGTTGGCGGCCCTGGGACGCTTTCCTGCCATGCTGACCGTCGGTGCACGGTGGAGCGGAAAAGTAAAGCCTGTCTTTCTGAGAGGAGTGACTTCATGGAATACGCGCTCTACTTCATCATCGGCGGGACGGTCGTCAGTTTAACGACGTATCTGGGCAGCCTCGGGCGCAGTTGGCTCGCCGCGTTCGTCACCACATTCCCCGCGCTCACCGGCATCACCTTCATCCTGATGTACCTGAACGCCGGCGTCGAGCCCACGGTTCCGTATGCGCGGAACCTCCTCTACTTCATTGTCCCGTGGGTCGTCTACGTCGGCTTTTACATCCTGACGATCGACCGCCTCGGCTTCTGGCTCACCCTGACCCTCGCCGTCGCCCTCTTCGTCGGGGTCTCAGCCATTACCAAACTCGTTGTTTAGACCAAGGCGCTCGCTTGCGACCCCCTTCCCGATTTGACATAATACGCGCGTGAAGAAACCTTCCAGCGAAAGGAGCACCTGTGGCTAGGCTGGGTGTCAATGTTGATCATGTGGCGACCCTGCGCCAGGCGCGGGGTGGGCAGGAACCGGACCCCGTGAGGGCCGCCATGCTCGCGGAGATGGGCGGCGCCGACGGGGTCGTCGTCCATTTACGGGAAGACCGGCGCCACATCCAGGACCGGGACCTGCGACTCCTCCGTGAGATCGTCCAGACCAAGCTTGATCTCGAGATGGCAGCCACGGACGAGATGGCCCGTGTCGCCATGGAGGTCAAACCCCATCTCGTCACATTGGTCCCCGAGCGCCGGCAAGAGCTCACCACCGAAGGGGGCCTAGACGTCGAGGGCAACCGCGAACGGTTCAAGGAGATGATCACCCTCCTGCATCAGTGCGGCATCGCGGTCAGTCTCTTCATTGAGCCCGACCTCAACCAGATCAAGGCCGCCCGCCGCGTGGAGGCCGATTGCATCGAGCTCCACACCGGCCGATACGCCAATGCGATGAGTCTCAAGGAGCAGGATACCGAGTTCGAGGCCCTCGCCCAGGCTGCGCGCGCCGCGTACAAGCTGGAGATGGTGGTCAACGCCGGACATGGCCTTAACTATCAGAACGTGCGCCGCCTCCGGAGCATCCCCGAGATCGTCGAATACAACATCGGCCACAGCATCATCGCCCGGGCCGTGTCGGTCGGCCTCGAACGGGCAGTGCGGGAGATGAAAGACCTCCTCCGATAACATGGAACTCGTCACCGCCGCGGAGATGCGCGAGTTGGATCGCGCCGCCATCGAAGGGCGGAAGATTCCCAGCCTCCGCCTCATGGAGAACGCCGGCAACGCGGTAGCGCGGGAGATAGAGCGGCGCTTCGGGTCGCTGCGCGGCAAGACCGTCACCATCGTCAGCGGCAAGGGCCAGAACGGCGGGGACGGGCTCGTCGTGGCGCGCCTCCTCCGGCAGAAAGGCTGCAAGGCGCGGGTCGCCCTCCTCACCGCTCCGTCGGCCTTGAAGGGCGATGCCGCCGCCAATCTGAAAAGGTTTCAGCGGGCAGGCGGCCGATGCCATGCGATCGAAACTGACGCCAATCTTACAGCCGTGCTGGGCCCGCTCCTTCAAACCAGCGATCTGCTCGTGGACGCCATTTTCGGGACCGGCCTGAACGCTCCGGTGAAAGGCGTGGCAGCATCGGCCATCGATCTCATGAACGCCTCATCTCGTCCGATCGTCGCCATTGATCTGCCCTCCGGACTCGATGCCGATACCGGCACTGTCCTGGGAACAGCCGTCACGGCGACCTTGACCGTGACCTTGGCGCGCCCCAAGCGCGGGCTGTATCTGGGCGTTGGTCCCAACTACGCCGGCGTCATTTGCGTGGCTGATATCGGCATCCCCGCCGATCTCATCGCAACCGCCAAGATTCCGGTGACGCTGCTGGACGCTGCGTCTATCCGTTCCCTGCTCCCCATCCGGAACCGGACGGCACACAAGGGGACGTTCGGACATGCGGGACTTATCGCCGGGTCCGCCGGCAAGACCGGCGCGGCCGCGATGGCGGCCATGGCCGCGCTCCGGATCGGCGCAGGACTCGTCACGGTCGCGACACCGCGCAGCGTCTCGGATGTGCTGGAGGCCAAGCTGCTGGAGGCTATGACTTTCCCAGCTCCGGAGACCGAGGCCCGTACGCTATCCAAACAGGCGCTCGAATCCCTCCGAGCATTCGCCGCGGACAAGACGGCGCTGGCCATCGGACCGGGGATCGGCACGCATCCGGACACCCAGACGCTGGTTCACAACTTGCTGGTGGAAGTGAACAAACCGATGGTCCTGGACGCCGACGGCATCAATGCGTTGGCCGGCCACAGAGAGATGCTGAGCCGAGCGGGTGGCCCGCTGATCCTGACACCCCATCCCGGTGAAATGGCCCGCCTGCTCGAGATCACCTCTGCCGAGGTCCAACGGGACCGGCTCGGGGTGGCCGCGCGTCTTGCGCGCGAACAGAACGTCTGCGTGGTGCTCAAAGGCGCTGGCACCATCGTGGCAGGACCGGATGGTCGCCTGGCCGTCAATTCCACCGGCAACCCCGGCATGGCGACGGCTGGCACCGGTGATGTTCTGACCGGGATTATTACGGGCCTGCTGGTCCAGGGACTGTCCGCCTGGAACGCGGCCTGCGCTGGCGTCTATCTGCACGGTCTGGCCGGCGACCTCGCTGCATCGGAGCAAGGCGAAATGGGACTGATCGCAGGCGATGTCATCCAGGCGATTCCCTGGGCCCTGCAAGGCGTCCTGACCGAGGACTAGTCGGTTCATGGCCACCGTTCCCGTCACGCAGGCAACAAATATGATGGAGGGTGCAGCCGTCATCCGGGAAACAACGTCAGCGACGATGACCCATGCTCTCGGCAAGGCACTGGGCGAGGCCTGCCTCGGGAAAGAAGTCATCGCGCTCGTCGGGCTCCTGGGAGCCGGCAAGACGTGCCTCGCCCGCGGCATTGCCGAGGGTCTGGGCGTGCCGGCCTCGGCCGTCGCCAGCCCGACGTTCGTATTGATCCACGAATACGCCGGCCGCCTGCCGGTCTACCATGTTGACCTGTATCGTCTGGAGGAACGTGACGCAGTGAACGGGTTGGGCCTCGAGGAATACACGGAATCGACAGGAGTCACCGTGATCGAGTGGGCCGAGAAGGCCCCTGCCGTGTTGCCTCCCGACCACCTGTGGATCGCGCTAGAACATCTCGGCGGCGATCGCCGGCGAGTGGCGCTCCACCCGCGAGGCGAGCGCTCGAGGAAGCTGGCGGCGCAGGCTTTCGCATGAAACAGCTCTGGGCGCCCTGGCGTCTCGCCTTCATCGAGCAGGCTACGCACGGCTCCGGGTGCATCTTTTGCGAGAAACCGGCCCTCCGCCGGGACGAGAAGACGTTCATCCTATGCCGGGGCCGTCATGCCTATGTGCTGATGAACATCTACCCCTACAACAACGGCCATCTCCTGGTCGCGCCCTATCGACACATCGGCGCTCTTGAGGAGCTGCCCGAACCGATCCTGCTCGACATGCTGCGCCTGGTCCAGCGCTCGATCAAGGCCGTCCGGAAAGCCTATGCGCCCGACGGGTTCAATCTCGGCGTGAACCAGGGGAAGGTGGCGGGCGCCGGCATCGAGCACCATATTCACCTGCACATCGTGCCGCGATGGGAAGCGGACACCAACTTCATGCCGCTCCTGGGCGAGACCCGCGTGCTGCCCCAGCATCTCAAAGCCTCCTATGCGCGTCTGAAGACGGCGTTCAGCAACGGGCGACCGCGATCGAAACGTTCCTCCCGGCAGAGATGATCGGCTATGATACGTGTGATCCTCGTCGTGATCCTCGTCGCCCTGTCGGTGACGTTTTTTCTCCAGAACCGTGAAGAGCAGGCTCTCCTCCACTATTTCGGAGTCACCTCCAAGGCACCCATCTACAAACCCATCCTGAGCGCCTTCGGCACCGGTTTACTGATCATGGGGCTGCTCCTGTTCCCGGCCTGGATCAAGCTGCGCATCAAGGTCCGGCGGACGCGCACCGCCCTCCATCTCGCCGAAGATGAACTCAACCGCCTGCGCCCCCCACGGACCCCCACGCTCGCCCGCTCCCCGCTGTTGATGCGTGAGAATCCGGAGGACGAGGATGCCCCCTGACCTTAGTCCGCTGATGCGGCAATACCGGCAAGTCAAACAGCGCTACCCGGACGCCCTCCTGTTTTTCCGAGTCGGGGACTTCTACGAGATGTTCTATGAGGACGCCGTCGAGGGCTCGCGCCTGCTGGAGATCGCACTGACCTCGCGCGACAAGCACAAGGCCGAGCAAGTGCCCCTCTGCGGAATCCCCTATCACGCCGCCACCGGCTACGTTGCGAAGCTCCTGCGCGCAGGCCGCTCGGTGGCAATCTGCGACCAGGTGGAGGATCCTCAGACCGCCAAAGGCCTCGTCCGGCGAGAAGTCGTGCGCGTCTACACGCCGGGCACTCTGATCGAGCCGGATCTGCTGGCGGCGGGAGAACCGAACTACCTGGCCGCGCTCGCGACCGGTCCGTTCGGTGCCGGACTCGCCTGGCTGGATCTGTCCACCGCCGAATTTCGCGTGCTGGAATTGGGCGCGCCCTGGACGGATTCGATCCGCGACGAACTGCTGCGGATCGAGCCCCGCGAGATCCTGATCCCGGACGACCAGGCTGAACAGCTTCGACGCGTTCTCAGCTTCACCCCAACCGCCATCACCCCGGTTGCGGGATCGGCGTTTCATGCATCTTCAGCTCGCACGCTCCTCCTGGAACACTTTCGCATCGCCTCCCTGGCCGGCTTCGGATGCGACGACAAGCCGCTTGCCGTCTCGGCCGCCGGGGCCCTGCTGCATTACGTCAAGGCGACCCAACCCGGCGCGTCCCTCTCGCACGTGGCCCGCATGCAACTGTACGCGCGAGGCAGCGCGATGATCTTGGACCGGGCCACCCAGCGCAATCTCGAATTGGTTCGGCGCGCGGCGGACGGGCAGGTGGACGGAACCCTGCTCAGCGTCCTCGATCGGACCGTCACGCCGCTCGGCGCGCGGTTGCTGCGGGAATGGCTCCTCCATCCCCTGACTGATCTGGCGGGGATCGACGTTCGACAGGCAGCCGTCGCCGATCTCCACGGCGACCTGGACCGGCGGAGCCGACTCCGAACGGCCTTGCGCGGCGTATCGGACCTCGAGCGCCTGATGAGCCGGATCGTCCTGGGCATGGCCAACGCCCGCGACCTGGACGCGCTGAAGGACTCGATCGGGGCTATTCCCGAAATCAATCGCCTGCTGGCCGCGTGCACGGCCCCGCTGCTGCGCGAGCGCGCCGAGTCCTGGGAGGACCTCGCGCAGGTAGCCGCCACGATCGATCGCACCCTTCGCCCGGAGCCCCCGGCCTCAGTGAAAGATGGCGGACTGATTCGCGACGGGGTCAACGCCGACCTCGATGAGCTTCGCGCGATCAGCCGGGACGGCAAGGCCTGGATCGCCAAGATCGAGATACAGGAACGGCAGCGCACCGGCATCGATTCGTTGAAAATCCGGTACAACCAAGTGTTCGGCTACTATCTCGAAGTCACGAATCCGAACTTGCCGCGCGTGCCGACGGATTACATCCGCAAGCAGACCCTCGCCAATGCCGAACGGTTCATCACGCCGGAGTTGAAAGCCCTTGAGGACAAAGTGCTGGGGGCTGAAGACCGTCTGCGCGCGCTCGAGTATGAATTGTTCGATGCCCTGCGGCGCGAAGCCGCCGCATCGGCCTCCCGCGTGCAGGTCCTGGCGCGTACGCTGGCCCTGACTGATGCCGTGGCCTCGCTGGCCGAAACTGCAGCAGAAGGCGGGTACTGCCGGCCTGAGTTCATCGAGGACGATACCCTCATCATCAAGGATGGCCGCCATCCGGTCCTCGAACGCCAGGACATTCCCAGCGGCTTCATCCCCAATGACGTTCAGCTCGGCGGGGTGGATCAGCGGCTCCTGGTTATCACGGGCCCCAACATGGCCGGCAAGAGCACCTATCTGCGACAGACGGCGCTCATCGTGCTGATGGCCCAGATGGGCGGCTTCGTGCCGGCGAAATCCGCCGTGATTGGATTGGTGGACCGGATTTTTACGCGAATCGGGGCCGCGGACAATCTGGTGGAGGGACAGAGCACCTTCATGGTGGAGATGACCGAGACCGCCAATATTCTTCACCATGCCACGGCGCGAAGCTTGATCATCCTAGACGAGATCGGACGGGGCACCAGCACGTTCGACGGACTGAGTATCGCGTGGGCCGTCGCCGAGTACCTGGCCGATCGCAATCGGGTCGGAGCCCGAACCCTGTTTGCGACGCATTACCACGAGTTGACGGACCTGGCGCGCACGCACCCCGGCGTTCGCAATTACAACGTGGCAGTGCGAGAGCGCGGAGAAGAGATTCTGTTCCTGCGCAAGATTGTGGAAGGCGGAGCGGACCGCAGCTACGGTATCCACGTGGCCCGCTTGGCCGGCCTACCGCAAAGCGTCCTCGCGCGCGCGACCGAAGTCCTGGCGAGACTTGAAAGTGGAGCGTCGAAAGAAAACGCCGAGCCCGGGGGGTTCGACACCCCTCCACCTCCGACACCCGACCCGACTCTTCCGGCGCCCCACCCGATCCTGGAAGAGGTTCGCCAGATGGACCTGTTCGCCATGACCCCGCTCGAGGCCATGAACAAGTTGGCGGAGATCAAGGAACGGTTGGAAAAGGAAGAGGACGTCTAAATAAAAAGGGGCGGCAGACTCTTCAAGCCTGCCGCCCCTTTATAATATCTAGCTCTCTCTGGTTACTAATGTTTCTCGGGCGCCGCCGCTGGTGCCGCGGCCGCCGGAGCCGTCACGCAACCCGGAGGAATGCTCTTAAAGGTTACGTGCTTGCCGTACTTGAGACTCCCGCCAGCCTGCTCCTCGCCGAGCAAATCGGCCGGAACCCCCGGTCCCATCTTGCCGCACTCAGACTTCATCTGCGGGAAGCCCGGCTGCGCCGGCATCGTCGGCTGGCCCTTGAACGTATCGGAGGACCCGCCGGCGACCACACCGACCCACAGCTTATCGTCCACATCCTTCACCTTGGTCGCGACGCGCTTGTTCTGCTCGACTTCCTGCACGGTCATTTCCACCACATCGCCTTTCGTCGTCGGGGCGACGCTGGTGGCTGCGGCCGGGCCCGGGGCAGAACGAGCTTTGGACTTCAACATTGCAAGATCAGCGCCGGAGGCGAAGACGCGCATGTTCCTGCCGGGCAGCATCATGGCCCAGAACTGATTGATCTCGCCGCTGTTGCGGACGCCCTTCCACACCCAGTTCACCCACACGGCATCTTCATAGGGATCCACGACGATGACGCGGGCCAGGATGGTCCGGGGTTGGGTGAAGTCTTCTTCAAAGCGCTCCGAAAAGGCCTCGATGGCCAAGGCGGTCCCAGCACTCGCACCCACGAACAGGAGTGCGGCGCCACCCGCCAGAACCTTGGAATAAGCCTTCATGAGACTCCCTCCTTAAAAGTAGTCAAAAAATTGTGAGAATGCCGATTACTTGAGCACCTTGAAGGAGGTGATCGTCGGGCGACCGCCGATATCCTCGACGTTCACTTCCAGATTCACCAATTCCTGATTGGCCTTTGTGAGCTGGTCCATCAGGCTCTTATCTTTGACAGCAAGGCGGACGGTCGTTTGAGCATGATACCATCCGGCATAGGGCGCGTTCTTTTCCGTGCCGCCCTGGAAGCCCCAGGCGCCACCACCCGAAGGACCTTCCGGCACCGCGGTGGTCGCAACCGACGAGCGCCCGCCCGGTTTCCCTGATCCCGGCTGCCCCGTGTTCCAATACTGAATTCCGAATAAGACTTCGCCATCCGGATTCTCGGCCCATTGAGCCCACATCCGACCTTTCAAAGTCTCAGCCGCCGCATTATCGGCCGGCAACGATCCAATCACCAGCAAGGCCAGCACCGCAGTAATGATGACGCCTCTTTTCATCCTGTCTCCCTCCTTAAAATAAACGTGAACGACGGATGACTTATAACTCTCGAAAAACATCCTGAATCGGTTGACAATACCGTACTACAAGGTGGGATGCTACTAGAGGGCACGGGGCTTGTCAAGAAAATTTTGGCATGCCCTACCACTCACTTAACTGCTTGAATTAAGGCGATTTTTAAGCGGTTGCCGATCGCATTGAGAGGCCTTCTCGCCATCACGACATGACGCGCTCGATCGCCCCTTTTTTCAGCGGTCCCAATGCGGTCATGGTCAGAGAACGATCACTGAAGAGGTCACGGCTGAGTCGCCCCAACTGTTCCGCGGACACGCGGTCGATGTCAGCCATGATCTCCCTGAGCGAGATATGGCAACCGAAATGCATCTCGTCTTTAGCCAGCTTGTTCATCCGGCTGCCGGTATTCTCGAGCCCCAGCATGAGGCTGCCCTTCAACTGCCCCTTGGCCCGTTCCAGTTCGGCATGCGCCACGGGCTTCGCCTGCAAGCGGCGGAGCTCCTCCAAAATCAGCCCCAGCACTCGGGGCGCCGCATCGGGCCGGGCACCGGCATACACCGTCAGGAGTCCGCTGTCCGTGAAGCACATGACCGACGAATAGATCGAGTAGGCCAGGCCTCGCTTCTCCCGCACCTCCTGAAACAGCCGGGAACTGACGCCCCCGCCCAAGATCGCATTCAACACGTACACGCCGTAACGGTCTTTATCGCATTGGGAGACACCCTTCATGCCCAGACACATATGGACCTGTTCCAAGCGTTTCGGCCGGACGTGAATCCCGCCGCCGATCGTCGGCGGGAAGCGGTGGCCGGGCACGGCAGCTTCGCCCCACCGTCCTCCGAACGCGGAAGCTACTTGCCGGAACATCGGCCCGAAGGCGAAATTTCCCGCCACCGAAATCACAACCTGCGACGGGCAATAATGCCGCGCGCGGAACGCCAGCAATTGCGCCCTGCGGAGCGCCCGGATCGTGGCCACCTCCCCAAGAATGGGCCGTCCCAACGGGTGTGTCCGGAAGGCATTCATCGTATGTAGGTCATAGAGGTAGTCCTCCGGATCGTCCTCGACCATCCGGATTTCCTCGAGCACCACCTGCTTCTCCCTCGTGACCTCCTTGGCGTCAAAGCGAGAGTGATGGAAGATGTCCGCCAGCAGGTCGATCGCCTGTCCGACATGCTCGTCCAGAACCTTGGCGTAGAAAGTGGTGCCCTCGCGCGAGGTGAAGGCATTGAGTTCTCCGCCCAGGATGTCAATCTCCCGGGAGATGGCCTCAGCCGAGCGGCGGCGCGTGCCCTTGAACACCATGTGCTCGATGAAGTGCGACAGTCCCTCTTCGCCTCGTTGCTCGTCCCGCGAGCCGACGTTCACCCAGATCCCAATCGACACAGACCGGAAGGAAGGGATCTTCTCGGTGACCACCCGAAGACCATTGTCCAGGACTTCCTTGCGGAACATCGCGAGCGCGACCCCTTTAGGCTTGCTCCGCCGCCTTCGGATCCGGCATCGCCTCTTTCCGGCTGAGCCGGATCTTCCCCTGCCGGTCCACCTCGATCACCTTCACGAGAATCTCGTCGCCCTCCTTGACTTCATCCGTCACGGCCTTGACGCGATGATGGGCCAATTGCGAAATGTGGACCAGCCCATCCACGCCGGGCAGCACTTCGACGAACGCGCCGAAATCCATGATCTTCCGGACCTTGCCCATGTACAGTTTGCCGACTTCGACTTCTTCGGTGATCTGGTTCACGCGGTCGATCGCTTTCTGGGCGGAGGCCTCGTCGCTCGACGCGATCGTGACCGTACCGTCGTCCTGCACATCCATCTTGACGCCGCAGGTAGCTACGATGTCCCGGATGACTTTTCCACCTGGGCCGATAACTTCGCGAATCTTCTCCGTCTTGATCTTGAGGGTGTAAATCCGGGGGGCATACTGAGACATCTGGGAACGCGGCGCCGCCAGGGCCGCGCGCATGCGGTCGAGGATATGCATTCGCCCTTCGCGCGCCTGCGCGAGGGCCTTTTCCATGAGCTGGGCCGTGATGCCAGCGATCTTGATGTCCATCTGCAGGGCCGTCACGCCTTGCGCCGTGCCGCAGACCTTGAAGTCCATGTCGCCGAGATGGTCCTCAAGTCCCAGGATGTCGGAAATGACCATGACCCGGTCGCCTTCCTTGATCAGCCCCATCGCGATACCGGCCACCGGCTCCTTGATGGGCACGCCAGCGTCCATCAGCGCCAGGCTTCCGCCACACACCGTCGCCATCGACGAGGAGCCGTTCGACTCAAGGATGTCCGACACCACGCGCACGGTATAGGGAAACTCCTGCTTGGTCGGCAGGACCGGCTTGAGCGCCCGATCCGCGAGCGCGCCGTGGCCGATCTCGCGCCGGCCTGGAGAGCGCAGCTGCCGGGCTTCGCCGACGCTGAACGGGGGGAAGTTATAGTGGAGCATGAAGCTCCGGTAGTATTCGCCTTCCAAGGCGTCGATCTTTTGCTCGTCATCGCTGGTGCCTAACGTCACGACCGCGAGGGCCTGCGTCTCCCCTCTGGTGAAGAGCGCCGAACCGTGCGTCCGCGGCAGGATCCCCACCTCGCACGTGATCGGTCGGATATCCGAGGGCCCTCGCCCGTCTGCCCGCTTGCCGCTTTCGAGGATCATCTTCCGGACTTCCGTATATTCCAGGTTGTGGAACACCAGCTTCACGTGCCGCGCACGATCCAGATCGTCCTCTTTTTGGAGCGCTGCGACGGCCTCCGCCATAATCGCATCCAATCGCTCCTGGCGCGCGGTCTTGTTCGGGATAAAGATCGCCTCCCGAATCTTCGCCGCCGTCAGCGTCTCGACAGTCACCGCCAAGGCCGGATCGATCTGCTCGGCTACCACGACGCGCTTGGGCTTGGCGCACTTCGCGACGAGTTTGTTGATGGCCTCGACTATTCGCTTGATTTCCTGATGGGCCTGCTCGATGGCGTCAATCATGACGTTTTCGGGAAGACCCGAGGCCCCGCCTTCCACCATCATGACGGCATCCGCCGTGCCGGCCACGACCAGGCTGAGATCACATTCTTCCAGCGCGCTCAAGACCGGGTTGATCACGAACTGCCCTTTGAGGCGGGCCACCCGTACGGCAGCCACAGGCCCGTTGAAAGGAATATTGGAGACGGCGAGCGCCGCTGACGCCGCGGTGATCCCGACCACGTCGGACGTGCCGGACTGGTCCGCGGAGATCACCATCGCAATCACCTGGGTCTCGTAGTACCACCCCTCGGGGAACAGCGGCCTCATCGGCCGGTCGATCAGGCGGCTGGTGAGTTTTTCTCTCTCCGACGGTTGGCCCTCGCGTCTGAAAAATCCCCCGGGAATCTTGCCGGCGGAATAGGCTTTCTCCTGATAATCCACGGTGAGCGGCAAGAAATCGATGTCTTTCTTCGCAGCTTGCGAGGCCACGGCCGTCGCCAGCACATAGGTGTCGCCGTAGGTGGCCAACACCGCGCCATCGGCCTGCTTGGCCAGATGGCCGGTCTCCAACTTGAGGATGCGTCCCGCCAGTTCCAGTTCAACTGTATGCGCCATATCTCTTGTGTCTCCTCAGCAAGGCGCCTGCAGATGTCCACGGATCTGGCCTGCTTGCCCAGGAAAGCAGATCAGATCGGTGTCCATCTGTGACGCCGGGTTAGAGGGGCGGCCGGACGCCCATCGCCCGGCTCCCCCACACTGTCTCAACTGACTGCCCCTAACGGCGAATGCTCAACCGCGCGATGATGGACTTGTACCGCTCTTCATCGTGCCGGCGGAGGTAATCCAACAGCCGGCGGCGGCGACTGACCATCATCAGAAGCCCGCGCCGTGAATGGTGATCGTTCTTGTGACCACGGAAATGTTCGGTCAGGTACGTAATCCGGTTGGTCAGGATCGCGATCTGCACCTCCGGCGACCCTGTGTCCGTGTCGTGGGTCTTGTATCCCTGAACGAGGGTCGTCTTCGCCTCTTTCGTCAATGCCATACTACTTGCCCTCCTTCGCAGTGAATCATACCAGGACTTTTTCGAGTTTGATCAGGGTTCCGGGCACCGCCTGCCTGAGATCCTCCGGCCCGCACGGGACTTTGCCGATCGCCAGCAACCGGCCGTCCGGCCCCAGCAGGCACACACTGTCGCCCACTGCCCACGCGCCTTCCGCTTGCACAACCCGTGTTGCCGGAACCGCCACACCATGACGAATGTTTCGACTCGCGACCTCATCAATGACCAACGCCGGCAGGTCAGTCAGGGCCATCGCCGTGGAATAGAGCCGGGATTCCACTGCCTCTCGCTCCGCCAACTCCGCCAGTTCGTCGAGACTCAACGCGTCGTCAATGCTGAATCGTCCGACCCGGCGGCGCTCCAACCCGGCCAGATGCCCACCGACACCCAACGCCTCTCCGATGTCGGCGCAGAGCGTGCGAACGTAGGTGCCCTTGCTGCAGACCATATCGAAGGTGACATCTAGAGTGGGAGGGGGCCCTGGTGTAGGGGCAATAGACAAAATCTCCAGCGACCGTACCGTGAACTCACGCGGCGACCGGGGAACGGTTCGACCGGCGCGGGCCGATTTGTACAGCGGGACGCCCTTGACCTTGACGGCGGAATACATCGGAGGCACCTGCTGAAGCCGTCCGACAAAACCCGCCATCACCGCCACGATGCCGGCCGCGTCGGGCAGCGTCCCTTCGGCCCGCCCCACGACATTCCCGGTCGCATCCTGCGTATCGGTCGCCACTCCAAGACGCAACACCGCCCGGTATGCCTTGTCCGTATTGACCAAGTACTCCGCGATCCGCGTGGCTTTGCCGAGGCAGAGCACCAACACGCCCGTGGCCGCCGGGTCCAAGGTCCCGGTATGACCGACCTTGGAGACCCCGAGTAACTTCCTCGTCTTCGCCACCACATCGTGGGACGTCCATCCAGCCGGTTTATTGATGACCAGCACGCCATCCAAGGCGACGCCCTCCCGGCGCTCGGCGAGATCAAGCTGGGCCACGGTCTTTGCTCCCCACACCATCGTCTCTCGATTCGGCTTGCTTCGGTCGCACCTCGTCAAGCAGATTCAAGACCCGTGTCACTCGATCAATCGACGTGTCCTTGACAAACTTCAAGGCCGGCACATACCGAAGCGTCAGGCGTCGGCCCAACTCGCCCCTGATGAACCCTTCCGCACGCGAGAGCGCGCCCAGCGTCTCAACCTCTTGCGCCCCCTGCTGTAAGACCGTCACGTACACCCAGGCCTGCTTCAGGTCCGCCGTCACGTCCACAGCCGTCACGGTCACGAAGCCGACACGGGGATCTTTGACCCGCCGCATCAGAATGTCAGCGATCTCCATGCGAATCTGATCGCTCACCCGTTCAGTGCGCTTAAATCCCACCATCGCTCACAGGATCTCCGTGTGATGCTGTATCAGCTCAACGGACGGATGAGCGCGAACTGCATTCAGCACCGAATCCAGCACTCGACTGACATGGCGACCGTCATTTGCCACGCAGGCCACGCCGAGCACCGCCCGCTGCCAGAGATCGTTGGCGTCCACCTCGGCGATCGAGACATTGTACGTGTTCTTGATGCGCTCCTTCAGGCTCAACAGAATCTGTCGCTTGCCCTTGAGCGAACCGATGCCCGGCAGGTGCAAATCAATCGTACAGACGCCAACGACCATGGGAGGAGCGGGATCAGAGTTTCGCCGCGACCTTGTCGATCGTGAACACTTCCAACCGGTCACCGACCTTGATATCGTTAAAGCTCTCGATGCCGATGCCGCACTCGTAGCCGGCCGCCACTTCTTTCACATCATCCTTGAAACGGCGAAGCGATCCTAACCGTCCCGTATAGACGACGACGCCGTCCCGAACGACCCGCACGCTGGCACCGGCGCGCACGATCGTCCCGTCCGTCACATAGCATCCGGCCACGGCGCCGGCTTTCGGGATCATGAACACCTGGCGCACCTCCGCCCGTCCCAGCATCCGTTCCTTCAGGGTGGGTTCGAGCAATCCTTCCATGGCGGCCTTGATGTCGGTCAGCGCCTCGTAAATGATGCTATAGGCGCGGATGTCGACCCCTTCCCGCTCGGCCAGCGCGGCCGCTTTCGCTTCCGGTCTGACGTTAAAGCCAATGATGATCGCATTCGATGCCGCCGCCAGTTGGACGTCGTTTTCCGTGATCCCGCCTACCCCTTTGAGAATGACATGGGGTTTGACGGCATCGGTGCCAAGCCGCTCCACGGCATCCCCGATGGCTTCGGCCGACCCCTGCACGTCGGCCCTGATGACGATTCCAAGATCTTTGACCGTCCCTTCCGTGACCTGTGAGAACAGGTCGTCCAACGTCACTTTCCGGACGGGCGCCATCCCGGCCGTTCGCTGCTTTTCGAGCCGCGACTCCGCGATCTCACGGGCGATCCGCTCATCCTTGGCGACGACGAATTCGTCGCCGGCCATGGGAACTCCCAGCAAGCCGACCACTTCCACCGGGATGGACGGGCCGGCCTCTTTCACCAACCGCCCGGCGTCGTCGAAGAGGGCCCGGACGCGACCACTGTATGTGCCGACCACGAAGGCGTCGCCGACTCGAAGAGTGCCGGTTTGGACAAGGACGGTAGCGACCGGGCCGCGGCCTCGGTCGATCTTGGCTTCGATCACGATGCCTTTGGCCAATCGGGCCGGATTGGCGCGCAATTCCAGCACTTCCGCTTGAAGCAGAATCATCTCCAGCAAGGTATCCAGGCCGGTTTTCTTCTTGGCGGAGACCTCGACGTAGATCGTTTCCCCGCCCCACGCCTCGGGCACCAAGCCCCGTTCCGCCAGCGAGTTTCTGATCCGGTCAGGGTTGGCGTCCGGCTTATCCATCTTATTGATGGCCACGATGAGCGGCACGTTCGCCGCCCGCGCATGGTCAATGGCCTCGATGGTCTGCGGCATGACGCCGTCATCGGCCGCGACGACCAAGCCCACGAGATCGGTCACCTTCGCTCCCCGCGCACGCATCGCCGTGAAGGCTTCATGGCCCGGTGTATCCAGAAAGGTGATGGCCTTGCCGCGGGCTTGCACGACGTACGCACCGATGTGTTGCGTGATCCCTCCCGCTTCGCCTTCGGTCACGCGGGTCTCCCGGATCGCATCCAATAGCGACGTCTTGCCGTGATCGACGTGGCCCATGATCGTGACCACGGGGGGTCGCGGCGTTTGCGTTCCTTCAGCTTCGCCTGGTTCCTCGAGCAGTTCTTCGGCCGGCCGTTCGGCGACCATTTCCACCTTCACGCCGAAGGACTCGGCCACAAGCGTGGCGGCATCGGAGGGAATCGGCTGATTCAGCGTCAACATCGTCCCCATGTCCATGAGCTTGCGCATCACATCGGCGGGCTTTTGCCCCACCGCCTCCGCAAAATCCTTGATGGAGAGTCCTTCCTCCAGCTTGACCGCTTTCAGACGGGGCTTGGTGACCTCGGCGGTTGAGCTCGTCGACGCGTGGCGCGTTTTTTCCTCGCGCCGGTGCATCGGCATCGCCCGCAGATCCCGCCAGCGGGCCGCGTCATCCCGCGTGGGAACCGGCTCGTCTTCCCGCCCGCGAACCGTCCGGCGGACTTTTTTGATCTTATCCTTCAGGTTGAGAAGATCAGGCTGCGACGGCGCCATGCCGGCGCCCTTCTTCCCGCCCGGATGGCGATCGGCATCGGAGAGGGATGGCGGCAACTTTTGACCGAAAGAGGCTGGCGGGACAGGTGGAGGCGTCGTCGCGGCAAAAGGTTCTGCATATCCCGGTGGCGCCGGATGCGACGGAGACTCACGAGGCGCGGGACTCAACGGCGGCACGGCGGCCTCCTCGGCCGGATGGAGGGGAGCGAGATCCTCAACGGCAGACGTTTCACTGGGCCGCCGTTTGACCAGGATCAACTTTTTCTCCGCCTTCGGCGGTTCGGCAAGCGGCGGGGCCGGTTTGGCCGACGCGGTCGCCCGCGCGGAAGCTCCTTTAGGCTTCAGCGAGGGTGTTGGGGCGGGCTTGGCGGCTTTGGCCTTTGCCGTGGTTTTCGGAACCTTCACTGCAGACGGTCCCGCTTGTTTCTTGGTTTTCGGTGTCGCCTTGGCCAGGATCTTCGCGACCGTCTTCTCCTCGAGAGTGGCCATATGCGTCGCGACCGCCACTCCAAGGCCTTTAAGGTTCTTCATCAGATCCTTGTTCGTGACCCCAAGTTGCTTGGCTAGCTCGAAAACCCGCATGCCCGTTCGTGCCTCTGCTTATGCTCCCGCAGCCTGCTCATCCTGGCTGGTTTCAGCAGGACGCTCCGGCGGGGTCTCTTCTTCCCCGGCCGCCTCCCGCTGGGCCGCGGCCGCAGCCGATTCCGCTTCCACCAGCCGCGCGTGTTGCTCCTGCAACTGATGCGCGATGGCGGCTCGAGTTTCCTGGTCGCGCACCACCCGTTCTTTCTCATACTCGCTGGCGCCGATGATGTCGATCTTCCAGCCGGTCAGCTTGGCAGCGAGTCGGACGTTCTGCCCGTTCCGCCCAATCGCCAGCGAGAGTTGGTTGTCCGCGACGACCACCAGTGCCGATTTCTTCTCTTCGTCCACGCCCACTTTTTCGATGACCGCAGGGTTCAAGGCCTCCGCGATGAAGACCCGCGAATCCGGCGTCCACGCAATGATGTCGATTTTTTCACCCCGCAGCTCGCGCACCACCGCTTGGACCCGCGATCCCTTCATCCCGACGCAAGCGCCGACGGGGTCGACGGCGCGATCACGCGAGACGACGGCGATTTTGGTCCGATCGCCCGGCTCGCGAACCACGCCCTTGATCTCCACGATCTTCTCCGCAATCTCCGGCACCTCCGCCTCAAACAGCTTGCCGATGAAGTTCGGATGGGTCCGGGAAAGGATTACCTGCACATCTCGCAGCGTCCGCTTGACATCGAGGAGGTACGCTTTGATGCGGTCCCCCCGCCGATAGGTCTCCCGCGGAATTTGCTCGTGAGCCGGAAGAATCGCTTCGGTCTTGCCGAGATCGACGATGTAGTTGCGGCGCTCCTGCCCGAGAATAATCCCGTTGACCAGATCGCCCTGCCGCGCCGAATACTCCCGTTGAACGACCTCCCATTCGGCCTCACGGACCTTCTGAAAGATCACCTGCTTCGCGGTTTGCGCCGCAATCCGGCCGAATTCCTCAATCTCAATGACGGACCCGATCTCGTCCCCCAATTCGGCCTCGCTGTCAATCTTGCGGGCTTCAGCCAGCGAGACTTCGGATTTGGAGTTGGTGACCTCGTTGACAATTTTCTTCAGGGAGATAGCTTCCACATCGCCACTCTTACGATCAATGCGAACCTGGATGTTCTCGGCCGCACCATAGCGCTTTTTCGCCGCCGTGAGCAACGCCGACTCCACCGCATCCAAGATGCGTCCCGCATCGATGCCTTTTTCACGCCCGATCTGTTCAATCACTGTGAGAAGCTCTCGACCCATGATTCCTGCTCCGTCACCCTTCAGAATTCCACTTCCAGCCTGGCCTCCAGAATGTCGGCTAGCGGAAGGGCTACCGCTATTGCGCCCCCGGCACGTTTTCCGCCAGGTACGATTTCCACCCAGACCTGCGCACCGTCGAGTCGTTGTATCCGGCCGATCGCCACCATCTGCCCCAGCACCGGCTTGGCCATTTTGAATCGCGCCAGACGGCCTCGGAACCGCTCATACTCACTGGCCTGCCGGATCGGACGGTCAAGCCCCGGAGACGAGACCTCCAGTATGTACGTGTGAGGGACCGGATCCTCCGCGTCCAGCGCGTGCCCGATCAGAACGTGCGCACGCTCGCAGTCGCCGACGGAGATTCCCCCATCACCCTGCTCCTGGGGCCGTTCGATGACCACCCGGATCAGGGTCTTCGGTCCACGCCCCCGCACTTCCACATCGACAAGCGTCAATCCGAGTGAGGAGAGAACAGGGCCAACGATTCGCTGGACAACAGCGCCAATCCGTTCGGACCCTCTGGCGGTTCCCTGAGGAGGACCGCCACCGGCTGGCACATAGGGATGGTCTTGACCCGTCATGACCGAAAAAAAAGTGGGCACGAGCCCACTTTACATATCTAAAACTAGCACACATGTCCATGGGAACGCAAGGGAAAAACTAGACACGTGAGTCCCTGAAACGGTCCATCATCAATCGCGTGATGGGGCCGGGAGCGCCTGCTCCGATCGGGCGTCCGTTGACCCGGGCAACCGGCAACACTTCGATCGTCGTCCCGGTCAGCAACACCTCATCGGCAGCATAGAGATCGGCTTCGGACACCGACTGCTCTTTGATCACCACGCCGGCTTGCCGGGCCAATCCGAGCACCACCTTGCGTGTCACTCCGGACAGGAGCAGCGGTCCCTCGGGCGGAGTCACAAGGGTGTTACCCTGTATAGCCAGAACATTGCTGGTCGCGCCTTCCAACACATATCCGTCCCGCACGAAGAGCGCCTCAAACACGCCCGCCTCCCGCGCCTGTTGCTTCGCGAGCACATTTGCCAGGAGAGAGATGGCTTTGACGTCGCACCGAGCCCACCGGATGTCGGGGACGGTGATCACATCCGCTCCTTGGTCGTAGAGGACAGGAGCAGGCGGCGTCATCGCCCGTACCGTCATCGCCACTGTCGGTGTCATCGGACCCGTGACAGCGTGGTCCCGAGGGGCGACCCCGCGGGTCACTTGGATATAGACTTTCGCGTCGTGAAAGCCGCTGCGCGAGACCGCCTCAGCGACCACGGCCGCCCAGCGGTCCTGCGTATAGGGCAAGGAAATCCCCAAGGCGTGCGCGCTCTGCTCGAGACGCCCGAGATGGTCGATCAGCCGAAAGGGGCGGCCGGCGTAAACTCGAAGGAGTTCGTAGACACCATCTCCGAACTGAAAGCCTCGATCCTCGATCGAGACACGCGCTTCGGCGAGAGGCATGAAGACGTTGTTGATGAACGCGATCTCAGGCACACCTAACCAGCCACCGTCACCACGTAGACCCGACGGTCCTCGGCCGTGAACTTCCAACCCATCCGTTTCTCGAACACGATGCGGTGGGTGCCCGGCTTCAGCGCGCGAAACTCGAAACTGCGCTTTCCGGAATCGACGATATTCGTGCTGTCGCCGATGCTGCGTTCGTAGTCATCGTTGAGTAACGACAAGGCTTCTGGATCGTAGGACGGCACGTAGATTTCGCCCCTCGTGCGGTCTTCCCACAAACGTACGGTAAACGTCGCGCCGACGCGGGTCTCCAGCGTCTTGTCCTGTTTCCAGCCTTCGCTCATCCCCACGGACATCGTGCGCTTCCTCAAATCGCGCGGTATCTTACGTCAGACGGCAGAGTGAGTCAAAGCTGCAAGGTGAAGCGCAACTCCGCTCCCGCCGCCAGGCGTTCCCGGCGCGCGAAACCGGCATGCGTTTCAATCACGTAGCGGGCTTTTTCCGTGGAGGGACCGTATTCCGGACACTTCTCGATCTTACACGGTTGGGCCTCTTCGATTACCAGAAGAACGCGTTTGCTTTCATCAAGCCAGATGAGGTCCACAGGAAAGCGGTACTGGCGCGTATTCCGGCGGTAGAAATCCGCTTGCTCGTAAATGAACAGCATGCCCCAGTCGGTAGGGAGCGCATCACGGAAGGCAAGCCCCGTATACAGTAACAACGGATTATCGGCGACTTCCACGTGCAACTGGGCGCCGGACGGGAAACTCACCAGCAGGGACTCGGGACCCTGGTTGGTGGACATGAAATAGTTCCCAGCCATCAGCAGGCATAACGCCAAGACCGCCAAGACACCTACCCGCGTCGCCTGCGACTTTTCCATAGGTTTCGCGCTCCAGGCGGCTGCCCCCCCACGGGACTAGGGCTTTTGTTCGTGCCGAAACAGGTCTTCAGGCCTACGCCCTTGAGAAAATTCACATTGACAATGAGAGGGCCATCCTCTTAAAATTTCGTGTTACCATATCATGAATTCTCAGCCGGGGGCCAACCTTATCTGCCGGCCTCCGACAAGGGAAAATCCAGAGAGAACGAGTCTGGGAAGGAGGCAAGTGTTATGGCATTACTGATCACCGACGAGTGCATTTCCTGCGGGGCCTGCCTCCCCGAGTGTCCCAACGAAGCCATCTTCGAAACCCGGAGCGATGCGGAAGCGAAGGGCAACCACGTCGGCGACGGTCAGGGCGTCGGCGATAGCATCTATGTCATTACCCACGAGCGCTGCACCGAGTGCGTGGGACACTTCGACGAACCCCAGTGTGCGGCGGTCTGTCCGGTGGACAACTGTTGTATCTCCGATCCCGCCTATCCGGAATCGACGGAGGTGCTCCTAGAACGGGCCCGCAAGCTGAACCCGGACAAGGAGATCGATCCCAACAAGGTCTGGAGCGGCGTGCGCAACTGACGTTCGGCGAGTCTCCCGCTTAAACTGAGAAGCCCCCCTTCTCTCACCGAGAAGGGGGGCTTCTTCATTACGCCTGCAATCGTTGGACTTGGATCTCTCTCATTCTAGAGCGTTCCCCAGTTTTTGAAATAGCGCAACAGGTCCCGGACTGAAAGAATGCCGACAATTTTCCCGTCTTCCGTCACCGCCAGATGCCGGATACCACGTTCCGCCATCAAATCGCTCGCGTCATGTGCGGAGCGGTCAATCTCGATGGTGATGATCGGTGCTGTCATCACCTCCAATACCCGCACTTGCCGGCTATCGCCTCCCACGGCCAACACGCGACGCACCAGATCGGCCTCGCTGATGATCCCGACAAACTGCGCACCGTCCGATACTAGTAATGCACCGACCTGCGCGTCCCGCATGGTCCGAGCGGCTTCAACGACCGGCACGGAGGGAGACACTGAAGATATCCGCCGGCTCATCATAACCGCCAAGGGTCTATGGATCACCGATCCCCCGGTCGCCATGGCGAGAGGGATTGTAGAGAAGGACCCGGTGGACAGTCAATAGAGCCGGGTCTGTGTTATACTCCGCTGCGGTACGGCGGGAGGGAGCAGCATGAACATCAGCGTCATCGGGACAGGCTATGTCGGTTTGGTGACCGGAGCCTGTTTTGCCGAGTTCGGGGTCCAGGTGACATGCATGGACAAGGACGAACGTCGGATTGCCATGCTGGAGAAGGGCGAGATTCCCATTTACGAACCGGGCTTGGCCGAACTGGTTCGGAAAGGCCTGTCGGAGGGACGCCTGACCTTCACCACCGATCTCGGCAAGGCCGTCGAAACCGGTCTCGCGATCTGCATTGCCGTGGGGACTCCCTCCCGCGAAGATGGCTCGGCGGATCTCTCATTCGTGGAAGATGTGGGGCGTGGCATCGCGACTCACCTCGACCGCTACAAGGTGATCGTCACGAAATCAACGGTCCCGGTCGGGACCGGGGAGCAGTTGCGCGAGCTGATCGAGCGGTATGCCCCCCAGCCCGCTCACTTCGACATCGTCTCCAATCCGGAATTCCTCCGGGAAGGATCGGCCATCGAAGATTTCATGCGCCCCAACCGCGTGGTCATCGGCGCCGACAGCCCCCATGCGGAAGCGATCATGCGGGACCTGTATCGCCCTCTCTACCTGATCGAAACCCCGTTCGTGTTCACGGACGTCGCCACGGCCGAGATGATCAAGTACGCGTCCAACACCTTCCTCGCGACCAAAGTGTCTTTTATCAATGAAGTGGCGAACCTCTGCGAACGCGTCGGGGCGAACGTGCAGGTGGTGGCCAAAGCGATGGGGCTGGATCATCGCATCGGATCGAAGTTTCTGCACGCAGGGCCCGGCTACGGGGGATCGTGCTTTCCGAAGGACATCGCGGCGCTGATTCAAACGGGCCGGCAATCCGACTGTGTCATGGAAATCGCCGAAGCGACCGCTCGGGCGAACGTCAATCAGCGGGGACGCATGGTGGAGAAGATCAGGGCAGCGCTCGGAGGATCCTTGGCCGGCAAGCGCGTCGCGGTGTTGGGGCTCTCCTTCAAACCCAATACCAGCGACCTGCGTGACGCCCCGTCCCTGGACATTATTCCGAAACTACAGGAGGCCGGCGCGGAGGTTCGGGCTTATGACCCCGCAGGGCTGGAGGAGGCGCGGAAACTCTTGCCGACCGTCACGCTCTGCGCCAACGCGTATGAAGCGGCGGCCGGCGCGGATGGCCTGGTGCTGATGACCGAGTGGAACCAGTTTCGGAACCTGGACTTGGAACGGATCAAGAGCAGTCTCAAAACGCCGGTCTTTGTGGACCTCCGGAACGTCTACGAGCCGGCCCGCATGGCCTCGCTCGGCTTCCACTACACGTCCATCGGCCGACCGACTCCTCAGTAAGGGCGGGTCGCAACCGCCCCCCCTTCACATCACTTCCGTCTTCGGCTTCGGCTTATATCCCATCCGGTCAAGCAGCTTGCGGATTTTGGCCTGGAGCGACTCGTCCGCGGTGAGCATGACCTCGCTCAGGGGCTCGACCGCCGGTTTGCCGATCTTGCGAATGATCTCAGAGGCGACCTGCCGGAGATCGTCGTCCTCATGCGTGAGAAGGCTGGCCACGGCGGTCACGCTCGGCGCGCCGATTTTAATCAGAGAATCGTAGGCGCGTTGCCGAATATCATTGACTTCGTCGGTCAGCGCCTCAATCAGAGGACCCACCGCGCGGGGATCGCCCATCGTGCCCAGCACTTCCACGGCGTACTTGCGGGTAAGCCAGTGGCTCTCTTGGAGCGCGGACAGCATCTCCTCGACGCGCGTCTTCTGGGCGTCCCGTGACCGGACCGTGATGCTTTTCACGATACGGCGCTTGGTGGGAGCCCCCTGCAGGGTCCCGCCTGGCTCTTCCTCGATCACTCGAACCGTGACGCCGTCCCCCGGCTTGATCTTTTTCAGATCTTCGAGGAGGTCCTCGCCGACCTCCAGCACCACAGTCTTCCCTTCATAGGCCAGCAACTCGATTTCCAGAATTCTGGCCGCGACGTCAACCTTGACCACTTTCTCAGAAATGAGGTTGAACCCGTCCTTCTGGACCCCAGGCCCGCCTTTGCTGATCTGGATCAATTTGGGTACTTCATCAGCCATCACGTTCTCCTTCACTCACGCATTCGGCGGGGTCCAGCCCAAGCTCGACAACGCACCCTCAGCCGTTTCACGGACCATGTCGTTTTCATCCTCCAAGAGGGGGAGGAGCGCCTCCACTGCCCCCGAGTCCCGGAGCCTCGCCAGGGATTCAGCCGCATTTCGCCGCACCAGCCAGTCTTCGTCCCGTAGCGCTTCCCGCAATCCCTCCACGGCACGCGTGTCTCCGATTAAGCCCAAGGCTTCAGCCGCGTGACGTTTCACGACCCAATTGTCTCCGGCAAGACCTTGCAGCAGGCCATCCACGGCTCGGGGGTCCGGGATTTTTTTCAGCGCCCGCGCAGCTTCTTCCCGCACCGTCTGGTCCTGCAGAGCCTCCATCAATCCTTCCACTGCGCGCGGGTCGCCGATCTTCTCGAGGGCCTCGACTGCCGCCAGACGAACGGCCCCGTCCCGATCCTTGAGCGCCGCAATGAGGGGCGCAATGGCGCGCTCGTCCTTGAGTCGGCCCAACGCCGCAGCCGCCTGCTCCCGCACGGCCCAGTCGTCATCCCGCAGCGCCTCCAGCAAGGGCTCGACCGCGTCAGCCCCCACCTGGACCAGCGCTTGCCGAGCCGCTTCCCGGATCACCCGGTCCTCGTCGGCGAAGAGGTTGATCAGACGATCAATGGCCGCCGGCCCAATTTGGCCGAGGCTGGCCACTGCATGGTCGCGCAAGGCCTCGTTGTCGTCGCGCAAGGCCGCCAGAAGCTGATCAATGCGGCGATCGGTCTCACTCATACTGTGATGCCTCCTCCCGATCCACCCGCCCCCCCCGTAGCCTTCGGTGCGGGAGCCGGAATCTCTTCATCCCATTCGTCGCGCTCCTTTTCTTCAACTTGCTTGCCGCCCTGCTCCTCGAGCAGTTTCGCCAGCTTGTCCAGCATCAAACCGCCGTGATAGCTGACCAGTCCGTCCCGATCACCTTTCATCCGTTTGATGAGTTCCAGGTGGGGCACCAGGACCGTGATGTCCTTGATCTTCGACAGGGCCTCCGTCGCGGCCAAGCGGGTGGTGGTATCCCGGATGGCCTCCACCAGTACGTCGACCGAACGGGCATCGCCGAACTCCCCGAGGGCCTTGATGCAACTTTCGCGGACGCCCATGTCGCGATCGGCCTTGGCTTTGCGCAGCAAGGGCTCGACGGCTCTAAGGTCGCCGATGAGACCCAGGGATTGAGCCGCCGCTTCGCGAACGACCCAGAGCTCGTCCTCCAACGCTTCCAGGAGTCCAGCCACCGCCGGGCGCCCGAGACCGATCAGGTCCATCGAGACTCCGATCCGAGCTTCTTCCAAGGCCACCGTATCCTCGGTCTCCCTCAATCGGTCCAGGATTTCAGCAATCCGCTCCTGAAGTGCTGAGATGCGTTTGAGCGACCGAGCCGCGACCTCGCGGAGATCGGGATAGGCCATGGCCTCGATCCAGGCATCGGCGCTTCTGGGATCGGCCAGTTGGTCCAGCGCTTCCGCCGCGAGCAACCGCGCGGTTGGATCCTGGCTCCTGAGCATGGCGACCAGCGGCTGCAGCGCGTCGGGGTCCTTCAGCCGACCCAAGACCGCGGAGGCAATATCGCGATGCGACGGGTCCTCGAGCAAACACACCACTTCGGCCAGGGCCGTTTCATCGGCCACATGCCGGATAGCCTCGGTCGCCACCTCTCGGACGCTTGCCTCGGAGTCCTTGAGCAGCCCGACCAGAGGCACCCCGGCGGTCCGGTCCTTGATCCGCCCCAGCATGTGGGCGGCCTCGGCGCGAAGGCGCGGGTTCTCATCCGTCAACGCTGCGATCAGGGCCCTGACGGCTTCCGGGCCGCGCTTGAGGAGCTCCGCGGTCGCGTTCATCCGCTTCCAGTCTTCCTCGTGGATGAGCTCTTTGACCAGATCCTCAGTCTTGTCTTTTTTGGCCATGCCTTGTTAGCCCTTGGCTTTATCCACACTTGCCTTGCCGGGCTCCCCAACAGGAGTCTCCTCAGGCTGAGTCCAGCCGAGCTGCATCAGGATATCCATCACCAACGCCCGCAAGGAGCCCGCCGCATCCAGCCGGTTGGTGGCGAACGCCAGCACATTATCGCTGAGCTGTTCGACGTTGGAGGACTCGGGGTCATTGATGAAATCAACCAACTGGTCGATGACCTGAGGGCCGAGCTCGATGAGTGCCTGCGCCGCCTTCTCGCGAAGCCGGGTATCTTTCAGGGCTTGGCACAGGGCCGGGACGCTGCGCAGGTCGTTGATATGCCCCAGAGCCAACGCCGCCTGCTCTCGGATGAACCATTCCTCGCTGACGATGCAACCCGGCATCGGGGTTCCTTTCATATTGATGCCGACCCCTTCCAAGACTCGGATCAAGGGCTCGACGGAACGGGGGTCTGCAATCATCCCCAGAGCCATGATCGCCCGGACCCTGACGGTACCATCCTGCATGGCCTCGACGAGGGCAGGCACGGCGCTGAGATCGCCGATCATGCCCAGTGCGATGGCGGCGTCTTCACGCACCGCCCGGTCCTTGTCTTTCAAGAGCGCGATCAGCCCAGGGACAGGCCGGGAATCCTTCAACCAGGACCGGCCGGTGGGATAGTCGCTGGTAATCCCGCCCAATGCCTGCACCGAATGTAGGCGAACCTGGAAGTTCTCATCCTTGAGCCCTTCCATCAACGGTTCGACGGTCGCCTCCCCGATCTGCATCAGGGCGATTGTTGCAGCCACACGCACCAGCTTGGAGCTGTCCTTGAACAAGGCCATCAGGCCTTTAACGGCCTTAGGCTCGCCGAGCCGCCCCAACGCCTCAGCCGCGATCGTCCGCACCGACCCGTCTCGGTCCCGCAAGGTGGCGATCAACCCGTCCACCGCGCGCGTGTCCTTGATCAGCCCCAGCGCCTTGGCCGCGCTCTCCCGCACACGCCACCGCTCGTCTCGAAGCGCGGATACCAATCGCTCCACTGCCGGCACCCCGATGGTCACAAAATCATCCACCGCGCCATCGCGACACTCTTTAATGGAATCCCCAAGCATCGGGACCAAGGCGTCAATGACTTTGGGCCCTCCGATCCGCGCCAGCGCGTGGCCTGCATACATCCGGACGGACCAGTACTCATCCTGCAAGGCTTCGATCAGCGCGTCCGTCGCAGAGGGATCCGCGAGCTTGATCAGAGCCTGTGCAGCCTCCTCCCGTGTCGCATCGTCCGGATCAGTCAGCGCTTCCAACCAGTCTGCAAGCTTGTTCGCCATGTTATACGCCTTCTTTCATCGTGGCCGCGGGACGCCATCCCACCGCCGTCATGATAGCCCGTGCGTGAAAGAGAATATTCGCATCCGTCTCGGTCTTCATCGCCGCCAGCAAGGGAGCCGCCACCCGAAGGCCCATCTTGCCTAAGGCGGCCGCGGCGGCGGCCCGGAGCCTGGTATCCTTGAGCGCCCGGATCAGCGGGTCAATCGCACGATCGTCTCCGATCTCGGCGAGACCGCCGATGGCAAAAGTCTGGACTTCCATCTCTTCCACATCCAGCTCGGCTGATTCGACCCCGCACACCGCGACCTTGCGGACATTGGCCGGACGGCCCTTGCCGGTCACTACAGCAATCAGCGTGTCGACCGCCCGCGGGTCCTTGAGCTTGCCAAGGGCCTCCACCGCGAAAGGCCGCACGTCTAAGTCCGCGAGCGCCGCGGTCAGGGCCTCCAACGCCAGCGAGCTCCCGATGCCTCCGAGCGCCTTCGCAGCGTCCTGCCGGACAGCCACATCCCGATCGTTCAGCATGGCCTGACCCAATGCTTCAACCGCTTCTTCAGCCCCGATTTTCCCCAGCGCTTCGCACGCATGCAGCCGCAGAATCCAGGCCTCATGGCGCAACGCCGCCAGCAGGGACGCCACTGCCGGCTGCCCGATCCGGGCCAGGGCATCCGTGGCGTCGACACGCACCGCCTTGACCGAATCCATGAGCAACGGAATCAGAGGAGCGACGGCTCGTTCGCCCCCCGCAAGACCAAGACCTTTGGCGGCGTGCATTCGCACGATCCAATTCTTGTTCGCCAGACATCCGATGAGCGGCTCGATGGCACAGGGGTCAGGCAGGTCCTTGAGCACGGCCACGGCGATTTCCTGCACGTTGCCGTTGGGGTCCCGCAAGGCCGCGATCAGCGCCGGGGCTGCCGGCTGACCGATCTTCCGCAGGGCCACAGCCGCCGCGTCTCTGACGGCTCGATCCTCATCATGAAGCGCCTCCACGAGAGGACCCACCGCGCGGGAGTCGCGGAACTCGCCCAACAGGGTTGCCGCATCCTCCCGCAGGGCCCAGTCCTCGTCCTTGAGCGCCGCTATTTCTTCCAGTACCCGATCGCTCATAGCCAACTTCAACCCATTTCACAAACTCCTGGATTGATCAACGTAGCACACGGTTTTCCAGGCGGTCAACTTGCACAGACAAGCGGGTGACGCCGATGTCGCCGGAGGCGGCGGGGTGGCGGCGGGTGCAGGGCTCTCGCCGCGCGCAGCGGGGAACCTGTTGCTCTGCCCCTTGCAATGGGTCATGAGCACGGCGGGATGCCGAGCCGACAGGACCTCAGAGCCGCAGGCGACAGGATCCGCGACATATGGTCTCACGGATGCGCTTGGCGCCAGTTCTTGCCGACGCCGACGTCTACTTTTAAGGGGACCGCCAGACTCACCGCCTGTGCCATCTCCTCGACGACGATCGTGCGGACCCTTTCGACCTCTGCCTGGGCCACTTCGAAGATCAGCTCGTCGTGGACCTGCAGGATCATTTTCGCCGTGGTCCCTTCTGCAACCAGCCGACGGCTCACGGCTAGCATGGCAAGCTTGATGACGTCCGCCGCCGTCCCCTGGATCGGCGTGTTCATGGCCATGCGCTCGCCGAATCCTTGCTGTGCCGGATCGCCACTCCGCAGTTCGGGGATTGGCCGGCGGCGGCCCAGCATGGTCGTCACGTACCCGTTCTGCTTCGCCTCGGCGATGGTTCGGTCCAAGAACGCCTTCACGCCCTGGAACCGCGTGAAGTACGCCTCGATGTACTTCTTGGCCTCCTGTTGGGGGATCCCGAGCTGGGCGGAGAGCCCGTACGGGCTGATTCCGTAGATGATGCCGAAGTTCACCGTCTTGGCGACCCGGCGCATGTCCTTCGTGATCTGCGCCACGGGACGGCTGAAAATCTCCGCGGCCGTGGCCGCATGGATGTCGTCGCCTCGGACAAAGGCGTCGATGAGGACGGGATCTTGGGAAAGGTGCGCGAGGATGCGCGGCTCGATCTGGTTGTAATCTGCCGACAGGAGGACCGCCCCTGGGTCCGCGACAAAAGCTTCGCGGATGCGCCCGCCCCACTCTCCCTTGACCGGAATGTTCTGCAGGTTCGGTTCGGATGACGACAGCCGTCCGGTCGCAGTGACCGTTTGGTTGAGCGATGTGTGCAGGCGCCCGGTCTCGGGATTGACCAGCCGCGGCAAGGCGTCCACATAGGTGGACTGCAACTTGCTGAGGCTGCGGTAGTTGAGAATTTCAGCCGGCAATTCATGCTGGAGTGCGAGCTGCGTGAGCACGTCTTCATCGGTCGAGTAGCCGGTCTTGGTTTTTCTGATCGGCGTGAGCTTGAGTTTCTCAAACAGGACTTCACTGAGCTGCTTGGGGGAATTGACATTGAACTCCATGCCCGCCTTTCGATAAATCCCATCGAGAATGCCCGCACGCTGCTGCTCGAGCTCCTTCGCCAGACCGGCCAGCACGGTGGTGTCCACCAGGAACCCATGCGCCTCGATTTCTCCCAACACTATGGTGAGGGGGAGCTCGACCTTCTCAAACAGATCAGTCAGACCGCCGGCGGCCAACTTGTCGGTCAGGATCGGCCGCAGGCGCGCGACCGCCGAGGCCGCGCCGCCAGCGCGCATCGCGGCTTCCTCGTGGTCCGGTTGATCGAAGAGATCTCCTTTCTTCGGCTTCTTGACCGGCGAGGCGTAGCCTAAGGACTCCGCAAGGTACTCCTGAGCCAGCGTTTCCAGCGAGGGACTTCGGCGGTTGGGGTTGAGCAGATAGCCGGCGAGCATCGAATCGAAATGCGGGACCGGGAGGGTGCGGCCGACCCGCCGCAGGGCCAACCAGGCGGCTTTATAGTCGTGGGCGTCCACCTTCAATGGAGACGCCAGCACAGGAAGAAGGGCTTTCAGGCCGGACTCTCCGTGAAAATAGGCCGGATCGCCCGTGCATGGGAATACGCCGACGCCAAGAAGGTCCGCCTTGAGCGGATCGTGTCCCGCCAAGTCGCATTGAATCGCCACCTCACCGGCGGCCTTGATGGCCTCCACCACGCGCGTTTGTGCGGAAGGGTCGTCGAGGACATCGACATGTTGCGCCGCCTCACTCTCACCGCCCTTGGCGTTGGGGAGAGCCTTCAGCAAACCCCAGAATTCGAGCTCCCGGTAGAGCGCGCTCAGGTCCTCGTTGCGGACCGCCCCCAACCGAAACCGCTCGCGATCAAAGGACACCGGACAATCCATCACGATGGTCGCCAGCTTTCGGCTCTGACGCGCGTCTTCGGCATGCGCTTCCAACAGGCTCCGGAGCTTCTCCCCCTTCACATCGGAGAGATGAGTCAGGAGATTTTCGATCGTGCCGAACTCCGCGATGAGCTTCTTCGCCGTCTTCTCGCCGACACCCTTGACGCCAGGAATATTGTCCGTGGCGTCACCCATGAGACCCATGACTTCGACGACGCGGCCCGGTTCGACCCCAAACCGGGACAGACAGTCCTCTTCGGTCAGTGTCTTGTCCTTCACCGGGTCGAAGATGCGGATCGCTGGGGAAAGTAGTTGAATCATGTCCTTGTCACCGGTCACGATGACCACATCCAGTCCCTCGCCGGCGGCCTGCACGGCGAGCGTCCCGATCAGATCGTCCGCTTCATAGCCTTTCATCTTCACCACTGGGATCGCAAAGGCCTCGACGAGCTTGTGGATGTACGGAATCTGCTGCGACAGCGCGTCGGGCATCGGCGGCCGGTGGGCCTTATACTCCTTGAATTCTTCGTGGCGGAGGGTCGGGCCTTTCTCATCGAATGCCACGGCCAGGTAAGCGGGCTGCCGCTCCCGGATGATCTTCTGCAGCATTGTGGCGAAGCCGTAGACTGCGTTCGTCGGGAGGCCGCCTGCGGTGGAGAGCTCAGGGAGAGCGAAGAAGGCTCGGTAGAGGTAGGCGCTGCCGTCAATGAGATAAAGGGCCGGTCGCTCCGTCATCTGGCCTCATCGTAGCACCGCTGCTTCCTCGGGACAAGCCGGTTTACTCGCACAGACATCGCCTGTATAATGCTTCGCATCATGAATGTTCCGTTACGGATACCCAAGCGCTCGCGGCGGGTCTTGCGTTTCTTCATGATCGCAGCAGCGGGGTGGGCTATCCTGGTCTCAGAAATTGCACCAGCCGCCGGACCAGCGACCAATTCGCCTCAGGTTGAGATCAAGAAACTCTCGACAGGCAAAGAGGCCACCATCACACAGGGCGAGAAAGAGTGGTTCATTCATATTGACGTGGACGACAACCGGACCATGATCATACGGACCGAATCCACCAAAGGCCAAGAGACGAAAAACAGTCCGGAGATCGTCGATCGCCCGATGTCAAACGCCGAAGTTGACCGGGTCATCAACGACTGGATCAGCGGCGTCAAGTCGACGCTGCAGCCTTGATCGACCTGAATTCCCCGTGAAGAAGCCCAAGTTCGTCATTTTCGCGCACGGCGGCACCTACGACAAGCTGTATCAGGCCGCCACCATCGGCATGACCGCCGCGGCCATGGGGAAAGAGGTGTATGTCTTTCTCATGTTCTGGGCGATCAAAAAGCTGGCGATGGGCGAGCTGGACCGAATTGATTTCTCGCCGGCCTACGAAGACCATGCCGAGGAAGTGGCACGGGCCATGATCGAGAAGAAGGTCCCGAAGATCACCGAGATGTTCGCGGAGGCCAAGCAGGTGGGCAGCTTCAAAGTCATCGCCTGCAGCGCCGGACTAGAATACATGAGCGTGAAGTACGAGGACCTCGCCCCCAAGGTGGACGAGGTCATGGGCCTGCCGCTTATTCTGAACCTGGCCGCCGACGCCGAGACAACGCTCTTTATCTAACTCCTCACCGCGATTTCTTCACTCCCACTCGCTCGCAATACCGTGCCAGTTTGCACTCGCTGCAGCGCGGGGACACCGGCGTGCACAGGTTCTGGCCGAACGGCACCAGCAAGTCGTTGTAGATGACCCAATGGCAGCGGGGGAGCTTGCGCCGCAGCGCCTCTTCGCTCTGCGCGGGCGATTTGGTCCGGATATACCCCCAGCGATTGCTGATGCGGTGGACGTGGACATCGACACAGATGCCCGGCTTGCGGAACCCCAGCGTCACCACCAGATTAGCGGTCTTGCGCCCCACTCCTTTGAGCGTGAGGAGCTCGTCGATCTCGTCAGGAACTCGTCCGCCATAGCGCGCCAGGAGATCGCGGCAGATGTCGTGGATGTGCCGCGCCTTGGTCCGATAGAACCCGACAGGATAGATGGCCCGTTCAATCGTGCGGCGGGGAACCGCCAGCATCGCCTGCGGGGTGGTGGCAAGCCGAAAGAGACGGGTGGATGCTTCGGCCGTGGTCTGATCCTTCGTGCGAAGACTGAGCACGGTGGAGATCAATATCTGAAAGGGGTCGCATGACGCCTTGGCGACAACGCCCACTATCGGTTCCTTCCAGCGGCGGATCTCCCGCTTGAGGATCCGGATGCAAGCGTCGATATCCCAATCCTTCACGATACCAACCCTATCAGTCAGGAGAAAGGACGATCAGATGAGGAAGAGGCGCAACTACTCGGACTTGTGCTTGGCTAGCCACTTCTGGCGACGGCGCTGAGCCTCACGCTCCTTGTTCTTTTTCTTCAGGCTGGGCTTCTCGTAAAACCGTCGGCGCTTGAGCTCTCGGAAGAGCCCTTCCCCCGCCAGCTTTTTCTTGGCGATCTTCAGGGCCTTCTCGACATTGTTGTTAAAAACCTTAATTTCCATCCAGCTTGCTCCTACCTCTTTCCCAGGGGAAACAGCACGGAATTTAACACAGTTTCCTGAGAAAGAGCAAGCAGTACGCGGGGGCGTGGCACCTTCGAAGAAACCAGTGGCTTGCTGATGGGAGGGTTCTCAGTTGAGAACCGAAATTCTGGAGACGTCAGCCGCGGGCGTGGGCCAGCGCCGTGACCGCGCACCCCTTTACCTGGCAGGCGCTTTCGCTGCCCAGCAGGCTGCTCGGGTGCTCCGGGTTGTCCGTCGGGTGGTACCGATGGTACCAGGTACACTCCAAGCCGTATGCCGCCGCGGCGGTCGGCATGTACTCGAACCAGAAATAGCGGTACTTGCCCGCCGTGGCCTCCCGGTTGAGCTCTTCGACAAGATTCTGATCCGCACGGCCCACGCGGTCGGCCATCCGCCCGTTGCGTGACAGGATAAAAGTTCCCGGTGAAACTTCCGTCACGAACAGGTGGATGTACTTCAGGTTATAGGGTCCTGACATGCGCACCTCCCTTTCGTCACCTTTAACCGCAACCTACCAGCAGCGCGAATAGCCGCAGCCGTAGCACTTCTCACAGTTCTCCGTGTGCACTAACGGGCTCTTGCAGTCCGGGCACGGCAGGCCTTCAGGACGCATTGCGAGCACTCCCGCAACGGATTGCTGGAGCTGCTGCTCCGGCGGGTGATAGCTCGCCAGCGCCTTGGCGATGGCGTCCCAGAGCGAAAGGACTCGATTCGCGCCGATGCCATAAGGGTTGCCGTCCTGGATGCCGATCAACTGCCTGGTGATTTCGTGCATCGGGATCCGGTAGCGAAGGGCCAGGCTGATGAGCCGGCAGACGCACTCCAGATCGGCCTGGATCATGCCGCCGGCCTTCGCCACTGTAGCAAAGGTCTCGAACGGGTGGCCGTTCATGGAATTGATGGTCAGGTACATCTTGCCGTAGCTGGTGTTGATCGCGATCGTTTCCCCTTGCACTCGAACCGGTCTTTCCCATTTGGCCGGTTGCGGCCCAGTCGCATGGGCGGCCACCAGTTGCTCCAGCACCTGGTCGGCGACATGGGTAGCGGCCGCTTCCGACGAGGGCGTAGCCTGGTCTTTCTTTTCTTTCGTCGAGACTCCGACGTTCATGACCTGCTCTTCGCGGCTCCCATCGCGATACACCGTGATGCCCTTGCAACCGAGCTCATAGGCCATCAGGTAGGCAGCCATTACATCATCCGCAGTAGCGTGATCCGGCATATTGATGGTCTTGGAAACACCGCTGTCGGTGTATTTCTGGAAAGCTGCCTGCATTCTGACGTGCCACTCCGGCGCCACGTCGTGGGCCGTGGTGAAGACCTCCTGCCACCGTGTAGGAATTTCAGAGATGCCCCGGGCCGAGCCGTGATTGGCCAGGATCTTGTCCATCAGTCCGTCCTTCCAGAATCCTTCCCGCTTGGCCGTCTCGATAAAGTCGTCGAGGACATAGGGCAGGTGCTCGCCGTCCATCACGTTCTTGAACCAGATGAGGCTGAATTCGGGCTCGCAGCCCCCCGACGTGTCCGCGATCATGCTGATCGTGCCGGTCGGCGCCACGGTGGTCACGTAGGAGTTCCGCGCCCGCTGGCCGCGCGCCTCGTGGAGAGAGCCTTTCCAGGACGGGTACACGCCACGCTGCTCGGCCATGCGCATAGACTCGTCGTAGCCGAGATCCGAGATAAACTTCATGATCCGGGCGCCCATCTCCACGCCTTGCTCCGAGTCATACTGAATGCGCAGTTTGAAGAGCATCCGGGCAAATCCCATCACGCCCAGGCCGATCTTGCGGTTGTCCTTGGTGCACTTCTCGATCTCGGGAATCGGGTATTTGTTCATATCGATGACATTGTCCAGGAGGTGCACGGACGTTCGTATGGAGCGCTCCATGTGGGCCCAGTCGATCTCGTACCGGCCGTCATCGGTCCCGGTCAGATGGTTTTCAACATTGATGCTCCCGAGATTGCACGACTCGTAGGGAAGGAGCGGCTGCTCGCCGCATGGATTCGTCGCCTCGATCATCGCATAGTGCGGAGTGGGGTTCGTCCGGTTGGCCTGGTCGATGAAGAACAGTCCCGGCTCACCGTTCCGCCAAGCGGCTGCCGCAATCTTATTCAGGACCTCGCGGGCATTGAGCTGCCTGACGACCTTGCCGGTCCGGGGACTCACAAGATCGTACGTCCCGCCGTCCAGCGCGGCCTTCATGAACGTATCCGTAATCGCGACGCTGATGTTGAAATTGGTCACTTCTTTGGTGTCGGTCTTGCACGTGATGAACTCCAAAATGTCGGGATGGTCCACCCGCAGGATCCCCATATTGGCACCCCGCCTGGTCCCCCCTTGCTTGATGTGTTCGGTGGACTGGTTGTACACCTTCATGAACGACACCGGACCAGACGCCACACCCCCGGTGCTTTTGACCATGTCATCCTTGGGACGCAACCGGGAGAACGAGAACCCCGTCCCGCCGCCCGTCTGGTGAATCAGCGCCTGGTGTTTCAGCGTGTCATAGATGCCTTCGATCGAGTCCTCGACAGGCAGGACGAAACAGGCGGCCAGCTGTTGCAGCGGCCGGCCGGCGTTCATCAGAGTCGGCGAGTTCGGCAGGAAGTCCAGGCGCGCCATCAAGGCGTAAAATTCCTCTTCGGTCTTCCGCACCCCTTCCGGCTTCGCACCGTAGAGGGCATCCGCCTGAGCGAGGTTATGCGCCACGCGGCGGAACATTCCTTCTGGCGTTTCTCCCACCTTGCCGTGTTCGTCTTTCGCCAGGTACCGTTTCTGCAGAACGCGCAATGCATTCGGCGAAATTCGGAGGGGCACCTCCCCCTGTACGTCCGACTCAACCGACGATGAGCTGGCGCGTCCCGTCGCTTTCATAGCGTTCCTCCTTCAGGCCTCGTCTTCACCAAGACAACATCACAACAAAAACGGGCGGATGATCCTCGGAGACACCCGCCCGAACGAATTAGCTGAGAACCGGTTCTGCCTCTCCCATCCGACGTCGTCGAAGGACAAACGGCGGCTGATAGCGGGCAATCCACCGCCTGGCTTGCTCCCGTGCGCTGCGGAGGCCATCGGTCTGGTACCATTCGAAATACCGGACTCCCGGGACATCGTTGATCCGCAGGTGTCCCATCAACCGGTCACGCAGACGACGAGAGCCCACACTTCCAATATACAAAATGTTTTGGTTTTGATCACGCAGGACGTAGACGCCGTTGACTGGAGGCACGCCGTACAGATTATTGGGGTTCCATCCCTTTGGCTGCTCGACTCTCGTGACCATCACAGCTACCCCTGCGGCCTACTGAATATTGCGGCTGTCGCGAGCCATGATCACAACGTGTAGGATCGTAAACCATGCGGCTTGTACCATACCGCAACGGCCCTGTCAAGAAAAAACCACCATATGTTGAGATCAGCGAAGTCGAGGTGTCTATATCTTGTGTATAACGTCTGAATTCAAGTACGGAGAAACTGTGGACGAAGTGACAAAGCTTGTGGATAAGAAAATATCGAGGTGCTATTTTGATTTCTTCACGTAGGTCTTGTAGTGGATGGTACCGCCGTTCTGCTCCTCTTCGAGTCCGAGGAATTGATGACCGGTGGTCTCGCACCAAGCCGGCATGTCCTTTTTGATCCCTTCATCATCGGAAATCACTTTGAGTACCTGACCGATCGCCAGCTCTTTAATCTTCTTCGAAGTCTTGATGATCGGCATGGGGCAAAACAGCCCCAGCGTATCAAGCATCACATCAGAGTGCATGGCCACTGCGCGCTCCTTCGGGATTTAAATGAACAGATTGACCTGCGCCTCTTTGGCTTCGGCGAGATAGGTCGAGACGCCGGCAAATTGATCAATCCCGTCGATCAAGGTGTCTTTGGTAATCCCCATGAGGCCGAGCGTTGTCGTACACGCGATGAACCGGACATCGAGATCCTTGGCTATTTCCATGAGCTCAGGAACCCCAGGCATACGATTCCGCCGCATCACCAGCTTCATCAGACGGGTGCCCAGCCCCCAGAAATGAAAGCGAGACAAGGGCAACGTGTCGGCGCCTCCTTTATTGAGGAAGCCGAACATTCGCCGAAGCCAATCGGAAGCTTGGCTCGACATACCGGGGCGCCTGATGGCATTCAACCCCCAGAACGTGAAGAACATCGTGACCTGCATCCCCATGGAAGCCGCGCCGGTCGCAATGATAAAGGCCGACATCACACGATCCATGTCGCCGCTCAAAACGACCAGCGTGACTCGTTCGGGCTTGCTCTCCTGTAATTCCGCCAACGCGGCCTGGGGATCGAGTTTCGTGGTAGTCATGCTAGTTAACCTCGCAGAAAAAAGACTCGGGGAGGCTGGGGTCTTATGACTCCACATCCTCCCCGATTCCCCTCTAGCATCGCGTATGAGTACTATAATATGCGCTTCTCGAGCTTGTCAAGGCAATGAATTATTCCATAAGATATTGAAAAATAAACAGATTAAACGCATTTATTGAACGAGAGAATCGAGGTTGGCCTCGGTCCCTGCTTCCCATTTTTTCCAGTTTCTTGTATCCTTCCGCTGAGTCCACCCTTCTAATAAGCTATGCACCGACCATCACCTCTCCCGACAGTCCTCTTTCCGGTTCTGTTTTTTGTGGTTTTCTGTCTGGCGTCGGCCCAGGCCGCCCATCAGCGAACGCTCGTCTCCACTCCAGACCTTGTCGTGTTCGATCAGGCCGGCAAAATGGTAGGGGCTACCAACTATCTGGTCATTCAGATCGACCGGCTCTCTGATGCCTCGGGCCCCAGGGTGCAATTCGACGAGTGGTCCCGCTCCCTCGGGATCTTTAGAGGAGCTGCGGTGAGCCCGGATTGGAAAGAGGCGGCTCTGGCAGCAATTGCGGCTGCAGCGAGAGCCACCGATGAGGATCCCCGGACATGGCTCGTGACCGTGAAAAATGTCAGCACTGCCTATATAACCGATGGACCAAGCGCCAGCGCCACCCTGGCTGTGGCGCTGACCACGGCGGTGCGCCACACCAAGATTCTTCCGAACGTGGCCTTGACCGGCGGTATCGAGCGCGACGGTCGGATCACAGACGTGGGAGGCATTCCGGAGAAAATTCAGGGAGCGGCGACGGCCGGCATCACCACCGTGTTGATCCCCAAGGGCCAAAGTCGCACCCGTGACTGGGATGTGCGCCCCCTGTCCGAAAACCTTCACATCGCTGTTTTCGAGGTCGGCACCCTCCGCGAAGCCTACGAAAAGATGACCGGCCAGGAGCTTTAGTCGTCGACATAGAGATCATCGATCTCTTTCGTCACAATCTCTTTCAGCCCCGGTTGCCCCTTTCGCAGCAGCGCATAGCCCTCTTTTCGAATCCGTTCAGCTTTCTCGGCGATCACGCGTAAGGGTATCCGGTAGTGCTGCAAGACAAGGCTGAAGATTTCGATGGATGTTTCAAACTCTTCCGGCACCACCTGATCGGCACCCATCGCGCGCAGGTCCTCGATCTCGCGCAGGTAACGGGTCCGAGCGATAATATGAATGTCCGGGTTAAGCTGGCGGGCCACCTTGACCGCTCGTCTGGTGGCAATCGGGTCGGAAATCGCCAGCACCAAGGTCCGCGCCTGCTGGATACCGAGGCGACGGAGCGCCTGCGGGTGGGTGACGTCCCCGAAGGAAATCGGGGCTCCTTTCGTCTTTTCCTGCCGGACGGTCTCCCCGTCCATCTCGACCACGACGAACGGAACTTCGGTCTCCCGGAGCACCTTGGCCAGGTTTCGCCCGTTCACCCCGTAGCCGGCGATGATGGTGTGGTCCCGTAGATGGCGGTGTGTCACCTCGGGCGAGTCAGGAGCCCGATCCGGCAACCAGCGCCACAGCCGCTGAAAGGCCTCCGCGCGCCGGGCCAGACGGGGAGAAGCCTGGATCAGGAACGGCGTGAGGATCAACGTCAGGACGGACACGGTCAGGAAGATCTGAAAGGATTCCCCGGACAGCAGACTGACTTCTTTCCCGACCTTGGCGAGAATGAAAGAGAATTCCCCTACCTGGGCCAAGGCGATTCCCGTGAGGACCGCCGGCCGCCACGAATACCCGACAGTCACCGCGGCTCCCGCTGACGTGACAACTTTACCCACAAGGACCGCGAGAACAAGACCCAACACCAGGAACGGATGGGCCAGCAGGATCCGCAAATCCAACAGCATGCCGATCGAGATGAAGAACAGGCTGTTGAAGCTGTCCCGGAAAGGCAGGACCTCGGCCATCGCCTGGTGACTATATTCCGATTCGGAGATGATGAGCCCGGCGATGAACGCGCCGAGGGCCAGGGATAAGCCGGCCAGCGAACTGAGCCAGGCGATGCCCAGACACACCAGGATGATAGTGATCACGAACAACTCCCGACTGCGGCTCCGCACGACCTCGACCAGCAAGCGCGGGACCAGAAACCGCGCTGTGATCAGGATCAACATCACCAGCAGGATCGCCTTGGCCAGCGACCACAGCACCGCAACCACACCGCCCTCGCCTTGACTGCCCAACACCGGCGTCAGCACCATCATCGGCACCACAGCCAAGTCCTGAACGATCAAGATGCCAATCGTCAAGCGGCCCTGGGGAGAGTTGGTCTCGCCGCGCTCCGTCACCATCTTGAGGACGATCGCCGTACTGCTCATGGCGGTCAGGAAGCCCCAGAACACCCCTTGATTGACCGGCAGACCGACAGCCATGCCCACCAGAACCGACAGTCCGATTGCCGCGCCGATCTGGATGAACCCTCCGCCCACCACAGTCCGAAGCGAGGTGATACGGGCTAGGGACACCTCCACCCCGATGGTGAACAGGAGCATCACCACCCCGACCTCAGCCAGGACCTCGACGCGAGCGACGTCATCCACGACATCAAGACCATAGGGACCCAGGAGGGCGCCAGCGACAAGGAAACCGACGATGGCGGGCACGTGTAGTCGGTTGAAGCAATACACGACCACGATCGAGGCGCCGAAGAGAATGACGAGGTCCCGCAGGAAATTCAGTTCGGCCATACGGAAGGCTCCAGCTAGCGACAATATGCTCTTACATACACGGAAGGACCTGAACGAGCAAGCTTATTGCCGGGGAACAACGATCGAGACGCTGCACGAGGAAGATACGCGGGCGAGAGGGTTGACTATTGAGCGGTCAATCCACCGTCGATGGTAAAAATACTGCCCGTGACCCACGAAGAGTCATCCGATGCGAGGTACAGGAGCATCCGCGCCACATCGTCGGGGGTCCCGAACCGGCCGATCGGATGCGCCGCCATCATCATGGCATTCATCTCCGGATCGGCGATCGCGTCGGCTGACATAGGCGTCTCAACCAACGCGGGGCAGACGCAATTGCATCGGATCTTTTCCTTCGCGTAGTCGATCGCCAGCGCCCTAGTCAAGGCCAGCATGGCCCCCTTCGTGCTGCTATACGCCGCACTTTTAGCGATGCCGACCATACCCGCGACCGACGACACGTTGATGATCGAGCCGCCCCGCCCCAGCATATGTGGGATTACGGCCCGTGTGACTCGGAAGACCCCGGTCAGATTGGTATCCAGAACCTGCGCCCAGTCCTGATCGGTCATCTCATGCAGGAGCGCGCCGAAATTACCGATCGCCGCATTGTTGACGAGAATGTCGACCTTGCCGAAAGTCCGTACCGCCTGATCCACCGCCGACTGGACGTGCGCCTCGTCGGTCACCGACCCGGACACGGTCAGGACCTTGCCGCCGCTGGCCAGAATGGCTTTGGCCACGCTCTCCAATACCTCTTTGCGCCGACCCGTGATGACCACCTGGGCCCCTTCATCGGCGAACAGCTTGGCTGTGGCTTCTCCGATGCCCGTCCCGCCGCCGGTGATGATCGCGACTTTCCCGTTGAGTCTCACACGTCCTCCTCGGGCCGACCTGGCTCGTTGGCTTCCTTTTCAACGTCCGCAGACTTGACCAGCGCCAGTCCCGGCTCCACTTTGCGCGCTACCGTCAGGAAACCGCTGTGCGCCACCATCCGGTGATCCGGACGGACGCTTCGTCCCTCGATGTTCCAGGTGCGGAGCAGGGTCTCGAACGTTTGGATCATCGAGAACACTTGCGCGCGATGCAAGGCCTCCACGGTCTGCATCACCTGGGGGATCGTCGGCACGTAACTGAGGTACACCCCTCCTGAACGAAGGGCTATGGCGGCATGAGGGACCACCTGCCAGGGCTCGGGAAGATCCAGGACTACCCGATCCAGGTCGGTTTCTTCGATGCGTTCGTAGGCATTGTTCTGCCGAAGCGTCAGGTTCGGCACCGGGCCGAGATAGCGTTCGATATTCTTCATCGCTGTGCGGGCAAAGTCCTCGCGCGCCTCATAACTGATCACATGACCCCGATCCCCCACGGCCCGGAGCAGCGCCATGGTCAGGGCTCCCGACCCGGTCCCCGCTTCGAAGACCTGCGCGCCGGGATAGATATCGGCCCACTGGAGGATCACGCCGAGATCCTTGGGATAGAGCACTTGCGCGCCGCGCGGCATCTTCAAGACGTATTCCGAGAGGGTGGGCCGGAGGGCCAGCATGGGGCGGCCGCGCGACAACGAGACAAGAGACCCATCGGGTTTCCCGATCAGATCATCGTGCGCAATGGTTTCGCCGCTCAGCTGGAAGAGGTCGCCGGCTTTCAGCGTGAACGCGTACTGACGGCCTTTCCGGTCCACTAAGTGGACACGATCTCCATTACTGAAAACAGTCATAGTGCCATCTTACGGTGTGGATGGAAGAGGCGTCAACTGGGTTTGATGGGACCAGCGGCGTTCGCACCGAGTTCGACGAGCACGCGTCGAACGAGTGACTGGCAATGCGGGCAGCGAAAACGAACGGTGTTCTCGTCGACCCATTCGACGGACTCGTCTTTCACCCACATCAGCTTGCTGCAATACGGACAGGGCTTCACCGGAAGCGGCATTACTCTATACGTCACGCACGGCCGCTTTGGCCTTTTCGACGAGATCGGGCGGTAATTGGGGCATCTGGTGGGCGATCATCGCGTGCATCTTCAGCTTGGCGAGAATGTCATCTACCGTGTTCCCCTGCACCTCGAACTGACAGCCCTCTTTCAAACAGGTCAATGCTTTGGGCATGACGACACCTCCTGTTCGCGTTCGGATATGCCTCTTGTACCGCATCCGATGGACTTTCGCAATACGGAAAGGCGTCAAGAACCGACAGGCGCCGGGCCGTCCTTTTTTGCCCTGGCCATCAGCTTGCAGTAGGAACAGATCTCGGCGGTGGTCGGCTGGCCGCACGTGGCGCAGGGGCGCAGAGAGGCCTGGTCCTGTTCGGCCATGGAGGGACGAGTACGCTCTTCGGACTTTTGCTTGGCCAGGAACCCCCAATAAAAGGCCTGCTTCGTCCCGGGCGATTCGCTCTCCAGACGATTGAGGATGTCCTTGTAAAGCAGCATCTTGGCCCCTTTCGAATTGGGGCACTCTTCGACGATGTAGTCGATCTTGTTCACGATCGCATAGGCGGCGATCTCGCGCTCCGCCAGCCGGAACAGCGGCTTGACCTTCTTGGCAAATCCTTCCACCGACGCCGGCAGCGTCGGTCCTTGCTTCTCCAGATACTCCGTCTGCCAGTGCAACACGTTGCCGAACAACCGTGACGCCTCGTCGTCCAAGTTATGTCCGGTAGCCAGTACGTTGTACCCCAACTCCACTGCCGTGCGGTTGAAATGGTAGCGTTTGAGGGTCCCGCACACCGAGCAAGTCGGCCGGTGCACGAGATCGGCCAGGTCGTTGATGCCCGCGCCTTCGTCTTCCTTCAGTTCGTGGACATACAGTGGGATCCCTCGCGTAAGGGTGAAGTGCTCAACTTTGGCCTTGGATTGCCGCGAGTACTCGCCGATGCCGAGATCCACATAGAATGCGTCGGCCCGGTATTCGAGCTTCCGCAGAATATCCAGCAAACTTAAGCTGTCCTTGCCGCCCGAGACCGCCACCAGCACGCGGTCTGTCTTCGTAAACATCTTTTCTTCCGTGATGGCCCGTTCGATCTGTGCATGGACAAATTCCGTGAAGCAGGTTTTGCAGAAGGCCGTATGGTGGCGGGGAATCTCCAGCACCGCCCGTTCTTTGCATTTGCGGCAGCGCATCGGATTATCCCCCCGACATGACCGGCCGGATCTCGACGCGGTCTTCGTCTCTGAGCAGGTCGTCCCCTGTCACCAGGTCGTCTCCCCGCACGACGAGCACGGCCTCAGGAAGAAGGCTCAGCTCCTGGAGAAGCTCCTTCACGCGCCGGGGGCCCTTGACCTCCACCTCGCGGACCGGATGGTTCAACAGGACTTTCACGAGTTCTATACCTCTGCGTCCCGCAAGAACGCGGCCGCTTCCTCAGGTGGGACCGGATTGATATAAAACCCCGTGCCCCACTCGAAGCCGGCTACCTGCGTAAGTTTCGGCATCAGCTCGATGTGCCAATGGTAGAACTCCTCGGTCTTCTCATGGAGGGGGGAGGTGTGAAGGATAAAATTGAATGGCGGGGTCCCTAAGGCCCGGTCTAGACGGCGCAGGGTGTCCGAGAAGATCCGCGCCAGCGCCTCGAACTGAAATTTCTGGCTCTCCTCGAAATAGGAGACGTGCTTCTTGGGCAGGACCCAGACCTCGAACGGGAACCGCGGCGCGAACGGAGCGATCGAGAGAAACTCGGCGTTCTCCCCCACGACTCGGCTCCGGTCCGCAACCTCATGTCGGATGATGTCACAGTAGATGCAGCGTTCCTTGTCCTTATAATGCTCGCGGCAGCCGGCAATCTCATTCATCACGGTAGTCGGGACGATGGGGAGCGCGATGAGTTGCGAGTGCGTGTGCTCAAGTGTGGCCCCAGCGGCCGCGCCGTGGTTCTTGAAAATCAGGACGTAGCGCAATCGAGAATCTTTCCGCAGATCCAGGATTCGGTCACGGTAGGCCCAGAAGACGTCTTCAAGCTGTTTTTCGGAGAGGCCGGCCAACGTTGCCTTGTGATCAGGGGACTCGATGATCACCTCGTGCGCGCCCACCCCGTTCATCCGATCGTAGAGTCCGACTCCCTCGCGTCCGAGGTCGCCCTCGATCTGGAGTGCTGGGAACTTGTTGGGAACCACACGGAGGCTCCAGCCGGAGTTGTTAGGCTTGTCGCCGCTTCCGCGATACGCGAGAATTTCCGGAGGCGTCTGCGCCTCATTGCCGGGGCAGAGCGGACAGAGCGATTGAGCCGGCATCGGCGGAACGACTCGCCGGAAATCAGTCGGGCGGTGCGCCCGCTCGGTCGAGATAATCACCCACCGTCCAACGACGGGATCACGTCTGAGTTCAGGCACAGGCTTCCCTCTTTCTTTCAGAGATCGGTAATCTCAAGATGGACTTCCATCCGCTCGACGCCCCCCGGTTGCAGCGTGAGCGGCCACGAGGCCAGGAGCGCGGAACCTTGATACGTGCGCTCGGCCCCCTCTTCGGACTGCGAGACCGTCTCGATAGGCGTGTACCAGATGTCCCCGGATCGGTCAAGGTGAAGGATCACGCGGAACTGGTGCCACTCATCGACCATGGAGAACCGCTCCGTCCCAAGACACTGGCCTCGCTCACACAGCCGGACCTTGCCGGAGCCCGGCACTTCATAATAGCGCTGCGGGTCATCTCCTGCCAACAGGGTCAGGTTCAACTCCACACCGAACCGAACCGCACACGGCCCCTCCGCATGACTCTCAATCGCATAGGTCACACTGACCCCCGCTTCTCGCTCCATCACCTGATACACCTTGCGCACGGTGATGGGATAAGCCCGGCCATCGAGATTCACCGTCCCATGGGAGGTCAAGGGAATGCGCAGCTTCCCCTTCTTCGACGAGGAGTTGACCGCTTCCACCTCATAGACTCCCTGCACGCAATCCCCCCGTTCCTCATCGTCGATCCGGTCAAACGCCTCCCAGGAGGTCCCGGGAGAGAGAAACCGGTCGAGAAAGCTGAGCCGCCGGTGCCGGTCATAGGAGAGCGCTTGGTGAAGCCCCTGCTCCTTGACCTTCATCTGATCGTGGATGGACGACGGCGCTCCTTCGCTCGAGCCCTGATGCAAAGAAGCCTCTGCGAGCTTCCGGTGGTACGCCTCCTCGCGCCGGGCAAGAACATCCGAGAGATTGAAATTCTTGGGGCGATAGTCCAGCTCCAGCAGGCTTCCCCCGCAGGCCGGCGCCAGGAGCACGCCGAGCCACCGGGTCGAGATCATCAGTTCCTCGTGGCCGTCCTTGTCCAGATCGGTCCGCCTCATCTCAATCCACTCGTGGTCCTTGTGCAGGGCCCTTTCCACGTGATTCTCGGCCTCGATAAGATTCCGGTAGGTCTCATGCCGCAAGCAATTCAGATAGAGCCCGCCGAAGAGCCCGTGCCAGTAAGCATCGTTGCCCTGCGCGCGCCAGACCAATCGGGTGGCTTCAGACACGTCGGCTCCGGGCGGGAACGCCCGCGCGACACGCTCGCTCACGTCCAGCATCCGCTTATGCATGTGGTTGGACTCCGGGTACTTGAGCAGAAACCCGTCCCAGAAGCCGCCCCGCAGGAACGGACGGAAGGCGGCCAGCCGGCCGGCTCGCTCCAATTCGGCACGCCGATCTTCCAGCGCCTTCGCAGCGTCGATCGGAAGGGCCCATTCCATCAGTTCGTCATAGGAGGCCGCGGGCAGATACACGCGGCCCGTGGGAGGATGGGCATCCAGATACTCGCCGAACGTCTGCAGGCGGAGCCACTCGGCGTTCTGTTCAAGCAGGCTGAAGACCCGCTCGAGATAGCGTTCCTCGAACACCCACTTGTAGGTGTCCGGCCAGAGCCCGAACTTCTCCCCGTCATCGGCATAGGTGACCGCCGCACCGGACTGCCGCTCGGCAAGCCGCGTGAGGAACGCAATCAGTTCCTCTGGGACGCGGAACGGAATCAAGTACCGCAGGTCCTTGCTTATAGGGAAGATCGCCAGCGGAGAGCCTTCTTTCTCCGTCAGGTAGTACCCTGAGAGCGCCTCGGCGTTCAGCCCCGCATGCATGAAGTGCGAGTCGTCGAGAATTGTGTACCGCAGTCCGGTCGGCGCGAGTTTCTTGGCAAGCGCGCCTTCCCAGGCTCGTTCGGCCAGCCAGAGTCCCCGGGGCGTGGCCCCGAGCCGTTGGTGCAGCCATTGAGAAAGCAAGTTGACCTGTCCCACCGCGTCGAGGTCAGGGATCACGGACAGGATCGGCTCGTAGAATCCGCCGCCGAGGATCTCAACCTGACCGGCCACGACGAGCTTCGCAAGGCGATCCAGAAAACCCGGTTCCTCCTTCTCGAACCACTCCAGCAGCGGGCCCGTGTAGTGCAGGGTCAGTCGGACGCGTGGGTGCCGCTCCAGCAGGTCGAGGAATGGGCAGTAGCAGCGGTCGTAGGCGAGGCGAAACACATGGCCGAAGTTCCCCACCGGCTGGTGGTGGTGAATACCGAGCAGGAGCGTTACTTGGTGCATGTCAGGCCCTCCACATGGAGCCTTCGAAGGTGTGATCGGGAACCGTGAAGGCCAGCGGCTGTTGTGGAGGAATGCGATCGAGTTCGAGATCGCCCTGCATCACCTTGACGACGAACCGGACGCGCATGCCCGGATCCAGGCCCAGATCCTTGAACGGCACTGCCAGCTCAATCACTTTCTTTCGTTGAATGGTGGTGTAAGCGCGTCCCGGTGAAAAGGCGGTTCCGTCCGGACTCAGGAATAATGTGAATTGCGGCGGGTCCGGTAGGTCGAGCCGGAACACCAGTTTGGCCTGTTTCGGCTCGATGAAATGCACGTGTACGTCCGGTTGTCCCTCGGTTTCCTCCGGAAACTCGTCCTGGGAAGATTCACTCTCAGGGGGTTTCCCAAAGGGAAGCGCATCGAGCCGCACATAGAAGTGCTCCAGGTTGAATCCGAAATAGATACGGTGGAAGTATTCCATCCGGTTATGCATTGAACCCAGGGGAGGACGTCCGTCCACATAGCCGGCCCCCTGCCATTCATAAAAATCGGTGACGGCTCCGTCGAGGGTCGGTGTGATTAAAGCGGTCGGCTCCCGGCCTGCTATCTTCGTGGCCTGACGCAACACGGGGGTTTTCAGGAACTCCGGCACCTCCGCATGCACGATCCGGTATACGTTCGCCAGATGCAGCCGAAACAACTGGTCGAACAGCGCCTTATAGTCCGTGTCGAACTCGTCCCCGTACCACCAGTACCAATCGCTCCCTTCGGCGGCATACAGCTCGGCCCAGGCCGCTCGAATCGCCTCGGCTGACACTCCTCCCGCTCGCTCTCGTTGTTGCAAGAAACGTCGGGTTCTCCCCACACGGTCCCACGCATCATTGTCTTCGGAGTGACCCAGCCAGATCTTCAGGTCGGCGTTGATCCAGGAACCGGTATGCAGCCGTTCCAAACTTGCGGTCGGCGGGTGCGCATCGAGGTCGCGCCCCGGCGTCACGGTTTGAAATCGCACGCCGTTGGAAAGCCCCTGAGACATCGCGGTATACAGTCCGCGCAGAAACCCTTCTCCTCCATCGGGGTAAGACTCCCAAGGGTTTTCCCCATCCAGGATCACCGGAATCAGAGGACGCGCCTCCGGCGAACGCTGGGCAATGGCGCTCAACCGACCGCAGAAATCCGCCACCGCGGCGTCAGGCTGGTTCCTGGAATAGATGAAGCCCACCGCATCCGAGAGATCGTGATCCCGAAACAGCACGGCGATCTCTCCGCCGTCGATCCGAACCCGGTAGGGCCGATAGAGCAGCTCGTCCCGCCGCCAGTCATCCACGGAGCGCGCCAGGATGCCCTCGTCCGTCGCAGCCCAGCGGAGGCCCAGCTTCGACAGGATCGGAACAAGCTCGGGACACACGGACCCTTCAGACGGCCAGAGGCCGACGGGTCGGCGCCCGAAGAGCGATTCATGGAAATCGATGGCCGCACGGATCTGGGCTTCGGCATCCTCGGGATGCGTGAACCGTTGCGGAAGGGCTGAGTCGGGTCGCGCCCGCCTAGCTGAGTCGGTATCGATCAGGAGCGGCAGGATGGGATGGTAGAACGGCGTCGTGGAGAGCTCAATCTGTCCCCGTTCCTGCAGACGCCGGTAGAGCGGAATGAGTTGGCCGAGGACCTCGCGTTGCGTCGCCAGGACGGTTCGTTTGTCGGATTCGGTGAACTGCCGGCCTTTGGCGATGAGGTCGCGCAGCACGGGAAAACGGGCCACCGCGCGGTGCCCGAACCATGCGAGGTTGTGCCACACCTGAAGATCCAGCAGGTCCTGCACGGAGAATCGGCGGGCAATCGCCGGTAAATCGTCATCGCGAGGATGGGGGCCTCGCTCGATCAGAAGCCCATAGTACCGGTCATGCGGACGGACCATGGTGTCCCAGTTGGCGCTGAAAAAGTGACGGAGGATGAAGCGGCGTTCATCCTCGGTCAAGTCGGTCGCCGGACGAGCGGCATGAACCCAGAAGGCATCAGACACCGTAACCTGGGCCTGTTCCTGAAGCTGGAGCAGGAGCACGGGGGTCAGATTCACGGTGACGTTCACCTCGGGATACTCTTCCAACAACGCAGCCATATCAAAGTAACCCTTGGAGGCATGCAGCCGCACCCAGGGAAGCGGGGCGGTCTGCGTCAGCGGGTCGGTGTAATAGGGCTGGTGCAGATGCCAGAGGAACGCGACAGCGAGGGTTTTCATGGGGTCATCCCACAGACTTGAACGCCCGATCCGCCTTGGCGGCCAAATAGAAATCGCTTTCCGTCAGCCCCTTGATCTTATGGGTCCAGATCTCGACCCTGCACGTTCCCCAGGCGACGTAGAGATCCGGATGATGCCCTTCCTGTTCCGCAATCGCGCCGACCTTGTTGGCGAATTCCAGCGACTGGGCGAAGTCCTTGAACGAAAACGCCCGTTCCAAATGACCTTCCGCATTCAGCTGCCAGCCCTTGTCAAGCTCCCCCAACATCGCTTGCGCACGGGACAATTCCATCGGCGGGACGCCGCCCCGGCAGGGCACGCAGGATTTATCAGCCAGGCTCATGTTGTTCCCTCCTTCTCAGCGCATCATCGACCGGTGCCAGTCTACCATGGGGTAGCGCGGTTGTGGTAGGCTCAACCCCATGCCTTCGCAGCTTCCCTCTACAGTTTCGCGGCTCTTCAAAAAGCTTTTCAAAAAGAAAGCCACGCCGCAAGAGATCGGCTTGAGCTTTGTCGAGATGATTCTCAAGAGCCGGGAAGCCAAACGCGAGACGCGCGGCGCGCTGGCCTCACTGTCCGAGAAGACCCGAGAACGCGTCCAATTCGAGACGATGCTCCTGCAAGGCTTCGTCATCGAATACGTGACCTCTGAGCTGTTCCGCGATCGCCCTGAGAAGCAGGGTATTCTCACCGCGTACCGCGGGGTGCTGGATGACTTGGCCGAAAAGGACCCGGTCTGGAAGGCGTTTGACGCCGAACTCAGACAGCGGATTCTGCTGTACGCCGAAGCCGTGATCGCCCCAACCCTGGATGTGCTCTTAACCCGCATCGGGGACGCGTTTGCGGGCGCCTGCGGAGACGCGAGCAATACCAAGCTTAGCACGCTCGGGATCATCGAATTCGAGATGCAGTACGTGGCGACCTGCAAATTGTGTTGCGACTATATAGGTGCGTTTGCCTGAAGTATGGCGCCGGTTTTCCCGCCCCCACCCGATTTTTCGCTCATTGCCGCCACGGTCAAGACCAAACTTCCGTTTCGCGTCGAGTTAGCCAAGCTCGCGCCCCTTGCAGGCGACGCCTCCAATCGACGCTATTTCAGATTGGAGCTGGCGGGTGGCCCCCCCCATTCCTTGATCGTGATGCAACTCTCTTCACCCGAAGCGTTCAAACAGTCGGAGGAGGCCGTCAGCGGCGCCACGCCCGCGGTCACGGAACTCCCGTTCGTCAACATCCTGACCCATCTGGCCAAGGCGGACGTGGCGGTGCCGACGCTGTACTACTACGATACGCCCGCCGGGCTCCTCTATCTCGAAGACGTAGGCGACGTGACTTTAGCCGAGGCCTGCGGCAATGCGACGAGCCCCGATACCCCGGATCTCTACCGCCGCGCCGTCGATGCACTGGTCCGGCTCCACTTGCGGGCGACCTTTCCCGCCGACCCGACCTGTCTGGCCTTCGGCCGCTCCTTCGACGTCCCGCTCCTGATGTGGGAGTTCGACCACTTCATCGAATACGGGATCGAGAAACGCGCGGGCACGGTCCTACCCGAGGCGGAACGCAATACCATCCGGACCGAGATGCGCAAGATCGCCGAGTTGATGGCTGACCAGCCGCGCGTCTTCACCCATCGGGACTATCACAGCCGCAATCTCATGGTGCAGGGCGAGCGGCTCTGGGTCCTCGACTTCCAGGACGCCCTGATGGGCCCCGCGGCCTATGACCTGGCCTCTCTGCTGCGCGACTCCTACCTCTCACTGGACGAAGAACTGATCGACGAATTGGTCGTCCGCTATCTGGAAAGACGGGCCAAAGCCGGCGCCCCGCTCGATCGCATGCCGTTTCTGCGTCTCTTCGATCTGACCAGCATTCAGCGAAACCTCAAAGCGGCCGGGCGGTTCGTCTATATCCTCTTGGAGAAGGACAACGACCGGTACATTCAATACATTCCGCGGACACTAGGCTACGTGAAAAGGAACTTCGAGCGGTACCGAGACCTGCGCCCGCTGCGGAAAGCCCTCGCACGCCACGTGCCGGAGCTGCAATGAAAGCGATGGTCTTGGCGGCCGGCTTGGGGACACGCCTGCGCCCGTTGACCGACCGCACCCCCAAACCTCTCCTGTCGGTGGCGGGCCGGCCCATCCTGCTGTGGAACCTGCTGCTGCTCAAACGACACGGCATCACCGATATCATCATCAATCTCCACCATCTGGGGGAGCAGATCGTACAGGCGCTTGGAGACGGGTCGCGCTTCGGCATGCGCGTGGCGTACTCACATGAGCCCGTACTCCTGGGCACGGGCGGCGGCATCAAACAAGCCGCTCCATTTCTCAAGGACGGCTCCTTCCTGGTACTGAACGGGGATACGCTCTCCGCATGCGATCTGACAGGCCTGATCGCCGCGCATCGCGCCAGCGGCGCTCTGGTCACCCTGGCCCTTCGAGAAGATCCGGAGGCTGCCAGATGGGGACCCGTCACGGTTGATGCAAATTCTCGGATCCTCCAGATCAACGGTGCGCCGCCAATCAGGGATCCTCACAAGCCGTTGCCGCTTCTCTGCATGTTTGCGGGCATTCACGTGCTGGAACCGGAGGTCCTCAACGCCATCCCGCCAGGTCCCGGTTCCATCATCGACGTCTATCTCAGCCTGCTCCGCCAAAACCGCATGCTCCGGGGCTACCGGATGAGCGGCTACTGGTCGGATGTCGGAACCTCGGAGCGATACGCCGAGGCCCAGCAGGATGTCAGGGAAGGCCGTTTGAATTTGCCTTAGGCTTCTTGGAGTGTCTTGGGGGCCTTGGCCGCCAGAAGAGACTGGCGGGTCTTCAGGGCAGCGCGCTGGACTTCGGTCGGAGCGCCGGGGCCTTTCTTCTTTTCGCCGTAGTCCCTTAGGCATCGCTCGATCACTTGAAGGGACTCCTCCGCACGCCCGCCCTGCTCAAGCAACTCGCTCAGCCGCAGACACGCGGGCACCATGAAGGAAAGATCGCGATCCTCCTCGGCATGGTCCAAGACGTAGCGATAGTGTTCGATTGCGGTCTCGGGATTTTTCCCCTCGGCCTGCATGGCATTCAGCATGCGAAGTGACATCCGATCGGCGGAAGCGCCCGCACGCGCAGTCTTCGCGGTCTCCAGGAAGCTTTGCAGCTCCTCGTCCGACAAGCGGAGCTGGCCGCCCTGCTCTTTCAGCCGCGCCAGCAGCTCTCGCGCTTCCGACCAACCTCCAAAGAAACCCACCATCAGGCACCGGCAGCCGGCAGGATTCATGCAGGGTTGCTCTTGAGGCGTGAACTTCTTCGCGGTCACCAGGCTCGGAAGGAAGACCATACGGGTTGTCTCCCGGCAGGCCAGGCAGGCGTGCGCGTCGGCTGGTGTGGCGCGGAGGAATAGCCGGACGCCGGACCGTTCCCAAAAATCCTTGGCCTGGATGCGGCCGGCCTTGACCTGCATATCATGGAATTTCCAGATGAGGAAGAGGCCCAGCACGCCGAGAAGGTAAGGAAACGCCTCAGGGAATTCGCTTGTATAGAGCAAATACCACAGCGTATTGAGCAAATGTAGCAGCGTATCCATAGCGTTTCTCCGAACAGCCGGCGGAAGGTTGTATCACGACCGTAAGAAAAAGGGAAGAGAAAAGATACCTAGGCAGTAGGGGCGAAGAACCGCAAACGGAGCGCGTTGCTGACGACGCTGACGGAAGAGGCTCCCATCGCCCCGGCCGCGAGGATCGGGTTGAGCCAGCCAAACGCGGCGGCCGGGATCAACACGATGTTGTAGATGAAAGCCCAAAAGAGGTTCTGCTTGATGTTGCGCATGGTGGCCCGGCTCAGTCCGATGGCGGTTGCCACCCCTTTCAGATCGCCGCCCACCAGCGTGATATCCGCCGCCTCCAAGGCTACATCGGCTCCGGCGCCGATCGCGATGCCCACATCAGCCTGCGCGAGCGCCGGCGCGTCGTTGATCCCGTCACCGACCATCGCGACTCGTTTGCCCTCACTTTGCAGGCGCTTCACCTCGCGGGCCTTTACGTCCGGGAGCACTTCGGTCAGGACCTGCTCGATGCCGACCTCCCTGGCGACCGCCGCGGCCGTGCGGGGATTGTCGCCCGTCAGCATGACCACCTCCAAGCCCATTCGCTTGAGGGCCGCCACCGCCTCGCGCGCATGTTCTTTCACTTGGTCGGCCACTGCAATGACCCCGACCACGCTGTCGCCTACTCCCACGAACATCGGCGTCATGCCGGCTTCGGCCAGCCGCTTGACCTCAGCCTCCAAGCCGGCGACCGACAGACCGTCTCCCTCCATCAGTCGGAGATTGCCCACACGCACTCGCTGCCCCTGCACGGAGGCGCGAACGCCATGACCCGGAACAGCCGCGAAGTCCTTGAGGGAATCCAGCGCCACCTTCGCATTGCGAGCCGTTTTGACGATGGCCTCTCCGATCGGATGCTCCGAGCCCTGTTCGGCAGAAGCGGCGTATTGGAGCATCTTCTCGCGTGACCATCCATCCTTGTGCACGACGATCTCCTTGACCGCGAGCTCGCCCTTCGTCAGAGTCCCGGTCTTGTCCAACACGACGGTTGTCAGCATCCGCGCCTGCTCCAACGCGGCGCCGCTTCGGATCAGGATGCCGTGCTCGGCGCCGCGACCGATCCCCACCATGATTGAGGTGGGTGTGGCCAGCCCTAACGCGCAGGGGCAGGCGATGATCAGCACCGCGACGAAGTTGAGCAACGCGGGGGTGAAGGCCGGAGCCGGCCCGAACGCGAACCACAGGCCGAAGGTCAGCACGGCAATGCCAATGACGATCGGCACGAAGACCGAGGCCACCTGATCCACCATGCGGGCGATCGGCGGCTTGGAGCCTTGCGCCTCTTCCACCAGCTTGACGATCCGGGCCAGCGCGGTGTCGGCGCCGACCTGCGTGGCCGTAAAGCGGAAGCTGCCGACGCGGTTCAGCGTGGCGCCGATGACCTGATCGCCAGGTTCTTTATCCACCGGCATGGACTCGCCGGTCAGCATCGACTCATCCAGGGACGACGTGCCTTCCAGAATGACGCCGTCCACCGGGACTTTCTCGCCGGGACGAACGACCACGACATCGCCGACCCGCACCTCCTCAATCGGAATGTCCAGCTCGCGGCCATCTCGGACCACGCGCGCCCGCTTGGCCTGAAGACCGATCAGCCGGGTCAGGGCCTCGGAGGTCCGTCCCTTGGCGCGGGCTTCGAGGAGACGTCCCAGCAGGATCAGCGTGACGATCGCCGCGGACGAGTCGAAATAGACCACCGGTGCGGCCCCGGCGGCGGTGAACCAGCCCGGCGCGAGGACCGCCGCCACGCTGTACCCATAGGCCGCGGAGGTGCCGACCGCGATGAGCGTGTTCATATCGGTGGTCCCGTGCCGGGCCACTGCGAATGCCCCTTTATAGAACTGCCAGCCCGCCCAGAACTGAATCGGAGTCGTCAGCAGAAGCTGCAACCAGAAAGACGCGGGCCGCGAAATGGGCAAACCGAGATGCTCCGACATGCTCAGAACCATCACCGGAACGGTCAGAGCCGCGGCGACCCAGAACCGCAGCCTCAGGTTGCGATACGCGGCCTGTTTGCGGGCTTCCTTCGCGGCAGGCGTCTCAGTTTCGCGTGCAGTCGGCATGACCGGCCGGTATCCGAGGTTGCGAATGGCCTCTTGGATCATGGCTGAGTCCGCCACCCCCGGCTGATATTCGACCGTGGCTTTCTCGGTCGCCAGGTTCACCGAGGCGTGCACGACGCCCGGCACTTCGCTCAAGCCGTGTTCGATCTTGGCGACGCAGGACGCGCAGGACATGCCCTCGATCGGAATCGTGAGAGAGGCTGGCTTGGCTGAGGAAGAGGCCTTGGCTGAGGCCGGAGCAACCGGCGCGGGCTTCGCCCGCAGCGGCATCATCGTGACTGTCGGCACCGGTGCATGACCCATGCCCTTGGAGCTGCCCTTGAGCACCGCTTCTGGATCCTTCTCAAAGGTTCGTTTGCAACCCGGCGCGCAGAAATAGTAGGTGGTCCCCTGATGGACCGCCGTCGCCGGCGCCGTCTGTTCGTCCACGGTCATCCCGCAGACCGGATCAATAGGCATGAGGTAAGACTATAGGGCGAAAGAGTAGAGGGTCAAGTGAGAGCAGCGCTTTGGCGCCACATAATTGGGCCACGTCCTAAGCGTGAACTCATCTTGGAGGGAAGCAGGATAAATTTCATCGCCCATGGAACAGTTTTCGGGAGGGCGGGTCCCAAGCAGAATGCCCCCATTTTTCCAACACCTTTCGTTCACGGATTCCTAATGATCCGGAAAGTAGCAGCCATTTGGGGACCAGCAGCAGAAATATTCATGACTTCAGCACCGGAATCCTTTCCGTCATACTTTTTGCTCGAAGGGGCTGTCGTGGGACCAAATTGTTCTCCTGAAACATAGTAAACACCACTGTCAACACTATTGCCCTTCTCGATATTTTCCTTGTCATCCGCTTCCATAAGCCTCAGTAGTTTATGCCGAGTATATGAATTGTCATACTCGAAATCTTTTCCATCCGGCTTCAAGCTTGCATCGACATGCCAGATTAGCATTCCATCTCCAGGCATTTCAGTGGTGTGGTCATTTCCTTCTCTGTTTCTGTTCTGGGCTACAAAGAATTCGCTAAACAGATCGCCGGTTGCGATCCCTGGCCATATAATAACGCAGTCTTGGGAATTCCCCGACGCACTTAAGGTTATCGTCTGGGTTCCTCTGGACACCACCTTGGGTTCGACCCACTCGAGCATCCATTTACTGAAGCAATTATGATCACCCTTATTACCGTCCATGATATCTAGCGTACCAACCCCACCCTGGGGTCCCGGTGCGGAGTCATAATGGTAATAATCAGGGACGCCCAGCGCATGGCCCGTCTCGTGAATCACAGTCCTTGGAGTAAACTTGTAGTTAGGGTTATCAATCGGGTTAGCCTCCCACTGCCAAGAATACTTACCAAGCCTCACACCATCGAGCTCGTAGTTAGGGTCATTAAATGTGGTTTGATAACCCCACCAAAAGCTACCCCAACCATTATCTGGACCCGTCCAGATGACAATCAAATAGTCAATGATACCGTCCTTATTGCTATCATATTGACTAAAGTCATGACCCTGTTTCTTATAAAAATTCAGCGCTTCTTTGATTAGATTCTCTCTACCGGTATCTGTCTGATCAACCGAAGAACGATCATAGGCGGTTCTGTACCATCCAAGAGTGGTCCCGTTATTCAAGTTCAACTTCCCGTAGGAGGCACGGCCATAGTACTTGGCCAGACTTTCATACGGTGCACGGGTTGGATCACCAGCTCCGAAGAGATTGCTATGCACATCGTCCCGGCTATTTGTGTGAGTGAAGTCCTTGAACTCAATTAAGATCGTCAGGATCTTTATAGTTCCCGTGGATGGCATACCCAGCCAATTTGGAGGAGGTGCCAACATCGGGGAAAATCGATCGATCTCATCCCTTGTTTTCCCCTGGTCTTGCAGAAACTTCCTTTGCTGATTGATGATTGCTCTTTTCAAGAGAAAACCATCAACTCTATGATTCCCAAGTTTCCGGACATAATCCGCTCGACTCTTTAGCTCACCGGCTCTCTCAAAAGCTTTGATCTGTTCTCTATTGGGTGGTTCCGTAGCCCAAGAAAGCATCCCCCCAATTTCCATGCTTAAGAGCAACGCCCCACACATTGCTGCCAGCGTGATCCAAAGTTTTGTTCGAGCTAGAAATAGTTCCTTCGGGCTCATAACTCTCCTCTCTTCCCGTTCCAGCATTACGGCGTCGTCGTTACCGTGACCGTCTTAGCCATATGCTGGCCATGGACATCATAGATATCAAAATTAAATGTCTGTCCACTGGTGCATCGGGTGACGGTTGTCGCCGGAGGAGTGCCAGTCGTCGTCGGAGAAAGGACCAACGTATTGGGAGAATGGATCACCGCTGTATAGCATTGGGGTGGGGCACCTGCCCACTGAACGCCCATATAGGGAGGTGTCCCTCCCGTTACTGAATAGTTCAGTGTCGCCCCTGTCTGATACGTGATGCCTCTAGAAGGATCGGGCAGAACGACCGTGATTGGCGCGATCGGCGGCGCATCGGCAACCTTGCACGAAATCGCTGGTGCAGTAACATCAGCCATAATTACATCAGACGCCTCATTGATCTCAATCTGAAGATTAATAATATAAATACCTAACAATCTATCTGGATCCCCAGGAGCTTTTGACATTTCCGCGATTGTCTTAGGAGGTGTTTTCGACCCTGTTTGCGCTTTGTTATTCCACGCTTGTGCCTTACCCGGAAGCACTTGACTACCGAGGCTCGAGCCGGCACGAGCGAACGCTGCCGCGTCAGGGATCGCCGTCGAAAGCTGTTTGTTCGCGGAAGCCACCACTGAACGGATCGCGCTCGTAATTGCAGGCGCACGGATATCTTCCTCGGAGATCTTCTCTCCAATCAGTCTCTCCGTATTCTCTGCTCTCGAGAGGACTTGTGCCATGGCGTTGCGCTGATTTTCCGAGACTTGCCTGCCGAGATCCTCGAGTTCCTTGAATCGCGATTTAACGGAAACCACCCCATCCTGGATGTTCTTCAGGGCAGCTTTTAGATCAGCATCGTGCTTCGTCAGTGGACCGATCGCATCGCTGATGCAGGCAACGGCATCAAGACCTGCATTGTAAATCGCCGTACGCGCAGGGTTGGCATAGAGCCCGTTGACTGCTAAACTCGTGGCACCGCCAGACGCGAAGCCGAGAATAGATGCCCGCGAGGCATGAAAAATTGCCGAGATAGCGGCTCCGCCAAAGCCAAGAAAAGTACCGAGACTCGACAGTGATCCAATTAAATGTTGCTGATTAACTTGGGAATCCAAATCATCTTGCACTTTTTGAAGATCATTCAATGCCGCTTGAAATGTGCCATACTCTTTTGGCTGCGAAATGTAGGGATTGAACGCCGTACACCCTTGAAAAAGTATAGATCCCACGACAAGCGCCGCTAACGTTAGTATCCGCATCGAAGCCCCTCCGGTTGTCTAAAAAGTAAGCGCCTTCTAGTTCAATCCCGTTCGATGAACCCCCTGAACAAATGTTCCATGCGACGAGGTGATCTTCCAGGTACATGGGCACCATTTCCCTCTGAATGGTGTCATTAGGATTACGCCTTTACTTGCAGGCCTTTTTCCTGCCCGCGAAGGCTATTATGTGGCAGCCCGTACGAGTAAATCAGAATGGGAAAATTGTCAAGTCTTTTCATGTTTAGCAGGCTCGGGCCGAGCACCCCGGCGGATAGAACAGGAGGACGATTATGACGCCACCGGATCCTTCCGCATCGCCTTCTGGTCAACGGCCCGCTTGACCACCGTCAAGAGCTCGTCCTGCAACACCGGCTTCACGAGGAAATCCAACACGCCTTGCCGCATCAAGGATACGGCCAGCTCAACGTCGGGATACGCGGTCAGGACGACCACAGGGACGATCGGGTACTCCCGCCGGAAATAGGTGACCGCCTCGGCGCCGTTCATTTTGGGCATCCGCAGGTCACAGAGAATGGCGTCAATAGTAGGCGGGTCCTCCAATTCCCCCAGGAGCTTGATCGCCTGTTCACCGTCTTCGGCCGTGACTACGTCATAACCGGCACTGGTCAGGGTCAAGCTAATCGACTTCCTTACGATTGCGACATCATCCACCACCAAAACACGCCCCTGCCGCCCGCCCGCCGCAGCAGTCGTCTGCCTCTCCATCGTGAACCTCCTTCATGCGGTTTGCCGTAGGAAACTGAATTGTGAATGTCGTTCCTTTGCCTTCTTCGCTCTGCACGCCGATCGTTCCCCCGTACTTGGCCACAATGTGACGCGTGACGCTCAACCCCAAACCCGTCCCTTTTCCCGGATCCTTGGTCGTGAAAAATGGATCGAAGATTTTGTGAATCAACGCCTCCGGGATCCCGCAGCCGGTATCGGAGATGCGGACAACCATTGTCTCGCCCCCGTTCTGTGTGGTTAACACAAGGCGGCCACTTCCCTTCATCGCTTGCACGGCATTGCTGAGCAAATTGACGAACACCTGATCGATCTCCACGCGGCGCGCCAGAAAAGGCGGTACGGGCTGGAACTGCGTGACGATCTCCACATGCCCGAAGTGGGGACACCGCCGGACCATCTTGATGGCCTCGGTGAGCCGCTCGCGCAGGTCGAGAGCGGCTTCTTTCTCCCGTATGTTCGAACGGGCATAACCGGCGCAGTCGTGGACGATTTCAGCGATGTGTTTCGAGAAGTTCACGATATCCAGCGTGTACTCCCTGACCTTGGCCGGGTCCTGTTCATCCAGAATGAGCTCAGCCATTCCCAGTATCCCCTGGACGGGATTGTTGACTTCATGTGCCATGCCCGAGACCAGGGTGCCGAGCGTGGCCAGTTTTTCAGTTTGAATGAGCTGGTCCTGGAGCTGCTTGCGCTCGGTGATGTCTCGGATGATACCGCTGTAAAAGGTCCCGGCTTTTGCTTTCCACGTACTCAGGGACAGCTCCAGCGGAAATTCGCTGCCGTCTTTTCTCAGCCCGTGCAGCTCCATCGTTTTGCCGATCACGCGCGACTCGCCTGTGGTTCGGAGCCGTTCCACTCCACGTTGGTGAGCATCCCGGTATCGAGCCGGCATCAAAAGCGTGAGCGGTCTGCCCAACACCTCCTTCGTCGTATAGCCAAAGAGTCGTTGTGCGGCTTTGTTCCAGGAAATGATGTGGCCCCAGTGATCAGCCAGTACGATCGCATCGGGGGCCGTTTCTACAACGGATCGGAACCGTTCCTCGCTTTCGCGCAGGGCCTCTTCCGTTCCAGTGCGCCCGGGGTGGAGCCTGGTGGTTTCATTGTTCGGCAGCAACGCTTCCATCTCACGCACCCCTCTCTCTTAATTCGTACCCTCCAAAGCTACGCAACGGCTATGCCACCTGAGCGCAACCTGCTGGCAGGAAGGCCCGATCGGCTAACCCCGCTAATCATTGAGAGAAAGAACCCTCGTGGGGATCAGAGGGGAATGAGAACGCCTTTAGAGTTTGGGGGCGGACGTATCGAGGAGGATACTTCGTTTATCTTATTCAATACAGCAGGCGGAAGCCTTAACGGGGCGACGGCTGGACGGGCAACGTGAAGGAAAACCGGCTGCCCTGACCGAGAGTGCTTTCCGCCCAGATCAGGCCCCCGTGCAGTTCTACAAGACTCTTGGCGATGGGAAGGCCCAGCCCGGACCCTCGATCTTCCGTGGGAACTGACTCGCCCCGATAGAACCTGTCGAACACTCGCTCAAGTTCGTGAGGCGGGATGCCTGGCCCCGTGTCGCTCACGCTGATCTGCAGGTAGCCGTCGTCCCGTATCTGCGATTCGACCCGGACCTGGCCCCCCTTCGAGGTGAACTTGATCGCGTTCTGGATCAGGTTGGTCATGACCTGGTGCAGCTTGTCCCGGTCGCCCTGAATCGTCGGAAGCTCGCCGTGAAAGTTCGTGTGTAAGGCGATCCCTTTCTCGGCGGCCGGCCGTTGAAAGCCTTCCATGACGTCGGTGACCAGGTCACGCGTGCAGACAGTGCCCAGGTGCAGCTCCACCTTCCTGGCCTCGATCCTGGAGAGGTCCAGGAGGTCGTTGATCATGCGCGTGAGCCGCTCGACGTTGTATTTGACCCGGTTGAGGTAGTAGGACTGTTTCTCCGTGAGCACGCCCGTCAGTCCGTCTAGAATATTATCCACATACCCCTTAATCGAGGTCATCGGCGTCCGCAGTTCGTGGGAGACCGTCGAAACGAACGATGACTTGAGTTCATCCAACTCGCGGAGCCGCACGTTGGCGGCCTCAAGTTCTTGCGTCCGCTCCTGGACGCGTTGCTCGAGGGTCTGCGTGAGCTGTTCGAGTTGTTGATACGCCCTGGCGTTGTCGATCGCGACCGCCACATCGCTGGCGATGGTCGCCAACAGATCCAGGTCCTCCTGCGTGCAGGGCTGGCTCGCCTTGTCGGCCACCAGGTACCCCAGAATGCGCTCCTGGCTCTTAAGCGGCACGATCACGAAGGAGGTGACCTCAA
>Ga0207646_10000359_pt1 | contig 61305 bp, 66 predicted proteins | sample KBSK5502metaG_FD_184343 | JGI IMG/M metagenome (GOLD analysis project Ga0207646, IMG submission 184343) | Corn, switchgrass and miscanthus rhizosphere microbial communities from Kellogg Biological Station, Michigan, USA - KBS K5-50-2 metaG... | ecosystem: Host-associated > Plants > Roots >... | reverse complement strand
CCATCAACTCGGCCGGTCGGTTTGACAGCCTGGACCCAGACGCACGCTTCATCATCGAGGGCTCGTACCTGGAGTCGCACCGCTACCAGGACACGATCGAACGAGACGGTCTCCACATGATCTTCAACAGCCGGCACTGGCCGCTGCAGGCGTATTTTCACGCCCTCGAGAGCAGCGGCTTCGTGGTCGAGGCGCTCACGGAACCGACCGTCGACGAGGGATCGATCGCCGAGCGAACCGACCGCGCCCGCTGGCGGCGGGTCCCGCTCTTTCTCGATCTCCGAGCCCGCAAACGTTGGGCTGAAGCGGCGTCGGCGATTGTTTTCGGCAGCGAGGCCAATCCCAGGAGGACTGTGATGCGTGTCATGGACGTTGTCAACGAGGCGAAGGGAGCGATGCGGGCGAGCGAAGTTTTTGGCCCACCCTACGAAAAAGATGGCATCACCATCATTCCGGCAGCGAAAATCGCGGGCGGCGCCGGTGGTGGCGGGGACCAGCAGAATCCGCAGGCGGGCGGCGTCGGATTCGGGGTGTCGTCGCGGCCGGTCGGCGCTTTTGTGATCAAGGGCGGAGACGTCAGGTGGCAGCCGGCCCTCGACCTTAATCGGATCATCCTGATGGGGCAGGTCGTCGCCATCGTCGCACTGCTGACCGCTCGGGCAATCGTGAAAGCGTCGGCCAAGCGGCACTGATGGCCATTCCCAGCACCATCGACCTGGATCTGCAGCGCGTCCGCCGACAGTTTCCGGCGCTCGGCCTGAAGATCGACGGACAGCCCGTGGTGTACCTCGACAACCCCGCCGGCACGCAGGTGCCCCAGCGGGTCATCGACCACACCGCGGAGTACTGGCGCATGATGAATGCCAACCGTGGGGGCGCCTTCGTAACGGCCGAGCGATCAGATGCCCTGATCGACGAGGTCCGGCGGGCGGCCGCGGTCTTCCTCAACGCGGCGTCGGCCGAAGAGGTCGTCTTCGGTCCCAATATGACGACGCTGACCTTCGGCGTCAGCCGGGCCATTGGGCGCGAGCTGCGCCCGGGCGACGAGATCCTGGTCACACGACTCGAACACGACGCCAACGTTTCACCCTGGCTGGCGCTCCAGGAGCAAGGGGTCATCGTGCGCTTTGTCGACATCGCGGTCCCAAAGTGCACACTCGACATGGACGACTTCAAGCGCCAGCTCGGGCCGCGGACCCGGTTGGTCGCGGTCACCCACGCCTCCAACGCGGTCGGCACGATTCCGGACGTGGCGGCGATTTCTCGCGCCGCCCACGCCGTCGGCGCCTGGGTCTGGGTCGACGCCGTCCATTACGGCCCGCACGGCGCGATCGACGTCCGCGCCATCGACTGCGACTTTCTCGTCTGTTCGAGCTACAAGTTCTACGGGCCCCACCAGGGCATCCTCTACGGCCGGCGCGAGCTGCTCGAGCGACTCCATCCCTACAAGGTTCGTCCGGCGAGTGACGAGGGGCCCAGTCGCTGGGAGACCGGCACGCAGAACCACGAGTGCCTCACCGGCGTCCTCGGCGCCTTCGAATACCTGGCGGACCTCGGGGGCTCCGTGCGGGTGGTCCGTCCGGCGCTCGAAGCCGCCCTGGACCGCATCCAGGCTCACGAGCGGGCGCTGGCGGCACGCTTGATCGGCGGCCTCCAGCAGATCAACGGCGTCCAGATCTACGGGAATACCGATCTGGACCACCTGGACCGGCGCGCGCCCACCGTGTCTTTGACCTGGTCCCCGCATCGCCCGGAGGCGCTTGCTCGCTGGCTCGGGAGTCACCAGGTCTTCACCACGCACGGCGATCACTATGCAACCGAGCTGATGAATCGGCTCGGGCTTGCCGAGCGGGGCGGCACGCTGCGCATCGGTGCCGCGCACTACAACACCGCCAGCGAAGTCGACCTGGTGCTGGAGCTGTTGGCCGGATACCGTCCGTAGCTCGATCAGATACTGATCAGCAGCACGCCGGCCAGCGCCAGGACGATCCCGGCCTGTTGCAGTCGGGCCATCCGCTCATCCAGGACGATCCGCGCCAGGACGACGGTCGCGACCGGGTAGAGCGACGAGAGAATGGAGACGATGCTCAACAGGCCGATCGTGGTCGCAAACGCGAACAAGACATCGGCGGAAACATCGAGGATGCCGACGGCAAATAGGCCGGGCAGATCGGGAAGCGGAAGCTTGATGCGCGATCGGAACGCCAGCCCGAGCACCATCAGTGCCAACACGCTCCCGGTTCGGGTCGCGAGCACACCCCAAAGCGGATCCGGCCGGCTGGCGTAGCGGATCGCCACCAGGAACACGCCGAAGGCGAGCGCAGCAACCAGCGCCAGGCCCACGCCGGGAACCAGCTGCCTCCCGGACTCCGGCCGACGATCGAAAGCCAGCAGCGCGATCCCGGTGAGCGTCATGACGATGCCGGCAAACTGGAGTGGACTGGGTCGTTCGCCCAGCATCAGGCCCACCACAATGGGGACCACCGGCCCAGTCGCGGCAATAGTCGACACGACGCTGACCACCCCGATGGCCATCCCACGGTAGGCCGCCGATAGACCGACCAGGCCGACGAGCCCGGCCGCCACGCCGGCGACAATCCAGGGGCCAGGTGCGACCGGGACCCCGCGAACGATGACCAGGATGGCAATCAGCAGAAGTGTTGGCGGCTGGGAGACGAGGAGCACAGCGAACGCGCCCAGGCGCCGCGTCTTGAAGCCGCCCACGAAGTCGCCAACGCCCCAGCTCAGGCTGGCGGCGAGCGCCAGCAAAACGGCCGTCAGTTAGCCACCCGACGAACGGACGTCCTGGAAACGAGATCGCCGAGGCGCTGGCGCCGGTTGCGCAGGAGCAGCACCGCATCGATCGGCCAGAGGGGCAGCAATACCCCGATCACGTTTCGCACGGTTGCCCGCCACCAGCCCGGGGTGCCACCATTCGGTCCGTAGACCGAGATGCCCATCAGCGTCTTGCCGATTGTCTGGCCAGTTCGCGCTTCAATTGGCAGGCGGTAGAGCAGCGCCACCGTCGCCAGCAGCAGGATCCCCTCGGGGTCGAGCACGATTTCAGTGTTGCCGATGCCGGACACCGCGGTCAGGATCAAGATCGTGACACCAAAGACGATCACCAGATCGATCAGGCCGGCCCAGAGCCGGCGGATCAATGGGTACTCACGCCAGTCGCGGTCGCGGCCGCCGGGCTTGAAAAGCGCGGCGTCGACCGTGTCGGCGATCTCGCGGCGCACCCCCAACACGATCGGCTCGAGCGCGCTGAGCGCCCCGCGCCGGGCTAGCCAGCGGACGGACAACACCACCGCAACCGCCGCGAGCGTGGTGACCGCGATTACGAAGAACCGGTGCTCGGCGCGGTGGAACAGCCGGACGGCGGGCTGGCCGGCAAGGGCACCAAGCCCGACAAAGAGCGCGACGTAGACCAATACCGAGGGGATGAGGCCGGCAGCAAATGTCAGGCGCGGCATCCTGCTGACACCGGCGACTTGGGTGGTGTGAATTCGCAGCCCTGGGATGAGGCGGCCGACGAAGACAGCGGGCGCGCCGCCACGTCGAAGCAAGCGGGTGGCCTTTTCCAACGCGGGCCGAAAACGCAATGCATCCGCCGCCTTCATCAGGGCCGGCCGACCGACCGCGGCGAAGACCTCCCGGCCGACCATCGCGCCCAGCACGGTGGCCAGTAGGAGGGCCGCCACCATGGGGACAGGTTCGACGGTACCGCTGGCGATCGCGATCCCGGCAATTATCAGGAGCAGGTCTCCGGGCGCGAAGGGGATCGGGATCCCGCTCTCCTCGATGAACACGAGCCCGGCCAGCACCGCGATCAAGAGGTCGCCGCTCAGGCTCGCGATCGAGGTGATGGGGTTCATCGGCCGCTTTGCCTTCGCCGGCTGCTTAGCTGATCAGCTCCGCGTGCGCGACGTCGAGCCCCGCTCGTGAAGGCCCTGGACGAAATGGCCTGGGGTGGGCCTCGCGGATTGACGTGTGCTCTGACACGGCGATCGGATCCCGAAACGGAATTCGTAACTCAGCCGGCTCGAGCGCGGCCCATTCCACGGGGCTTGAGGCTAGCAGGTAGGCCGTTACCAATTCGTCGTGGGGACCGTAAGGTGGCGCTGTTACGTTGGCGTCACCGAACCATGCGCAAGCCATTATCGCCGCGTCACCCGCTATCAAGCTTCAATCGTGCGGGACTGCCGGCACGACGCGAGACGGGCGTACCGCCGGCCGAGGCACGGGCCGGCTGAGGTCCATGAACGATCTCCCCCGCGCGGCACGGATCTATATCACCGGCGTCCTCGTCGCGGCGGTGATCGTCGGCACCACGGGAATCCTGCTGGCGCCGACACGGTTCGAGCGGGCGCCGGTGGCAATCCTGCTCCTGTTGTGCGCGACGATCGCACAGCAGTTCAAGGTCAAAAGCCCCAAGCACCAGTCGTACTACACGACCACGATCTTTTTCTTCGCGGGGGCGGTTCTCTTGCATCCGGGCTACATCATCGCCATCATCCTGGCCGCGCACGCCGTGGAGTCGCTGCGGGTGCACTACCGCTGGTACATCCAGGCCTTCAACGTCGCGAACTTCGTGCTCTGCTCCATGGTGGCCGGTGCCGTCTTTGGCCTCGGCCAGTCGACCCAGCCGTCCGGTGCGGGAGGCGCCGTGCTATACGCGGCGCTTGCCGGCCTGAGCTTTGTGGCGCTCAATCACCTCCTGACCGCCCTGGTGATCATGTGGGCGCGGCGCGTCCCAGTCTCGCGCGCCGGCACCATGGACTGGGAGAACATGGGCACCGACCTGGCGTTGATGTCCGTCGGCGCGCTCGGGTCGCTGCTCTGGCTGACCAATCCATGGCTGGCGCCGCTCTGCCTCGGCCCGCTGTTCTTGATCTACCGATCGCTGCTGGTGCCGAGCTTGAGAGAGGAGGCGCGCACCGACCCCAAGACGGAGCTGGCCAATATGAAGCACTGGAACCAGGTGGCACAGGCGGAGGTGGAACGCGCGCGGCGTTTCCAGCGTCCGCTCAGCGTCATGCTCGCCGACTTCGATCTCCTGCGCGACGTCAATAACCGCCACGGGCACCTGGTGGGGGACCAGATGATCCGGCGGGTCGCGGATGCGATCCGGGCGTCGCTGCGCGAGTACGACGTGCCGGCCCGCTTCGGCGGCGACGAATTCGCGGTCCTGATGCCGGAAACCACGCTCCCCGAGGCGATGGCCATCGCCGAGCGGATCCGTCATGGGGTCGAGTCGATCGCGCTCAATAGCGGAGATGGCTCGGTCCCGGTGGCGAGTGTCAGCATCGGAGTCGCGTTGTTCCCGGGTCACGGGCGAACGGCCTCCGATTTGCTGGCTGCGGCCGATCGTGCGGTCTACCAGGCGAAGGCGCTGGGCCGCAACCGAGTCTGCGCGTTTACCGACCGCGAGGGCGAGCAGCTGCGGCCGATCAGGGTAGCGGCGGCGTCCCGGCAGGAAGCGAGTTAGATACTCGACACACCCGACCGTACATCTTGACAGCCATCCGTCGCAAAACCCCGAGTTAGAGCCTACGTCTTGGGCCGCCGGCTTCCACGCCGGTCGGCATGGGCTCGCATGAAGGTGTACGTCTTCTCGGCTGCGTAGCCTTTTTGTACCGCGTCCTGAATGCGCGGCCAGAACTCTTCCTTTACCCAGTTGCGGGCGACGAGCACCTCGACACCAGCGAGCCGAAGATCTCCTTTCTCGAGGTCGGAGGTCGTGTCGCCCCGCTGCAAGGCGCGAACCGCATCCAGGCTGAGGTTCGGCAGGAGCCACGCGTTGGGGATTAGGACCTCGGCCTGCCCACGCGGGTCGTCTGGCACGGAGCAACTATAGATGGGAATCGGCGGTAACGTAGCCGCCTCCGGTGTGGAAAAGGCGGCGGTAACGTAGCCGCCTCCGGTGTGGAAAAGGCGGCGGTAACGTAGCCGCCTCCGGTGTGGAAAAGGCGGCGGACCGTTATGCTGCTCAGGTGCCGCTGCTGAAAACGCTCCACGTCTTCGGCGCGATCTTCCTTCTGGGCGGTGTCAGCAGCCAGGCGTTGCTCCGCCCGATGGCCGCGCGGGCCGCCGACGCCGCGCAGCAGGCGCTCTATCAGTTCGCCTGGCGGGCGCAGCTCCTCATGGTCTACACCGGGTCGGGGCTGGTCTTGATCACGGGCTTGCTGTTGTGGATTGGCCGTTTCAAACTCTTCACCGGTTGGCTCCTGCTCGGCGTGTTGCTCTATGTGGCCACGGCGGGGCTCGACGGCGCTTTTCTCGCGCCCAATCTGCGGCGGGCGCGGACCGCGGCGGGCGAGGGGTCCAGCGCGGTTGCTGCCGCCGCCATGACGATCCAGCTGGTGGCCTGGCTGCTGTTGGTCGTCGTCGTCTTTCTCATGGTGGCGCGCCCCTTCTGACAGATAGGCCCACAGCCGCTGGCCGCCGGGCAGCGGACGCCCCTTATCCTTGGTGGTCGATGCTAGGGCCGATCACGTTGACCGGGAAGGCTATCCGGCTTGAACCGATGCAGCCGGCGCACGCCGCGGCGCTGCTCGAAGCAGGGCGCTCCAGGGAAATCTGGGAGTGGATGCCGACCCGCCCGCTGACCGCGGAAACGATCGATGGCTGGCTAGAGAAGGCGACGGAGGCAGAGTCGCAGGGCCGCGAGTATCCCTTTGTGGTGGTACTCGTCCAGGACGGCCGGGTGGTTGGCAGCACCCGCTACCTGGACGTCCAGGAAGACAACCGGACCGTCGAGATCGGCTGGACCTGGTACGCGCCGGATACATGGGGCGGCGTCGTAAACCCCGAGGCGAAGTACCTGTTGATGCGCCATGCCTTCGACGACTGGCGTGCCATCCGGGTGGCGCTCAAGACTGATGTCCGCAATGTCCACTCGCAGGCCGCCATTAAGAAGCTGGGGGCGAAGTATGAGGGCTTGCTCCGCAACCAGCGCATCCGGCCCGACGGGAGCTACCGGGACACCGTGGTCTTTTCCATCACGGAACGAGAGTGGCCGGTCGTAAAGTTACGTCTCGAGCAGCGGATCGCGGGGCTTACTCCGGCGGTAAAAGAACCATGAGCGGTCTGCAGCGCTGGTCCGCCGTTCGCGCCCTCCGCTTCGTCCCGCCCGGCAGCACCCGCAGGCTGCGCTCCTCGCTCCGCCGCGCCCGATAGCAGCTGGCGACCCGCGCCGCCGCCGCCTGGACCGCCCCGATCATCTCCTGGGCGGCCACCTCAGGGCTGCGAAGGGACTGCTCTTCGAACGGCACCAGCTCACTGATGCAGATCTTGCGTTGCGGGTCGACAATCACGACCGCGACAAAGGGCTCCTCCGATCTGATGCTCGGATGGATCTCTGACCACGGAATGACATTGCCCATGACGCGAGGCTATCCCCCCGTTTTGACAGCTGTCTGTCGCAGCTTCCCCAAATTCAGCAGATCAGCGAGCCTGCAGGGCGAGCCGCCCTTGCGGGCGCGCTCCAGTCACCGTGTAACTGTATTGCCGGTCCGAGCCAAGGCCGGCCCGGCGGGTTTTTGGCGGTGACTAAGAACTCTGGACTTTTTCCTCGACCTGGTCAGGACTGGACCCGTTGGCGGGAACAACGACCGGCCCCGGGAGCCGGATGATGGTCCAGTCGTCCGCTTTTTCGGCGCGATCGGCGAGCGACTCGTCCTTCGAGAAGAGGATGACCTGGTGATCCTGGCCGAGCCGCCCGAGCTCGTCCAGCGCGGCCCGCATCCGCCGGCGATCGGCGTGCACCAGGGCCTCATCGAGCAGCAGCGGCGGCGGCTCGGCGTTCCCGCCGATGATCCGAGCGAGCGCCACGCGCTCGAGCAGGTAGATCAGGGAGCGGGTCCCGAGACTGAGGTTGTCCACATCTTTGTAGGCTCGCTGGTCCTGGGTCTTCACCTGTAGCGTGAGGTCTTCTCCAATTCGCACGTCCCGGTAGCGGCCGTTGGTGATCGGGGCCAGCTGGCCTTGCAGTTGCGACTTGAGGCGTGGGATCACGGCCCGCCGCACGGACTTGGCCGCCGCCTCAAGGGTTTCGATGGCGAGGTCGTAGGCATGGGCTTCCGCCTCGAGCTCCTGGAGTTGTTCGCGGACGGTGGCGATCTCTTCCTCGAGCGCGGCGACGTCGCCGATCTGGGTCAGCCGATCGTTCAAGAGCTCTTCAGCCCGGGCCCGTTCGACCTGCGCTCGTTCCTTGGCGCCGCGATGCTGATCGCGCTGCCGTTCGAGCTCGGCCAGGGGCAACGCCGCGTACTCGGCCGTCCGCGCCGGGTCGACGTTGGCACTGATCTCGCCCAGCTGATGGGTCAGGTCCTCGACCAGCTGGCGCAGCGATTCCCCGTCGTCCGCGGAAGCGCTGCCGCGCTGCGCTTCCAGTTCGTCCAGCCGGAGGCTGGAGGAACGGTAGGCCTCGGCGTGGCCGACGCCAGCGTCCCAGGCCTCGGCGGCGCGCTCCATGTCGGGATCGGAAATGCCCGCCGGGGCGTAGATCGCCGTCAGCCGGCTCGCATAGTCCTCAGCCTTGACGCGCTCAGCGGCCGAGCGCTCGGCCGGGGCGCGAAGCTGCTCCAGCTGGGCGTCGAGCTGTTCGATCCGCGTGCGGACCTGCTGCGCGTGGCGCTCCGCTTCGCAGCTGGCGATGAAGTCGCGCGCGGCTCCCAATGCCTCACGCCGGTCGAATCCGAGCCGGTCGAGCATGCTGTGGAGTTGCTGCCGCAGCGATTCCCGGCGCTGGTCCATCTCGGATTCCGCCCGGGAGGCCTCGCGTGACCGCTGGCTCGCGGCATTCCAGGCGAGGCTGTCCTGGGCCAGCGATTCCACCGCTTTCGCGGTTTCCTCGACCGCCGCTTCGGTCGGCGCCGGCTGCGGAAGGCCCCAGGAACCGACCAGCTCGCGCAGGCTCCGACCGGCGAGCTGTGCGCGCTCCTCCAACTCCGTGGCCTGCCGATCCAGCTCCAGGCGGGTGGCGTCGTAGCGGACCTTCTGGAGGTGCTCCACGAGCGCTTGCTGCAGTTCGCCGGAGCTGCGGACCCCCCACGGCTGAAGGATCTCGCGCCGCTTGACCCGGGCCTCATCTTTGTACCGAAGGCGTCGATCGACTTCCCGGACGGCGGCAGCTCGGACCCAGATACCGATGCCGGTTGATAGCACCCCCATGCCAAGGAGGAAAAACGCCGCCCCACTGAGCGGCAAGGGCATGCCCCCTTGCAGGGCGAGAAACGCGACCAGGATCGCCATCGCGGTCAGCAGCAAGCCGCCCAGCATGGCGCCCAGGAAGGTGCGCTGCCGGCTGCGGGCGCGTTCGGCCATGGCCTCCTCGCGCCGCATCGCCTCCTCGGCATGCTGGCCGGCCTTGATGACGTCGGGAACCTCCTTGTAGCGAGCGATGTCGTGCTTGAGCTGCTCCAGCCGTGGCGGCAACTCGGCGCCCGCGCGGCGACGCGCCTCCACGGCGACGTTATGGCGCTCGCGCCACTCTGAGCAGACACGCTGGAACTCCATCTGACGGGCCGGCCAATCGAGGTTCTGACCGATCAACCCGGGGTGCCGCTCGGCAATCCGCCGCGCCTCCTCGGCCGCGGTTTGGGCTCGCAGGTGGACCTCGGGTGCCTGGGCGTCGGCGACGTTGAGGGAGGAGAGCAGCTCGCGGACAGCCGGCTCCTGGTTGAGCGCCGCGGTATCGATGCCGCGGGCTCGGGTCTCGTGGCCCTGCGCTTCCGACTCGAGCTTTAGGCGCTCGGCCTCGAGCTGCTGTACCTGGCTGGTCGTCTCCGCCGCGCGCCGCTCGAAGTCCTCCTGCGCCTCCCGGGTTGCCCGCAGGTGGCTGCGTAACTCCTGGACCTCGGACTGGCGGTCGAGGGGGAACATCGCAAAACGCATGTGGTCCTCCTGTCGAGCCCGCTCGTCGACGATCGCCTGCTCGAGCGCCTCGACGCGCTGCAGGCGGTAACGGCCCTCCACGAGCCGGGAGGTGAGGACGGCGGCCTCGAGGGTTTGCACCACCGCGAGCTCTGCTTCCGTCAGGGCGGACACCATCTCGCGCTTCTGCGCCAGCTCGTCGACCGCGCCACGCGCCTGCCGGGCAGCGGCGAGCTGCCGCTCCAGGTCCAGGAGCCGGCTTTCGAGGTCGTGGAGCGGGCCGGTGCGCCCGCGCGGCTTTCCAATGCGATGGGCTCGTTCCTGGCGAAGGCGATCGAGCACGCGTTGCGCCGTCCGGTCGGGATGGGCCGAGTCGGCCAGGGCGACGATCGCTTCCTTGATGCTGCCCGCGTCCTCGAGGCGCATCACTTCGCTGCGCGAGATACAGGCGGTGTTCGTGTAGATGTCGCGGCTGATCCCGAGCAAGTGCCGTCCAACCTGGAGCCCACCCCAGGGGTCGCGCTCGAACCGTTCGCTCAGCTCTGCGCCACTGCCGAGATCCAGGACCCGGACCGTCTCGGCGTCGAGATCGCGCTCGATCCGTAGCCTCGTGCCATCTTCAAGCTCGAACTCGAGGGCGACGCCGAAGCGGCCGCCCTCCCACGGGCGCCAACGATCTGTTCGCTCCACGAGCGCCGCCCGCCGGTCGCCTGACTCCAAACCGTAGAGGCCGGTGACGATCGCTTCTTGGAGGGTGGACTTGCCGGCCTCATTCGGTCCCACCACCAGGTTCATTGCCGGGCCAAAGCGCAGGTCCAACCCCTGAAGGCTGCCGAAGCCGTCGATCTCGATCCGGCTCAGGCGCATGAACGACTCATCACCACGTGAAGGCTAAGCGTCATTCGTCGAAGGCATCGAGCGCGAGCTGCAGTGCCCGATCGACCGCCTGTTCCTCCTGGCGTGATCCCTGGCCGTGGTCGACCAGCTTGCGGACCATTTCTCCTCGACTGGTGAATTCCTGCGCCGCGCCCTCGAGGTCGTGGGACACGCGTGAGTGGTCGCGGAACTCGAGAAAGGCGAATCCGTCGCTGCACTCCATCGACAGTGCTTGTGGGTCAAGGGTCAGGGAGCGGGCGCGCTCACCCACCAGGGTGGCCCGGATCACGGCGCCTTCGAGCTGCTTGCCCTCACGGATCGCCATCAGGGCCTCGCGGACGTTCTCGACACTCGTCATCCCACTGATATCGATCGTCTCCTGGGCGAACTGCCGCTGGTTGACGTCCTCCAGCAACACCTGGACGGTGCCGTCGTCGCCAACCGTCACCAGCGCCGTGCAGTGACGCCCGGACTCGCTCCATCCGAGGGGTTCCGGGCTGCCAGGGTAGGTGATCGACTCGGCCGTCCTGGCGTCGTGATAGTGGCCGAGGAGCGCGTGCCGGAAGCCGGCCTCCTCGACCTGGGCCGGAAGGATGGGTTTGTAGGGCGTGGCACCCTGAGGAACCTGGCTCATGTCTGAGGCGTGCAGCAGCAGAAGATGCGTTCCCTCCTCCCGCCGGTCGAAATCACGCAGTGGCGCTTCCGGTACGTCGGGCCGCATGAAGCCGGCCGTCCAGACCTGGACGCTCCCATAGCGGTAGGCTCGCAGGTCCTCGTGCGCCGCGATGGTGACATTCTCCGGCCAGCGCAGATAACGGTAGGGCGAGCTCGGCACCGCCGGATCCGCATGGCCAGGAGCAATCAGCACGGGCAGCCCAGCCTCGCCCAGGGTCTGCACCATGAAGCTTGCGGTTTCGCGGGTCACATGGTCATGTTCGAAAAGGTCGCCGCCACAGGTGATCAGGTCGGCGTGGGCGTCGCGAGCCCGTCCGACGATCCGTTGGAGTGCGGCCCGAAGATCCTCGCGGCGTCGTTGCGCACCCACGCCATAGAGGCGCTCACTGGCGAAGGATCGGTCGAGATGCAGGTCAGCGAAATGGAGCAGGCGAAGGGCCACAAATCCCCCGTAACCACGCGAATTGTGCCTGGCGCAATGGCATATGCGAGCGTGAAAGCAGCGCCATTATAGAGGTTGCGCTGAGTTTAATCCGAATCAGCCGGTCTGTTTCGGAACAGCGCCTACACTGAGCAACAAAAGTGGGCTCATTCGAGAAGGGAGATCGCGGCGCCCGGATCCTGAAAATCCAGACACTGCTCCAGGGCAATCCGCGCGGCTTGACGACCGGCGAGATCGCACGCCGAACGGGAGTCAACCCGCGCACCACCTATCGCGACGTGCAGGCGCTGGAGGCCATGAACGTGCCGGTTTATGAGGACAACGGCCGGATCGCCATCGACCCGAACTACTTCATTGCGCCGGTCAAATTCACGCTGCGCGAGGCGATGGCCTTGCTGATGGGGGTGCGCTTGATGCGCCGGCACACCGACGAAGCCGATCCCGATGTCGCCGATGCGTTCACCAAACTGGCGGCCGTGCTCCCGGCTCCGGTCGCTGAGTACGTGCATGCTACCGTCCGTCAGATGGCGGAGCGGCCGCCCAACCCGACCTATTCACGGGTGCTCCAGACGGTCGCGCTCAGCTGGGCCGGCCACAAGGCGGTCCGCATCTGGTACCCGATCGCGGATCACGACGTTAAGCCGCGCGTGATCGAGCCCTATTTCCTCGAGCCCTCGCTGATCGGGCACAGCAGCTACGTCGTCGCCCGAGATCGGGGACTGGGCGAGATGCGGACCTTCAAGCTCGAGCGCATCACGCGCGCGGAGTCGATGGCTGAGACGTACGCAATCCCAGCGGACTTCGATATCAATCGGTACCTTTCGAAAGCCTGGGGGATCTTTCATTCCGGCGAGCCGGTTGAAGTCCGGATGCGGTTTTATCCGCCGGCCGCGGCCCGGGTCAAGGAATCGATCTGGCATCCATCGCAGAAGCTCGGCGATGGCCCGAAGGGCTCGGTGGACATGTCGGTGACCGTCGCCGGAACGCTCGAGATCACGCCCTGGATTCTCGGTTGGGGCGACGCGGTCGAAGTCCTGGCGCCCTCGGACCTGCGCAGGAAGATTGCCGATGTTGGCGCAAAAATGGCAGCACGCAACAAATTGTTAGTCCCTCCCCATCGCGGAAATCTCCGTCCCCCGCTTGCGGAGGAGGGTCGGGGTGGGGGTCGAAAGACACGAGGAGGATAACGGTGAATGTCTATCGTGGCGTATCGGAGTTGAAGCCGGCGCGGATCTGGGACGGGGTCCTCGCGCGCGTTGTACATGGAGACAGGGTCACCATTGGATTCGTCGAGATCGATCCGGAGGTGCTGGTTCCGGAGCACCGACACGACAACGAGCAAGTCGGGTTCGTCCTCCGCGGTTCCGTGACGATGGTGATTGGAGGTCAATCGCGTGAGTTACGAGTGGGGGAGACGTACACGATTGCCAGCCAGGTTCCTCATTCCGCGAAGGCTGGCGCCGACGGCGTGTCGGTGGTAGATGTCTTCGCGCCGGTCCGCGAGGAGTGGAAGACGGCGCCCATGCTCGAGCCGTTTCCGGGACGGTGGCCCGAGCCGCCGGGCTGAGCTAGAAGAGGCCACCGTACTCGCCGCCGTCCACCGACAGCGTGGTTCCGGTGACGAAGCTCGCGCCGTCGCCGGCCAGGAATACGACCGCGGCCGCCAGTTCATCGGGGCGTCCATGCCGGCCAAGCGGGATGTTGCGAATGCTCCGCGCGGTGAACTCCTTGGGATCGAGACCGAGCCTGATCGCCTGGTGCCGGTTTTCTTCGACGATGCGGTCCGTTTCAAAGCGGCCGGTGAGGATGGAATTGACTCGAACCTCGGGCGCAGCCTCTTTCGCAAGGGTCTTTCCCAACGCGACCACCGCCGGCCGCAGGGCGTTCGAGAGCACGAGATGGTCGACCGGCTGGTGCGCGGCGATCGAGGTGAGGTTGACGATGGCGCCTCGACCGCGCCGCAGCGCGGGGAGGGAGGCGCGCGTCAGGCGGACGGCGCTCATCAACACCAGGTCGATGGCCTCCGCCCAGGCGGAATCGTCCAGCTCGGCAACGGTGCCGAGGACGGGCCCTCGCGTGTTGTTGACGAGCACCTCGAGGCCGCCCAGGGTTGCGCTCGCCCAGTCGACGAGGTCGCGGCACTGGTCAGCCAGCCGGAGATCGGCGACCCGCGCGACGACGTCATGACCTTCCATACGCAGCGCTTCGGCGGCGGCCTGGAGGCGTCCCTCGTCGCTCGAGGAGATGGCGACGCGACAACCCTCGGCGGCCAGCGCCCGGGCGGAGGCAAACCCGAGGCCACGGCTGGCGGCCGTCACCAGCGCCCGTCGTCCCCGTAGTCCGGTTTCCACCGGGCAAATACTAGAAGGGCGACGCAAGGGCCGGCCGCCGGCCGGCAACACAGTTACACACAAACTAAACCGGGCGGGTGTGTCGTCCAGCGGCCCACGAACGCCTCAAACGCTCGCATCGCACTAAAGCGCGGCTCGCGTGGGCCGGCGGGCCCGGCGCACTCGGCCGAAATCCGGCGGCCTCGTGTGCGCGTACAGGCCGCATACGACACCCGCCCTGATTCGCGCGAAAGCGCGGCTCGGCCTGTGGCCTCGCTCTTCTGCTAATCAGGCAGCGGCTTGCGGTTGTTTCCCGCACGCGGGACACGCTGTTCCCGCCTTCAGTTCGGCTCTTTTGAAGGCGTGTCCTCCGCAGTGCGGGCAGAGCGCGCCCGGCCGCAGCGGCTGGGCTTGCTCGGCCTTCTGCATCCGCTCGCGCAGGTGACTGTCGTCTTCCTTCTCGATGAAGCGCGGATCGGTGGGGGTCTGGGTGCTCATGCTGCCTTCAACTCGTGCGGTTGGAACTGCTCGGGCCGCAGGCGGTCGCCCAGGGCGCGGCCGATGACCTCCGGATGGAGGTCGATGCCGCGCTGGAAGGGGTGCACGCTCAGGATGGCCGGGACGGTTCGATTGCCCATCTGCACATCGAGCACACGGCCGTGCAGCGTGGTCATGGGACCCCATCCATCCCACGTTCGCATCGTGCGCCACCAGAGGTGACGCGCCACCGGCCCGCCCATGGCGACGACCAGCTCAGGGTTGATGCTCCCCAGCAGGCTCTGCAGGTGGCGGTCGACGCACTGGTTGGTTGCCTCATCGGTGACCAGGTCGGGGTTCGCCGTGGGGCAACGTACCGCCCAGGTGTGAAACGCGAAGTCCATCAGGTCGTGTTTCTCGGGTTTCTGCCCGAGTCGGCGGCGGGCGGCCAACAGCACGGCACGCACGTACTGGTAGTAGGGCTGAGGAGTATCGGACGTCATGTGGTGCTCGAGGCCGGCCTCATGATCGAGCCACTCGGTGAAGGCCTCGTTGCTGGCGCTGGCCGCATCCAGCGGGCTCGGGCTGATGAAGACGATCGGCGCCCGCGGGTTTCCGAACCCGATCTGCGGCCGGCGGAGCGGCCGCGCGAGTCGTTCGCACGGGCTGTCGGGGCCACGGTCGGACTCCGCGATCGCGCATCCGTGCAATCGCTTGAGCGCGTCCGAGCCGAAGAACTGCAGGTACTGCTGGCCCTTGCTCACGCTGTTGGAAACGACGCGGAGTGATGGGCGAAGCTTGCGCCCACCATACCGGCACGGCGCCACCGCGGTTAACATTCCCCGATGGAACCCATTCCGGCCATCGACGTGACGCAGCTCCGTCGTCGTCTTACGGCTGAGCCGAGGCCCTATCTGCTGGATGTCCGGGAGCCCTGGGAGTTTCTGGCGGGGCATGTGCCGGGGGCGCAGCTGATCCCGCTCGGAGAGTTGGAACAGCGGGTTTCCGAAGTGCCGCGCAATCGTGAGGTGCTCGCCATCTGTCATAGCGGGCAACGCAGCCTGGCGGCGGCCGGCTACCTCCAACAGCTCGGCTATACCGCGGTCAGCAACGTCGACGGCGGTACCGCCGCCTGGATCGAGCGCGGCTACCCGATCGAACGCTGACCGGCGACCTGGAGCTGCCGATCTCGATCCGGGCCATCGGCGGGGAGTGTAAGTCGCCTCAAGCTCCCCACCTCCGACAGACAGCTGTCACAAGCGGCTGCTTGACTTTGCGAGTGAGCCCAACCACCATGGTGACGACCAACCGTCCCTTTCACGTCCTGGAGGAATCGCAGTGAGCGTCCTTGAACTGGTCTTTGTGGTCATGCTGCTGGCGGCGTTGCTCGGCCTCATGACCGTACTCATCCGGCGACCATCCGCGACCGGCCCATCCGATGCGGTGTTCGCGGCTCTAGCAGACCTTGGGGCGCTCAAGTCCCACGTCGAAACCGTTAGCACCCAGCAGAGCGCTCTGAGCCAGTCGCTCGGCATGCTGCAGGCGGCGGTCCAAGGCGTGGAAAGCAAGGTCCTGGAAAGCTCGGCTGGGGTCCGGGAGGCGATCGGCAAGGACCTTTCCGACGCTCGGATCGTGGTGGAGCGCCTGAAGGTCGATGGCGAAGAGCGCCGACGCATGGAGGAAGATGTGCAGGCCTCGGCCCGCCGCATCGAGACTGTGCTCCTCGGTAGCCGCACACGCGGGGCCGCCGGCGAGAACATCCTCCAGGATGCCTTCCGGCAGTTTCCGGCGGAGATGATCGACATGAACTTCCGGGTCAACGGCAAGGTGGTCGAGTACGCCCTCATCCTGGCCAACGGCAAGCGGTTGTCGATCGACAGCAAGTGGCCGTCCCCCGAGTTGCTCGACCGGCTTGGCGAGGCTTTGCAGGACCCGGCCAAAGAAGCGGCCGTCGTCTGCGAGATCGAACGCATCCTGCGGCTCAAGGTGCGCGATGTGCGGCAATACATCGACCCGGCGGCCACAATCGGCTTTGCCGTGGCTGCCGTCCCTGATCCCATCTTCAACGCCTGCCGGCGAGCACATCTCGAGGCCTATCGCGAGGGCGTGATCCTGATGCCCTACAGCATGACGATCCCTTACGTGCTGGCCCTCTTCCGGCTGCACCTGCAGTACGCGCGATCGATCGACCTCGAGAACCTCGAGGGCTATCTGCAGCAGATCGACGACAACGTCACCGCCCTCGATCGCCTCCTCGAGAACAGCATCGCCCGCGGCAGCACCATGATCCAGAACGCCTTCAACGACGCCAAGCGGAACGTCGGTCAGATGCGTGGAGCGCTGGCGGCGTTGCGTGCCGTGCCCCAGGCGTCGCTGGCTCCAGAGCCGGAGCTGGAGGAGGTCGAAGAGCGGGATCTCGCGCTCCTGATGTCGGCGGGCGACCGCAAGGCCTTCTGAGTCAGGGTTGCGGGATTTCCCGCATGAGTCAGGGTTGCGGGATTTCCCGCATGTTCTCAGAACGGGGACGGCGTCCTGGCCAGGCGCATCACCAGTACGAGCAGCACGAGGAAGGCTCCGCTGCTTAGCAGCAGCAGGTTGCTCGGCCCCGACCCGGAGTCGTCGACCACCAACTCGTCACTCGCTATCGCGGTGCCGGCCTCGTTGGTCACCGCGATGGAGTAGGACCCCTGGGAGAGGTTTTCCGGCAGCTTGACGAGCAGGTGATAGGTGTCTGACGCCTGCACCGTGGTGGCGGGCCGCCCGCCAACCTGTACGGTCGACGCGGGGGTCAGGTGCTGGCCGAGGATCATGATGTTGGGCTGGAGGGTCGGGTTGACCTTGATCGGGTTGACCTGGTAGATCGTCGGCGGCAGGACAGCCGTCTTCTTCACCTGACTTGCCGGCGTCGGCCTGGCCGTCGGGGCCGGCTGCTTGGTGGCGGCGTACGCCGACAGGCTCGACACGGCGAGCGCCGCCAGCGTCGCCAGACCGCCCGCCGCCAGCCGCCGTGCCAGGTTCATGGAACCGCCCTCTAGTACTGGTAACGTCGGCGGCATGGCCCGATAGGTGGCGATCTGGCCCATTCGGCATGCGCACACGGACGTAGGATGTAACCCGAATCGAAAGAAAAGCCCCTGCCCGAACCGGGCAGGGGCCGTCGATCTCGCGACTTAGCGGCTGCCGCCTCCTGGCCAGGTCTGCTCCGGGGGGCGCTCGCCGATCTTGATCCGCTCTGAGCTGCTGCCGCCCAGCGAGCCGGGCGACTCCGATTCGCTGCCCATCCCCGGCTCGCTTCCGAACCCACCGTACGACGGCATGCTCGGCGGCTCTGCCGGCCGTGCCACCGGACGCCCGCTGGTCAAGGGACTGGACGGTTTGAAGGCCGCCGGGGCCGCTGCGCGTGCCGCGGGCTTGGGGGCGGCTTTCTTCGTGGTGCCGGCAGCGGCGCTGCTGCGCGCCTTGCCGCCCGTGCTTCGCTTCGCGGTGGTGCGCTTCGCCGTCGCCTTCTTCGTTCCGGAGCGCTTCGCCGTCGAGCGCTTGGCGGTCGTCCGTTTGGCAGTCGACTTCTTGCCGGCCGCCCGCTTGGCGGTCGATCTCTTCCCGCCCGACCGCTTGGCGGTCGACTTCTTGGCGCTTGATTTCTTCTTCGCTGGCATTTCTCCTCCCTTGGGATGCTCGATCGAACTCGCGCGTGGTCATTGCGGATGAGGACCCGCAGCTGTTACCTGCGATTTATAGCATCGGCTCCCGGCAAAGACAAGCATTTCCCGCGCCGAGCCGGTCCCTCAATGGGCGTTCAGCCAGTTCAGCACTGTGACGAAGAGGGCGTCGTGCTCGAGGTCGATCGTGATTGCGTGCCCCGACCGCTCGAACCAGATGAGCTGCTTGTCCGTCGATGCGATCCGCTCCAGGATGTGCGGTCCGTTGGCGACGTCGACCGTCCGGTCGCCGCGGCCATGCATGATAAGCGCCGGGGCCCGCACCTGCGGCAGTTCCCGGTCGACGACGCGGAGCAATTGCATCAAGCTCTCGATACAGACCGTGGGACGGCGGGCGTAGCTATGCAGGAAGCGCAGCGCCGCCGGATCGCCCAGATCGGAGTCGCTCGGCGGGACGTGCCAGCGCACGATGTACTTGAGCCCGCGAATTGCCTTGATCCGCCAATCGTGGAAATAGGTGGGCGATGCCATTGCACCCATGGTGATCACGCCTCTGACCTCCGGATGGGTCGCGGCCAGGTGCAGCGCCAGGGTGCCGCCCAGGGACTGCCCGCAGACGAACACGTCCGAACACTCCAAAGACAGGGCGGCCAGGGCCTCTTCAGCCGAGCGGACCCAGTCCGGCCAGCGGGTCGAGGCCATGGCTTGCGGGGTCACCCCGTGCCCGGCGAGTAACGGTCCCATGACGTCGTAGCCGCCCGCGGCCAGGGACTCACCCAGTCCGCGCATTTCGGGCGGCGTCCCGGCGAATCCGTGGATCAGCAGGCATCCGCGCATCCCCCCACGGATTCGGAATGGCTGCAGCTGCTCGGGCTCGGCGGGGCTGCTCCAGACGGATTGCATGCCAACAGCCATCAGATTCGCAGTCTATCGGCCCGCAAGTTCACAAACCCGCCCCCGGTTATACCAGCCGGGCGAGGCTTCGCCGCCGGTCCCCAAACGGGTGACCGAAGCTGGGGGTGAACAAGCGCATGGCGATTGTCGGTTGGGTGGTCGCGTTGTTGCTGGGCATCGTATTCGCGCTCTTCTCGGTGGGGAACCAGCAGGCGGTGACGATCAACGTGCTCGGCGTCACCTATCAGGGCATTCCCACCTGGGTCGTGATGCTCGCGTCGGCGGCGATCGGCGCTCTGATCGTGATCATCATCAGCATGGTCGAGCGGGTGCGCTGGTTCATGACCAGCCGTTTCAGCAAGAAGCTGCTCGTGGAGCATAAGAAGATGATCGTCCAGCGGGACAACCGGATCAACGAGTTGGAGCAGGAAGTGCTCCGCCTCCGGGGAGCTGGCTGAGCCACCGATGACCCTCAAGGCCTGCCCGCAATGCGGGTACCGCTACAACGCGCCCGAAAACCAGACGTGCGGGAAGTGCAAGGGCTGGCTCGGCGGGGCGGTGGCCGCCACCACCGTCGCCGCACCATCGCAGCGTTCGCTCATCCCGAGAACCATCCCGGAGTTTGCCTGCTACCTGGCCGTCCCGATCGGCGCCTTGCTCGGGTTTCCGAATCCGATCGGCGCCGCCTTCGGTTTGCTGATGGCCGCCCTCCTGATCAAGGTCGTTCGGCTCGACATGGAGGGGTTCTCCAAGGGCCTGCTTGTCGGGATCGTCATTGCAGGCGTGTTCTTCGTGTACCTGGTCTTCCTGCTGATCTTCAGCTTCATCTTCAACTTGCTTGAACCCGTCCTTCAACCGCTCGTAGGGCGCATCTTCAAGCACTAGGCGGTCCACCCCGCGGTGAGGTCCGCCCGGCGCCCGGTCGTCCATGCCGCGCTCGTGCTGCTGCTGGTCGTCGGCGCCGTGCCGGCGACCCTCGGACCGGGCGCGCCCCACCGAACAGCCCTGCTGAGTGCCGGATCTACGAGCCCACGAACCTCAGCAAGCCCCGCCCCGACCCCCGCGCAGCCGGCCGACGATCGTCCGGCACCCTTGCCACTGGACGTCGCCGCGGGCCAGATGATGGCCGCCAGCTTCGGCGGACCGAGCATCACCGATGGCCTGCGTCGCTTGATCCTGGACGAGAAGGTCGGCACCGTGCTGATCTTCGGCGACAACTTCACCGACGCCGCTTCACTGAGCCGCCTCACAGGCCAGTTGCAGAGACTCGGGCGTGAAGCCGGCCTGCCCGCGCCCCTCCTGGTCGCGATCGACGAGGAGGGCGGTCGTGTGATGCGTGTCAGGGACGGTGTCGCCGCCCTCCCCTCGCAGCTCGAGCTCGGAACGCGCGGTCCCAACGGCGTCCGCCAGGCGGTGGCGGCCACGGCCTCCGGCCTGCACACGCTGGGCGTCCAGCTCGACCTCGCTCCGGTTGCCGACCTGCGCACCAACCCGGCCGACGCGGTGATCGGTGACCGTTCCTTCGGCGGCGATCCGTCGGTCGTCGGGCCGCTGGTGGCGGCAGCCGTCAGCGGGATGCACGATGGCGGAGTCGGCGCCACCCTCAAGCACTTCCCCGGCCTCGGTGGCGCGGCCGGTGATCCGCATTCCGCGATTCCGACCGACGGCGAGAGCCTCGTTCAGTGGGCGGCGACGCAGGCCCGCAGCTTCCAGGCCGGGATCGACGCCGGGGCCGACGCGGTGATGACCACGGCGGTGGTGGTCCCCGGCCTCGATCCCACCGGGACCCCCGCGCTCTTCTCGCGGGCGGTCGTCACCGGACTGCTCCGTGATCGGCTGCACTTCCAGGGTGTGATCGTCACCGACGGTCTCGGGATGGGAGGCATCACCACGCTGTACGGGCTGCCCGAGGCCACGGTCGCGGCCGTCCGTGCGGGGAATGACCTGGTGCTGCTCAACAGCGCCGACGCGGCCTATCAAGTGTCCGCGATCGAGACGGTCAAGCAACAGGTTCGCAGCGGGACCATCCCCATGGACCAGGTGCAAGCGTCGGCCGCCCGAGTGATCGCCTTGCGCGCTCGCTGGCCGCAGTGGGCCCCCTCGCTGATGGACGTGTCCGCGACGGCGCCGGCGATCGATCTCGCGGTCAGCCGCCGGTGACGGCTCAGCGGGCCAGGCGGGCGATGACCTTTGCCAGGCTCTCGAGATCTTTCTCGAAGACCGTGATGTAGCTGAGGCCGAAGCGCTGGCGCCGCTGCTCGAGGGTCTCGGCAACCTGATCGACCGACCCAATCAGCACCAGCGGCGTTTCGAGGACTTGTTCCGCCTCGACACCGTATTCCGTGGCCAGCGGCTTGGCCGCGTCCTGCGGATGGTCGCTGATCACCACCGATTGCACCAGCGTATTGAGCTCGATCTGTGAAAAGCGGTCGCCGGCGGCATCCCGAATCCAGGCTACCTTTCGCTCGAACGCCTCGGCGCTGGCGTCGGCATCTTCGAGGCCGGCGCCATCGCGGCGAGACCGGGGCATGATGCTGATCACGTCGGCCTCCTTTGCGGCCATCGTGAGGAGGCGCCGCCCGCCGCCGCCGATCACAATCGGGGGGTGGGGCTGCTGCTTCGGCTTCGGACTGCCAGTCAATTCGGTCAGTCGGTAAAACCGACCCGTAAACGTCAGCGGCGTCCCGGTGAAGAGGGCCTTGATGAGGTGAAGCCCCTCGGCCATGCGCTCGACCCGTCTTCCACCCTCGTCGAAGGGAATACCGGCGGCGTCGTACTCACTCTTCAGCCAGCCAGCGCCCAGGCCGAACTCGAAGCGACCATCGGTTAGCAGGTCGATCGAGGCGACTTCCTGCGCAAGCAGCGCCGGGTGGCGGAAATCGTTGTCGTACACGAGGCTTCCGACCCGCAGCCTGGAGGTGGCCTCCGCAACCAGGACCAGAGCCGGCGCCAGGGCCAGCCTTGGACCGAAATGGTCCGGCATCACCAGGGTGTGGTAGCCGCTGTCTTCGACGCGCCGAGCGAATGCCATCCACTCGGACCTCGGTCGCGGCCGGTTTACGCTCACGCCGAAGCGAAACGGCCGCGGCTTCAGGTTTTCGACCCCTCTGGGCCGCGAATCCCTCCGCCTCTGGGGGCGGGCCAGGGATCGGATTTCCCTCCCCCTCTGGGGAACGGGCAGGGTGGGGGCAGTCAGTCCCCCTCCCTTGCGGGGAGGGTCAGCGAAGGCGTCGCGCGCGCCCGCAGACGCACCAACCAGTTCAAGGCATTGATGTAAGCGTTTGCCGCCGCCTCGACGACGTCGAGCGCGACCGCCCGCCCGACCACAACCTGCGTCCCCTGGCTCAGGGTCACGACGGCCTCGCCCAGCGCGTCGCTCCCCTGGGTCGCCGCCGCCAGGCTGAAGTCCTCGAGCTCCGCGGGGACGCCAGTGACCTGCTGGATGGCGCGGAAGACCGCGTCCAGCGTACCGTTGCCGCTTGCTCGCCCCGACTTCATCTCGCCCTCGTCACTGAGGGCGACCTCGGCGGTGCTGGAGACGCCACTCTGCGTGTTGACCTGGACTTCCTTCAAGGCGAACCGGCCCGCGGTCGCCCGTCCGAGCGCCTCCTCGACGGCGAGCTTCAGGTCCTCGGGATAGAGCGCCCGCTTGCGCTCGGCCAGGCTGAGGACCAGTGAGTACACCGGGCCAAGCTGGTGCTCATCCAGTTGCATGCCCATCGCCGCAAGCTCCTCGGCGAGGCGGCGCCGCCCGGCAGTGGTGCCGACCTGCCCGAACTGTGGAGCGTACCCGATGTCCGCCGGGTCGATGAAGGCCGGGACCATCGACTTCGGCCGCCGCGGCGGGCTCAACACCGTGGTCGGGAAGGCGGTGCGAACCTCATCGATCCAGCGCTCCCACCCGGAATAATCCATGGTGGCCAGCATCGCAACGTAGGCGTCGAAGCGGACCAGCAGCGCCGCCGGTTGGTCATGATGCTTGATGATCAGGCTCGTGCCACTTTGCTCCAGGGCCCGGAGAATAGGGTCGAGGTTGCGAGCCAGTTCGGGAGCGGAAATGACTTTGAGCACGACGCCATGGTAGACCCGCGCATCACGGTGGTCAAACCACATCGAGGAGACGCTTGACACTTTCGGCGATCGCAAAACGAACGGCAATCGTCCTGGTGTTGATCACGGCGGCAGCCTGTCAGCAGGGGCCGGTCGCGCCGTCGGCCACGCCGACCTCGACACCGAGCGCGAAGGCGTCTGGGTTGGCCCCCTGCCCGGCCGCCGTAGCCCCACCCGGTCCGCAGATCCTGCTGCAAGGGCTGCCCGCCCCCGATGACCTCGCCTTCGACCACGATGGCCGCCTGGTGTTCAGCGACATCAAGGCGGGAACCGTCTCGGCGCTGAATGCCGACGGCACGGTCGAGCGCATCGCCGGCGGGATGTCGGCGCCGGAAGGGATCATCGTGCAAGACGACGGGCGCATCCTGGTCGCCGAGCAGGGTCGCAACCGGATTCTCGCGATTGACCCACAGACCCACGCGATCACCCAGTGGCGTGCCTTTCCGAACCGGACCGGACGCGACGGTATCGACGGCATCGGTCCTGTGCTCCCGGGTCTGGATGCCTTGGGCAATCTCCTCCCGACTGGCGGTGACGTGATCGTGCCGGACAGTCCGAACGGGGTGGTCTGGCGCGTGAGTGCTGACGGTAAGACCGCAACGCAGATCGCGAGCGGCATGGTTCGTCCGGTCGGGGCCGCCGTCGATGCGAACGGGCGAATCTTCGTTGCCGACGAGGGCGGCGCACTCTGGATCCTGGCACCTGCCCGGCTTCGCTTCGCGACGCTGGCAACGCCCGATGACGTGGTCGTCGGTCGGGGCGGCCACATCTTCGTCAATACGCTCGGCGACAACGCGATCCACGAACTCGATGGCCTGGGGCATCGGGTCAGCGTTATCACCGGTATCCAGCAGCCCCAGGGCATCGCGCTGGACGGCGCGGACAACCTCTACTACACGGAATTCAACAGTGGCCGTATCGATCGGGTCGTTCGCTCCTTCGTCCTCGACCCGGCGAAGGTGACGCGCACCGCTCAAGGCACGTACGTCATCTGCCCGGTCATCCGTCGCGCGCAAGGCTTCAGCCAGCCACTGGGCCTCTCAGCTCCGACGAATGCGTTGACCTTACACTTGGTGCAGCCGGGGACGACGTCATCCGGTGCCCTGGAGGTTGCGACCTCTGAACACTCGATCACCCTCACCGTTGATGACGGCGGCCTTTTGTCGCAAGCGCAGACGGTTTCAATGTCGCCGTGAGCGACCAACTCGAGCAGGTTGGCGCCAACCCCGGTTCCTATACTTGGCTCGTATGCCGATGACCAAGGGCGGCCTCGAGGATGTCATCGCCGCGAACTCGGCGATCTGCGACATCATCGGACCAGAGGGAAAGCTGACCTACCGGGGCATCGACATCCACGACCTGGCCCGCCACTCCTCATTCGAAGAGACCACCTACCTGTTGTGGTTCGGGTCGTTGCCGACCCGTGAGGCACTGCATCAGTTCAGCGCCGAGCTGGCGTCCCACCGAGCGCTCCCGACCCAGGTCCTGACGCTGATGAAGGACTTTCCGCGCAGTGCCACCCCCATGGATGCGCTGCGCACCGCCTTGTCGGCGCTCGCCTTCTACGATCCGCAGGCGCACGACGCCTCCCGCGAGGCAAACGTCGCGAAAGCCCTGCGGGTGACCGCGCAAACGGCGACGATCGTCGCAGCCTGGGAACAGATCCGGCGAGGCCGCGAGCCGGTCGAGCCGGACACCGACGGGAGCCACGCCGAGAACTTTCTGCGGATGCTCTTCGGCGCCGAGCCGGATCCGCTGTTTGTCCGGGCGATGGACCTCGCCTTGATTCTTCACGCCGACCACGAGCTGAACGCCTCGACGTTTGCCGCCCGGGTGACCGCGGCGACCCTGGCCGACATGTATTCCGCGATCGTGTCCGCGATCGGCGCCCTGGCCGGTCCGCTGCACGGCGGCGCCAACGAGCAGGTGATGAAGATGCTGCAGAAGGTTGGCGAGCCGTCGCGCGTCGAGAGCTATGTCACGGAGCGGCTCGCCGCGCATCAGAAGATCTCGGGCTTCGGCCACCGCGTCTACCGAACCGAAGACCCGCGGGCGACCCATCTGCGGGAGATGTCGCGAGAGCTCGGCGAACACATCGGCAACCTTCGCTGGTACGAGATTTCGCGCAAGCTCGAAGCAGTCGTGATGCAGCAGAAGCACCTGTATGCCAACGTCGACTTCTACTCGGCCTCCTGCTACTTCGCGATGGGCATTCCGATCGATATCTTCACGCCGGTCTTCGCCGTCAGCCGCACGGCCGGGTGGGCGGCGCACGTGCTGGAGCAATACGCGGACAACCGGCTCATCCGGCCGCGCGCCGAGTACGTCGGAGAGAAGGACGTGGCCTATGTCCCGATCGATCGCCGGGTCAAGGCCGCAAGCTAGGCCAGGCCGGCGGCTGTCGTTCAGCCCTACCCAACCCTGAAGCGAAAACTACCCGAATGAACTCCGTTATATTAGTGGCGCTCGTGGAGCTCAACCCCGACAAAGGAGGTCGTTCGAACTCGTCCTTCTGCTAAACGCCTCACTTCAGCCGCTGAATGTGATCAGTAAGCGGCGGCTGGTCGTCCTGCTGACCAAGCAGCGCGTCACCTTCATTGACGACGATGCCCGGCAGGCGGTCGAGCAAGCAATGGCACGGCGGTGCTTTGGCGCGGATCTCGTGATCGTCCGGCTCCTCACCAATATCCAGATCCCTCGGCGGATGCTGAGGGCCAACCGGCGCAACCTGCTCTTGCGGGACGACGGCAGCTGCCAGTACTGCGGCAAGGCGATGCCCTCCTCACAGCTATCGGTCGACCATGTCGTGCCCACCTCGCGGGGCGGGGCGGCCAACAGCTGGGAGAATCAGGTAATCGCCTGCCGGCGCTGCAACGGGCGCAAGGGCAACCGCTTGCTGAGCGAGGCTGGCATGCGCCTCATCCGACCGCCGCGGGCGCTGACCCAGGAATTCGCCCACCTGATCTTCCTGCGATACCCGCAGCTCAAGCACGCCTACGACCGGCTGCTGTCGAGCGCGCGCTCCGCCGGCTAACTTTCTCCCCGCTTTTTCACGCCGGAGCGGGACCCCTTGCAGCTAATTTTCTCCCCGCTTTTTCACGCCGGAGCGGGGCCCCTTGCAGCTAATTTTCTCCCCGCTTTTTCACGCCGGAGCGGGCCCCTCCAGCTAATTTTCTCCCCGCTTTTTCACGCCGGACCGGGGCCCCTTGCAGCTAATTTTCTCCCCGCTTTTTCACGCCGGAGCGGGGCCCCTTGCAGCTAATTTTCTCCCCGCTTTTTCACGCCGGAGCGGGGCCCCTCTGAAAGAATCGACGAGCGCGGCCGATGATCCGATGTGCCCTTTCGCCTGCTGGGCTTTGCGGCGGATCCGGACAAGGCCAGCGACCTTTGCGGAAAGGCGTTCGCGCGCTATGCCGCCTCGGGCACGGAGGTCACCCTCGTCTGCGCCGGCGCCCGAGACTGGAGCGGCGTCGACCATGGGCCGGCGGTCCGCCAACTCGGCGTACGCGACCTGGTCCTGCTCGATTACCGGTTGAGCGAGCTCACGGCGGCCGATCTGGAAGACGTCTTTGCGGATGTGATGGCCAGTGTGCGTCCCCATGTGGTGGTCGGGGACGCCTCGCATGCGCAGGTCAGGGAGGCGACCACCTCCGCCTTTTCTCGCGTCCGCCGCGTGACGGGGGGCTCCGCCGCTTTGCCGGCCAAACTCTACTACCGCGCGCCGGCGCGCATTGCGGGCGTGGCGGTCACCACGGCGATCGCGATCGCGACAGCGGCGCCTGAGCTCTTTGTCCGGGTTTTTCCGAATCCGTGGGTCACCGGGGTGCTCGAGCGGGACCTCTTTGCCGGCCTGCCGGGCGAGACCGGGGCCTCCGGGAGCCTGGCCGAGCGCCTCGCGAGCTGACCGATCGCCTCGTCGCCTGATGGCAATCCTTACACTGCTATTGACGTCTTTAGTGGAAACAGGTACAAATGAACTGTCGTCATTTTCAATCTTGGAGGAAGGCATGGAAGGTATCGGCTGGCTTGGCGCGATCATCGTTGGCGGTATTGCCGGGGCCATCGCTGGGCGGTTTGTTAGCGGACATGGCTACGGCATCATCCTCGACGTGGTGGTCGGCATCATTGGCGGTGTCATCGGCGGCTGGCTCGTGACCAACCTGTTCCACATCACGGGGAGCGGGTACATCTTCAGCTTCATCGTCTCGCTCATCGGCGCGGTCGTTCTCTTGTGGCTCTTACGGCTCGTTACCGGCGCCCGCGCTCGCACCTAGCGGAGCTCCGGCAGGCTCGAGCGGGCGCCCGTGCGCCCGCTTTTTAAGCTTTTACCCTCCGCCCGCTGGGGGGTGAGGGTCAGGGAGGGGGCTTTGGCTTCAACTTCGGCAAGATAGTGGCGCATGAGGCCTCGCCGCCGCCGCCGCGCCGTCATCGCGATCGGCCTGCTCGCGCTTCTGGCGGCGCTTGGCTACACCGCCTATGCGGCCAGGACGGTCTACCGCCAGCTGGACAGCGGCCGCCGGGAACTGGTGGCGGCGCAGGCCAGCCTGAGCGCGGCCACGCACGCGGCCGAGCCGGCGCGGCTGCAGACCGCCGCCAGCCAGCTCAAGCAGGCCGAGCAGGACTTCGACGACGCCCGACGACGCTCCAGCAATGACCCGGCGCTCCGCCTGGTGGGCGTCATCCCGGTCGCGGGCCACCAGCTTGACGCGAGCACGCACCTGGCGGCGATCGGCGCCGACATGAGTCGGGCAGGGGAGGCGGCTGCCGCGGTCGCGATCCAGGTTGCCGCGCTGGAGCAACACTATGCCGGCCGGACGCTGACCCCGGACGACCTCCAAGCTTTGTTCCAGGAGGCGCAGGGTATCGCCAGGGACTACAGCGCCTCGACGAAGGCGATCGGCCAGCAGCTTCGCGCCGCCCATGCGGAGCGGGCGCAGGTCGATACGACCGGCCTGGTGGGGCCGCTGACGGATGCCTACGACGGCGTAGATCGAGCCCTGGCTGAGGCCGACTCAGCCTTCCTCCGCTATCAGGACGTCCGGCGGGTCGTGTCAGATTTTCTCGGTATCCGGCTTTCCTAACGAGTCTCGTCAGGCACGTGCCATGGGTGCGACCGCTTTGTAACGCTTCTCGTCACAGAGCCGCCGGATAATTTGCGGCGATGGCCGCCGCCCGCAATGCTTGGCGCAAGGGCCGGCAGCGCCCTCAGGACCCAGCCGAGAGTCTGATCAATCTCAGCAATGAGCGGCTCACCGGCGTGTTTCGGTGGACGCTGCTGATTTTCGCGGTTATCCTCAACAATCTCAATGCCACGGCCGCCTATGACGTCGGCCGGATCAACGGCATCCTGGCGGCCTGGGGTATCGTTTGCCTGACCACGCTGCTCCTGCTGTTCCTTCATCGTCGGCCCGGCCGGGCGTTCAGCTACACGACCACCGGGGTCGACATGCTGGTGGCGACGATGATCACCTATGGCTCCGGGGGTTACATGAGCCCCTTTGCCTCGCTTTTCTTCCTGGTCATCACGGTCTCTGCGCTGCGCTTCGGGGCGGTCGGGTCGGTGCTCTGCGCGGTGGTGGTTGCCCTGCTCTACCTCACGGCCGGTGCCGTCGCGCCGCTCCAGGATGGCACTTACCTGACCATCGTTGCGGGCGAGCGAGTCGTCATTCTGCAGCGCATGTTCCTGTTCGTCGTCGTGGCGGTCTTGGGGTCGGTCATGGCGCGCGCCCTTTCCGCCCACCAGGAACTGGTGACGCGACGCGACGTCGAAGCCAAGCTCATGACCGAGGTCAACATGGCGCTCGCGAATGCCATCGAGGCCAAGGACAGCTATACACGCGGCCACTCCGAACGATTGGCCAAGCTGGCCGGGGCATGCGCCGAGCGGATGGGCCTGTCGCGCGACGAGGTGGCTGCCATCCGTCTCGGTGCCATCCTCCATGACGTCGGCAAGATCGGGATCCCGGATCGGATTCTCCGGCAATCGATGGCGCTCACAGAGGATGAAATGGCCTGGATGCGGCGGCATCCACAGATCGGCGCCGACATCATCGGCCCGGTCGAGGGTCTGCACCACGTGGCGCCGTTGATCCGTCACCACCACGAAAAGTGGGACGGCACGGGATATCCCAAGGGGCTCAAGGGCGAGGAAATCCCGCTCGGCTCGCGGATCATCTCAGTCGCTGATGCCTTTGAGGCGATGGTGGCCGACCGGATTTACCGCCCGTCGCTGGGCCTGGCCAAGGCGCTGGAAGAGATCAAGACCGGCCGCGCTTCTCACTTCGACCCCTGGGTGGTGGACAGCTTCTTGGACCTGATCGCGACCGACACCGTGCATCTGCCGCTGCCGACCAAGGCCGAGGGCCAGAAAGCGGTGCCCAACCGGCCTGAAGAGCCGGCGCAAACCGCAGCTTAGCGCGTAGCGGCCGTCAGGCCGCCGCGCTTAGCGGCCGTCAGGCCGCCGCGCTTTCGCGCGAAATAGCGCAGGCGGCGGAGGAGGCTCGTGCGAGCAAACGAGGACACTCGTCTTAAGTCCGAGTGCGCCGCGAGCCGCTCGACGCCGCAACTGCGCGTTTAAGTCTCTGAGCTAACTCTGCTTCGCAGGGTATTGTTTGCAACCAGTGGAAGTCGCCCCGGGCATTTTTCGGCTGGAACTCCCCATGCCGTTCGAGCTCAAGCATGTCAATGTCTTCCTGCTGCGCGACGGCGAGGACTTTACGCTGATCGACACCGGGCTGCAGATGGACGAATCCCGGCAGGCGCTGAACCAGAAGCTGGCCGCGCTGAAGGTGCCGATCGAGCGGATCAATCGCATTCTCATCACGCATATCCACCCGGACCACTTCGGCCTGGCCGGGGAGCTGCGCGACCGGTCCGGGGCCGAGCTCGTCATCCATCGGTTGGAGGTCGCCCTGATGGAACCGCGGTACGCGCGCGCCGAAGACCTGGTCCATGACGTTGCGAAGTGGTTGAGCATGAACGGGGTGCCAGCGGCGGAGGCCGAGTTCGTCAAGAGCGCTTCGATGGCTGCTCGGGAATTCGTCTCGGTGGTCGAGCCTGACACCTTGCTCGAAGGCGCCGAGCGGCTGCCGGTCGACGGCAGCGAGATTGAAGTCATCTGGACGCCGGGCCATTCCCCAGGCCATTGCTGCTTTTACTGGCCGGCGCGCAGCATGCTCTTCTCCGGAGACCACTTGCTGCCGAAGATCAGCCCGAACATCGGCTTACACCCGCAATCAGGAGCGGATCCCCTGGACGACTACATCCTCTCGCTGGAGCGCGTTCGCCGGCTCGAGGTCGAGACGGTCCTGCCGGCTCATGGCGATCCGTTTCATGAACATCGTGACCGGATCGCGGAAATCATTCAGCACCACGACGCGCGCAAAGCCGCGCTGGTCCGTCTCGCTCGTGATGATGCGAAGTCTGGCTGGCAACTCGCCTCAGAGCTGTTTGCGGGGATCATGCAGCGCAACGTCTTCCAGCAGCGTCTCGCCTTGCAGGAGACGCTGGCGCATTGTCAATCGCTCGCCGTCGAGGGCCGCTTACGCAAGCAGGTGAGCCGCGAACTGGTGACCTGGAGGACGGCTTAGGCTCGCCCGCGCTCGACCTCATCGACGAAATCGAGCACCGCTCGCAGCACGGTCGGGAATTGCTCGGAATGGAACTGGTGGCCGGCTCGCTCGAGGATGCGCAGCCGGGCATTCGGCAAGCCTCGTGCGAGCTCCTCTCCGCGGGCGAGCGGCACCATCCGGTCCTGGCGGCCGTGGAGGATCAGCACCGGCTGGCGGATTTCGCTGAGCCGATCGCAGAGGTTGTGGTGTTTGACCGCCTGGTCCTGGCGGACGATGGCATGGAGGGGCATCTTGCCGAAATGTCTCGAGTCTTCTTCGACCCAGTCGGGATGGTCGGCGATGAAGCGGGGATCGTAGAGATTGGCAAAGCGGCGCAGCGGACCCTCGACCGCCGGCGCGTCACCGGCGCCGCCCGCCAGTGGGTGCTCGCCGCCGCAGTGTGTCGCACCCAGAATCAGGCTGCGAACGGCGTCCGGATGGTCGAGGGCGAGCTGCTGCAAGATCATTCCGCCCATCGAGAGTCCGAACCAATGCGCCGAGCTTTCGCCGGCATCGTGAAGCACCGTCAGGGCGTCCTCCGCCATCAGTGAGGTGCTGTACGGCGTGTCGGGTTTGTCCGACGCGCCGGCGCCACGGTTGTCCAGGGCGATCACCTTCAGCCGCGCGGCCAGCGCAGGCAGATAGCGCCACCAGGCGCCGTCGATGCTCGAGGTCTTGCCACCGACCAGCACCAGTGGGGGCCCGCTCCCCTCGACGACGTAGTGCAAGCGCGTCCCATCGGCGGCGGTGGCGATCATTGCCGCATTAGCATGAGGGTCGAGATGGCAGGGCCGTCGTCACCCGGCAACAGCGCGGTCCCGGAACCGGCCTGGCGCGCGCTGCGCAGTCTGGACCCCGAGGTGGAGACCCAGGTCATGACCCTGGCGACCTGCCTGGCGCTGGCGGAGCAGCGGTTCCAGCTCCTCTTCGAAGACGTGTTGCCGCGATTTGCCCAGACCCCGGATGACCTCAGCGGTGAGGCGGATGTGCTAGCCGACGCGCACCACGCCCTGACCCTGCTCCAGGAGAGCCTGCACGCCACCTCGCGGCGGATGCTCGACGTGCTCGACCGGGTCAGCCGCGAACTGGGCGAGTAAGCGCTACAGACCCTGGCGGTCGAGGCGCTCCCACGGCGGGTGCTCGCTGCCCAGGTCGCGCTTGATGTCGGTGGCACGGTCGACGTTTTCCAGACTGTCTTCATCGGATCGCGGCGGCTCCATCTGCCACGGAGCAGGGTCGTAATGCGAATGGTGAACCGGTGGGCGGAATCCCCAGGCCCGCCGGGGCATCACGCCGGCGGCCTGGCGAAGCCGGAGCGATTCCGCCATCGGCGCGTCGTACTCGAGCTCGCCGGCGCCGGGGCGCAACGCCATCACCAGCCCGGCGGCCGCGATGACCACCACCCAGCCGCCCATGATCAGGACCGACCAGTCGACCAGGCTCATCGATTCGCCATTGTAGGCTGCGTCACGGTGGTCTTTGGCGCCTGGAGCATGCGAAGACCGGTGAAGGCGAGGTAACAGCCAAAAAGCAGTCGGAGCAGCTCGTCGGAGCTCGCCAGCGCAAGCGAGGCACCGGCGACCGCGCCGACGACGCCACCGAGCGAGAGCCAGCCGGCCGTCGGCAGCCGGATGTTGCCCATGCGGAAGTGCGTGATCGAGCCGGAGATCGCGGTCGGAATGATCACCAGCAGCGAAGTCCCCTGGGCCATGTGCTGACTGAGGCCCATGAGCAACGTCATCGCCGGGACCATCACGGCGCCGCCCCCGATTCCCAACAGGCCGCTCAGGACACCGGCGATCAGGCCGATGATCAGGGCTGCCACCCAGAGCGAGGGTCCGGCAGGCTTGAGTCCGAATCCGCCGGGCCCCGAGCTACTCACCGCATGCAGCACGGCGTCGCCGATCAACACCACGCCAACGATCAGCGCGAGCGTACCGAAGGCGCGGCGCAGGCCGATATCGGAGATGCGGCGGGTTAATCGGGCGCCAGCCACCGCCCCGCCGACCGCTCCGATCGCCAGGGGGATGCCGACCTCGACGTCGACCTGGTGGCCTTGTCCGAGGATGGTGGCTCCCACGATCGCAACCGGAACGATGACCGCCAGCGAGGTGCCATTGGCTTCACGCTGCGGCGTCTTCATCAGGTAGACCATGGCGGGCACCATCACGAAGCCGCCGCCCACGCCGAGCAGCCCGCCGGCAAGCCCGGTGAGGGCCCCGATGGCCAGGAGGCGGACCACGCGCCCGCTCACCCTGCCACCATGGATCCAAGTTTAGGGGCGAGCGAAGCGCCTAGACTGAGACCAGATCCCGCTTAGGAGGAGCAGATGGCTACGGCAACCGCGACATCACTCAGCAAGCTGGAGTCGATCCTTGGGAACGATGCGGCCAGCCTCCTGCAGCACAAGTCTGAGACCATCCCGAAGTCGCAGCTGCATCTTCCAGGCCCGGATTTTGTGACCCGGATCTTTGCGACAAGCGACCGCCCGACGCGGGTGCTGCGCAGCCTCGAATCGCTTTACGACCACGGTCGGCTGGCAGGCACAGGCTATCTGTCGATCCTCCCGGTCGACCAGGGGATCGAGCACTCCGCCGGGGCGTCCTTCGCCGCCAATCCGGCGTACTTCGACGGCGAGAAGATCGTGGAGCTGGCGATCGAAGGCGGCTGTAATGCGGTGGCCTCGACCTTCGGGGTCCTCGGATCGGTCGCGCGCAAGTACGCGCACAAGATCCCCTTCATCTGCAAGCTCAATCACAACGAGCTGCTGACCTATCCGAACCACTACGACCAGATCCGTTTCGGGACGGTCAAAGAGGCCTCGGAACTCGGCGCGGTGGCGCTCGGGGCGACGATCTATTTCGGCTCCCCCGAGGCGGACCGGCAGATCCAGGAGATCTCGGCCGCCTTCCAGGAGGCGCACGGGCTGGGAATGGCGACGGTGCTCTGGTGTTACCTGCGCAATCCCGCCTTCGTCAAAGACGGTGTCAACTACGAAGTCGCGGCCGACCTCACTGGACAGGCGAATCACATCGGGGTCACGATCGAGGCCGACCTCATCAAGCAGAAACTGCCCGAGACGAATCGCGGCTTCGAGGTCTTGAAGTTCGGCAAGACGACCAGGGCGGTCTACGAGAAGCTGACCAGCGACCATCCGATCGATCTGACGCGGTACCAGGTCGCCAACTGCTACATGGGGCGCAGCGGGCTCATCAATTCGGGCGGCGCCTCGTCAGGCGACAGCGACCTCAAGGAAGCCGTCAAGACGGCCGTGATCAACAAGCGGGCGGGTGGCACCGGCCTGATCACCGGCCGCAAGGCCTTTATGCGACCGATGAGCGAAGGCATCCAGCTGCTCAATGCGGTGCAGGACGTCTACCTGATGGACGAGGTGACCGTCGCCTGAGCGGCCGCTAGGGCGAGGGTAGAATCCGGCCATGGCACGGCTGCGCGCCACCGATTCGGGCCAGGTGTACAACATCGACCTGCCCGATTTGAAGGTCACGCGCGACGACGTCGACGGGATCTACGTGCTGCACGGCCGGGGCCATTTTCAGACGTTCGAAACGCGCGAGGAAGCCTTCGAGCGCAAGAAGGAAATCGAGTACAGCACGTTCCGCTGACCCGCTGTTTGCCACGGGAGCTTGAACCTGCGCCCGTTGCCGCGCATAGTGAGCGCGGCATAAGACGATGCCCGATCAAAAAGGAGGTGCGAGGTGGCACAGGGGACTACGCAGGCAACGGATAAGCCATGCATCTGCCATATCAAGAAGTCCGGGTGGCCGTGGAAGGCGACGGGGAAGGTCGACGGCGGCCAGCGGGAGGAGAAGTGCCGCATCTGCGGCGCCACCCACCTGGTGTCGGTCTAAGGGTCGCCCATCCAATCGGCGGCGTGGGGGAGGGATTGGTGGCCGCGGCTCGGCTGCAGGGCGAGGGCCCGCTGGAGGTCGCCCCGCCGGTATAACCGCGCTCGCTTGATGCCCTGGCGGTAGCTCTTCAGGACTCCGCGGCTGACATACGCATAAAGGGTGGCCGGCTTGATGCCCAGGAGTTCGCACGCCTCGGCGGCACTCAGGTAGGGCTCCCCCTGGATTTCGATCACGTTCGACGAGAAGCGTACTCGAATGGAACCTGCGCGGTCAACATATTGCAAGGCAAATCAACATATGCATAGAATAAGTCGATGCTGGACCGGTCCGAACCGAACCTGCTCCGCGACGAGTTCCCGTACAGCCGGATCCCACCGATCCGCTTCGAACCAGACGCCGTCGCGCAAGCCACCCCGCGGGACATCTGGATCACGGATACGACCTTCCGCGACGGCCAGCAGGCGCGGGCGCCATACAGCGTCGAGCAGATCGTCCACCTCTACGACCTGCTCGCCGCGCTCGGCGGGCCGCTGATCCGCCAGACGGAACTATTCGCCTACACTCGGGTCGACCAGGAGGCGATCGCCGCCTGCCAGGGGCGTCCGGGCCCCGAGGTCACGACCTGGATGCGCGCCTCGCTCGACGACCTCGAGGCCGTCAGGGCGACCGGCGTCACTGAGACCGGCATCCTGGTCTCGGCCTCCGACTACCACATCTACCTGAAGATGAACCGGACGCGGCGCCAGGCGACGGAGCACTACGGCAAGGTCGTCCGCGCCGTGATCGAGGCCGGCATGCGACCCCGGTGCCACCTCGAAGACCTCACGCGGGCGGACCTCGATGGCTTCGTCGCCCCGCTGGTTGAATCCCTCCAGGAAATCGGGCGAGAGGCGAACACCCCGGTGAAATTCCGGCTGTGCGACACGATGGGCTTTGGACTGCCCTGGCCCGAAGCGGCGCTTCCCCGCGGCGTGCCCAGGCTGGTCCAGTACTTCACGCGAACGCTGGGCGTCGCACCGGAGCTGCTCGAATGGCATGGGCACAATGACTTCCACCGTGGCGAGGTCAACACCGTCGCCGCCTGGCTCTACGGCTGCGCGGCGGCGAACGGGTCGCTGTTTGGGTTCGGCGAGCGGACCGGCAACCCCCCGCTGGAGGCCCTGGTCATCGACCACATCGGGTTGAGAGGGGAGACGCCTGGTGTCGATACCACCGCGATTACGCGGGCTGCGGCCTATTTCCGGGACCAGCTGGGGACGCCGCTTCCGGCCAATTACCCGTTCGCCGGCGCCGGCTTCAACGTCACCAGCGCCGGCATCCACGCCGACGGGCTGCTGAAGAACGAGGAGATCTACAACATCTTCGACACGGCACGGATCCTCGACCGGCCGCTGGGCATCACGGTCAACGATCGTTCGGGGCTGGCCGGCATTGCCTACTGGATCAACACCACCCTGAGCCTGAAGGGAAGCGCCCAGGTGCGCAAGGACGACCCCCGGGTGGTGGCCATCCACCGCGAGGTTGAGCGCCAGTACGCGGCCGGCCGGAGCACCGGGTTTTCGCCCGACGAGATGCAGGCACTGGCGCGGTTGCATTTCGGCAACGCCCCGGTAACGGGCGCGCGCAGCTGACAAGTTGATCTGATCGCCGGAGTTGGTGCTGCTGAGGCATCCCGGCGATGAACCACGAAGGCGACCTGACACCGCCGCAACCAGAGCCGACGCCTGGTGCTTCGCCGCAACCAGAGTCCACGCCCGGACCCTCGCCGCAGCCGGCACCGATCGCCTCGCGCCTAACACCGCCACCGCCGCGCCCCTGGTTTGCCCGCTACCGGCTCGCCGTCTTGTCAGCGGCCGGGGCGCTGGCGGTGGGTGCCGTGGCGGTCGCGGCCGTCCTGCTGCTCGCACAGCCGAATCCCAGCATCGAGAAGATGGTTCCGGCGACGCACGACGTCATGGTCGTCGCCAATCTCAATCCATCGCTCGCCCAGAAGGTCAACCTGCTGCGAGCCGTCCATACTTTCCCAGATACCAGCACTGACGCCGCGATCACAACGAAGCTCGACGAGGCCTTCAAGGACGTGGGCCTTTCCTACACCAACGATGTTCAGCCGTGGCTCGATGGAGAGGTCGGGGCGAGCGGCATCTTGAACTTCGACAGCAGCGGCGACTCCCCGTTCGCTCTGTTCGCGACGTCGCGCGATGAGGCGAAGGCAAAGGCTGCTCTCGCGAAGCTCCGGTCTGGCAGCGTCGGCAAGAAGTTTAGCTGGCGCGATGAAACCTACAACGGGATCAGCATCGCGTCCGGCACGCCAACCGTGACATCCGCAAAGCCGGTCGCCTACAGCTATGTCGACCACGTCGTGGTGGTCGCGACCTCGGCGGCGATGATCCACGAGATCATCGATACCGATCAGGGCCGCAGCGCCCGGCTGGTCGATTCCGCCGACTTCAAGGCCACGATGGCGCTCTTACCGTCGGATCGGGTCGGCATGGCCTATATCGCGGGTAAATCGCTGGTCGCTGGGGTCAGGCAACAGCTGGCCAGGCCGTCCACACTGGGCTTGCCAGCGCTCAAGAGCATCGATGACCTCAACGCGCTGCAGGGGATCGGCGGCACGCTCTCGGCAACCAGCACAGGGGTTGTCTTCGACCTCGCCATGAAGCTCGACGCCAACAAACTGTCCCCAGCGACCCGTCAGGCATTCCTCGCCTCGGGACGCCCGGATGCCGTGCTTCGGTGGATCCCGAAATCGAGCGACGGCTTCCTGGCGATCGCCAACGTCGACCGGAGCATCAAGACGCTGCTGGACCAGTACGGCATGGATCCGAGCGTGAAGGCCGGCAGCGACGCGGTCGGCCTGACCGGCCCAACCGGCATCCTCCCGCACCTGACGGGCGACCTCGGCCTGGAGATGGAGCTGGGGAACAATTCCATCCCATCCGGTGCCATTCTGATCGGCACGAATAATGCGGCGGCCATGAATACCTTCTTCGGCAAGCTTCTGGCGCTCGCCGCCGAAACGAGCCAGCAGAACCCGGGCGGGGGAATCGTAAAGACCACCTATCGCGGCACGGTGATCACCTCATGGACCAGTCGGGCCTTCAGCCAGGTGCCCGGCTTTGCGCCTTCGTATGCCGCGCTCGATGGCATGGGAATCCTCGCCTCGAGCCCGGCCGAGATGCGGGCGGTGATCGATGCCCACGTCGGCGGTTCGAACATCACGGCGGACCCGACCTACCAGGCTGCCAGCGCCGCCTCGTTGCGCAGCCCGGCGGGGATCATGTACGTCAACGTCGCCCGCGTGGTCAGCGTCATCGAAAAGCTGCCGACCAGCTCGGCCATGGATACGAAGGCGACCGCGTACCTGGCTCCGATCAAGGCCCTCATGTTCACGGCGACCAGTCACACCAGCGACGCTCTGGAGCGGTTCTTCGTCGCGATCCAGTAGGTCAACCGCCCCAGCTCAATGCCCATATGAGGGATCATTGCCCGCCGCCCCCCGCTCTGGTATCCTGGTGACTGACGTGTCAGTCACCAGCCGAGCGCTGTACGAATTACCCCTGACCGAACGCCAGTGGGTCCGCCGCGGCGAGCTGCTCGAGGCCGCCCGGCGAGTATTCGAGCGTGACGGCTACCATGCCGCGACCGTTAGTGCGATTGTGCAGGCCGCCGGCCTTTCCCAGGGTGCCTTTTACCTCTATTTCCCCGACAAAAAAGCGGTATTCGCGGCCCTCCAGGAGGAGATGGCGACGCTGTTGCGCCGCCGGATCTACTGGGCGACACGCGATGAGGGCGACGCCGCTCACCGGCTGGAGGCGGGGCTCATCGCGTACTTCGAGTTCTACGAGGAATATCGCGACTGGAATCGGCGCCTGGCGGTCGAGGGTCTGGGTATCGATCAGACATTTGAAGCCCGCCACGCCGAGCTCTACCGAACGCTGGCGACCGGATTTGCGCCAACCCTGCAGCAGATGGGTGTCCGGGCGCCGGCGGTGGCGGCCTTTGCCCTGATCGGGATGGCCAGCCAGCTCGCCTACTGGCAGCAGTATCAGCGCCAGGCCGAGCCCCCGATGACCCCCACCGCGCTTGCTCGGGCATGCGCCAGCCTGTTTCTGAATGGCGCCCCATCCATCCCAGCTCATCCATCACAAGAAGGAGGCTCCTGTGCCTGAAGCCAAGGAAGTATTTGCCGAAATTGAGAACCGGATCAAGTCGAAGGCCGACAAAGCCGCCGGCCTCAACGCCACCTACCAGTTCGACCTCAGCGGCGAGTCGTGGACGCTGCAGATCGCGAACGGCGCGCCCACCCTCACCCCGGGCGCGGCGCAAAGTCCCAACACGACCTTGATCGCCTCGACCGACGACTGGATGAACATCGCGACCGGCAAGCTGAACCCGGTGGCGGCCTTCATGCAGCAGAGGCTCAAGGTCAAGGGGGACATGGGGCTGGCGATGAAACTGCAGGGGTTGTTGCAGTAGTGACGGATCCGCGCTGGGTGGGCCGAAGCTACGAAACGGCCCCCTATCAGGTTACGGAGCAGTCGATCCGTGACTACATGACAGCCGTGGGCGATCTGCGGCAAGACGGGGAGCTGATCGCGCCTCCAACCTATGCCATGGTCTACGGCTTCGACGCCTACTGGCAGCTGTGGACCGATCAGGAGGTGGCGCTCGACGTCGCCCACCTGGTCCACGGCGAGCAACGTTTTACCTTTCAACGGCCGGTGCGGCCCGGTGATCAGATCAAGACCACCGGCCGGCTGATCGCGATCAGCAACCGGGGCGACATGGAGCTGGTCACCTTCGAGCTGAGTGCCAGGGATGCCGAGGACCGTCCGGTCTCCGATGGCACCGCCCTGTTCATCATCCGAAAACCATGAAGACCATGAGCACATTGGACTTCGAGCGCATCAGCACCGGGCAGGCCTTGCCGTCATTGACCAAGCACGTGACCGTTGACCAGATCCGTCAGTATGCGGAGGCGTCCGGCGACCGCAACCCGATCCACCTTGACGAGACCTTCGCGCGCGCCGCCGGCCTGCCCGGCGTGATCGCCCACGGGATGCTCACCATGGCCTTTGCCAACCAGATGGTGACGGACTGGTTGGGGGATCGCTCGTTGCTCAAGCGCCTGCAAGGTCGGTTCGCCGGGATGGTTGTGCCGGGCGATGCGGTGACATGCTCGGGAAGCGTGGCTTCGAAAGACGACGAAACGCGGAGCGTCGTGATCAACCTGGTCGTGACCAACCAACGCGGAGAAAGAGTCTTGAACAAAGGTGTGGCTGAGGCCGAGTTCCCGCCACAAAGGAGCAATACCCATGCCGCTTGACTTCACCCTGACCCCTGAGCAAGAAGACATCAAGGGGCTCGCCCACGAATTCGCCGAGAAGGAGATCCGGCCGGTGGCGGCCCACTATGACGAGGCCGAAGAGTTTCCGTGGCCGGTCTTGAAGAAGGCGCACGAGGTGGGGCTGACGCCGGTGGGGGTGATGCCGGAAGCCTACGGCGGTGGCGGCCTGGACATGATCTCCAACATGCTGATCGCCGAGGAGTTGCACTGGGGTTGCGCCGGCATCGCCGTGGCCATCACCGGCACCGGGCTGGCGGCGACGGCGGTCCTGGCGATGGGGAACGAGGCCCAGAAGCAGCGCTGGATCGGCGAGTTCTGTGGTGCCAAGAATCCAGTTGTCGGCGCCATGGGGCTGACCGAGCCGGGTGCCGGCTCCGATGCGATGGCGATCGCCACCACCGCAAAGAAAGTCGAGGGTGGCTACCTGATCAACGGCGTCAAGCAGTTCATCACCAACGGTGGGATCGCCGACCTGCACGTGATCTTCGCGAACACCGATCCCAGCGCCGGCGCGGCCGGCATCGCGGCCTTCGTTGTCGAAAAGGGTAACAAAGGGCTGAGCATGGGTCGGAAAGAAAAGAAGCTTGGGGTCCGCGCCTCGCACACAGCGCAGGTCATCCTGCAGGACTGCTTCGTCCCCAGCGAGAACCGGCTTGGCGGCGAGCCTGGTGATCCGGATGCGGGGCCGGGGGCGCTCGGGGCGTTGCTGATGCTGGAGCAATCCCGTCCGTCGGTCGCGGCCGGCTCGATCGGCATCGCCCGGGCGGCCTACGAGTTCGCGCTCGATTATGCCCAGCAGCGGGTCGCCTTCGGCAAGCCGATCATCAAGCATGAGGGCATCGGCTTCAAGCTGGCCGAGATGGCGATCAACATCGACGCCGCGCGCCTGCTCACCTGGCGAGCCGGCTGGATGGCGCAGAACAACATGCTTTTCAAGCGCGCCGAGGGAAGCATGGCCAAAGCCTTCTCCGCCGACATGGCGATGCAGGTCACGCTCGATGCCGTCCAGGTGCTGGGTGGCTACGGCTACATCCGTGAGTATCCGGTCGAGAAGTGGATGCGTGACGCCAAGATCTACCAGATCTGGGAGGGGACGTCGGAGATTCAGCGGCTGGTGATCTCGCGGGCGATCTCCGGCGAGCGTCGTCCGCTGACGCGCGAACAACCGATGCCACAAATCCGGAAGGCGAGCTAGCCATGATCGATCTCAAGGGGAAAGTCGCCCTCGTGACGGGCGGATCGCGCGGCCTGGGCCGGGCCGACTGCCTGGCGCTGGCGCGCGCCGGCGCCGATGTGGTGGTCACCGACATCTTGATCGAAAGTGACCCGGAGCTCGAGAAGATGGCCGAAGCCTCGCAGAGCGCGCTCTCGCAGGTCATGGCCTCGCAGCAGGCCGTCTACTCGGAGAAGACCTCCGGCGAGATACGGGAAATGGGCCGCCGATCGGTCGCCCTGAAGATGGACGTCACGAATCGCGACCAGGTCAAAGACGTGGTCGATCAGGTCCTCAAAGATTTCGGCAGCCTGGACATCCTGGTCAACAATGCCGGCACGCTCGATCACATGGCCACCGTCGAGAACCAGGTCGACGCGCTCTGGGAGCGCGATCTCAAGGTCAATCTGACGGGCGCCTATAACTGTTCAAAAGCCGTCTGGTCGCACATGAAGGCACGCAATTGGGGCCGGATCATCATGATGTCGTCGATTGCCGGCCGGCTCGGTGGCTTTGGCCAGGCCAGCTACGCAACAACGAAAGCGGGCCTCGTCGGGCTGGCCCGGACGCTCGCGCTCGAAGGAGCGCGCTACAACATCACCTGTAACGCCATCGTGCCCGGCGTGATCGCCACCGAGGCGTTCAAAATGGGACGGCCCGACATGAACGAGCGGATGGTGAAGCGGATCGCAATGCGACGCCCGGGCGAACCGGAGGACATTGCCAACGCCATCACCTTCCTTTGCTCGCCCGCAGCCGGTTACATCACCGGCGTGGCCCTGCCGGTGACCGGCGGCATGGACCTGTTCACGTTTTGATGGCCGGCCTGCTCGATGTTTCCACCAGTGACTTCGTCACGACGATTCGCATGAACCGGCCGCCGGTCAACGCCCTTGTGCCCGAGCTGCAGGAGGAGCTGATCGAGGCGCTCAACCGGGTCAAGGACGATGATGCGACGCGCGTCGTGGTACTCACGAGCGCCATCGATCGCTACTTCATGGCGGGAGCTGATATCAAGGCCATGGGCGGCGATGGCGGCTTCGATCGCGAAAACCCGGCGACGCTCGAACGGGTCGCCCAGTTGGCCCGCCGCAGCCAGGCCGCGTTCACGGACATCGAACATTTTCCGAAGCCGTTGATCGCGGCCATCAACGGACACGCGCTCGGCGGCGGTTGTGAGCTGGCGCTCGCCTGTGACTACCGGCTGATGGTTGACGACTCGCGCTCGACCATCGGTCAAACCGAGACCAACCTGGGCTTGATCCCGGGTGCCGGCGGCACCCAACGGCTGCCACGCCTGCTCGGCCGCGCCAGGGCCACCGAGCTGATCTTCGAATCGATCCGGCTCAAGGCACCCGAGGCGGCAGCCATCGGGCTGATCAGCGCCGCGCTGCCGGCCGACGGCTTCCAGCAAGCGGTCCTCGAGCGCGCCCACCGGCTTGCCCGGGCGGCGCCAATCGCCCTGCGGCTCGCCAAGGAAGCGCTCCTTGCGGGCCTCGAGCGGCCCCCCGGGAAGGGCTATGAGGTCGAGGCCGAGAATTTCGGCCGGGCGGCGATGACCGAGGACGCGATGGTCGGCATCATGTCCTTTGTCAGCAAGCAGCAACCGGACTTCAAAGGAAAGTAAGGGAGCTCTAGCTGGACCGTAAGCAGATGCCTTCGGGCCGCCGTTTTTTTACTCCGCCAGCGGCGTGAACTGCCTCACGCGGTCGCGGACAGCGGCGATCACGGCGTCGACCCGTTCACGGGTCGGACCGCTCGCCCGCAGGATGAGCTCTCGGGTTTCGGTCTGTGGGTAAGAACCGAGCGAGACGTCCGGATACTCCTGCTCGAGCGCCTGCATGACGTCGTGGAACATGCTTTCTGGGGCCAGCCGATAGTGGAGCTCGCGTACGACATCGGCTCTGCCTCCCGTCAGGTACGTCATTTCGATGTCCTCATAGACGGCGCGAAGCTCATGGGGGACGCCCGGTAGAGCAAAGAGATAGCGGTCCTGGCCCAGCTCGAACGCCAGCCCCGGCGCCATGCCGGCGCCGTTGCGGACCAGGATCGCGCTCGCCGGCAGCATCGCCATCTTGCGGTTCCCCGCGTTCAGCTCGGCCGTGCCGCGACGTGCCGCCATGTTCAGGACGAACATCAGATTTTGCATCTGAGCGCCGACGTCGCGGCGGTAAACCAGCGGCTGATTCAGCGCTCGGGCCAGCGCGACATAGGTTCGATCGTCGGGCGTCGGCCCCAGGCCGCCGCACACGAATATCCGTGAGAGCTCGGGGCGCTCGACGTGCTCGTGGATCGCCGACACGATGTCGTCGTCGACGTCGCCCACCGTGGTGATCAGCCGGACGGGAAAGCCGCAGCGAAAGAGTCGTGTGGCAAGCCAGTTCGAGTTGGTGTCGACCGTGAAGCCGCGGAGGATCTCGTTTCCGACCACGATGACGCTCGACTGCGGCACGCGCCCCATAATGACAGGGAATGCCCAGATCCGCCTACGAACGCAGCAAGGGCGTTGAAACGGTTACGTGGCGTGAGTTCCCGCTCGGAAAAGGCATCGCCCTCTCGATCCTCGACGAAACGACGGCGGCCGGCCGGCAACTGAAGGGGCAGGCGCTGCTCGACGTGCTCGATGAAGCCGCGGGACTCCCACCCTGCAAGCTGACGGTGGCCGACCGTCCGCAGCGACACCGGACCCGTGGGGGGCGCCTCGAGTTGAAGACCTACGGCTACTACCGGATCGCATGGGAGTCGACGCCACGGCGGGGCTCCATCCGGATCTACAACCTGACGGCAATTCGGCAGCAGGTATTGGCGCCGAAGGTCTTCCTGGAGACGTTGCTGCATGAGTGGGTTCATCACTACGACTTCACCGGCTTGCAACTCGATCGCTCGCCCCACACGTCGGGCTTCTTCAACCGGATTCGCGACCTGGCCGAAACGCTCGGGGTCGGTTTTGTGACGCCGCCGAAGCGCGAGGCGTCAACCGGGTCGGCTGCTGAGGATGTCGTGATCGCAGGTCCCGATCGGTTGCGGCCAGGCGGGGTACCGCCACCGAAACGGATTCGCGACCAGGTGCTGGCGCTCTTCGGCCGCCCGAGGGCATAGTCGGTCGGACGCTACAATACGGCGGGCGTTTTTGGTGCGCCAACACTAAGGAAGGGAGGCGCTGAACCTGTTCGTCGCGGCCGCCATTAGCATCGACGCTTCGACGTCGACAGCTGTCCTGGCCCTGGTCGGTCTGGCGGCACTGATTGCGCTGGCTTACGGCGGGCTGCTGACGCGTTGGGTGCTGACAGCGGACCCGGGGAACGAGACCATGGCCCGGATCGCCCGGGCGATCCAGGAAGGGGCGGCGGCCTATCTCAACCGGCAGTACTCCACGATCGCGGTGATCGGGGTCGTGCTCGCGCTCGTCATCACGTTTGCGATCAACTGGCAGACCGGCGTCCTGTACATCGTCGGCGCCGGGTGCTCGGCACTCGCCGGCTATGTGGGGATGAACGTCTCGGTTCGGGCGAATGTGCGGACCGCGCAGGCAGCCACCGGCGGGCTGGACCGAGCGCTGCGGATAGCGTTTCGCGGTGGTGCCGTGACCGGCCTGTTCGTCGTCGGCCTCGGATTGCTCGGCGTCGCCGTCTCCTACTGGGTGTTTCAAAAACCTCAGTCGCTGGTCGGCCTGGCATTCGGTGCCAGCCTGATCAGCGTCTTCGCCCGCCTTGGCGGTGGCATCTACACCAAGGCTGCCGACGTCGGCGCCGACCTGGTCGGCAAACTCGAAGCCGGCATCCCCGAAGACGATCCACGGAATCCTGCCGTCATCGCGGACAATGTCGGCGACAACGTCGGCGACTGCGCGGGCATGGCCGCCGACCTGTTCGAGACCTACGCCGTGACGGCGATCGCCGCCATGCTGCTGGGCAGCCTCCTGTTCCCCGGCAAGGTCCAGTACGTGCTCTATCCATTGATCCTCGGTGCCATCTCGATCATCGCCACGGTGATCGGCACGCTGTTCGTGCGACTGGGCAGCAGCACCTGGATCATGGGCGCGCTCTATCGGGGTCTTGCTGTCAGCGCCGTGCTCGCGCTGGCCGGCTTTCTGCTGGTGACGCTGCTGATCGGTCTGAATATCAATCTCTTCTGGGCGGCGGTGGCCGGTGTCGTCGTCACCATCGCGCTGGTCGCCATTACCGAGTTCTTCACCAGCGCCGACTACCCACCGGTGCGGCTGATTGCGCGCGCCTCAACGACCGGCGCCGCGACCAACATCATCGCCGGGCAGGCGATCGGCATGCTGAGCACAGCGCTCCCGGTGCTGGTGATCGGCGTAGGCATTCTCGTCTCCTACTTTCTGAACCAGCAGCCATCGGCCGGCGACTCCGGTCTCTATGGGATCGCCATCGCCGCCATGGCGATGCTGTCGATGACCGGCATCATCGTCGCCATCGACGCCTACGGCCCGATCACCGACAATGCCGGCGGCATCGCGGAGATGGCGAAGCTGCCCGAGTCCGTCCGGAATATCACGGATCCGCTGGACGCGGTTGGCAACACGACGAAAGCCGTGACCAAGGGCTACGCCATCGGCTCGGCCGGCCTGGCCGCGCTCGTACTGTTTGCCTCCTATACCCAGGAGGTCGGCCGCGCCAGGCCGTTGAGCTTTGCTCTGACCGACCCCCTCGTCCTCGTCGGGCTGTTCTTCGGGGGGATCCTGCCATTCCTGCTGGGCTCACTCAGTCTGCTGGCGGTCGGCCGCGCTGCCGGCCAGGTCGTGGTCGAAGTCCGGCGCCAGTTCCGCGAGATCAAGGGCCTGATGGAAGGCACCGCTCAACCGGAATACGGCCGGGCGGTCGATCTGGTCACGCGGGCGGCGCAGCGGGAGATGATCCTTCCCGGGCTGATCCCGGTGGCCGCCCCCCTGCTGGTCGGCTTCGGCCTCGGTCCGAAGGCGCTGGGCGGCATGCTGATCGGCAGCATCGTGACCGGCATCTTCCTCGCCATTCAGATGACCAATGGTGGCGGCGCCTGGGACAACGCGAAGAAGTACATCGAGGACGGGCACTACGGCGGCAAGGGCACCGAAACGCATGCGGCCGCCGTCACCGGGGACACGGTGGGAGACCCGAACAAGGACACCGCCGGACCGGCGATCAACCCGATGATCAAGGTGGTCAACATCATCGCCATCCTGATCGCCCCCATGGTCGCCGCCCACTCGCTGATTAGTTAAAAAAGCTTGTTCGACGCGGCGCTCCGTGAATAAACTGTAGGCATGGACGAGTATTTGCTGGAGATCAACGATTTGCGCCGCCGGATCGCCAAGCTCAAGTTCGAGCGTGCCTCCGTCACGATCATCGAGGAGCTCGAAGCCCAGCTTCGAATTTTGCGATCGCTCTACGACTCGGCGACGGCGCTCTTCGCGGCCGGCGAAACGGACCGCCGGCTGCAGGCCAGCTTTCGTGATCGCCAGCTCGGCAACTGGACGTTCGAGAACGTCTACTTCTACGTGTACGAGCAGGCGGTTGCCCTCGAGCCCGACGGCCACGATCTAGCCACCTTGATCTGGCACCACGATTACGCGGCCCCGCTCCTGAGCTCGGTCGCGGCGCAATAAAAAAGGGCCCCGACGCGGGGGCCCTTTGCATCGATCTGTCTAGTTGGCTACTCGGTCGGGTTGTGGCCGTGACCGTGGCCATGGCCGTGCAGAGCGCCCGACTGCGTGTCGGTCGAATCGGTCGAATCAGTTGACGATGCGTCCGTCTGGGTCGCATCCGGAGTCTCGGTGCTATCGGTCTTCGTCTTCGGCGCCAGCCGGGTCTGGCACCACGTCTTGATGCCGCTGATCAGCTTGCCGTGAGCATTTTTCGAAATCCGGGTCGTGCCCGTCGCCGGCTGCAGCACCAGGTCCTGGTGTTGCGCGAAGAACGAGACACACTGCCCCAGGTTCGAGAACGTCGCCGGAATTGTGAGCGCCGTGGTCTTGCCGTTCGTCGACATGACGGTCAATGTGCCGGCAGTTCCGCCGGTCACGGTCTTCAGATTCGTCGCCGGGATGGAGCCGTTGTTGGTTGCGTTCGCGGCATATGCACCGGCGGCGCCCAACGCGAGCGCGCCGGCGGCAATACCGGCCGCAATCTTCACCTTCGACGTGATTCGAAACATGACTTTTCAAGTCCTCCTTGAATGAATTCGATGATCTGCTAACTAAAACGGCCCGTAGGCACCCGGCCATATGGACGGCGGCCGCGTCGTTACAGGCGAACTGGCGCCGCATCGCGGTTGTGTAACGGGATGGTCGCGGCGCCCCGCTATCCTGAGACGGACCATGCGGCCAGAGATCGAGTCCGAATTGGCCGACCTGCCCCAAGTCCCCGGGCCGGCGGCGGCCTGGCGCCGGCGGCTCCTGCTACCGCTGGCGTTCACCGGGGGCCTGGCGAGCCTGGGCATCGAGTTCGCCGCCGCCCGGCTGCTGGCGCCGTTCTTCGGCCAGTCGCTCTTCATCTGGGGAACGCTGATCGGGCTGATCCTCATCTACCTGACGATCGGCTATTACGCCGGCGGGCGCCTCGCCGATCGGCGCCCGGACGCGCGCCTGCTGTTTCAGTTGACAGCCGGGGCCGCGCTGCTAACGGCCGCCATCCCGATCGTGTCACGACCAATTCTTTCGCTGGCCCAGACGGGCTTCGCGCAGCTGTCCGTCGGCCTGGTGCTGGGCTCGTTGCTCTCGGTGATCGTCCTCTTTGCCGCGCCGGTCATCCTGCTCGGGATGGTGTCACCGTTCGTGATCCGGCTTCGGATCCGGCAGTTGGAAACGGCCGGCAACGCCGCGGGCGCCGTCTATGCGCTGTCGACGCTGGGAAGCATCCTCGGCACCTTCGTGCCGGTCTTCTGGCTGATCCCCACCTATGGGACGCGACCGACGATCTTCGTCCTGGCGTTTCTGCTGGGCGGGATCTCGGCCGCCGGCCTCTACGAGCCCGGTCGGCGCCGGCTTTACCTGCTGATCCCGGTGGTGATCGCTGCCCTGGCGCTGCTGTCGGGAGGTTCGATCCGCGCCGCCACCTACGGCGTGCGGCTCTACGAGACCGAGTCCGCGTATAGCTACATCCAGGTCGTCCGCACCGGCACCGAGACCCAGCTGCTGCTGGATGAGGGCTCGGCGGTCCATTCGATCTACGATCCCACGAACCTGTACACGCACGGCTACTGGGACGACGTCCTGCTGGCGCCATACTTTGGATCCGGCCGAGTACCGAACCGGGTCGCCCTCGTCGGGCTTGCGGGCGGGACCGTCGCCCGGCAATTCACCGAGATCGACGGGCCGATCCCCATCGACGGCGTCGAGCTCGACCCGAAGATCGTCGATGTCGGCCGGCGCTACTTCGAGATGACCGAGCCGAACCTGCACGTCACCGTCGCCGACGGCCGCTACTGGATGGCGACCCAGGCGGGCCGCTACGACGTCATCCTAATCGATGCCTACCGCCAGCCCTACATCCCGTTTTATCTCACGACGCGCGAATTCTTCGAGAGCGCCAAAGCCCACCTCCAGCCGGGGGGCGTGCTGGCGATCAACGTTGGCCGGACACCGACGGACCCGCGCCTCGTGGATGCCCTCAGTGGCACGCTGAACGCCGTTTTCCCGAACGTCTTCACGATCGAAACCAATCGGCGGTTCACGAATAGCGTGCTCTACGCGACATCGGCCCCCGCGACCGTCGATCGATTCCTGGCACGGGCTCGGGCCGAGACGAACCCGAAGCTGCAGCCGATCATTGCCGACGCACTGGAAACGGGGAATATCCGCCAGCTTCGAGCGAATGGGATCGTCTTCACCGATGACCTGGCGCCGGTGGAGCGCTTGATCGACGATATCATCCTGAGTTACATCCGGAGCTCGCGGTAAACTGGTAGCGATGGCTGTTACGCAAGTCAGTGAGGAGTCCGTGCTCGCGGTGCTCGCTCCGGTTAAAGATCCGGAACTGGGGCGCGGCATGATCGAGCTCAAGATGATCCAGGACGTGGTCGTGCTCGACCCGCAGACGATCGGGATGCGGGTCGTCCTGACGACGCCGGCTTGCCCGCTGAAGAACAAAATTCACGATGACATCGACGCGGCGCTGGCGACCCTGCCCGGGTCGCCGAAGGCACAGATCAAGTGGGATGCCCAGGTCTCTCGGACCGGTGGCGTGCCGCAGAAGCAGCAGGTGGAGGGCGTCAAGAATATTGTTTCTGTCGGCGCCGGCAAGGGCGGCGTGGGCAAGTCGACCTGCGCCGTGAACATCGCGCTGGCCTTGTCGCAACTTGGCGCACGAACCGGCGTCCTCGATGCCGATGTTTATGGTCCGAACGTGCCGATTCTTCTGGGCGCCGAGCATGAAAAGCCCTATGCGGAGAACGAGAAGATCGTCCCGATTCAGCGATACGGCATCAAGATGATCTCGCTCGGCTTCTTCGTCGAAGCCGACAAGCCGGCCATCTGGCGCGGGCCGATGCTGTCCGGCGCGGTACGGCAATTCTTGTTCGACGTCAACTGGGGCGAGCTGGACTACCTGGTCGTGGATCTGCCGCCGGGAACGGGCGACGTGCAACTGACGATGTCCCAGAGTATCCCGATGACCGGCGCGGTGGTGGTTTCGACCCCGCAGGACGTGTCAACCGCCGACGTCGGCCGGGCGATCCAGATGTTCAACACGCTGAAGGTCCCCAACCTCGGTCTGGTCGAGAACATGAGCTACTACGTCTGCCCGCACTGCGGGCAGCGGGACGAGATCTTCGGCCATGGCGGCGCCAGAGCCCTGGCCGAGCGAATGAAAATCCCGTTCCTCGGCGAGATCCCGCTTGATCGGCGCATCCGTGAGGGCGGCGGCCCGGGTGTTCCACTGATGGTCCACGAGCCGGATTCGCCCCTCGCCGCTGTCTATCGCGAGGTGGCCTCACATCTCGCTGCTCAAGTCAGCATCCGCAACTTCAAGCAAGCCAGCGTTATCCCACTCAGGACGATTTAGATCTAGACTCGTAGTCGTTGAGCTCTCGACGGCGCCTGGTTGCGGTCTGCGGTGAGTCAGACCCCCAGACGTCACTCGCGGACCTGGCGTTCGAGTTGGGCCGCGGCATCGCCGAGCGCGGCGCGGTGCTGATCTGCGGCGGGCTCACCGGCGTGATGGAGCACGCGGCGCGCGGCGCGCGGGCTGCCGGCGGACTGACCGTCGGGCTGTTACCAGGTGATGATCCCGATGCGGCCAACGAGTACGTCGACCTGGCGATCGCGACCGGACTGGGCCACGCTCGAAATGCGATCCTCGCCCGGACCGCCGATGGGGTCGTCGCGCTGGGCGGGGGATTGGGCACCTTGTCCGAGATCGCCCTCGCGCTGCGCAACCAGCGTCCGACGATTGGCATTCGGACCTGGCGCTTCGATCGCGACGGCCGCACTGAGCCGGAGTTGCCGGTTGCCGCGAACCCGAAAGCCGCGCTCGACTGGCTCTTCACCCAAATGGAAAGACGGTCATGAGTGCACCCCATCAGCTCGACGCGCGCGCGAGGAGCGGCTTTCGCCAGGCATTTGGCTATCCGCCGGGCGCGGTCGCCGTGGCCCCAGGCCGGATCAATATCATCGGCGAGCACACGGACTACAGCCTGGGCTTCGTGCTCCCCGCCGCCATCGATCGGCACACCGCGGTTGCCCTCAGGTTACGGCGAGATGCCCGCCTCGCCCTGCGCAGCGACCGCTACAGCGCGCAAGTGGACCTGGACGGCTTACCGCCACGCCGCCATGGCAACTGGACGGACTATCTCATCGGCGTCGCACGCGAGATCGACGCGCAGCACGGTGACGGACCCGGCTTCGATGCGTACGTGGCATCGGATCTGCCGGCGGGCTCTGGACTCAGCTCGTCAGCAGCCCTCGAGGTCGCCGCAGCCGTCACGATGCTGGCGGCCCGCGGCATCGAAATGGCGCCGATGGAGATCGCCCGGCTCTGCCAGACGGCCGAGAACCGGTTCGTCGGCGCCAGGACCGGCATCATGGATCCGTTCACCGCGCTTAAGGCCCGGGGCGGAAACGCCATCCTGCTCGATTGCCGATCGATGCAGGACGAATATGTGCCCCTTCCGGATGGGCGCTTCGCCTGGCTGCTTGCCGACAGCCGGGTGCGCCACGAGCTGGCATCATCCGCCTATAACGAGCGTCGCGCGGAATGCGAGGCGGCCGCCGCCGCGCTCGGGCTGAGCAGCCTGCGAGACGCCAGTGACGCCGATCTCGAACGGATTTCACATCCGGTCGAGCGGCGCCGCGCCAGGCACGTGATCACCGAGAATGCGCGTGTCCTCCAGGCGGCCGATGCGCTCCGCCGCCGCTCGCCGCGCGCGCTTGGCCCGATTCTCTACGCATCTCACGAGAGCCTTCGCCTCGATTTCGCGGTAAGCTGCCGGGAGCTTGACTGTCTCGTGGAGCTCGCCGCCGGGACGTCCCACGTGATCGGCGCGCGCATGATGGGTGGCGGCTTCGGCGGCTGCGTGCTTGCGCTGGTGGACGCGACCGGCATCGATGACATCGAGCAGCACCTGGCCGAGGGCTACGCTGACGAGTTTCACTGGTCACCGGACTTCTATCGCGTCCGCTCGGTCGACGGCTTGATGCCGGAGAGGACAACGTGACGTGCCGCTGAACGATTGTCTCTCGCTGTTTCCTGCCCAGGCGCTCAATCGCCAGGAGCTCACGGCCGGCTGGCGGATGGCGATCGCGACCCTGGGAGAGGGCGAGGATCGCGGCTTTCCCCGGCTCGACTTTGACGACGATGCCTGGGCGCCGGCCCAGGTCCCCCGCCTGCACGGCGCAACCAGCGGCAACGAGGCGATCTGGTATCGGCTTCGGTTTGGAAGACCCCGTCACCGCCAACGGACGTTGGTACGGTTCGATGGGGCGTTCCTGGTGGCGAACGTCTGGCTGAACGGCCGCCTGCTCGGCAGCCACTATGGCTATTTCGCGCCCTTCAGTTTCGACATTTCGTCGTTCTTGCTGGAAGAGAACGTCCTGGCCGTCTGTGTCGAGGCGCCGGTGGAGACCGACCTTGCGGCCAAACGCCACCTGATGGGGATCTTCAATGACTCGGACGCCAAGCCCTATCCGAGCCGCGAACTGGGGCGGCTTGGCGAACAGTACGTGTGGCACGTCCCGATGGGCCTCTGGCGGCCGGTCTTGCTCGAGCAAGTTGGTCACGTCGTCGCCGAGTGGATGCACTGTGAGCCCCGCGTCGAGCAGGGCGATCTGGCGCGGCTGACGTTGCGAACGCGGCTGCGCAACCTGGACGGCCGGATCATGACGGGAGAGCTCCTGATCCGGGTCGCGCCGGATAATTTTCAGGCCGGCGCGCCACTCGAGATGCGGCGCGCTTTCCGGCTGAACGGCCACGATGTGCAGGACGTCGTCGTCGAGCTGGCCCTGCCGGACCCGCAGCTCTGGTTCCCGTGGGCACATGGCGATCCTGCCCTCTACCGAGCCGACCTCGAGATCAGCGCGGATGAACGAAAGAGTTCCAGCCTCCGCGAGACCTTTGGCATCCGTGACGTCAGGCTGCAGACCCGAGCCGAGGGCTGGACCTACTCGATCAACGGCCGGTCGATGTTCATGCGCGGAGCCAATTACTGTTCCGAATTCTTTCTTGATGCGGCGAGCGATGAGCTCCTGAAATCTGACCTCGAGCTGGCGCGACAGGCGAACATGGACATGCTGCGCCTCAACGCCCACCTCGAGCCCCCGGCGCTGTATGAGGCGGCGGATCGTTCCGGCATTCTGCTCTGGCAGGACATGCCAATGATCGGCTCGTACGTGCATCGGGCCGACGTCCGATCGCTCGCCTTTTTCCGTGAGGCCGTTAGCGCGCAGGCCGAAGAGATGGTCCACCTGTTGTTCAACCGGCCCTGCGTCGTCAACTATGCCGTCCACGCCGACCCACCCTGGAGCCGCTCGCTGGCCTGGTTGGGGGAGCGCCACACCGAGCAGTTGAACCGGGACGTGGACGAAGAGGCCGCGGCGCTCCTGCGCAGCCTGGATCCATCGCGCCCGGCGCTCGCGGGCGCCGGCGACCAGGATCTGCACTGCGGCTACGGCTGGTCCCAGGGGCACTGGCGCGACCTCGCCGGGCTCAGTCCCGCCTTCGTCAGCGAAGTCGGCGCGCAGGCGCTGCCGAATGCCAATTCACCGGTGTGGCGCCATCTGAATCGTGGCTGGCCGGTGGCGGACGACGACGAGAACTGGCGCTATGCCGGCTACCAGCCGGCCGAGTGGCTGCGCAGCGGCATCGGGCCGCCGTCGGCGCACCCCAGCCGCGATGCCTGCGTCCGCGCCAGCCAGGCGTACCAGGCGCATGTACTGCGTTTTGCCATCGATCGCTTTCGGCGGCAGAAGTTCGCCCACTGCGGCGGCGTCCTCCTCTTCCAGCTGGTCGACAGCTTTCCGGCCATCACAACCGCCATCGTCGATCAGGCGCGCCGTCCGAAGCGCGCCTACCGCGCTATCGCCGACGCGTTCACGCCATTGTTCTTGACCGTCGACCTGCCGGAGAACAACGCGGCCGTCGACGGCCTGCTGCTCCGGCTCCCGCGAGGCCGGCTCCAGCATTTACGAATCATCTGCGTCAACGACGATCCCGGCCGCTATGGTCGGGCCCGCCTTCGCTGGCGCATCCAGCGTGAGCGCGCCCATGACACCTCGTGGTGGCGGGAGGTCCGCGGGTGGTTCGCGAAACGTCGCTTTCGCGGTCAGGACTGGATTACGATCCCCGACCAGCTCGATCCCGCGGCCGTCGTCGCCGAACCGGTGGTGCGGTTGCATGCCGACGGCGTTTACCGGGTCACGGCTGAACTGGAGGTCTCGGGAGACATCATCGCCCGGATGGAGCATCGGTTCCTGGTCGGCGACCCGCCTCGTCCATCGGACCGGGTCAGCGCCGGTCAGTCCGGCCGGCTGGCTCCGCGGGCCGCGGAGGCGCTGGCGGAAGCCCGACGCTAGCCGGCAAGCGATTCAAGCGGCAGATCTCCGCATAGAGCCGGGCGCTGGGCCGTAGTCGGCGTTCCTGGGTCGCCGGATCGCAGGCGATCAGGCCGAACTTGGCGTTGTAGCCCTCCGTCCACTCGAAATTGTCGAAGCAGGTCCAATGCAGGTATCCGCGAACCGGAACGCCGGCATCGATCGCCCGAAGCATCGCCCGTACGTGCGTGAGCAGGAACTCGGGCCGCTTCGCGTCGTCGCGGTCGGCGATGCCGTTTTCGGTGATATAGATTGGCAGCTGCTCGCGCCGCAGGGAAACCAGCGTTCGATACAGGCCCTCCGGATAGAGTTCCCAGCTCAAATCGGAGCGCCTGGTGGGCTCGGCGAGCACCCGCTCGCCGAAGAGCTCAGCGCGATATCGATGATTGAACCGGACGAGGTCTCGCGTGTAGTAATTCAGCCCGATGAAGTCCTGGCTATGGCGCGGGCCGTTGGCCCTGCCGGCCCGTGTCAACGGAAAGACCAGCCGGCCCAGTCGAAGCGATCGCGGGATCGTCTGATTAAAGACACGATTGAAGGCCGCCGCGATGGCACGGTCCTGCGGCGCGAACCAGCGGGCTGGGTCAAAGACTCGTACGTGATGGGCGAGTCCGAGCTGCAACCCCGGGTGCCGGCGCTTGATGCGCTCGTACGCCATCCAGTGCCCCCGGAGCAGGGTCACCAGCGCGCGGGCGGCAGCGCCGAGGTCGCGTTTTCCCGGCGGCCACTCGCCTCGAACGTAGCCCTGATAGGCAATCACGGTCGGTTCGTTGATCGTGATCCAGAAACGGGCCAGGTCACCCAGCTGGTCCGTGACGCGCTCGGCAAAGCTGGCGAAGTGTTCGGCCGTGTCCGCGGCTTCCCAGCCGCCGGCGTCGGCGATCCAGGTCGGGTTCGTAAAGTGATGCAGCGTCACCATCGGCTCCATGCCGCGATCACGCAAGGCCTGAAGCACGTCACGATAATGCGCCAGCGCGGTCGGCGAGAACTCTCCGGGCGCCGGCTCGATGCGGCTCCATTCGACAGAAAGCCTGTGCGCATTCTGATGCAACGATCTCAGTAAATCGAAGTCGGCATTGAAACGCCGGTAGTGTTCGCAAGCCGGATCCGAGCGGTCGCCGTTCTTGATATGCCCGGGGACCTGCTCCCACGCCCACCAGTCGTTGGCGTGATTGCCGCCTTCGACCTGGTGCGCGGCCGTGGCCGTCCCCCAGAGAAAATCTTCTGGGAAGCGCCCGTCGCTCACGGCGACGGCGCCTGCTGGGCGACGATCGAAAGAATTATTAAGACAAGTACCAGCGCGATGAGCAGGACCGCGACCCCCCCGATCGGTCCGACGACGGCGGCCACGGCGCGCTCGGTAGATATCGCGTAGTGATCGCGGGCCGCGACCACGAGCAGGGCATTCTGCCAGAGAAAGATGCCAAGGCTCACCAGCCCGGCCAGCTGGCCAATCGAGAGCTCCGCGCGGGCGCTTCCCTGGAGCTTGAGCAGCGCGTCCGCCAGCGCCAGGGGCAAGCTCACCAGGCCCACGAGAGCCGCGTAGCCGGCGAGCTTGAGGTAACCCGGGAAGTCACCCCGGCCATGAAGCGCCCGAGCAACCAGGTGAATCAAACCGGCCGCCGCGACCCAAAGAATGACGCTGACGACAATGCCATACAGGGGTAAAACGAAGCGATGCTGGTAGACCCAGCGGGCGTAGATATCGGCCCCCTGCGCCGTGAGTGACGGCAGGGAGCCGAGGTTGGCTGGCGGGCGGAACGGCCCGAGTGCCCCCATCTCGGAGACAGCGGCGGGCAGCGTGACCGAGAGCGCCAGGGCCGCCAGGCCGTGCGCCAACCGCCGACGGGTATCGATCGAGTTCAGTGCCGAAAACGGGTGACGGACCAGCTCGACCAGGTCCGCCCAGAGGAACATCGCCCGGCATTGTAGCCGGAACCCACTTATAATCCCGCGAGGGCCATGCCGTCAGTCGATCCCAGCCGTGAGATTTCTGGGCTGGCGGACCGCACGACGGCCCTCGTCGGCTGGACGATCGCCTGGCGGGCCGCCAGCGCGATCGCGACACTTGCCCTGGGGGCGTTCTTGATCCGCCAACTCCCAGCCGATGAATATGGCCGGTATACGTTCGTGCTCAGCGTGCTGGTCTACCTCGCTCTCCTGGCCACCTTCGGCCAGGACCAGGGGCAGCTTCGTTACCTGCCGGAAGTGCTGGGACGCGGCGATCGCGCCGCGGCGCATGATCTGTTGCGCAAAAGTGCGATCGCCGTGATCGCCGTCTGGGCGCTGACCAGCGCGCTGGTCTTCGCCTTGCGGCCCGCAATCGACGCCGTGCTGCACGCCCACGTCGCCGACCTGCTCGCGCTCGGGACGGTCTTGCTGCTGGGTGGCATTGCGGCGGGCGTCCTGTCGTTCGCCCTGGTCGCGATCTACGACATGCGCAGCCAGGCGATCGCGACGCCGATCGCCGGCGCGCTGACGCTGGCGCTGGCCGTGTTGTTTTTGCGCCGTGGTGGAGATCTCAAAAGCGTCTTGGTGGCAGGTGCGGTGGGGCAGTCTGGGCTGGCCGCCTTTTATTTATTTATTCTCTTGCGCCGGATTCGTCGAGCCGAGGGCGTGCCGGGAGATCGCGTGGGCTGGCGGCGATTGCTCGTCTATGCCAGCGGCTGGCTGCCGAGCCTGTTGATCGCCTCGGCCGTGGGCCTGCAGTTCGAGAATGTTTTTCTCTTGCGATTCGCCGGCTCGACGGCGGTTGCCTATTACGACACCGGCTACAACATTCCACAACGGCTGGTTGCTTTGATCCCCAGCTTGCTGACGGGCGCCTGGGTAGTGGGGACGCTCGACGGCTGGCGTCGCGAGTCGGCCCGTGTCCGTATCTCCGTCACGGCCTTCTACAAAGGCATCTTCCTGGTGGCATTCCCCCTGGCCTTCGCGGGTGGCGCTCTGCTCGCCCCCGTGATACGAATCTATACCTCGGGCCGTCTGCCACCGGCCGAACAGATCGCTCCGGTCATGCTGGGATTTTTCATCGCGGCTTTGCTGGCGACACCCTGGGGTCTCGTGGTCCGCGTGCGGGAGCTGGCCTGGTTGAACGCCCTGATTACGATCGCGCAGCTCGGCTTCGCGGCGTTGGCGGACTTCTGGCTGATTCAGAGCTACGGACTTTGGGGTGCGGTGGCCGCGGTCGGACTGACCACGGCACTGACACTAGCTTTGACTTTTACCGCGTGGTGGGCGTTTGATCGAGCCACGCTCTCGATTCCCTGGGCGTACGCCGCGCGATGCCTGATGGCCGCGTCGCCATTCCTGTTGCTGCTGCCGTTGGCGGTGACGCACCTTGGGCCGCGCCCGCTGGTCCTGGTCGCCGTGCTGGGGACCGTGCTGACGACGGTTGGTTGGGCCTACCTGGTACGACGACTGGGCTTACTCTCCGAGCGGGAGGTCCCGCTCCTGCATCAGAGCCGGCACGCGCCGGTCAGGCTGGCGCTGCGATACCTGGCTAATAAATAACTGCCATGTTGTTGAAGTCGCGCCAGACGGTCTCGAAGAGCGGCTTGCTGATCCAGTACTGGGTGCCATACAGCGGGTCGTTGACCCGCACCTGCGTCAACGAGACGCCGCTCAGCGTAACGGCGTGCTCCGCGTACGAGTAACGGATCTTCCGTCCGTCCCACGCCGTCCAGACGCCGACCCAGGGGCGGGTCCAGTTGGTCTCGATCCAGACCTCGACGGGATGGCCGGTTGACAGAGCGGCATAGACGGAGCTGGGTGAGTAGCCCTCGCCCCCATAGGCGTTTGGCATGCCGTGCGATCGGGCAATCGAAACGATCACCGGGTAATAGACTCCGTAGCCGGTCGGCGTGTAGTCACTTCCCCAGACGTTGCCGACGAAGTTCGTGTACGGATCGCCCCACTGAACGACCGTGTGATTGGAGCCCATGATCGGTGCGCGCAGATCCGGGTTCTCATAAGCGAAGAGCGCCGAGTCGCTGTAGTAGTGGCCGTAGGTCGCCAGCCCCATCCGCAGCGCGCTCGTCTCGCAGTCCAGCGTCATCGCCTGCCGATAGACAGGAACTGGAATGGTCACATAGCCTGTGGGCGGCGTCCAGTACCCAAGGGCGGCCGCCCGGGCTAGGACCGGAGGCGGCGCCGGCGGTGCGGGTGGCGGTGGCGGTGGCGGCACGTACTGCTCGTAAATCTCCACCGGTGCCGCAATCGCCTCTAACTCGATGGGGTGTTTGATCCGGATCACGGTCGTTGCTGATCCGGTCAACGGCAGCGCCTGCGCCGCGGACGCCACGGTTGGCGCAGCCGGCTGCTGCCGGACTGGGCTCAGCATGAGACTCCCGGTCAGCGTCCCGCCGATAACGGTGATCGACGCGATGGTACTGAACTTCATGAACGTCCTGATTTATTGCGTTCAACCTATCGGCGAATCGTTTCGACACCGGTTGCGGGTCCCTGACATCTTTGAGCCGTGACCCGCGCGTTTCGCCGAAGGCTCTGCGCGTTACTATCTGGAGACTTGCTCAGAGGCAAAGTCGCGATCGTTACGGGAGCGGGACGGGGCATCGGCGAGGGGATTGCCCGCAAGCTGGCTCAAGAGGGAGCGAATGTCGTCTGCGCCGATGTCAACGAGAGCGACGCTACCAGCGTCGCATCCAGCTTGGGCCCCGCCGCCGCCGCCGTGCGGCTGGACGTGTCGAACGCCGCCGAATGCGATGCCGTCGTCAAGGACGCTCACGATCGTTATGGCCGTTTGGACATTCTTGTCAACAATGCTGGGATCAACCGCGACGCGATGCTGCACAAGATGACCGATGAGCAGTGGCACCAGGTGATCGCCGTGGACTTGTCGGGCGTCTTTTTCATGACGCGCGCGGCAAGTCGCCTCATGCGGGCGGCCGGTTCCGGCCGTATCGTGAATATTTCGTCGGCCAGTTGGATGGGCAACATTGGCCAGGCGAACTATGCGGCGGCCAAGGCTGGCGTAATCGGCCTCAGCCGAACAGCGGCAAAAGAATTAGCGCGCTCGCAGGTGACGGTCAATGCGATCTGCCCCGGCTTCATTGACACCCAGATGACCCGCGGCATTCCTGACGCCATCCGCGAGCAGCAAGTGGCGAAGATTCCCTTGGGCCGGATGGGTCAGCCTGCCGACGTGGCCGCGGTGGTCGCCTTTCTGGCATCCGACGAAGCGGGCTACGTGACGGGCGAAGTGATCAACGTTGGCGGCGGGTACGTTCTGTGAGTCGCCATGTTCCCTCCCCCCTTGCGGGGGAGGGTCAGGGTGGGGGGTGAGACTCGCCTCGGTCCAGGAGGCTGTATCGGCGATCCCCGACGGCGCCACGGTCGCTGTCGATGGCTTCACGCTTATGGGCGTCGCCGAGGCGCTCTACGAGGGCATCGAAGAGAACTTCCGCACCAAGGGTCATCCCAGGGATCTCGTGATCGTGCACGCGGCCGGCCAGTCGAATAGAAAAATCGGCTTCGAGCACTTCGCCGTCGAGGGACTGGCCAAACGCATCGTCGGTTCGCACTGGGGCCTGATGCCGCGCATGTCGTCGTTCCTCGGCCAGGGCCTGGCCGAGGCCGTCTGTCTGCCTCAGGGACAACTGTCGACGCTGTATCGATCCATTGCGGCGGGCCGGCCGGGAAATTTGACCCGTATTGGCCTGGGCACGTTCGTCGATCCGAGGATCGAAGCCGGGAAGGTCAACCAACCGGCGCGTGAGCGCGCGCCTGATTATGTCGCGATCGAGACGCTGGACGGCCAGGAGTACATGTTCTATCGCAGCTTCAAGATTGACATTGGCATTTTTCGGGCTAGCACGGTCGATCAAGACGGCAATTGCTCGCATGAAGACGAAGCCGTGACGCTGGACGCGCTGGCGATCGCGCAGGCCGCGCATAACTCAAATGGCATCGTGATCTGCCAGGCCAAGAAACTCGTCGCCCGCGGCGCGATCGCACCCAGACAGGTCACCGTTCCAGGCTGCCTCGTCGACCTGGTCGTCCAGGCGCCCGATCCCGAACGCCAGCATAGACAGTCAGACGGCGTGTTCTTCGACGAGATCTATATATCGCCGTCGACAGACGCCGAATTACCACGGGCCGCGTACTCGACGCGGCTCGCAATCGGCCGGCGCGCGATTAGATTCTTGCATCGCGGCGACATCGTGAATATTGGCACCGGCATTCCGGGCGATAGCGTCGGCCCGGCGCTGGCCGAAGCCGGATTGTCCGATGCGATCACCCTGACGGTCGAGTCGGGCGTCTACGGCGGCGTGCCGGCCGGCGGCGTCGATTTCGGTATCACGGCGCATCCCACGGCGATTATTTCTCATGCCAGCCAGTTTGATTTTTACAACGGCGGCGGGCTGGACGCCACGTTCATGGGCGCTGGTCAGGTCGATCAACAGGGCAACGTGAACGTCAGCCGCCTCGGTGGCCGCGTGATCGGAGCCGGCGGCTTTATCGACATTACGCAAAGCGCAAGGCTGGTCTGTTTCTGTTTTACGCTGGAAGGGCGCAACGAAAAGTTCGTCAACCGGGTCGAGCAACTGACTTTTAGCGCCGAACAGGCGCATAGAAATAACCAGGAAGTGCTTTTCGTCACGGAGCGCGCGGTGTTCCAACTCGAGCCAGACCGCCTGGCCCTGATCGAAGTCGCGCCAGGCCTGGACGTAGCCGACGTTCTCAAGCACATGCCATTCGAAGTTTCTGTCCGCCAGCCGATCGCGCGAATGCCCGAAGATGTTTTTCAGCCGACGGTGGCTCCCTTCGACCTGCCGACGCGACCTGCAGGCAAAATACGTGTACCCGAGGGCCGTTAGCTCAGGTGGTTAGAGCGGCCGGCTCATAACCGGTTGGTCGAAGGTTCGAGTCCTTCAC
>Ga0207646_10000358_pt1 | contig 61519 bp, 54 predicted proteins | sample KBSK5502metaG_FD_184343 | JGI IMG/M metagenome (GOLD analysis project Ga0207646, IMG submission 184343) | Corn, switchgrass and miscanthus rhizosphere microbial communities from Kellogg Biological Station, Michigan, USA - KBS K5-50-2 metaG... | ecosystem: Host-associated > Plants > Roots >... | reverse complement strand
GGATTCCGCCGGAAACCATCTCGCTTTCGGGACGAAGATTACTCAACGAAAGAACCGGCGTGTCTTTGAGTGTGGTATCGCTATTCACTGCGCGCTCGATGCTGAGTTGGGTCTGGCCGGGGTTGTCGACCAGGATGAGGTCGGGCTGAAACCAGCGCGCGGCGTTGATCGCGAGCCTGTCGTCATGTTCTTCGCGGATTAAATATTTCCCGGCGCGTTCCAGTGCCCGCCGAATGAGACGAGTGACGCCGGGTTCGTGATCGACTAAGAGGATTTTTTTAGGAAACTTCATAGTGGTGATTGATTGACACTTCCCTTCCCGAGCATCGCCTGTGCCAGCGCCGAGGAGCGCCCGCCGCAATCGCGCTTTCATCCTGGCCACGCTGTGCTTAATTTCGGATTCGCGCGATGAGCAGTAAGGCGAAGCCCCAGCCCACAGAATTGAATTTCGAGAAGGCGATGGACCGGCTCGAATCGATTGTGGAACAAATGGAGGGCGGTAAATTGGCGCTCGAGGATTTGATTGTGCGCTACGAGGAAGGAATGAACCTGGTGAAGGTGTGCCAGGACCGGTTGACCAAGGCCGAGCAAAAGATCGAGATCATCGCTCGGAACAGCGCCGGGAAACCGGTGGTGAAAGATTTTGAACCCGCGGCCGAATCGAACAACGAGGATGAAAAAGCCGACAAAGAACTAAAGAATGATGAAGTCAGACTCTTCTGAAACAACAACGATGCTCGTCGAGAAGCCGGCGCGTTTGCTCGACAGGATCCACGGGCCGGCGGACATCAAAGCGCTCCGCGAACAAGATCTGCCCCAGCTCGCGCAGGAAGTTCGCGAGGAATTGATCCGCGTTCTGTCGCAAACAGGCGGCCATCTTGGACCAAATCTCGGCGTGGTCGAATTAACGATCGCGCTCCATCGCGTTTTCAACACGCCAAAGGACCGGTTCGTGATGGACGTGAGCCATCAAGGCTACGTCCACAAACTTTTCACCGGCCGGCTCGATCGGTTTTCGACGATGCGGCAATTCGGCGGACTCAACGGATTTCTTTTGCGCACCGAAAGCGAACATGATTGCTACGGCGCAGGTCACGCGGGCACCGCGCTCTCGGCCGCGCTCGGCATGGCGGTCGGGCGCGATCTCAAAGGCAGCGACGAACATATCGTGGCGGTTGCTGGCGACGCGGCGTTCACGTGCGGGATTAGTTACGAAGCGCTGAACAACGTCAAAGTTCAGACGAAGAAATTTATCGTCGTGCTCAACGACAACGAATGGTCGATCGCGAAAAACGTCGGTGCGATTGCGAATTACTTTAACCGGATCGTGACGAGCGAGACCTACGCGCACTTGCATGACAAGGCGCGCGACTTCGTTGGTTGGATCCTCGGCAAGACCGGTGTGCAATTGGCCCACAAGGTCGAAGAGAGCGTAAAAGGTCTCGTTCTGCCGAGCGTGATTTTCGAGGAGCTCGGGTTGCGCTACTACGGACCGATCGATGGTCACAACATTCCTTTGCTCATTCGCACGTTCGAATTTTTGAAAACGCAGGATGAACCCGTGCTCTTGCACATTCTGACCAAGAAAGGCAAAGGCTACGAACCGGCGATCAAGCAGCCGGACAAATTCCACGGACTCGGCAAATACAAGATCGAGAGCGGCGAGACCGCGCCGACACCGACGCCAACTTATTCGGAGATCATCGGCAAGAGTTTGGCGAAGTTTGCGGACACAAATCAAAAGCTGGTAGCGATCACAGCGGCGATGCCGAGCGGAACCGGCCTCGGCCATTTCCAGAAGGCGCATCCGGCTCGCTACTACGACGTCGGAATCGCGGAAGAACACGCCGCCTTGTTCGCTTGCGGTATCGCGACACAAGGACTGACGCCGTTTCTCGCGATCTACTCCACGTTTTTCCAACGCGCTTACGACATGGCAATTCATGATATGGCGATCCAGAAGTTGAATGTTCGGCTTTGCATGGACCGCGCGGGATTGAGCGGCGACGACGGCCCGACGCATCACGGTTTGTTCGACATCGGATATCTGCGGCACATCCCGAACTGGGTGCACATGCAACCGAAAGACGAGGACGAGTTCGTCGACATGCTTTGGACGATGGCGAATTACAATTCCGGCCCGATCGCGATTCGTTATCCACGCGGCTCCGGAACGGGTGCGAAAGTTAAACCGGAACCGAAGCTCCTCGAGATCGGCAAGGCCGAAGTGGTTAAACACGGACGCGACGTCGCGATTTTCGGTCTCGGCAACATGTTCGAAGTTGCGGAAGAAGCGGCCAAGAAACTCGAAGAGCAAGGCATTTCAGTCGCGCTGATCAATCCGCGCTGGATCAAACCGATGGACACCGGCACGCTCGAATTTTTCGCGCGCAGCGTCGAAGTCGTCGCGACGATCGAAGACCACGTGCTTCATAACGGGTTTGGTTGCGCGGTGATGGAGCGTCTCCATTCCCAGCAAATCAACACGCCGGTGGCGCGAGTCGGCTGGCCGGACGAATTCATCGAACACGGCGCCGTTCCGCTATTGCGCAAGAAGCACGGGATCACGGCCGACGCGCTCGTCGAAAAAATTCTTGCGCTGTTGAAGAAAAAGCCAGCCGCGAAACCCGCGATCGCGTAGTTGCGCACGAGATCGACAGATTGTCGATCTTTGCGATTGTCGATCTAACGCATGGCCGCAATCGAAGCTCGCGACCTAACCAAGGTTTACCGCACCTACCGCAAAGAGAGCGGACTCTGGGGGGCGATCAAAGGGCTTGTCCGGCGGCGTTACGATGAGACTCGCGCCGCCGATGCGGTTTCGTTTCAAATCGAGGAAGGCGAATTCGTCGGATTTCTCGGTCCGAACGGGGCGGGCAAGACGACCGTGCTGAAAATGCTTTCTGGTTTGCTCAATCCAACGAGCGGCGACGCGCGCGTACTCGGTTTTGTTCCGTGGGAGAGGCGCAATGAAATGAAACGCCAATTCGCGTTACTCATGGGGCAGAAGAACGCGCTCTGGTGGGACTTGCCCGCGCAGGAATCGCTCGAGCTCAATCGTGCAATCTACGGAATCGATCGCGATCGTTTCAAAAAAGTTGTCGACGGATTGGCCGACCTTCTCGAAGTCACCGACAAAATGAATGTGATGGTCCGCGAACTCTCTCTCGGCGAGCGGATGAAAATGGAATTGATCTCGGCGCTCATTCACGAACCGCGCGTGTTATTTTTGGACGAACCAACGATTGGGCTCGATGTGGTCAGTCAAAAGCGCGTCCGCGAATTTCTCCGGGTATACAATAAAGAACACCGGATCGTCACGCTGCTGACGAGTCATTACATGCAGGACATCCAGGAACTCACGCGCCGCGTGCTTGTGATCGATCACGGCAAAATCTTTTTCGATGGCCCACTGGACGAGATCGTCGACCGTTTTTCGGTCTACAAAATCTTAAGCCTCACGTTCGACAAACAGGAAGCGCGCGATTTCTCGCGGTTCGGTGAAGTGATCGAGCAAACGCCGATGTCGATCCAACTCAAAGTGCCGCGCGCGAAAGTAACCGAGACAACTCGCGAAGTGCTCCAATCGTGCGACGTAAGCGACATCAACGTCCAGGAAGTCCCAGTTGAGGAAGTGATTCGCCAACTTTTTGGGGAACGTCGTAGCCAACGATCGACAATCGCGTCGGCAGACGGCGCGAGCGCGCGGTGATCAGGTGCGAAGCAGAGCGCGCTTGAGCTCGTGCGTGTAGGCGGGATTCAGTTCGAACGCTATCACTGGCATTTCCGCGAGCTGGACCTGTTCCGAATAGGGAATGCTTTCGACAAATCCTGCCGCCATCAAACTGTTAAGCGTGTCGGTGACGTCTTCTAACTCCATCCGCACATAATCCTGGATCTCGGCGCCGAGCATCGATTCGGTGAAGCCAATCGCCCGCACAACCGACGCTTCGCGGCCTGTAAGTTTAACCTGACGCATACGGCCAAAAAAATAGCAGCTTCCATACCGGTATGTCGGACCCCCGCTTGCGCTTTATGCAACTTTGAGATCGAAACTTGGAAGCACACTGTCCTTCATCCCGGCGGCGAAATTCGGGTAGCGCGGCGTCCAGCCAAGAGCGCGCAGCTTCCCATTGCTGACGCGCTTGTTGCTTTCGCCCCGCTTTCGCTTTGATGTCGATCTTCCAACGGGCGGCGGAGGTCGATTTAACTTTGTGGCCAGCCAGCGATAACACTCGCTCTGCAAAATCGGTTCGTTATCAACCACATTGTAAATCTGGCCGGCGCTTTCGTTTCGCGCCGTTAAGAATTCAAGTGCTGACGCGGCATCATCGCGATGGATCGCATTCACAAAACGATCATGCTCCGGATCGAGAATCGCTTCCCCGTTCAGAAATTTTGTCAGCAAAGCGGAACGCCCCGGACCGTAAATACCGCCGAGTCGAACAACAATGCCACGATTTGAGAGAACTAAATCTTCCGCTTTCCTCAAAACCTCTCCGCTTTCATGCGCAGGCTCGGCCGAACTTTTCTCGGACACTTCTTCGCCGTTTCTCTGCGCGTAAACGCTCGTGCTGCTAACGAACAGAATTCGCGCATCGTTAAATCGCCGAAGAAGATTTCGCGCGCCGTCCAAATAAATTCGCCGGTAAAGATCGACATCGCCGCCGCGCGTGCTCGCGGAATCAAGCACCACATCGAAATTTCCTTTCGCCGCGCCAACCTGATCTGCGTCAGAAATGTTGATCGAACGAACCGGATAAGTTTTGTCTGATAACTTCTGCGCCGACTCGGCCGACATCGTCCAGCCTTCAACTTCCCAAGCGTCTGCCACAAACAAATCGGCGACCGCCTGGCCGAGATAACCGCATCCGGCGATGAGCACGCGCGGCATGATGTCGATCCTACGCTGCGATGGCAGCGATCTCGATTTCGTCGAACATTTTCCGCTGCAACGCGCGCACCTGATTCAAGCGAATCAATTCGAGCAGCGCCAGGAACGTGACTACAATTTCCACGCGCGAAGCGATTTGACCGAACAAATCCGAAAAACGCACGGCTTGTCCCTCGCCCACGAGTTGGAGAATCTTTTCAATTTTGTCCGAAACGCTGAAGCGCTCCGCGAAGATCTCCCCGACATCCTCGCGCGCCTCGACCCGCTTGATCACTTCCTGGAAAGCGTGGATCAACTGAAAAATTCCGACTTCGTGCAACGGCAGCGGCGCATCCGATAATGGCGCGCTTCCGCCGTCTCGCGTGAAGATTCGTTCCTGCTCGGCCGCGCGATCGTGCAATTGCACGGCAGCTTCCTTGAACTTTTTGTATTCGATTAATTGGCGAATCAGATCCCAGCGAGGATCGTCCTCCTCGGCGTCCTCCTCCGGCGGCTGTTGATCGATCGGCAACAGGCTGCGGCTTTTGAGATAAATCAAATTGGCGGCCATGACGATGAATTCGCCGGCAACGTCGATCTGCAATTCCTTAAACGCTTGCAGGTAGTCGAGGTACTGCTTCGTGATTCGCTCGATCGATATGTCGTAAATGTCGATCTCGTCGCGTTTGATGAGAAAAAGCAGGAGATCGAGCGGTCCCTCAAAGACCTCGAGCTTAACTTTGTAATCGGTCTCCATGTCTCAACGAATTTTAGATCGCGCGAGACCGAATTAAATCAAGCGCGACGACGATGTCGATCTTTACGCGACTTCGTGCCGATGAACCCAGACGCTGTTCACGACTCCGAGCGCGAACATAATCATGAGCGCGAACGAACCGCTGTAGCTGATGAGCGGCAGCGGCACACCGGTGATCGGCAAGACGGCGATGGTCATGCCGACATTTTGGAAAATGTGCGTGAAAATGAGCGTGGTTACCCCAATGACGAGAAGCAGACCAAATTGGTCGCCTGCAAAAAATGCGACGAACAAGCAAGTCAACAGGAGCAAGGCGAACGAGCAGATGAGAAACATGCCGCCAACAAAGCCCCATTGCTCGCCGATAGCCGAGAAGATGTAGTCGTTGTGCACAGCGGTCGACGGAAGAAACCCGAGCTCGATCTGGGTGTTCGGCGCTTTGAAACCTTTGCCCGCCCACCCGCCTGAGCCGATCGCGATGAGCGATTGATTGATCGCCCACGAGGAACCTTGCTTATCGATCTCGGGATGGGCGAACGCCGTCAGTCGCGCCTGTTGATACGGTTTGAGAACAAGATTCGCCGTGATTGGAATCATCGCGAAGAGCACCAACAAAATGCAGATCAAGTAGCGCATGGGGATGCCGCCAACAAAAAGCAGGCCGAGCAACACTGGTACCCAAATGATCACTTCGCCTAAATCCGGTTGCATTAAAATCAAAAGACACGGTGCGCCGGCGATCGCGCCGCAAACGAGCAAGCGCAGCATGGGATGCATTTGTTTGAACTGACTGAGAAAAAGCGCCAGCACCATGATGCCGGCGATGACTGCGAGCTGAGCCGGCTGAAAATTAATCGGCCCGAGATGGAGCCAACTTCGCGCGCCATAAACTTTCGTCCCGATGATCTTCGTCAGGACCAAAAAGACAATGCCGGCCAAGTAAAGCGGCAACGCGCCCCAGCGGATCCAGTGGTAGTTGACCAAACTTGCGACCATGAACGCAAAAAATCCGACCACGACCCATTGCGCCTGTTTCCGCCAAAAATCCGCCGCCACCGGGTCTTCGCGCATGTAAGTGGCGCTGTAGATTGCGATGACGCCGAAAATGGCGAGCGCCAACATGACGATGAGAAGGATCCAGTTTAGTCCGAGCAGCTTTCGTAGGAATGGCGTCATTGTCGATCTTCTGAGCGCCCGCGCGGCTTAATCAGAGCGAGCAATTTCGAGTATACGCAAGACACGAAATTCGCAACGCGTTTCGCGGCTGAAAGTTGGGAAAAATCGCTCGTCACCGCCCTCCGGCGGAGCCGGCCGCCACCCGTGCAGATCTGGCCAAAGGGTTCACCGTAACCTCCTGATTTTCAGCTAATTGAAAGAAAAAGTAGAAAAAATTACCGCTCTTCTTGTCGACTCAATCGAACCCACCTAAACTTAAATTCCTTTCGAGCCGGGGGTTCCAGTTATGGCGAAAAAAACGAAGAGGAAAATTGCCTACCGTCAGCTGCCGATGCAGCAGCAGTTGAATTTTCGCCAGGAAGGAAAACATTTCGATCTCGGCGAACTTTTTCACGAAGTGAACACGCGATATTTTCGCGGCCGACTTCGCAATTACAAAGTGGAATGGGGACGGCGGCGCAAACATCGGCCGAAAGATCATTTTGTTTTCGGCACGATTCAGGAAGAAGACCGCGTGATTCGGATTCATCCGTTGCTCGATCAGGCATTCGTACCGCGTTGGTATCTGAAGTACGTTCTCTACCACGAGATGCTGCACTCGATTGTGCCGGATGAAACTTTGCGCAGCGGTCGCCGACGCGTGCACACCGAGGAATTCAATCGTCGCGAACGCCGATACCGCAGCTTTCATCGCGCGCGGCGTTGGGAAGAACACAATCTCGCGCGCTTTCTGCGCTAAGGTCTAGCGTTTCTGTGCGGCCGAGGGCGGCGACGCAGCCTCAGACGGCGAGGGAGTCGTTGCTACGTTCTTCTTGATGAGGTACCAAAGGGTTGTCGCGAGCAAGAGCGAGATCAACTTCGCTCTCCAGTTCCTCAGAAGGAGTTTCTTCATAACGTCCGTGCAATAAAATCTCGCCGATCCGCTGGCGAAATGTTTCCGGGGTAAAATTGCGCTCAATTCGGCGCCGATGGCAAATGGAAATTCCACCGGTCTCTTCCGAAACTACAATGGCCACCGCGTCCGATTCCTCGGTGATTCCTAACGCGGCGCGATGACGCAAACCGAGGCTGCGGTCCAATGTTTCGCGCTGGCTCACTGGAAAAATGCAGGCAGCAGCAGCAATTCGGCCGTTGCGAATGATCACTCCGCCGTCGTGCAACGCGGCTTTCGGATGAAAAATGCTCAGGATCAGTTCTACCGAGAAATCCGAGTCGAGCGTGATGCCGGTTTCCTCGTAAACACGAATCGACGTGTCGCGCTCGATCGCGAGCAAAGCGCCAAATTGTTTGTTGGCGAGTTGCGTCACCGCTTCGGCCAAATCATGAATCGTCTCGCGCTTCTCGCTGGTCAGCGAAAAAATTGGATGACCGCCGAGTTCGGCAAGGCCGCGACGGAGCTCCGGTTGGAAAATTACGACTAGCGCCACGGCGAGGAAAACGGAGAAGCTGCGAACGATCCAGCCGATCACGACGAGGTTCAGCAATGTCGAGACAAGCGTGAGAGTGAGGAAAACGATCGCCAGCCCCGTCAGCACTTTCGCGCCGCGCGTGCCACGAAAATAAAGATAACCGTAATAAACTCCGACGCTGAGCAGAATGATTTCGAGAATGCTGCGCCAACTCCTGAACCAGAGCTGTAAAATCTCCTGCATCATCACAGCATCCTCTCAGTTATTCGCAATGCCGCCACGTTTTCTTTCACATCGTGCACGCGGATAATATCCGCGCCGCGAGCCCGCAAGATCGACGTCATCGCAATCGTCGGGGGAAGACGGTCGCTCATTTCGTTCGAGCCGACCAACTGTCCGAGAAAAGATTTTCGGGAAACACCGACGACGAACGGGCGATCGTGCACACGAAGCTGATCCAGATCTTTGAGCAGGGCGAGATTATGCTCGAGCGTTTTGCCGAAACCAATTCCGGGATCAAACGCGAGCCTCATGGGGTCAACGCCGCATTCTATTGCGCGGCCATATTGTTGTCTAAAAAAATCAGTCACCTCCCTGACGACGTCGCCATAGTGCGGATTTTTCTGCATTGTGCGCGGTTCGCCTTGCATATGCATCAACACCAACGCGACGTTTCGCGTTGCGGTAAGTGGCAGCATTTGTTTGTCTCCGCGGCCCGCAGTCACGTCGTTGATGATTGATGCGCCGGAATCCAAGGCCGCACTCGCCACTTCAGCTTTTGAGGTATCGATCGAAATCAGGACGTCGATCTTCGCTCGCAACTTCTCGATCACGGGAATCACTCGCTTCAATTCCGCCTTCGCTGAAACCGGTTCGGCGCCGGGCCGACTCGACTCGCCGCCGATATCGATAATGTCCGCGCCTTCGGCCGCAATCTGAACTCCGCGCTCGATTGCGGCGTCCGGATCAAAAAATTCACCTCCGTCGGAAAACGAATCAGGCGTCACGTTCAACACGCCCATGATCATTCCCCGCTTGGAAAGATCGACAACCTCGTCGCCGATTTTCCAAAGCCGCGCCATCATTGGAAAATCAGATTAGCACAGATAAGTGCGCGATTACTTCTTCGAATATTTCCCCATCAGCTGCCCCTGCGCGATCACGTGGCCTTTCATGGCGGCATCGACTTCTTTCCGCTTCGCGCCCGGCTTAAGATCGAGCGTTCTGTCCAGAGCGAAGATTTTGAAATAATAACGATGCGTTCCTGAAGGCGGCTGCGGTCCATCATAGCGCTGCCCGGGAAAATCGTTCGTCCCTTGAACGCCGCCGTTCGGCACGCTCCCTTCTGCGATCTCAGTTGTTTTTGGATCGACGTTCCAAACCAGCCAGTGCGTAAACAAGCCGACCGGCGCGTCCGGATCATCCACGATCAGCAACAGACTCTTTGCCTCCGGTGGCGCGCCTTCAATTTTTAGCTCCGGACTCACATTCTGCCCATTCTTGCTGAATTTTTCCGGGATCGTTCCACCTTCTTGAAATGCTGAACTCGTAATTTTCATTTTTCCTCCTCCTGCGGCAAACGCGACCACCGCCGCGGCCGCGAACGTACATCCGATGGCAATAATTGTTTTCATCGTTAGATCGACATCCTCCATTATGGTTTCGTCAGTATGAGCAAAGACGGACGCACGATTCGAGAAAAGGTTCTCGCGCTCCTGCGCGCGCCCGATTACCGGCCTTCAGATCGCAACGAGATCGCACAAGCGCTCCGCGCGAAGGGCCGTGATCGCGTCAACGTCCGTACAACTTTACGCGAGCTCGAGCATGCGGGCGAGATCGCACGCATTCGGAAAAATCGTTACGTCCTTCCGTCCGAAGCCGATCTCATCGCCGGCAAGTTGTCGATCCATCAGGCGGGTTTCGGTTTTCTCGTTCCAGAAAAATCGGGCGAGCCCGACATTTTCGTCGCCGCCGAAAACACCGGCACCGCCATGAACGGCGACCGTGTCGTGGTGCGGATTAGCCGCGACATTCCGCAACGTCGCGCTAAAGATCGACCCGCCTTCGCCAAGGCAACGACAGGCAGGCATCGGAGCGAGGGCCGCGTCATCCGGATTCTCGAGCGCGCGCGCGACACGATCGTCGGAACGCTTCAGCATTCGAAAAACTTTTTTTACGTCGTGCCGGACGATCCGCGCCTCGTCCATGATGTTTACGTTCAAGTTCCGCCGCGCGAGAAGCTGCCGAAAGTTCCGAGCGGCGGCGATAAAGTCGTCGTGCGATTGGAAGAGTGGCAATCGCGCCACGTAAATCCGGAAGGCGAAATCGTCGAAGTGCTCGGCCGCGCCGACGCGCCCGGTATCGACATGTTGTCGATCATTCGGAAGTACGATTTGCCGACTGAATTTCCGCGCGCTGTCATCGACGAAGCGAACCGGATTCCAAAATCAGTCGAGCAACGAATGATCAATGGCCGCGAGGATTTGCGGGAAGGATTCATCGTCACGATTGATCCCGACGATGCGCGCGATTTCGATGACGCGATCAACGTCGAAAAGATCGACCATGACGGCGGCTGGCGGCTCGGTGTTCACATCGCCGATGTTTCCGCCTACGTGACGCCCGGCAACGCGCTCGATCGCGAAGCGCGCCAGCGGGGCAACAGTGTTTATTTGCCGGACCGCGTAATTCCCATGTTGCCCGAACGATTGAGCAACGGCGTTTGCAGCTTAAATCCGGGCGTCGATCGGCTCACGTTTTCGGTTTTTATTGAGTTCGACAAAAACGGCCGCGCAAAAAATGCCCGCTTTGCGAGAACCGTGATTCGCAGCGCGAAGCGGCTGACTTACAAAGAAGCTTACGCGATTCTACAATCGAAACCGAATGGCCAGCTGAGTCAGCGATTGCATAGCGCGTGGGAGCTCGCTTCGTTGTTGCGCCGAAAACGCTTCGAACATGGCTCGCTCGATCTCGATTTTCCCGAGGTGAAAGTTTATGTCGATGAAAACGGCAAACCGACTCGACTCGAGCGCGTCGAGAACGACGAATCGCATCAATTAATCGAAGAATTCATGCTCGCCGCCAACGAAGCCGTCGCGCGCGAGCTGCGGCACCGGTCGATTCCTACAATCTTCCGCGTTCATGAGGATCCGGATCCGGAAAAGCTTGGGGAATATCGGGAATTCATTCTCAGCTTCGGTTACAAGGTCGGCGATCTGTCGCACCGCAAAGAAATCCAGCGCTTTCTCGCCTCGATTCAGGGCAAGCCGGAAGAACAAGCGCTCAAGATCGGTTTGCTCAAAAGTTTGAAGCGAGCCCATTACGCTGCGCAGCCGCTCGGACATTACGGTCTCGCCAAAGCTAATTACCTTCATTTCACGAGTCCGATCCGCCGTTATGCCGATCTCGTTGTGCATCGAACCCTCGCCGAGCGAAATCTTTCCAGCCGATCAAAGATCGACATCGGACAAATCGAATCGATCGCCCAGCACATTTCAGACACAGAACGAAACGCCGCCGACGCCGAGATCGAATCGGTCCGCTTGAAGAAGCTTCAATTTTTCGAAGAGCAACTGAAGCAGCGCAATCCGCAGGTCTTCCGTGCCGCCGTCATGGACGTCCGGAACTTCGGTCTCGTCGTCGAGCTTCCGGACGCGCTCATCACCGGCGTGGTCCACGTTTCAACTCTAGGCGACGATTTTTACCGGTTCGACGCAGCCCAGCGTCGCCTGATCGGACGTCGGACAAACCGGCGATTCAAAGTGGGCGATGAGATCCGCGTCTTTGTGGCCCGGGTCGACACATTCAAGAAACAAATCGATTTCGCGATCGCAGACCAATTGCCCAAAAAACAGCCGAGGCGGCGCTGATTCTCCTTGAAACCATTGTTCACAGAGCGCTTACGCCCACCGTTTTTGACCAAAAAATCTGCTTTCCTTTTGGGCGTCAAGCGGCCTAAACTCCGCGGTTTTTTGCAGACATGGATAATCTCATTGAGGCGAGGGAGCTGCAGATCGAACGGAAATATTTCCACGTCGAGTTCCGCGAGAACGATCGCGGCAAGTTTCTCCGCATCACCGAAGAAGCGCACGGACGGCGGAATACCATCATCATCCCGAGTACTGGGATTGATGATTTCACCGCGGCGATCGATGAAGTGATTGATCACGCCGAGCGGAGCACGCCGGCTTAATTTCTCCTGTGGAGGCAGCCGTCTCGGCTGCAATGTTTCCTCGCGCAGGCGAGAACGGCCACCACCCGCGTTGACACGTCAAGGTGCGGAATTAGTTTGGGGTTTCCCATTTCGGGAAATTTCATGGCCACAAAACGCAAATCGAAATCACGCAGCGCAAGCAAAGCCCGCCGAAGATCGACATCATCCAAGTCGAGTGCGTCGAAGAAATCATCGAAGCCGAAATATGTTTATTATTTTGGCGACGGTCAGGCCGATGGCAGAGGCAAAATGAAACCGCTGCTCGGCGGCAAAGGGGCAAACCTCGCCGAGATGACGCGAATTGGTTTGCCGGTCCCGCCCGGATTCACAATCACGACGGAAGTCTGCAGTTATTTTTACGCGCACAACCGCACTTACCCGTCGCAACTCAAAGCCGAAGTCGAGGCCGCGTTGGCGAAGGTCGAAAAATCTGTCGGCAAAAAACTCGGCGATAAAGAGCGTCCACTCCTGCTTTCGGTTCGTTCGGGCGCGCGCGACTCGATGCCTGGAATGATGGACACGATCCTGAATCTCGGAATGAACGACGAAATCGTCGAAATCGTCGCAAAAAAAACCGGCAATGCGCGGTTCGCCTGGGATTCGTACCGGCGCTTTCTCCAAATGTATGGCGACGTCGTGATGGGCGTGCAGAAACGCGAAGGAGAAGATCACGAGCCGTTCGAAAGCGCGATCGAGCATCTGAAAGACGAGCGATACGGCAAACACGATTTCCCCGATGTCCGGCTCAAAGTCGAGGACCTGAAAGAGTTGGTGAAACGCTTCAAGACATTGATCAAGGAGCGAACCGGTAAATCATTTCCGCAGGACGCGCGCGAACAAATGTGGGGATCGATCGGCGCCGTGTTCGGTTCGTGGATGAACGACCGCGCGATTGTGTATCGGCGGAAATACGGAATCCCGCACGATTGGGGAACGGCCGTCAACGTGCAGACCATGGTGTTCGGCAACATGGGCGACACGAGCGCGACGGGAGTTGCCTTCACCCGCGATCCGGCGAGCGGCGAAAAAGTTTTTTACGGCGAATACCTGATCAATGCGCAAGGCGAAGACGTCGTGGCGGGCGTGCGGACGCCGCATGCGATCGCGATGCTGGCCAAGGAAATGCCCGACGCGCACAAAGGATTAATGAAAGTGAGAAAAATTCTCGAGGAGCACTTCAAAGATATGCAGGACCTCGAGTTCACGGTCGAAGAAAATCGGCTCTACATCTTGCAGACGCGTAACGGCAAACGCACCGGTCACGCCGCGGTCCGCATCGCGGTTGACATGGTCGATGAAAAATTGATCGACAAGAAAGACGCGGTCCGGCGGATTCCGGCCGATTCGCTCGCGCATCTCCTCGCGCCAATCTTTGATCGACAATCGGCGAAGCAGGCCAAGAAAATTGGCAGCGGACTCGCCGCCGGTCCTGGCGCGGCGTCCGGTCACGTTGTCTTCAGCGCAGCCGAAGCAGTGCTGCGCTCGCAACGCGGCGAAAAAGTCGTGCTCGCGCGTATCGAAACTTCTCCGGAAGACTTGCGCGGAATGATCGCGGCGGAAGGAATTCTCACCGCCCGCGGCGGCGTATCTTCACACGCGGCATTGGTCGCGCGGCAAATGGGAAAAGTTTGTGTCTGCGGTGCGAGCGGAATCCAGATCGATTACCAAAAGCGCACCCTAAGCGCGAACGGCACCACGCTCGCGCAAGGCGATTACATTTCGATCGACGGGTCGGCCGGTGAAGTTTTTGCCGGCGAAGTCACGACCGCGCCGTCGGAAATTATTCAAGTCTTGGTCGATCGTTCGCTCGATCCGAAAAAGAGTCTCACCTACCGCGAGTACGATAAGTTGATGAAATGGGCTGATGAATTCCGAACGCTCGGGATTCGGACGAATGCGGACACGCCGGAGCAAGTCGCCAATGCCATCGCGTTCGGTGCTGAAGGAATCGGCCTTTGCCGGACCGAGCACATGTTTTTCGAAGGCAACCGCATCGACGCGATGCGCGAGATGATTCTCGCCGGCACGAAAAAGGAGCGTGAGCACGCGCTGAAGAAATTGCTCCCGTATCAACGCGAAGATTTCGCGGGAATCTTCACTGAACTAAAGGGGCTCCCCGCTACTATCCGTTTCCTCGATCCGCCATTGCACGAATTTCTGCCGAACGACCCGAGTCAACAGAACGAGCTGGCGGAAAAGCTTGGAGTCTCGGTGGAACACATCGCCCGGCGCGTGAACGAACTCCACGAGTTCAATCCCATGCTCGGTCACCGCGGTTGCCGGTTGGGAATCAGTTTCCCGGAAATTTCTGAAATGCAGGCACGCGCGATTTTTGAAGCCGCAGCTGACGTGCAGGCAAAAGGAATCAAAGTCCGCCCGGAAATCATGATCCCGCTCGTTGGATTCCCGCGTGAGCTCAAACTTCAGATCGACATCGTCAATCGCGTGGCGGACGAAGTCGCGAAGAAAAAGAAAACGAAGTTCGATTATTTGGTCGGCACCATGATCGAAATTCCGCGCGCGGCGTTGTTGGCCGACGAAATCGCGCGCGACGCGCAGTTTTTCAGCTTCGGCACCAACGATCTCACTCAAACGACGCTCGGAATGAGCCGAGACGATTCCGGAAGTTTTCTGCCGCACTACGCCGAGCTCGACATCGTCGACACCAATCCGTTCGCATCCATTGATCAACGCGGCGTGGGCAAATTAATGGAAATGACGCGCGACCTCGGCCGCAAAACGCGCCCCGACATCAAGCTTGGAATTTGCGGCGAACACGGTGGCGAACCAAACAGCGTGAAATTCTGTCATCGGCTCGGCCTGAATTACGTCAGTTGCAGTCCATTCCGGATTCCCATCGCCCGCCTCGCCGCCGCCCAAGCCGCCATCGCCGAATGATTTTAATCGAGCGGGCTCTTTACTCCGATCCGGGCCGGTTGAGCACGTGGGTGTAAATCATTGTTGTGCTCACGTCTTTGTGACCGAGTAATTCCTGGACCGTGCGGATATCATATCCGTTCTCGAGTAGATGAGTGGCAAACGAATGACGCAGCGTGTGACACGTTGCCGGTTTGCTGATGCCTGACGCCCGCACCGCTTTCTTCATCGCATCTTGCAAAACGCTTTCGTTGGTGTGATGACGCTGTTTCATCGTCCCCGAAGAACGCGGGTCGTTAGATAAACGTGACGAAGAAAAAACATATTGCCATCCCCATTCGCTCGCCGCATGCGGCCATTTGCGCCCAATCGCGTTTGGCAAATACACGTTACCGAGTCCAGCTTCCAAATCTTCTTCATGTTGCATCTTCATTTTCTGCAAATGGCGCTCCAGCGACTTCGCCAAATTCACCGGCAACATGGTGATCCGATCTTTTCCACCTTTGCCCTCGCGCACCGTGATTCGCAGATAACCAAGATCGACATCTTTCACGCGCAAGCGCACGCACTCCATCAAACGCAGCCCGCTGCCGTAAAGTAATCCGGCCATCAAGCGATACGTCCCGTGCAGGTGCGCAAAAATCTTATGCACCTCGTCGCGCGTTAGCACCACCGGCAAACGGGCGGGTCTTTTTGCTCGCTGCACGCCTTCCAACCAGCCGATCTCCTGCTTCAGAACTTCTTTATAGAGAAACAGCAGCGCGCTCAGGGCTTGGTTCTGAGTAGAAGCAGCAACGTGTCCGTCGCGCGCAAGGTGAGTGAGAAATTCCGTGACCTCCGCCTCCGCCATCTCGCGAGGATGCCGCTTGTTGTGAAACAAGATGAACCGGCGAATCCACTCGGTATAACTCTGTTCGGTGCGAATACTAAAATGTTTCGGCGAATAGTGTCTCGGACCTGATCGAGCAATTTCCTCTTGTGAGGCTCGGGAGCAGTCGTTACGTTCTGGGGCATCGCCCTCCAGTGTGAAAAGAATCCCCCCAAAAATCAACCGTGATAGGTCGGAAAATCCCGTAATTAAAGGCGGGATTTTCCGGTCTACTTCTCGTTAGATGGTGAGCGCTCGATCTGTCATGCTACAACTCGTTGGTACGGTCGTCGCGCTGCTCGCAGGGTGGTGTGCTGGGTTACTGTTCGTGGAAGCCACCGTCATCGTGGAAAATCTCCGTTATTCCGATTACACCTGGGACGCCGTGCTTCACACGCCAATCACATACATCGGCGCCTTCATTTATTTCACGGTTCCAGTCTGGCTGCTGCTCCTCGTGCCGCTATATCTGTTTGTTCCTTCTTCATCATCGCTGTGGCGGTGGCCAGTCTGCACAATTTGCGGCGCCCTCGCCGGGTACCTCATCCTGCTCGGCTTCTTTGGTGTTGTCGCTGGTTGGCCGACGCAGCAGCCAAACTTAGATCGTCCGACAGTATCTTCTTTCTTCACAGGCCCTTGGGTTCTATACGTCACGGCCGCTATTGTGGGCGGAGTGACATGTTTTACGGGGTCGCTTACGACACGAAGATTCAAGCGAACCATCTAACCAAACGATGAAGCCAACCGCCCCCTTGCGATGCAACTTCAGCGAAGTTGTCGCAGCGCCCTGCGGTGGCTTATCTTATTCTCGTTAGATCTCGTGCGCGCTTTGGTTCTCAGTGTTGTTAGTGTGGCTTTAGCACGCTGCGTCGTTGCCGGCGCCTGCGTCAGCGCGCCAGTCTCCGCGAAAGACGCGAGACAGATTCGGCAGCTGGTTCGAGCGCAGACCGATGCGCCTATCAGGTGTATTGTTCCGGTTTCCAACGAGACGCCAGTGCCTCACAGTATCACTGGCATCGAGTACGCTCTGGCTGCGAACGGCACTCGGAAGGACCTCTATACCCGCACCGATAGCGCGTCCGTGATGACCGGTCCCTCCTCGCAAAATTACGGCGATATGTACAAAGTTCAGAAGGTTCATGGCATATGGAGAATCATTTCAAAGAGTCAGTGGGTTATGTGATACGACGAGATCTAACCATGCGCTCCAGCCAACCACCGGCCGTGCCGACGTTTAGCTTTCCGATGACTTCAACACCAAACTCCGTAGCAAAGCTCGCTTTCGCCGGTGGTGGCTGAGCTCATTCTCGTTAGGTCTATGCGCTCGCTCGTTGGTTTGGTCGTTTGCTTCGTCTGTGGATGTTCCTCGGTGCCCATTGTTGGCAGCCGGTCGCCTCAGGCAGCACAGCGCGAGGCTCACCGAGATATCGCGTCCGGTCACATGAAGATTTACACTGCCGGCACTATCGCTCGACACGAAATGGCTATCGCCCCAGAGGACAAGGCCATCGTCCGCAAACTGCCGCGCGATGACTCGCTGCCTGCAGGGTGCACAGTCCCAGAAGCCGGTCCGGCCATCGACTACGCGCGTGCCTATAACCGTGAGATCGTGCGTTATCTTCGTCGTCATCCACAGACCTAACCAATCGATGAAGCCAACGCGCCCTTTGCAAGAAAACCTCAGTGAGTTTGCCACGACACCCTCGACTTCGTCTCGGTTCCCGGCTTCCCTAGTGCGACTCGCGTCTTCGCGCTCACGCACTCCCGCCGTATTGTTTTCAACGATAGCGCGTGGCTTATCTCCTTCTCGTTAGATGGCAACGCCGCAAACGCCAGTCTTACTTCCGCTGCTTTTGCTCTCGTTCGCGCTTGCGATGCTGATGAAGCGGCAAGACAAGTTCCTCGCATGGCTTATATTCGCCGCCCCTTTGGTAGTCGCCCAGGACGCCTACGTTATTATCCTTAGACATCATCTCACGTGGAGTGCCGTCATCAGCACCCCACTGGTTCTTGCCTTCATCGTGTTGTACATCCGACACTCTCGCTGGGCATGGTTGGTCTTTATGCTCTTCGCGCTCTGTTTTAGTGGCGTTGTGTTGGAATGGTTGAGTGTTACACCGCACGCTCCTACCCCAATTCGTTTTCTCGTCGCCGCATCAAGCGTTGCGTTTGGCGTAACTGCTTTCACCTACAGTTTGGTCATTCGAAAGCGATTTGGTCGTTCTCACGACACCATCTAACCAATCGATGAAGCCAACGGCCCCTTTGCAAGAAAACCTCAGTGAGTTTGCCACCACACCCTCGCGTGGCTTATCTCTTTCTCGTTAGATCTTTCGCGTGAGCATCACCATTCACTGCGCCAGCTGCGGCAAAGACACCGTGTTCGATCAGCCGTATCCGTTTCACGCCGGTTTCTCCGATCAGGGGTTCCTTTATAATGATGCCGGCGATCTCACATTCATCTGGGGCGTATACGATCCTGTGATGAAACAGCTTTTTGCCGAGAAGTGTCCGTGGGCTTTCGACGAGCAGGAGCAGCAGGCCTTTGAGCAGTTGCTGCAAGCCGCTCCGAGTGGCGGCCGTTGGCGATTTTCGAATCCCGCTCGTTGCCCTAACTGCCGAGAGCCGATCAGGCCCCCGATGCTGAAGGACATCTACTACCTTGTATATCCTGGCAGCATCGATGCTGATGGTCAAAAGACAGGCGGATTACAAGTGCATGTAGCTCATCCAGATCTAACCAAACGCTCGAGCTAACGACCGCCCGTACCGTGTTTGCCTTTTCGATGACTACTTCCATTCCACCGCATTTGACGCTCGTCCTCGGCGGCCGTAGCTCAGCTTATTCTCGTTAGGCCGCTCCGCATATGGAAACCCCGCCGCCGCTTCCGTTTCCTCGATCGACTTTCGTCACAGCTGTAGCATGGGTATTTATCACTCTCTCCGGTTTTGCGACGCTAATTTCACTGCTGCAAAACATCATGGTCTATACGTTCTTCCCGCTCGGTCAGATGCATACAGCAATGGCCCAAGCACGCGAACAACAACAGATGCCTGCGTACGCGCTGTTCGTCTTCGAACACATTCGTGAGGTCTTCACCGGATTTCTGGTTTTGACTTTCGTAGTCTTGATTGCCTCAGTTGGTTTGCTGAAGCGCTACAATTGGGCGCGTATTCTCTTTGTTTGGCTGCTCGCTTTTGGTGTTATTTGGAACATCGCTGGCCTCGCTTGGCCGTGGTACTTCTTTCACACTATGCCGCAGCCACCTCAAACTGGTCCGATGCACGCGCAGCTTCAAGCGATGCAGATAGGAATGGGGATTTTTTCAGCAATAATTGGTTTAGGTACGGCAATACTTTTTGCTTGGATCATCAAACGTCTGACTTCTAGCGCAATCAAGAGTGAGTTTATGAAGCGAGCCGCCTAACCAATCGATGAAGCCAACGGCCCCATTTGCGAAGCGCGTCCAGTGTGTTTGTCACGACATCCTCGACTTCGTCTCGGTTCCCGGCTGCCCTAGTGCGATTCGCGTCTTCGCGCTCACGCACTCCCGCCGTATTGCTTTTCAGCGATACCCGTGGCTTATCTCTTTCTCGTTAGGTCTCATGCGCGGCTATTTCTTTTTGATGCTGGTTGTTGCGATACCGATTGTTTCGTCTGGGGCGTCTCCAGAACTGACAACCGTAGAGGAGGCGGTGCAGAGACATTTACTTCTTACCTCCGTTTGGCCGGTCTATCCTCGGGAGGCCCGAGAAAGCCACAGGGAAGGCGCCGGGATTTTCGAGCTTAAGTTTGATTATGAGAGTGGGCACCTTCGTGAGGTTCATGTGGTGAAGAGCACCGGCAATCACTATCTCGATGGCCATGCTATCGGCGCGCTGAAATTGTGGAGGGCGAAGCCGCGGTCGATCCATTCTCTTCTGGTGCCAATACGTTTTAGTATGGCGACGCATGAATAACACTGGCGCGACAATCTTGTAGACCTAACCAATCGACGATGCCAACCGCGAGCCGCTGCGCGGCAAAGCAAAAGCGAAAATTATGAATTATGAAATGAAAGCAAAGCTCGCTTCCGCTCGCGGTGGCTTATCTCTTTCTCGTTAGGCGCTAACCCGATGCGACAGTTTTACGATCAGGAGGCATACGAAGCGCGAGAGATGCGCCTCGTTCAGGAGATCGTCCGTTGCACTAAGCAGGCCCTTGCGGAGGCGGGTCTTACAGGCGAAAAGCTCAAGAGCGCCACCGAAGACATCGCATCTTCAGTCGCTAGCGCCATTGATGGTTCTACGCACATGGATCTTGAAGACGATCATCTTGTGCCGATCCTTGGTTTCGCAGAAGGTCGTATGCGAGATCGGTTGTTAGTTCCCGAGAGTGGCGGCTCTTCACTTTATGAGTACGTCTTCGGCATTTTGAGAGAGTACTTCGATGACGGACGCGCCTAACCAAGCGCTGGAGCGAACCGCTGACCGCGATCGCGTGACTATGAACACGAGTAAGGTGCGCGACCGAGCTCCGCTATGTAAAATTCGTCGCTACCGGCCGCTGGTGGCAGCGTGAAATGATTCCCACGCTTTCCAGGCGCGTTCGTAGTTTTGCTTTTCGGCCCAGAGCTGGGCTTCGAGATATTTCCAATACGGCGGCGTATTGGAGCGTTCGCTGAAATGGCGAACGGTCTGAAGTGCATCATCGGTCCGGCCGCTTTGTTTTTGCGCGCGATAAAGCGTGTAACCGATCGCGTAATTGTCGGGCGCAGATCGAAACTGACTTTCGAGCTCGAGAATGTCTGCGCTCGAACTAATTCGCGGGAGCGCGACGGGTTCGCCGTAGCGCTCGGTCAGTTCGCATGCGCCGCGAAAATCGCCTTTGCTCGCTTTGTATTTGGCGAGACCAAACCACGCGTAGGGCAACCAATCGCGGTGTTGCTCAACATTTCTCGAAAGTTCTTCGGCATCGCCGCGCTCCGACCAATAGGTGAAGAGCGCGAGCTTTTCCGTTTCGGTGAAAGATTTCAAATCGGGATCGTTCTCCAGGACTTTTGCCAATGCGCGTTTGAATTCGTCGCCCTCAATGCGTGCGAGATACGGCAGCGCGAGATCGTGACGGCTCACCGCAAATTCGGTGAGAATTCGATTCAGCTCGCGATTCCGAAGCGACGCTTTGGTCAGCATGCTTGAGAAAACTCCGGAGCGATCTCTGCCCGCGCGGCGCAATGCTTCCTGCCAGGCAGTTGCGGCAAGGACCGGTTGTGAGGTCGCGAGCCAGACATTTCCTTCAGCCAACGGCAGATCGTAGGAAATCGGTTCCAGAAAACGGGCACGACGAAAATCGGCGAGCGCGGGTTCGGTTTGTTTCATCTCGGCTTCGGCAACTCCGCGCGAAAAATAAAGTTCCCATTCGAGCGGGCCCCACTCGAGCGCTTTGGTCGTTAGGTCGACTGTTTCGGGAAAATTCCGTTCCCGATTGTCGATCGTCGCGATTTGTTTCGCATTCGTCACGCCGAGCGATCCCGGCCACAATTTTTGCCCGCGGGTGCCGATGACCCACGAGCTGCCGGCGAAGAGCAGGATTAATCCGACAACGCGAAACAAGATCGACAACGAACGCGCCGGCTTGAGCGAATGGGGACGATGAAGCGAAAGGCCGAGTAAAAAAATCGCGGCGAACATTGTTCCCACCCGGTGCCCGGAAACATCGACAAAACCATGCAACGCGAAAAGAAACGCAGCGATCAATGTCGCGAGGCGATAACGTTGATTCGTTCCTTCGCGCATCGGAAAAACTTTTCGAACGAAAAAAACTAATCCGATGATGACCAAGACCACGCCGAGCCAGCCGAGCTCGCTCCAAAGCCAAAGCCAGTCACTCTCGGGATGAATCGCGCGCCGATCGCTGTACGAAGCTGCGCGAAAGATCGCAAAAACATCCTCAAAGTTGCCGAGGCCAATTCCGATCCAGGGCGAATTCTTGATCAGTTGAAAGGCGTCGGAAAAAATCCGCCACCGAAAATCGCTGGAGATGTCGGCGCTGCCGAGATTGCGGAGGTGAAAGCGCTCGACCGTTTGCCCGCCAAAGAGGAGGAGCGCAGTGAGCAGGAGCAGCAGCAACGAGACGACAATCGCGATCCGCGAAGGAGATCGTTGGCAGCAAAGTGAAAACATGCCGAGCCAAAGCGCGCTGCCGGCAACAAGAATGCCGACGCCCGCGCGAGAAAAATTAATGATGATCGCGGCGACAACGAGCGCGAGCGCAGCCGCCCAAAAAATCCAGCGCTTCCTGTTTTTTCGAATGTCATCCTGGCCGCAGGCCAGAATCATGATCGCGGTCAGTCCAAAGAGATTGGCGGTTTGATTGCGATTCGGGAACGGCCCGAAATTTCGCTCATTGTGCCAGAACGGCGGCGAGGTTTTGGCGAGCCAAAACAAAATGCAAAGTGCGGCGAGCGCGATGATGCCCGCGGTGAAAAGTCGCAGCGCAGTGCGCACTTCGCGTAACCCGAGTTGCTCGCTGCACACGACATAGAGCCAGGCGAGGCCAGCCAGCAAACTGACAAAACACGTTCCGGTGATCCACGGTTGCGGAGTCAACGTGTTCGGAAGCGAGATGCCGAAATCGTTGACGTAGCTCGCCCGCCATTCGGGTTGGAAAAACCAACTCGCCGGCAAAAATGCAATCGCCGACCAGAGCAAGATCGACATCAGCACGAGATTGATTCCGAGACCGAGCGAATAACGAGGCGGTCGCGCGAGCAAATAAATTCCGAAAATCGCTAGCACGATTCCCTCGCCCCATTTTTGGGTGGCGCCGCCGAGAAAGCAGGCCAGCACCGGAATGAGCGCGAGAGGAGCTTCCGGCACCGGGCCGGGTGTGACCCTGCGTCCTGATTCAACTCGTTCCGTGACGCGCTCCATCAGGCGAAAGCTGGAGTGGTATGGGAATCGCTTTTTACAACGATTCGCCTGGAACTGGAGCTGTGAAATCTCATGTGGTCGGCAATTCTAGCACGAGTTGAAGCTGCGCTGCCATCGCGTACTCTCATGGCCGTCGCAGTTAAATAGTCATGCTCACGCAACGGACGGAAGGACTTTACCGCGTCTTCCTGTTTTGCCAGATCGTCATCGTCGCCGCGCTCTTCTGGATTGGCGTCTGGATCATGGTGACATTTTATTCCGAGGGCGGCGCGCTCACGTGGAGCAGATACGGGATTTACTGCGGAATGCTGGTGCTCGGTTTGACTTTGGAAACACTCAGCCGCTCGAAAAACTTTTTTCTCCAAAATGAATTGCTCCGTCCGCATAGGCTCAGTTTGCGGCAAACGGCGGCCAGCATCGGCCTGCTCGTGCTTTATCTCGTCGCGGCCAAGGACGCATTCATCTCGCGCGTGTTTCTTTTCAACTTTGTGCCCTGGCTCTACATCGCACTCCTCTTTTCGCATTACTATCTTCCGTCGATTCTGGCGCGCGGAATTTTTCGACGTGAAGACACAACGCTCCTCATCGGGTCGAGTCAGCGCGCGGCGCAGTTGCGGGACTGGTTGCAACGCAAGGCGGAGATTGGTTTTCGCACGGTCGGCTTAATTTCGAACGAGGACAAGATCGACAACGTGGGCGTGCCGTTACTCGGCCGGCCCGATCAACTCGAACAAATCATTCGAGATCACGACATCAACCAGGTGATTCTGCTCGAGTTCCCGCTTTTTTCCGAAGCAAACCAGGACGTGATCCAGATTTGCGATCAGCTCGGGATTCGACTTCTTATTCTGAGCGACCTCGAAGAACGGCTGCGCCATTCGGTGACGCATTTTGAAGACGGCGGTTTCCGATTTATCGGATTGCGCGAGGAGCCGCTGGAAAATCCGCTCAATCGATTCGTCAAACGCGCAATCGATTTCGCAATCGCGCTTCCGGTCATGTTGATTGTCTTCCCGATCCTGGCGCTCGTTGTTTTTATCGCCCAACGGTTTCAATCGCCCGGCCCGCTCTTTCACGTGCAAGAGCGCGCCGGAATGCAAAATCGACAATTCAAGATCTACAAATTTCGCACGATGCATTCCAACAACGGGGAAGTCTCGCGCCAGGCCCGCGAAGTCGACGATCGAGTTTATCCAATCGGAAAATGGTTTCGCAAACTAAGCGTCGATGAAATTCCACAGTTTTGGAACGTGCTCCGCGGCGATATGAGCATCGTCGGGCCGCGGCCGCATTTGATCGAGCACAACCGCGAGTTCTCCAAGATCCTGGGGAACTATCATGTCCGCACGTTTGTAAAACCGGGCATCACTGGCCTCGCCCAAGTCCGCGGATTCCGCGGCGAAGCGCGCAACAGCGCCGACATCGAGAACCGCGTCGCCTGCGACATCGAATATCTCGAGAACTGGAACCTCACTCTCGAGTGCGCCATCATCCTGCGCACATTCGCGCACCTGCTGCGCCCGCCGCGCAGCGCTTACTAATTTCGCCGTCGCTCGCGCATTTTCGCGCGGATTAAATGTTCGTACCAGCCCATGCTGGCGCAGTAAGCAAATCCTTCGCGGCCTTCAAGGAAGCCGCCTTTCAAAAGATACATGTGGAGAAATCGCACAATTGGCCAGCCCGGAATCCGGCTCAGGATTGGTTTGATCGCACGATTGCGCCGCGACGAATCTTTAGAAAATAATTGGCCAAGCGAAGCGGATCGCGACAATCGATCGGCCGCTTCTTCATCGGAATATTGATTGTGTTTCGCCCACCACGCTTCCCAACCTTTACTCAGCGCGTAATGCAAATAAGGCTCGCGGATGTAACCGAGCTCGCCGTCGACGCGCCCTTCCTTCTGACCATGACCGCTGTCGATGAAATCGGCGCGACCGCGTCGGACAATGCGCAGTTGCCATTTCGGAAATGAATCGCTTCGCTTCAGCCAACGCGAATCCAACATCATTTTCCAGCAACAATAGAAACCAGCGACTGAATCGCCGGCGCTTTGAATCGCGCCGGTCACCGCGTTTCGAAATTCCGGCGTAGCGACTTCATCGGCATCTAGAAAAAGAATCCATTCAGACTTCGGCTCGCAATTCTCCATCGCCCAGTTTCGTTGTCGCGCAAAAGATTCGAAGGGATGCTCGTAGACGCGCGCACCGGCCTGCTTCGCCATCTCCTGTGTTCCATCAGTACTGCCGGAATCGACGACGACAATCTCACCAACCCCGAGGATCGACTCGAGACATCGCGGCAAATTATCGGCTTCGTTGTGCGTCAGAACGACGATGGCGAGCGAGTCCGGCATTTCAGTTCAGGTTGAACAAACTAAACGAGACCCCGCTGACATCCGCCGTGCCGGATGAGAGCCCGGAGCGGACGTCATAGCGCGCGAACAACGTCCGATAAAGTTTCGTGTCCATTTTCATGGCGTAACCTTTGCGCTGCCACTCGCCGAGCAGATCTCGTTCGAAAGCGGCTTCCGGTGACAAAAAGATGCAGTGATCGCCGCTTGAAAAAAATGCGGGAAGATCGCGCTTAATTTCGCCGTGCAGATCTTTCTCACGCAACGGCAGATTGGCACGCTCGACGTGATATTCAAAATCCCACGGCCAGGCATTGCCGATAATGACAGCCGGCCGGTTCTCGCATTGTTCCGAGAGTTGCCGCAGATAATTGAGTTTGTAATACGGCTTCTGCCGAACCGCTTGAAAATAACTTCCTTCGATCAGAAACGGACGCGTTAGTTGTCGATCTTTGAAGATGTCGATGTTCACCAGCGCGCCAAGCAGGCTGAAAAAGCTAAGCGTGAGAAGCAACGGAATGGATCGACCAGCCGCGAGCAACAAAAGAAATGGGAGCGCGATCAGCAAGTGCGCGGCTTTCGAGGGATGCAGAAAAAACACGGCCAGAAAAATCAGCGGGCTGACGCAACAGACCACGAACAAGAAACTTCTTGTCTCCAGTTGTTTTCGAAAATCGCGCAGGCTGGCGATTAAAATCCAGCAGAGCAAAAGAAATACCGGCGGTGTGAACGCCTGGAAAATGATTCGGTAAAGACCGCCGAGAACCGATTCGCGCAAATTCATTCCGGCGGTATAAGGCTCGCGAATGCCGACGAACAGAATCGGTAGCCAGACAACCAAAACTGCGATCGCGGCGAGAAGAATCGCCCCGATGGCGTACTTCCATCCAAGCTTTGGCGTAAGCAGAGAATAAATCGGGAAGATGATCACACCGAAGATGAGTTCCGGACGACAACCAGTTGCGAGCGCAAAACAAAAGATCGACAACCAACATCGCCCAACGGTCAGGAGTCGAATGGAGATCAGCAAAAAGAGAAGACCGAACACAAATTCTTCTCCATCGACAGCGTTCAAAAAGAATTGAGCTGAGAACGCGAGGCATATCGCCGCCAGTAAAGAACGAAAACGATTAACGCCGCCGCTGAGCAGCAATTCGTAAAAGACGATGAGCGTCGCGATCGCTGCGAGTGCCTGCAAAACGAGATAAACCTCGTCGGTGAATTCAATTCCGAACCCGTGCTGGAGAATCCAACCGGCTGCGCCGAAAAGGTAAATCTCCGTCGTGGGATGGCCGGGTGGTCGCGAAACTTCGATGCGTCCGGCATCGAGCAGGGTTTGAACTGTCCGGACAATTCCGTGAGCGTCGCCGCTGGCGAGTCCGTGGTTGAATTGAAACGCGAGAAGCGCGCCAAAGAAAACAAGGAACAGAATGAAAGCGCTGTGCCGCGACAGCAAAGTCATGCCGACGACGGCCGCGATTTAATCACCCGGCACGGATTTCCTGCCGCGACCGAATTCGCCGGAATATCTTTCGTCACAACCGAGCACGCGCCAACAATGCTGTGCGCACCGACGGTCACGCCCGGCAAGACAAAAGCGCGAGCGCCGATGAATGCGTCTTCGCCAATCGTGATTCTTCCCGCGATGAGCGGCATTTCCGGTTGCGAAAAATCGTGCGTGCCGGCGCTAAGATAAGCTTCCTGCGCCACCGTCGCGCGGGCGCCGATCTCGATTTCGCCTAACGAATAAGCGTTCGCACGGTCGCCAAGGCACGCGCGATCATGCAGAATGAGATTCCATGGAATCGCGATCCGTGCGCGTTGATGGACGAATGGCGTGCCGTCGATTTTGGCGTCAAAGACCCGCAGCCAAAAAAGCCGCCACTCGTTGAGAGGTTTTGGCGTCCAAACGCAAAAGACTGTCCAGCAAAATTCCCAGAGCACGCGCAAAAAACGCTGGCTCATCGGCCACGGCGAATCGTAGGCCGATTTCTGCGCAGGATTAACAATCGTTCTCTCGCTCACGGTTTTGAGTTGCTAGTAAAAATACACGTCGGTGCTGGTCACGCCAAAACGCGCCGGGCCGACACCCTCGAAAGTCTCGAGACGCCGCGCCCGGTTCGCCTGTCGCAATTCACGATAACGCCAGGAATCGTCAACGACAATGATGCCGCCGGGCGCGATTTGCTCCTCCGCGGCGTGAAAGCAGATCGGACGCGCAGTCGGCGTCCATTCCGTCCCATCGACCACGATGACATCGAAACTTGACTGCCGCACTGCCTGCAAATATTCCGACCCGGCGAACACTTGATCGGTTACGAATTCGACCGGCACGTGGAGAAGATCGACATTCTTGATCCTGCACGCGGAAATTTTTGCGGCAACGATGTCGCACCAGTGCGCGTTGTCTTCTACGGTGGAGACCGATTTGACGCGCTGCGCGAAAAATAAAGTCGAACCGCCACTGCCGAATTCGAACACGCGCGTTTCCGGGCGCAAATACTTCTCGAGAAAATCGATCGCCGCGTAGGAAAACCATGGCAGCTCGAGCTCGACCGGCGGTTTCCGCGCGATGAGATTGTGCGCGACGTAACGCGGGAAGTTGCCCGGATGGTGAAACAAATGACCGGCAAGCTTGGCGACACGCTGCGGATTGGTAAGGTCCATCGTCAGACTTGCTGCGTGCCTACGCGCTCGAAATCGGCAAGGAATTGCTCAGCCACGCGCTCAACCGAATACTCCGCCGATTTGCGGTGACCGGCCTCGGCCACACGTGCGAGTAGCGCATCATCGACGACCGCGGCTTCCAGTTTTTGTCGAAGCGAATCGACTGCGTTCGCACGATGATCGAAAACAAATCCAGTCTCGTTGTCGCGGATGAAATCTTTGAAACAATTCAAATCCGAAACAAACGCTGCGCATCCGTGCGTCATTGCTTCGAGCGGCGCGAGTCCGAACGATTCGCCGCGTTCCGAAAGCGACGGATAAACAAAAAGGCGAGCGTTTCGATACGCGGCCGCGAGTTTTACCGGATCAAAAATCGGGCCGGCCAAATTTATTTTTGCTTTCGCTTGCTGAGCAGAATGTTGCAGCGAAGCCAGATAAACCTCTCCGCCGCCGCCAAGTTTGGTTTCAGTTGGGCCAGCGATCATCAATTTCCAATCAGCAAAAGCAGACTGCGCGCCGCTGGCGAACGCATCGATCAACACGTGAACGCCTTTTTCCGGATGCACGCGCCCAACGAAAAGAATAATCTTGTCGCGCCCGAGCAATGGTGGCGCCGATTGGGCAATCGTCGTGATCGGATATGGAATCGCGACGACTTTGGTCGCGAGTTTCGGCGCTTGCTTCTGGATCTGGTCTGCAATCGCGCGCGATGGCGCCTGCAATCGTCCTGCGCGCCGATAAAAACGCATTTGGCCTTTGGGATAACGGCCGGCGTGCACGTAAGTTTTACCGCGCGTCGAATCGCGCAGCAAAATCGGCAGCCAGAACGTGTTCGTTACAATAATTTCGGCGGGCGGCAGGATCGACATCGTGCGGATCGAGTAAATCAGATCGAGGAATTTGAGCCACACCAGCGAGCGCGGCGTGTCGAAGCCGGAAACACGCAAATGTTTCACGCCGTCGATCGTTTCTTCGCGCGGCAGCTCCGGCGTTTTCCGCGAGATCATCACGACTTCATGACCGCGTTTCACAAACTCGGGCGCGAGAGTGAACCAGACTTTTTCCACCCCGCCGCCCATGGTCGGCGGAACTGGGAAGAATGCGCCCAGAACGATTGTGATTTTCATCGCGCGTTCAACGGCTCGTTCAGAATCTGGAGTAGGGAATCAACAGCGCGATTGATTTCAAACCGCTGGTCGAAACATTTTCTCGCATTTTGCCGGATCTTCTGGCGTTCCAATTCCGGCGTGTCGATCCAGCGTTGAAGCAAACGCGTTGTTCCATCGAGATTATCTGATTCTACAAAGCCCGCGCGATCGGCCTCGATCTCGCGCCAAATGTTCACGCGATTCGAAATCAACACCGGAACCCCAGCCGCGAGCGCTTCGACAACGGCGATGCCAAAGTTTTCCTGGTGCGATGGAAGAACGAACGCATCGGCGGCAGCGAACGCGCCTTGTTTCATCTCACCTTTCAACATTCCGGTGAAAATGACTCGATCAGATAAATTCAGGCGCTCGACTTGACGACGTAGCTCAGGTTCCCAGCCGATTTGGTCTGGGCCGGCGAAAATGAGCGATATCGAATCGCGCGACTGAATTCGCGCGAAGGCTTCGAGCAAGATGTCGCAGCCTTTTTTTGGATGAAGGCGGCCGAGGAAAAGAAAGTTCTTTTTGTTTTGGAGTTGCGGATAGCACGAAAAGAATTCGCACTTCGCATTTCCCGAAGCCGGCGAAGCTTCAATTCCGAGCGGCGAAACTTTTTCGCGCGCGCGGTAGAGCCAAAACGATTTCCGCGCGAGCAATCGTTCTTCTTCGGAAGTGAAGATGACCGCCGCGGCATCGCGCAGGACACGATATTCAGCCCAAGGCCAGTAGAACCATTTCTTCAAATGTTTAAGCGGAAAGGTTTTCTTGAACCAAGGATCGAGCATGCCGTGTGGAAAAACGAAATATGGAATCGATGAACCGGAGTAATAGCGCCAGGCCGCGAAGCTCAAATATTGCCAGATGCCGTTGACGATGACGCGATCGTAATCCCCGCCATGTTGCCGCAGCCACGGCATCAATTGCGACGAGTATCGATAACTCGTTCGCCCGACGCCGAGCGCATGTACGGTCAGATCGACATTCTTTATCCATGCCGCAGCTGGATCGTCGAGCACGACGATGTCGATCTTGTGTCCGCGAACCGCGAGCTCGCGACTGAGCGAGTGGACCGCAGTCGCAACGCCGCCAACGCTCGGATCGAGCGTGTGAACTAATTGAAGAATTTTCAACGCGCTAGACAACGAAACCTTCCGTGCGCTGAAAATATTTGTAGTCGCGTGGAAGCGACTTTATCGGACGCGCCGGGACGCCGCCATAAAGCTGATAAGTTTCGGTGAAACTTTTGTTAAGCAGTGATTTGGCGCCGAGAATGCAAAAATCTGGCAGTGCACTTCCGCCAAGCAACACGCAATTCGTCCCAACGAAACAGTAATCCCCAACCCGCACCGGCTCCGATGATTGCCGATTTCGCTCGAGATCGATGCTGTGGCTGATGATTTGGGAATGAAATCCGGCGAAGGTGGTGAACTTCCCAATCGTGACTGAGTTCGTGCAATCGAGCAGATGCCGATTCGTGATGGCCGAATGTTCGCCAACGATTAATTCCGGCCGGCGATCGGCTTGATGAGCGAAATGGCGTGATGGGCCAAGCGGGAAGCCGGTGATCCAATTGCCGCGCCCGATGATCGCGTGCGCTTTGAGATGAAGCAGGTCGATATTTTTGCACACCGTCGCGGCGCCGATCGAACTTCTTTCTTCCATGATCAATCGATTCGGCAAGATCCAGGCGAGACCGATTCGCGCCGTCGGGTGAATTTGATAACCGAATTGTTTCTCGAGAAATGATCGCCGCAATTGCCACGGCAAAAGAAAACTGAGCGCCATCAAAATCGTTTTCACAATTGCGCTCCGAGATTGCGATAGATGTCGATGTATTGCGAGATCATCCGTGTAGTCGAAAATCTTTCCGCATTGCGCAAACTTTTCTCGCTCCAGACCGCGCGCTGAGCGGGATCGAGCAATCGAAGCAGATCCGCCGCGAATCCAGCTTCATTATCAGGATCATGAAAAAGTCCGGCATCGCCAGCGGCTTCAGGTAATGGACCGGAATTACTGCACACGACCGGACAGCCGCATGCTTGCGCTTCGATAACCGGCCAACCGAAACCTTCGAAGCGCGACGGATACAAAAGCGCGAGAGCGCGATTGTAGAGCGCCTCAAGTAATTCGTCGGACGCGTCCGGCACTTGCGAGACGCGATCAGAGATTTCTAGATTCTTTGCGACTGAAACCAATTCTGGCGTAAGCGGATCGCCGACAAAAACGAGCTGACCTCTCCATTTATCTTTCGTGCGGGCAAAAATTCGGAGCGCACCGTCACGATTTTTTCGGCGCAGGTTCGAGCCGACGTGAACGGCAAAAGGAACGTCCGGATTGAAGTTCGGAACTTTTGCGAGGCGCGCGGAAACTTCCGCGGCCGGCAATTGGCGAAAAGGATAATTGAGCCCGAGTCGCACGAGCTCGATTTTCGGCGAAGCATTGCCGCGCGAGACAAGGCGGCGCGCGTCCGTCTCAGTTGCTTGTGAATCGCAAACGACTTCGTCCGCGCTGCGCAGTCCGCGCAAAATCCAGCGCTGCAGAATTTTTCCAGTCAGCGAGGCGGGACAATTCGTTTCCTCGCCAAGCGCGCCGCGAACCGCGAGGAGATCGTGGCAAGTCACGACGACCGGCGTGTCTTTGACCCAGGCGCCGTACATCGCGTTGGAATGATCGCAAATGTGAATGACGGACAGCCTTTGCTTCGCGACGATGGACCGCAATTTTCTCGGAAACAAAATGAATTTGTCGATGTAACCGAGCCATTTGGTGACAAAGTTTCCGGCCCAGCGAAATTTTCCGAAGAGCGGTTGGGGCACGATCAGCGTCGCGGCAATTCCGGAATTGTTCAGCCCGCGCAGCATCATGTTCGCGAAACGCTGCATGCTTTGCTGCCGATCGAGCGGGTAATTACCGATCAGCAAAACCATTGTTCTGTTCGGCGCCGATCCCCGGCTGGTGTAAACGATCCGCAAAAGCCGAGCGGCGTGGAAGACGTTTAATTGGCGGTCCGTCGACGGGCGGTTCGTGGCTTGCGGAAGAATCGATCACGGGCGGTCGAGTTGCAGCGAGACAGAGACCGTTCAGCAATACCGCGAAGCCGAGCGTTGTCGGCTGGCCAAGTTGTCCATTTAAAAGTACGACGCCGCTGCAACCAAAAAGCAGGATTGGCAAAAGGGAGTCGCGCTTCAGCGCGCGGAAACTCAATTGACCGAGGCGCAACGTCAGCAAGGTTCGCCACAACAAAAATGCAAGGCCGAGAATCGCGCCGCTTTCGCCTAAGACACGCGACCATTCCCGTTCAGCAAGAAGAAACATCGGACGTCCGAGCAAAATGCGGCCGGCCACATTTGTTCCAAGGCCGAGGCCATAACCGAAGAGCGGAAACTTATCCATGTTCTGAAATCCTTCGGTGAAATCGCCGATCACGCGGTCGATCATTCCCCAGAGCACGGTCGTTTCAGCTGCTTCAGCCGCAGAAGTAAATCGGTCCGACAAAATTTTTACGCCTTCGTTAAAGATCGGCAGGTAACTGAGGGCGAGCGCCCCAATCACCGCAATGACCAGCGTCCGGCCCAATCGATTCATGGCCCGTGGACGAACGACGACAATGATTGCCGCAGCGAAAACAACCAGGAGCACCGAAGCGACTGCGGACTTACTTCCGGAAACGGAAATACCGAGCACGAGCGCGGCCGCTGATGAAAGGAGAAGCCAGTTTCTGTAAACACCGCGGCCCAGCGCGCCATAAATCAAAAACGCGGCGGCGACGCTCATATAAAAAACCGGCCCCGAAATAAACGAGAACGTTCCAGGCGGACGAATCTTGCCACCGCCCGCGGTGAGTTGCTCAGCTTCACCGAGACCAGCGGTGCGATTGATGAACGAATCGGGCGAGGCCTGAAATTGCGCGACCATGATTAAACTCATCGGAATCATCAGGAGAAGAATCCACCAGCCGAACTTTCTGACGTCTTCTTCATCGAAGACGTTCGCCATTATAAAGATAAGCGGCAGATGCAAAAAATTCGTGCGGACGCCGTAAAGCGCCACTTCCGAGATCTGCAGGATCGGCACAAAAGGAGAAAGCAAATTGAATGTGGCAAAGAGCAAGCTCCCGATGACCGATAAAATTCCGATCACCCAAAGCGAATTGACCCAAAAATTCTTCGGGAAAACGCGGGCCCGCAACGCGTAGTAATAAGTTGCGAACAACACCGGATCACGAATCAGGAGAAGCGGATTAGACAAGGCGGGCGCAACCCATTTCCGCAAAGCGCCTTCAATCAACAGCAACCAGAAATAAATCCAGATGAGCTGCCGGAGGCGGTGTTTAGCTTTTTCTTCGGACCTATCGATCATGGGCGGCGGGTCAAAGCGCGGACTGCGGCAACTATTTTTTCACCGTAGGCGCGCCAGGTAAATTCAACGGCGCGGTTCCTCGCTGCAATACCCATGCCATCGAGATTCGCGCGATTGGCGAGAAACCAGTCAATTTTTTCGGCGATCGCTTCGGGCGAACGAATCGGAACCAGAAATCCCGTCTCGCCGTCGATCACCGCGTCATCAGCGCCGGCATTTTTCGTTGCGATGACGGGGAGTCCGCACGCCATCGCTTCTTGTTGGACCAAAGCGCGGCCTTCGACAATGGACGGCAAGACGAACACGTCGCAGCTTTGCATGAGCCGCAGCACTTCGCCATGAGGCCGCGGCGGTTCGTAAATAAAATCGCGGAAACGATCACGATACCAATTGAGCGGCCGCAACAACGAACCTATCACCACGAGTTCGACATTTTTTGATTTCACGAGTTTCATCGCCGCGAAAAGATCGGCCAGACCTTTGCGTTGGGTAAGCGCGCCGGCGAAAAGCAATCGCAATGGCCCCGAATTTTTTTTGCCGTTTAGACTAAGATCGACATCGGGCGAGCCGAACGGCGCGATCACGCATTGCTTCTGCGCGCGCGCTTCGGCGGGCAGCGATTCCAGAACAAAATTGCTCGGGCAGATAACCAGTTGGGCGAGATGGAGCTCTTCAGTTTTGCGCGCTAGCTTTTCCTCCGAGTCGCGGGTCCCGACTAACGTTGGTTCCCAATCCGGATAACGTTGCGCTTCCTCACGAAGCAAACGCTGACTGGTTTGCCAATAAGCGATCGGCAAATCGTAAATTCGTTTGAGTCCGCGATCCCGAGCCGCACGAAAACTTTCCAAGGCGGCGTCTTCATACGCGTAAACGGAATCGACGTTGTCGATCTTCCGGAGACGATCGGCGACTTTTCGGTCAAGATCGCGAAGGACTGCATCGACGCTGAATGCGCCGGTGAAAAGGCGCAGCATCTCACGAAACGGAACCGTCTGCGTGCGCGAACGAATCGTTTCCGAGAAAGCACGGCGTGCTGAAACTCGCCGCAATCGCGCCGGCAACAACCGGTTCATCAGTGATTTCTGATTCGAATTGAGGGTTGTCCAAAATTCTCCGAGCATCCCGGCGCGATCGAAAGCGTCGAGCGCGGCGCGGACAAATTCATTGCCGGTCGGATGAGAAAGTAAAATCATGCGGCGATCTTTCGCATCAATCGAAGATAAGCAGCGGCGACCTGATCGGGTTGAAACCTTGCCAGATGCTCTGCGGCGCTTTGTCGCAGATTCGCAATCAACTCAGGCTCGCTCAGCAAACCCTTCAACTGCGCGGCGAGCGCGGAAATCTCCCCGTTTTCGAAAGTTAAACCGCAGGATCCGATCGCTTCCGTTAAACCGCCATTTTTCGAACCAACAACAACGCAACCGCAGGCGATTCCTTCCAACGCAACAATGCCGAACGGTTCCGCCCAGCGTGAGGGCACGACGAGGATTCGATGCTGATTTAAAATTCTTGCGAGTTCAGCGCCGGATTGCTGGCCGGCAAACGTTACTTGTCGATCTAACGAAAGCTCGCTCGTTAGTTTTCGGAGATTATTTTCTTCCGGTCCGCTGCCGACGATCGTCAGGTTTGGTTGCAGATTTTCGCGCTGCAGCGATTTCAACGCGCGCAAAAGAAGATCGGCGCCTTTGTCGGAAACGAGTCGACCAACGAAAACCAAATCTTTTTCACGCGCGTTGTTCGGCATCAACCGAAAGACGGCGTTGTCGTAGGGATTGCCGATCACAAACGAATGTCCGGCGATGGAGTCGGCGACGGCTTTACTGATTGCGACATTGGTGACGCGCGGCAAGAGCGCGCGCTTGAGCCGATTGTTCCAAGTCATTTCACCGCGCGTGCTGCGCAGCCACGTTTGATGAACGACCAGCGTCGGCTTCCGGCGAAGCAAAGCCAGAATCAAACTGCGCAGAGTAATGTTGTTTTGAAAAAAGAGATCGCACCAATTGAGCAGACCGAACAATTTTGAAATCGAAGGACGACGGGCGATTCGATAATTCGCGCCGATGATTTCTTCTCCAGGCGTCTGGGTGATGATATGGACCTCGTTGCCCGCCGCCGCGAATTTCTCGGCAAGAATTTTCGAGACCGATTCAATTCCGCCGACGCTCGGATAAAAGAGATAGGAAGAAAAAAGAATTTTCAAAATGCGGACTCGCTGAATGCGCTAGGAGTAATCATTCCAGACTGTTCGCAACATCTGTTTCCGTTTCGCCAGTTTTTCTTTTGCGCCCGGATCATTCGATCGGCGCGCGAGGAGAAGCGTTTCGAGCCAATGTCGAAGAAACAGGACCGGTTTCAAAAGTGAGACATAAGCGCCGCGGTGACGTTTCAAAAGCCGGAAACGATTGCGATGAAAATCGAGAGAGCGGTTGGCGGACCAGGCAGAGAGCTGTTCGAGATTATCGTGGATGACACTGTCCGAGGAAATGACCGCCATTTTCCAGCCGAGCTTCGCGCAGCGCCACGCCCAATCAAGGTCGCTGTCGGAAAACGGGAAATTCTTCTCATCAAACCCGCCGCTTTGCTCCCACGTTTCGCGTCGAATCAGAAGCGGGCTGGTAAAAACAACGTCGCAAGTCCGCCAACGAACTCCGTCGCGCGTTTGCCAGGTGGAATTGTTCGGGGCGTGCAGATTCAATTGCGCCGCGAGATTTTGGCCAAGCGCAAAGGACGACGAGCTCGGAAAACGCATTCCGTAGCCGTAAAATTTTCCGTCGTGTTGTTTCACGGTAAAACCGGCAGCAGCGAGTTGCCGCTCCAGATTTAAAAGGCCGATCGCCTTCTGCAAAGGCTCGACACTCGTTAGGCAATTGTCGGTTTCATAAAGAAAAAGCCAGCGACATCTTGCGAAGCGCGAAATCGCCGCGCCACAGCCCATATTCACACCGTCACTAAAGGAACCGCGGCCCGCCGGCGCTTCGATCACGGACAGATTGTCAGCGGGATTATTGTCGCGCCACGTTTTTAGAAACTCGACGCTGCCATCGTTGGATCCGGCTTCGAAAACAATGATCGCCGAACCGAACGGTGCGCTTCGCAACGTTTCGGTGAGCGATGTCAGTGCCCGCTCCAGAAGCGCGCGACGATTAAACGAATTGATGACCGTGACCAATTCGACCGGACGTGCAGCTGAATCCTGAGTCATCGCCCGGCGCTCAACCCAAACATGTTCGCGATGGCAGCGACCAGATGTTCCGAAGACGCGTGGCGTTGATACCAGTCGTAGATCTTGATCGCAGTCGCTACGCGCGCGTCGGCGCCTGGAACATTGACGTGTTGTCCTTCAATAAAAAACGGCCCGGGCATTTGGTCGGCATCGATCGAGATCGAGGAGCCGCCGTGCGGGAAAACAGGAATCACGGCATGAGCAGAGACAGAAGCAAAGGCGCTCGATTTCAAAATGACGGACGGCTCCACGTCGGGTCGATGGAAATAATTGAACCAGGCGAACGAACAGGTCGCGAGAATTTCGGAAGCTTCATTCGCCGCAATCTGCGGACGGCAATCTGTTTCCAACCCAAGATCGACAAGAAGCGAACGCGTCGCCGGATTTTCATGTCCACCGAGCACAAATAATTTCTTCGGCGCAACAGAATCCGGAATACGCGATAAAGCCTGGCGAAAGGAACGCAGTGAACGTTCAACAAGAGCTGTTCCGCCGAAAATTGCCCAGCGATTGGGATCGCGTTCGACAATTTGATTCTGAGAAAGGGGTGGCTCGCCGACACCCGATGGAACGGGATGCAGTTCAATGCGCAGTTTCGGAACCATCCGATTCAATTCGCGCAGAAAATTATTGCTGCTGACGATGCACGAGTCGGACAACTCTGCGATCGATTTTGCCAATCCTTTTTGGAGCGGCTGCAGCCAGAAGGCGCTCGTCCATGGCGGACCAGAAGCGTAGAACTCATGGAAAATTGTGACCAATTTGCCGCGATGCACTCGTCGCAGGTCGCGCAAGATCGACAACAGGCGAAACGGAATGCCGCGCTTTTGGAAACCGTAGTTCACATAATGGAGCAAGACACGATCGTAACTTTGGACACGCTCCACTGAGACGACTTCGAACCCGCGAACGTTTTTCACGGATACATTGAAAGCTGCAAACACTGTCTCCGTTTCGAATCTTTCGAGCAGTTTCTCAGCAATCGTTAGAGCGTAGTCGCCGACGCCGTCGATTCCGCCCGGGACTTTGGGAACGATTTGGAGAAGCGTGCTCAAACTGAAACGGTTGTCGATCTTTGGCGGCCGAGCGCGGTCTCGTACTCGCGGATTGTGTCGGATGCGATTTGTTCCCAGCGAAATTTCTCCGCGATTTGACGACACTTCGAGGACAAAGTGCTGTAATCGGTTTCGCTCATTTGCAAAACTCTCAGCGCGCGATCGGTCATCGCTTTCACGTTTCCTGCCGGAACTAAAAATTCACGACCGTCGGAATCGAAAATATGTCGCGGTCCCGGAACATCGTAAGCGATTGTCGGAATGCCGGCCGCAAGTTGCTCGAGCACCGAAATGCCAAAGCCTTCAATGTAACTTGGAAAAAGTCCGACCGTGCAAGCGGCGATCAACTCCGGCAGTTCCTTCGGTTCGTAACTCGTCAAGCAACGGATGGAGTCGCGCGGCGCAAGATCGAGATCGCGAAAAACTGTTTCCTCATCCGTCATCGTGCCGAGGAATGCGAACCGCGCGTCAGGCATTGAATTCAAAATGGCATGGACGATTTGCGACCAATCGCGCGAGCCTTTGCGGACGCTCCACATTCCGAGAAAGCAAATTTCTTTTCGCGCCAAACGTTCCGCCGCGGGCCGCGCTGATGCGGCAAGCGCGCCGCGCTCTGTGTCGTTCAATCCATAAGGCAAAACGATCGTGGGTGTAGAATTCGAACGCTCTGCGAGAATTCGCTTTTCATCGTCATTGGGCACATTGAACAAATCGCAATGGGCCAGCGCGCGGTCGGCGTTACGGTGAAGCAGCCACGATGTGAAACTGTAAAAGATCCGGCCGAGAAATTTTCCGCGCGGCTGATCCGGCCATCGGCGGCGACTAAGCCGCATGAACTCGTCGTAAGCTAGATACAGACCGATCGATCGACCAACCAAAAGACCTGCGAACCGGAGCGACCGCTTTGAAAATGGCAGCGTGCCGATCAGGCAATCGATGATGTCGAATTTGTCGGCGTTGCGCCTGACATAGCGAGCGGCGCGATAGCAAAAGACGGCCTGGCGCCAGGCCGAGACCGCGCGCGAACGCGTCGGCGTCGGGAACGCGTCGCTCAAACAGTATTTGTCGATCTTGTGTCCGGCGTTCTTCCATTGCTCGGAAAGCTCGAACCAAACTCGGGCTGCGCCGAGGCGCGGATCCCATGGAAGATTTACAATGCCGAGAATGCGAAGCGGTTTATCCACGATTTTATTTTGGAAAGGAACGCGCCAGGACGGTCCAGAATTTATGCCGGACCGGATTCACATAATGCCGCATCGCCATTGAATCGCTCGCATACCGATCGCGATAAATAAATTGATCGTCCGCTTCGAGAATGAACCTGGTCCGATCAAAAGCGGCAGCAGCGTTGGCGTGCATACACAAATGAACCACGGTTTGGGTGGTAAAAAAATTCGGCACGCCGTCTAACATCTGCAATCGCTCGAGCCCGCGCGACCAATCGAGGGGATGAAACAAGAAGAGGAAACCCATGTTGACCGGATTTTTCTCTTCGGTCGCATCGCGAATCAATCGTTCGTCAGCCGAGAATTGATAATCGGCCAGATAAAAAGCTGAGACGGATTGAGTTTTCGCCAAATCGGCGAGCTGTTTCGCCCCCGGAAAAAAGAGGACGTCCGAATCGGTGTAAAGCGCCGGCCCATTCGCCGGCAACGACATGATGAGAGCGAGTTGCTTTCCGGTGAAATGATTCGTGAGAAACGATTGAACTTTTTCGGGCAGGGCAGCAGGCAACGGCGGCGCCGTAGTTTGAACGCGCACGCAGTTGTCGATCTTGCAAAGCAACTCAATGCTCGCTCGCGTATAGGAACCGTCGGAGACGACAGTGAATTGCTTTGGGCGGCCGGCGTGAATTAGAAACGATCGGATCGATGCGACTTGCTCCGGAAGACTGCTCTCGCCGGAATAAGCGAAGACATCGAACGGCAATTCGCGTTGCGCGTCAATGCCCTGGCGAATGACCATCGGCAAGGCCGCGCGATAAAACGAGCGCGCGATTTTTCCTTCAAGCCGCGCCGAATGATAAGGAACGTTCATGCCGCGGCGGAGCCAAATTTGCGAAAGCCGAAAAAGCTCAACGCCAGATTCAATAGCAAACTCGGCACTGCCGAGATCAGATTGAAAGTAAGAACAGCGGCGACGCTGGAAAAATCAGTGAATGGAACGAGCGCAATCTGGGTGGCCAATGTGAGTGGAATATAGAGCCAGGCACCGCCGATCCATGCTTTCGCGGAATTGAGCATCCAAAGCGTGCCGGCCAAAGCAGTGATCACGGCGACACCGACCATGAGGACGAGCTCGCGATGAAGATGGGTGTAACGATTGCCGAGAATAAAGAGGAATTGATCGGGAAAGAACGCCGCGCCGGCCAGAACGATTGCGCTAAAGAGAATGACGCCACCGCCGATCGCGGCATAGAGCCAAAGCAGTTTTGTTTTGTCCTGACAGCGCGCGAAAGCGGGAACGAAAATATTTGTCAGCATGTTCATCAGGACGGTGAAAATCATGGCCAAACGTCCGAGCGCGCCCACTTCAGCGACCGATTCCGCATGACGCGCGAAAAAGCTGATCAGAAAGACGGTGATCTGCCCTTGAAAACAATAGAAGAGCGCGTTCGCGGCCAGGCTTTTGATCAAGCGAACGATCTCGCTCCGATCTTCGGCATTTTCGCTCGCGTTAAGATCGACAACCTTCGCGGCGTATGACCTGAGGAAAAAATATTGGAGAAGAAAGGTCGCGGTGGCGATGGCGACGGCGAGTCCTGCGCTCGCGAAGATAAAAATCAGGCCGACGATTAGAAGCAATCGAACGATCGCACAGGTGAAATCGATTTTTTGAATACGCGCGATGTCGGAGTGCAGCCGCGGCACGACGCTGAAGATGTCGATCGAAAGCTGGATGGAAAATCCGGCGAGAACAAAAACGATTAAGAGGAGAGTATAAATTTGCGAAGCGCCGTTCTTGGCCAGCATCGCGTACAAAATCGGCGCGACGATAATTGCCGCGACGGCGGCGAGTTTGCGGCGCAGGCCTAGGCCGGTGTTAATCAATTCACCGAAACGATGTCGATCCTGCCAGACGCGACCGCCGATTGAAATGAGTCCGACGCTGATGCCGATGTCCGCCAGCAACATCAATGTCGCCTGCATCGCGTTAGCGATGGTGAAGAAAGCGTACTCGCGTTGGGGCAACCAGCGCACGAGCAGAATGCCGCTGGCAAATGCGATAGTTTGGACGACTCCCTGAACGATCGCGTAACGGCCGATGCGGCGGATGTGACCGAATGCTCGACTCAAAAACGGAGTCGGCGCTTCGTCTAAAAGAGGCGGAGAGGCCGGCACGAAGTCCGAGGTGGGAGGTCCGAGCCGGACAGGCGTTGCACTGGCATCGGACTGGCGATTGCTCACAGGCAAGTCACGTTTGGAAGAGAGCATGAGCTACCGCAGTGCCAAGAAGAATCTGCAGCTGCTCTGAATCGCTGCCGGAATTGATTGGTCGATCTAAAACTCCGACGTCGTCTCGATCGGCTTCGGCTGTTCGCGATGGACTGGAGCCGGCGTTTCGCTGTCCGGCACGCTCGGCGTCGAATAATATTCCGAATACTGGTAGTAATAATATTCGGGCAGCGAAGTATCGACGAAATTCAAAATTACGCCGGGAATATTGACCTGACGATTGTAAAGCAGCTCGAGCGATTTCTTGGTTAAACGAGCGGAGGTATAGGCAAGCCGGACGACGAAAAGGGTGGCGTCGATTTTCGGCGCCAGACTTGTTGTGTCATCGGCCGCTAACACCGGCGAGCTGTCGATGATAATGTAATCGTAATATTGATAGATCTCGCGCAGGAGCGCTTCGGTCGAATCGCGTAAGAGATGTTCGCTCGGTTGCGACAAGGTCTTGCCGCGCGGCAGCACCCAGAGCGTTTCGTAGGCAGTGGGGACCACGACTTCGCGCCAGTTCACTTCCTGTTTCAAAACTTCGGAGAAACCGATCTTGGACGCGATTCCGAAAGCTTCGCGCAACGCGCCGCGGCGAAGATCGCAATCGATCAACAAAGTGCGCGCACCGGAAAGGGCGAAGGTAATGGCGAGATTCGCGGAGACGGTTGATTTGCCTTCGCTCGGAACCGCGCTCGTGACCAAAAAGCTTTTTGGCCGCGGCCCTTCGTAAGGCATGAAGAAAATCGAGGAGCGAACATTGCGATACGATTCGGCAAAAACGTGACGCGAATCGTCGGGCTGAAGGAGATCGACTTTGCCTTTGGTTTTTTCCTTCGGAATCTGGCCGAGAACATTCTCGGAAAAGTGATGCTGGAATTCGCTGAAGGACGCCATTCGGTCGTCGATGCGGTCGAGCAGGATGAGAATGGCGAGGCCGGCGAGCGCGCCAATGCCGAAGCCAATGAGCAAGCTCTTAATTAATCCAGGGCGAACAGAAATCGGCGCCGTGGCCATTTCCATGATCGAAAATTGATCTTCGCCACCGACGACTTGAGAGACATCGATGTCTTTCAAGTTGTTCGTCAGTCGATCGTACAGCGTTTTCAGGCGGTCGGTCTTTCCTTTGATGCGATTAAACTGGGCGAGGCGTTGGCTGAGATCGAGCGCCTTGGCTTCCCATTCTTTGATATTGCTTTGAAGATTCTCCATCTGTTTGCCGATGGATTCGCGGCGCGTTTTTAATTTTTCGAGCGTGTCGGCGCGGAAAAGCTGGATCAACTTCTCCTGCTTCGTAATTTCGTCATTCAGCTTGATGATCTTTGGGTGGTTGGGGCGAAGATCTTTGGCGAGCGTCTCGCGTTCGGCTTTTAGGAGCTGAACTTGTTGTTTCGCCTTTAAATAATCAGCCTCGGGACCAACATCGGAGAACGGCAGGCCCTGATTATCGGCAGTTTGACCAGTGGCGGTGTCGATCTTGGTTTGGGCGCGGTCGAGATTTTGATCGAGATCGAGGAGGTTGAGCAGGTCGTACTCAGTTTTGAGCTGCGCGTACTGCTGATTCAATTTGACGAGATAAGCGGCGGCGCTGGTGCTGTCTTCCTGAATAAAGCCGATGTTGTTCTGCTTCTGGAACTCCAGCATTTCGTCTTCGCTGTTGCGCAAATCTTTTTCCGCCTGGATCAACTGCTCGGTGATGCCAGTCGTAACCTCGCGGCCACGCCCTTCGCGCAAACCGCGTTTGAAATCGAGATACTTCTGCATGACCGCATTCAAATAGGCCTGGGTGTAATCCGGTGCGCTTCCGACCGCCGCGAGATCAAAAATCGAGGTGCGCGGTTTTTGCCCGACCGTGACGTCCACCGGCACGGGCTGCAATTCAGGATGCGAAGAACGAACGAGCGTTTCCGCGCTGTGCCGAACTTCCGCGCTTTGGATCAACTGAATCTGCGTGCCGTAGAAGTTGATCTGGTCTTCACTGTAAATTGCCCCCTGCGGGATGTTCATCTTCCCGGCCATCATCATCTTGCCGGTGGAGAGATAAGCGGGCGGGCGTTGGTAAATCAGAAACGCCTGGACGAATAGACCGAGGCAAACAGTTAAAACTGGAATCCACCAGCGCCGCAAAAAGAGCGATCTGTACCGGTGCAACCGCGTGATAAATGCGGCCGACCAGGAAGTGGAAAGCGGTTTGGCGTTGGTCGAGGCCGGCATACTACATGTTAATCAAGCGCTGCGGCACGTAGATCTGATCGTCGGGCTGAAGCTCGACGTCTTCGTCGGTTTTCCCTTCCTCGATGACACGCTTAAGATCGACAGTGAACTCCTGACCAGTCTTGCGGGTGAGTTTCACCTTTCTTTTGTTCGCAAAATCGCCGAAACCGCCGGCCTTAATGATCGCTTTGCTCACAGTGTAACTTTCGTCGGCTGGAATTTCCTGCGGCCCTTGTCCTTTCACTTGCCCATAAACGTAAACCCGGCCGCGAGATTTCTCGCTCAACCGATCGACGGCCAGAATCACAGTCGCGTGATAATAATATTCTTTTTCCAGTAATGATTTGATCGAGTAAGCAAGTTCCTTGCACGATTTCCCTTTGGCCGGAACCAGCCCGACGTACGGCACTTCTAATTCGCCGTTGTCGTTCACCCGCAGCCGCTGCGAATCGTTGTCTCGATCTTCGACAACTCGAAAACTGACGTAATCGTTCGAGCCAAGCTTTTTCTTATCGTCGAGCACTGCCATCGAGTTCGTGCGCATGACCGTAGTGGTGGCAGTTGATGGAAGATCGCCCGAAGCCGGCTTGGGAGTCGCCGGCGCTGGCGTTGCTACGTCCTGAGCCACAGACAAACCGGCGCAGAAGATCGCGCCAGCCCCGAGCAAAGCATACAACCAGACTCTCATGTTAACCCCCATTTTACCCCTTTTGCGCTTTTTAGAAACTGTATGTGCCGTCGAGAGAAATGCGGTTTTGGTTGTAATCGCGCAAGAGCACATCCGAGTCTTTGGTCGTGCCTTGATAGCGCAGTCCGAGAGTGACGTGCGGCGTTAATTGATATCCCAGGGTGATCGCGCCGCCGATGCGATGAAAATGCTCGCCGCCGCTGCCAAACGCACCGCCACCGAAAAACGAGACCGGTCCGCCCGATTCCTTCGCGTCCTCGTAGAAGAACTCGGTCGAAAGAAGAGTGTTACGGATAAAATTCCAGGTCAGCGTGTGGCGGACATAATTCAGCGTGATGTAATTGGAATTCACACCGAGCTGATTTTCGTGACCCGCGCTCAACGTCTGACTCAACGTCGCGCTGATGCGGTGCCCGATTAGCCCGTTGACGTAATAATCCTGCAGATCTTTATGATCCGGAAACTGGAACAAAAACGGGCCGAACGCGAAGGTGACGAAATTGTGATCGAAATCGATCCATTGATAGCCGCCGGCCGCGCGGACCTTTAAATTTGTAGTCAGCGCGGCTTCAATAAATCCGCCGACGCTGTAATCTTTGTTGTCGTTCAGGTTACTCTTGTCGAAGCGTGTGAAAACCGCGTTGCCTTCGCCCCCGACCGTTATAGTCGGAGTTAGAATAAGCGCGATGGATCCACTCAGGATTTCGGAGTTGCGATCCAAATAATCAAAGGTGTTCGTGGTCGACACGAAATTGTAATGATCATATCCAAGTTGAACGAGGATCTTGTTTAGATCCCACAGAACTGAGACGCCGGCCGTGTTTTCAAATCGGCCGTAGTCAGCCACGTTGCTCAAGGCGCCTTCTTGAATCGGATCCTGTTGCAGCTGCATCCGGTCGTGCAGGTTGACCCGGAAATCGCCGATGAAAATGTCGAAAGCGATCTGCGATTTCGGCGCAATCAAAATCGTGTCGGTATCGTACTGCGAGTGGTCGAGATAGAACGAATAGCCGATGCCGAGATCGAGACGCAGCGTGTTCAACTGCGTGATCGGCCAAATCATATCCAATGTCAGGTTTGGCGTAACGATAAAGTCATCCTGCTCGTTTGTTTCGGCGTAATTGACGTTGTCGTTGTATTCCACTCCAACAGTTGCGCCGACTCGGAAGCGAACGGGCCCAAGCAATAAATTGTACGGAATACGCGAAACGTCTTCTTGTCTGGCGTCAGACGCTGCCTGACCCGAGAGTGACGGACGAATTGCGTCTTGTCCGTACAGTGTCGTTGCCAACAAGATCGACATCGCGACGAAGAACGTCCCCGATTTCCGAAACTGATCTCGAGACAAAAAGACAGCACGACGACTCATAAGCAGGTTAGTCAGGTTAAGGTTCAAGCAGTTGCGGTACCACTGGTGGTTATACAAATCCCGGCCCAGTCAACGCGCTTCTCACTCGAAATGCCCGCCTCCCGCTCCGGATAGTACATCCTTGTTCTTGTTATCAGTTTCCTCGGGGCATCTCTTTTACGAGAAAATACTGCCCTGAGGCAAGAGAAATCGGAGGAATCTTTTACCCGCTTTACTCAAAAAATCTGCAGGCTTTTGCCTGCTCATCCCGGCGGAAACTTCGAGCCCTTTTGGCCCAATCTAAGCTGTTATTACAGACATGGTTCATCATTCGCGACGAATTCGATCTCCATTGCCCGGGATTTTCATCTTCGCGTTAACCATTGTTGCCCTTGGCTGCGCCACTCGCTCCTACGCGGACAGCCAGGCAAACAAGAATCTTCAAATCGAATATATCGCGCCAGACGGGCAATTTTCTTCGTTAAGCGTACCGCAACCGGCCGCTCACGAAGCGACCGCCGCCTTTGTTGATCGCAACACCATAAGCTGCGTCCTGCGCGAAGGCGAAACCACTTTCATCATCGAGCTGCCGAAAAATGCTCCGCACGATCGATTCACTTTTCTAAACGAAAATGCGGAAGCTTGCGGCGAGTTGCGAATCGCCGTTTCGGATTCCCCGCTGCCGGTCGACAGCCCGAAATGGACCGAGGTCGATGGAATCGTTCCGTTCGCCCACAAGCGTCTCTTCAAATTGTCGATCCTCGGAGTCGAAACAAAGTTCGTCCGGCTCTCTTTCAAGGTGGATGGACAGCGTCAGAATTCGGCGCGCGTTTCAGATCCGTTTCGCAATTCCGCTTTGGCGGCGGTAATTAATTCAAATTTCGCGTGGCTTCACCGATATGAGGACGGTTTCAGTCTCGCTGCCGCCGATGTCGCCGCGTTGCCACCGCAGCCGAGATAAGGTATTGCGGCGAAAAAATTTGTTCCAAAGACATTGTTCTCGTTCTTCGACAAAGGCATGGAACTAGCTCTTAAAAATTCAGGTTTGATTGTCGTGACGCATGCGCTTGGACGAAGGGGAACAACTCACAAAAACGTCGATCCAATCGCCGTCGCTCGATCAATTTGCTGCAACTCATCTCATCTCACATGAAAGCAAAAGCGCTCACACCTCGATCGAAGATTCTTCCTCCGCGCGGCATGATTATTTTACGATTCTTGCGCGGGCTACGAATGATGCAGTTCGGGATTGGAATCTAATAAGCGGCGCAGTTTCCTGGCCGCAAGGATTAGAATCGCTTTTCGGTTACGAGTCCGCGCTCGCGCGCGGCAACATTGGTTTTTGGCAAAAGAATGTTCACCCCGCAGATCGCGCCCGTATCGCGGCGGCAATCCATCATGCGCTGGGTGGCGAGTCCAATCATTGGAACGGCGAATACCGTTTTCGCCGCGCGGATGGAAGTTACATCAGTATTCTGGAACGAGCGCTAATCCTGCGCGATAACGACGGCAAAGCGACGCGCTTCATCGGCTCGTTGATGGATGTGACCGCGCGCAAACAACTTCAGGATCAGCTTTGTCGTTCCCAGAAAATGGAAGCTTTCGGTCAGCTCGCCGGCGGCCTCGCTCATGATTTCAATAATTTCCTCACCACCATCCTCGGCTATTGCGATCTGCTTTTGCACGAGCGCCAAATCAAAGGCATGCTCGCCGATCATGTCACCGAAGTGCGCGCAGCCGCCGGGCGCGCGTCGGCCCTTACTCAGCAACTCCTCGCCTTCAGTCGCAAGCAGCCACTCGAAAACATCATCGTCGAAGTCAATTCCATCATTACCAAACTCGAGCGTTCATTGCTGCGCCTGATTGGCGAAAATATTTCCGTGATTTGCCATTTGCACGAAGAGAAAGAAGACGCGCACATCAAAGCCGACCCAACCCAAATCACCCAGATCATCTTGAATCTCGCCGTGAACGCGCGCGACGCGATGCCCAACGGCGGTCAGCTCACGATTGAAACGGGGATTGTCGATCTTCCAAAGGAAAATGAATGCCCCTTGGACTGCAATGAATGTGTTCCCGGTCAATACGTAGTCGTCACCGTCGCCGACACCGGAACAGGAATGAGCGAAGAAGCGAGAGCGCATCTTTTCGAACCATTTTTCACCACCAAGACCGATGAAAAGCGAAGCGGTCTCGGCCTCGCCACTTGTTACGGAATCGCACACCAAAGCGGCGGACATCTGCGAGTCGAAAGCGAAAAAGGGAAAGGCACGACCGTGCGAATCTATCTCCCGCGTGTGCCGGCTCCGCCGCCGCCTTCCTACAAAAAGCCGAGCAGTAAAAAACTGCGCGGCGGCACGGAAACAATTCTCGTTCTCGAAGATGACATCAGCGTTCGTCACATTTCCGTCCGCATGCTGCGCGGTCTGGGTTACGAAGTGATCGAAGCCGCCAATGGCAACGACGCGCGACGTTTGCTCGCCGAAAACGGCGGACGCAAAGTCGATCTGCTTCTGACCGATCTGGTCATGCCGCAAACGAGCGGTCGCAAATTTGCCGACGCCCTCCGCGCCGCGCATCCGAACATCAACGTGCTTTTCATTTCCGGCTATCTCGAAGAATCGCTCCAGCCGGGCGACCGCTGCGAGCCCGGAATGTTTTTCCTTCCCAAACCGTTCGACGCCGAACAACTCGCGGCCAAAGTTCGCGAAGCCCTCGACGCGTAATAGTCAGCGCGTGGCGACTTGAAGCGCAACTCGCGTTTCGTAGTCTCTCTCAATGCACGCGCGCGAACAGAAGATCGACATCGATTCCTTCGCACGACGGCATATTGGACCGAACGAAGCGGAGACGACTGAAATGTTGCAGGCGGTCGGCTTCGAAAGTCTTGACGCGCTTATCGACGCGACCGTGCCAAAAAACATTCGGCTCGATCACGATCTAAGTTTGCCAGAAGCGAAATCGGAAGCCGAAGCGCTTGCCGAGCTGAGAGCGATCTCGAAGAAAAACAAAATCGCAAAGAATTTTATCGGCGCTGGTTATTCGGATTGCGTTACGCCGCCGGTTATTCAGCGGAACATTTTGGAAAATCCCGGTTGGTACACCGCTTACACGCCGTATCAAGCCGAGCTCGCGCAGGGCCGGCTCGAAGCGTTGCTCAACTTTCAACAGATGATCATGGATCTGACGGCGCTCGAGATAGCGAACGCGTCGATGCTGGACGAAGCGACAAGCGCGGCCGAAGCGATGACGCTTTGTCACGCTGCAGTTTCGGATCGAAAAACATTTTTTGTCGCGGACAATTGTCATCCCGAAACGATCGAAGTCGTCCGCACCCGGGCGAAACCTCTCGGCATTGAAGTTAAGATCGACAACTTCACGAAGTTCAAATTCGACAACAGCGTTTTCGGCGCGCTCGTTCAATATCCGGCGACCGACGGCGCGATTTACGATTACGCGGACTTTGTGAAACAAGCTCACGCCGCCGGCGCGCTCGTGGTTGTCGCCGCGGACGTCCTTCCGCTCGCCTTGTTAAAACCGCCCGGCGAATTCGGCGCGGACGCTGCGGTTGGCAGCACGCAGCGATTCGGTGTTCCGCTCGGATTCGGCGGACCGCATGCCGCGTTTTTCGCCACCCGCGATCAATACAAGCGTCACATGCCCGGCCGATTGGTCGGTGTTTCGCACGACACCGAAGGCCGGCCCGCTTATCGACTCGCGCTACAAACGCGCGAGCAACACATCCGGCGCGACAAAGCGACCAGTAACATTTGCACCGCGCAAGTTCTGCTCGCCGTCATCGCGTCGATGTACGCCGTTTATCACGGCCCGCGCGGTCTGCGCGCGATTGCCGAAGGCGTTCACAAACGAGCGAGTCAGTTGGCCTATGGTTTGAAAGCACTCGGACTAAAAATCACGCACGAAAATTTCTTCGATACGATTCGCGTCGAAGTTGAATCGAGCGCGACCTTACTCGAGCACGCCGAGAAATCCGACTGCAATTTGCGGCCGCTCGGACCGCGCGCGGTCGGCGTTTCACTCGATGAAACGACGACGCAGCATGACATCGAATTGTTGATGTCGATCTTTCGCGGCACGCACGTGCGCGATTTGGTCGACGACAATCTCGACGAGCCGCCGCTGTGCATTCCGCAATTCGCGATCCGCAAATCGGAATTCCTGACCCATCCGATCTTCAACACGCACGACACCGAGACCGAGATGCTGCGCTATTTAAAGAAGCTTGAGTCGCGCGATCTCTCGCTTTGTCACTCGATGATTCCGCTCGGCTCGTGCACAATGAAATTGAACGCCACTGCGGAAATGTTTCCGATCTCGTGGCAGGAATTTTCTAAATTGCATCCGTTCGCGCCCTCCGATCAGACGAGCGGCTACATCGAAATGTGCAAACAACTGGAGGATTGGCTCGCCGAGATCACTGGATTCGCCGCCGTTTCGCTACAGCCGAACGCCGGATCGCAAGGCGAGTACGCCGGCTTGCTCGCTATCCGCGAATATCACGCGTCGCGCAACGAAGCACATCGCAACGTTTGTTTAATTCCAACTTCCGCGCACGGAACGAATCCGGCGAGCGCGGTCATGGCCGGACTGAAAGTTGTTGCGGTCGCGACGTTGAAAGACGGCGACATCGATCTGGCCGATCTGCGCGCGAAAGCAGACGCGCACGCGCGCGATCTTGCCGCATTGATGGTCACCTATCCGAGTACGCACGGCGTTTTCGAGCCGACCATTCACGAAATTTGCGAGATCGTCCACGCGCACGGCGGGCAAGTTTACATGGACGGCGCGAACATGAACGCGCAATGCGGACTTTGCCGGCCAGGCGATTACGGCGCGGATGTTTGCCATTTGAATTTGCACAAGACGTTTTGCATTCCGCATGGCGGCGGCGGCCCGGGTGTTGGACCGATCGGCGTTGCCAAGCACCTCGTGCCATTCCTCCCGGCAATGCCTTCAATCGAAAATCCAAAATCGAAAATCCAAAATGGGATTGGTCCCGTCGCGCAGGCGCCGTACGGCAGCGCGAGCATCCTGACAATCTCGTGGATGTACATTCGGATGATGGGCACCGCTGGTTTGAAACGCGCGAGCGAGATCGCAATCTTAAATGCGAACTACATCGCGAAACGGCTCGACCCGCACTTCCCAGTTTTGTTCAAAGGCAAACGCGGCTTCGTCGCGCATGAATGCATCGTCGATCTTCGCCAATGGAAATCTGTCGGCGTTGAAGTCGAAGACGTCGCGAAACGTTTAATGGATTACGGTTTTCATGCGCCAACGGTTTCCTGGCCGGTCGCAGGGACGATGATGATCGAACCGACGGAGAGCGAATCGAAACCCGAGCTCGATCGTTTTTGCGACGCAATGATTTCCATTCGCGCCGAGATCGACGCGATCGCGAACGGCAAGATCGACAAACAAAATAATCCGCTCAAGAACGCGCCGCACACCGCGCAACAGATCGCTTCCGAAAAATGGGACCGCCCCTACTCGCGTGAGCAAGCCGCCTTTCCCGCGCCGTGGACGCGCGAGCACAAGTTCTGGCCGTCCGTTGCACGGATCGACAACGTTTACGGCGATCGAAATTTATTCTGCTCCTGCCCGCCGATCGAAGAATTCAGTTCTTAATCCCGACAAGCGTCCGCTCTGCTGATCGTTTACGATTCACTCGTTATGAACAGCTACCGTCACGAAAGAACCTTGGCGCAGGTGTTGATTATGTTTTCTATCGGCCTACTTGCGTTCGCCTACTTTTTCTTCGTCAGCGGCAATTTCGTTTTCTACGTGAATGGCCGAGCCATCACCTTCAAACGCAGCGATACGCCGTTGCCATATTATGCCGCGACGACGGGAATGCTTCTGCTCGGACTGATACTTGGCAGTGTCGGAGTAAGAAAGGTGATCCGACTTGTCAGAGGCGTCGAGCAGCGCTCAACACGCGTCGAGACATCCCCGATCTGGATCGTTCTAAATGTGGCGCTCGGAATTAGCGCCGCTGTAGTGAGCGCTGCGTTTAGCACAGCGAGCGTGCCTCCGATAGGCGCACCGCTTATCCTTGCAACAGCGATCTTTGTTGTGACGATCGTTTTCGTAATCGCTACCGTACGGATGGCGGACGCGCAGACGCTGCTGCGACCAAGTTGGAATCGATCACCGTTTCGATCGTCAGTAGATCCGCTGCAATCCCTTTTCATAAACACCTGGTTTGGGGCCTGTATAATCGCCGGCATGGCACTACGTACAATAGTCGGTGACAAGAACGTGCTTCAGTTGTTGCCATTCTTTGTCGCGATCTTTGCCGGTCTGATCGTCGGACAGCTAATCGTTTACGTTATGAATCGCGATCGGATCGAACAGAAATAGTTAGAGATTTCTAGATTTCGAGAAACCCTGAAAGATTTTTTAGCGCCGCCGCGAATCGACGAAGAATGTTTCGACGAATTTTTATTTTAATCACCGCAATCATCCTGCTGGTCGGCGGAGTTTACATTTACGCGCATCACAATTGGAATCCGTTGCCAGCCGGAACAACGATCGATCGGATTCTCGTTGAGAAGTCGGCGAGAAAATTGTCGATCTTTCGCGACGGCAAGAAGTTAAAAAGCTATCGCGTGGCGCTCGGTCGCAATCCGGTCGGTCCGAAAGAACAGGAAGGCGACATGAAAACGCCGGAAGGATTCTACTGGATCGACTGGCGCAATCCGGAAAGTGATTATCATCTCTCGCTTCACGTTTCGTATCCGTCCGATGCAGACAACGCGCGCGCAGCAGAGCGCGGCGTGAATGCTGGGTTCGACATTATGATCCACGGAATTACGAACGGCGGCGGCTGGATCGGCGCGTTTCATCGCTGGCACAATTGGACGGCAGGCTGCATCGCGCTGCCTGATGAAGAGATCGAAGAGCTTTATCGCGTCACGCCCGACTGGACGCCGATCGAAATTCGCCCGTAGATTTTCGACTAAGGCTCGGAGGCGAGCTCGGGTTCGCGGTCGGGATCTTCTTCAACGCGGGTCGGAACAAGTCGCAAAGCGGAGCCGCTTTTTTCCGGCGAAACTTCTTCGCCTTGCTCGTGGTATTCGGCGTCGCCGTTGACCTGCCAGAGATCGTAAAGTTTGGCGTCGGCCAAAATGTTTTCCACGCACAACATCGCCGTCATCATGGCGTGGTCCTGATTGTTGTATTTGTGCATTCCGTTGCGGCCGACGAGATGCAGGTTCGGATATTTCGTGTCGAGCTCCTGGCGAATCGCGGCGACGTTCAGCGCGTAGTCGTCATCGTAAACCGGATACGCTTTTTTCTGGCGCACGACTGTTCCATCGAGAACGTCGCCTTCGTGCGAGAGACCGATCTGAATCAGTTCGCGCTTCGCGAGTTCGATCAAATCTTCGTCCTTCGCTTCCCAAATGCCGTCGCCTTCGAAACAAAAATATTCGAGGCCATAGCACGCCATCGCCGGATCGGGCACCATTTCCGGCGACCAGGATTTGAAATTCTGGACGCGGCCGACCTTGACCCGTGGATCGTGGATGTAGATCCAGTTGTCGGCAAATTTGTTTCGCTCCTTCAAGATCAACATCACGGTCAGGAAGTCGCGATATTTCAAACTTTCCGCCGCGCGCCGTGTTCGTTCCGAAACTTCCGGGCGAATTCCGCAAACCAATTCGCGCATTGGAGCCGAGGAAATCACGTGGTCGGCTTCGATCGCCCACAGGTTTCCGTCGCGGTCTTTATATTGAACAGCCCATGTCTCGCTCGCCGGATTGTAAGTGCAGCCGTTCACGCGCGCCCCCATCTCAACTTTGCCGCCGAGTTCTTTCACTTTCGCCGCGCACGCTTCCCACATCATGCCCGGACCTTTGCGCGGGTAGCGGAACGAATTGATCAACGTTTTGATCACTTTCGTGCGGTCGCCGTTTGGCGCACGCTGCGGGAAGAGCGCGTTTTTGATCGCGCTGCCTAACGAAAGACCTTTGATTCGCTGGGCCGCCCAGTCGGCTGAGATCTGTTTGCAGCTCATCCCCCAAACTTTTTCGGTGTAGCTCTTGAAGAAAATGTTGAAGAGCCGTTTGCCGAACTGATTGCTCACCCATTCCTCGAAATTTCGCGGATGCCGGATCGGGAAAAGCCGCGCCTTGAGCCAGGACGACACGCAGATTGTCGATCTTACGACGCCGAGCTTGATCAGCGCTTCGAATGGTTTGAGCGGGTAAGTGAAAAATTTGCCGTCGTAATAAATTTTGGAAGAGCGCGGCCGATGGAGCATGTCGTTCGGCAAAATTTCCGTCCACAAATCTTCGACCGCTTTGGATTTGGAAAAGAACCGGTGGCCTCCGATATCGAAATGGAAGCCTTTGTATTTCGCGGTCCGCGAAATCCCACCGACGTAAACCGGATCGGCTTCGAGCACGGTGACAGGGACGTTATTTTTCGAAAGCAGATACGCGGCGGTCAGTCCGGCCGGTCCACCTCCGATTATTGCGACATTTGTTTTCATCATTCGTCAGGCCACCCAGTTCCCGCGGGTAAAATTCCAAACATACCAGCCCTGCACGCACAGCCCGAGGGCGCTGATTATTACCGCAGCTGCGATCCCAAACACGCGCAGCGGCAGCGGTGGGAGGCGAAATTGACGCAGAAACTGCAAAAAAGCGAGCACGATCAGCGCGTGCACGCAGAACTCGTAGCGAAGCATGCTCTCCATATCGAGCGAAGCCACGCCGCTAACCGAGATATAGTAAATGACCGCGGCGCAAAAATAGAAACCGATGCGCGTCTGCCAATTCGTGACGCGCCGAATCGCCGGGATGAGTTCAACAACGGCGACCGCGATCAGTAAGAGCGCGCCGAACGTCATCGACATCTGACTCATTTGGGTTGGATCGTTCAGCTTCGGAAGCAGCCAACGATAATTTGCCGGACGAAAAACGGCGAGGTAATCGGGTTCAATGTTCCAGCCGGCAGTCTGCGTGAGCATATACATGTCCCAACGGCCCCAGCGCCATTGGCAGTAAACGAAAAAGAAAATCGCGCCGAACATGGCGGCGATCATCAACGCAACCGCACCGGCGTAGTTTCGAAACCAGGCGCGCGGACTTGCGAGGCTGTTCCAACCTTTCTGAAAAAAATCGCGCACGACCGGATACGCAGCGCACGGAACACCGACGATGCGCGTAGCCGACATCGCCATTCCGTGAAGCGCGGCTAAAATTTTCGCGCCACGACTTTCGGCGTTGCTCCAATAAATGAAACCTACAAGCGCCATGAGAAAAAGTGATTCGGAATAACCGGCAACCAGAAAAAACGCCGCGGGATGCGCGAGAATCGCGAGCGCTCCAAAGAAACGCAGCGGCGTCGAAAGTTTCCAGCGTTGGCAGAAGAGAAAAAAATAAGTCCAAAATCCCCAGGCAGCGATTTGCGCAGCGATGAGCAGGGCGGTTTCAGTTTCGACACGGAAGGTTGAGCGCACCAGACTTGCGAGGACGGGATAAGCCGGGAAAAAGGCGACGTTGGAAACTTCCATCACCTTGTGATTGATGGGCGGAACGATCGTTTGATATCCGCGATCGATGATGTTGGCGAACCAGTAACCGTCGTGCTGGACCAAACTTTGGTAGCGATAAGAAAGCGGACCTTCTGGCGCGAGAAGCAGGACAGCCACCAGGAGCTGGACCAGTGTCACAGCCAGGCCAATGAACCATGGTCGCGATAGCAAATTTTTCACCGCGTCACTCGCAGAGAGCGACGAGGAGAAACCAAAGCTTTCGCCATTGCAAGATATTGTCGCCTCCCGGGCGAGCGCGGTTTCAAATGGCATAAGTCAGAGTGATGAGCCGTCAAACGGCAGACGTTTGACGGCGGCGTCCGCCTTTTATTCGCAGACGAGGCAGAACTCAGTCGTCGCCTCAAAAGATCGACGACGTAAAGCTCATCTTGCTCGCCACGTTGCTTAGCACTCTACGCCGCGGCGGCTTCGCTTTGAGCTCCCAGCTCGCGATAGAGTCGTTCGTATTTCTCGGCCGCGGTCGCCCAGGAAAAATTTCGCCTCATGGCGCGCTCCATCAGTTGTTGCCAAAGCTCGCGGTCGCCAAAGATTTCCCGGCCGCGCTTGATCGCGTCCCAGAAAGCCTCCGTCGAATATTCATAACAAAGAAAACCGTAGCCGCTGTCGGTCGAAGGATCGTAGTCCTCGATGATTTCCTGAATTCCGCCGGTGGCGCGCGCGACCGGAAGCGCGCCATATTTCAAATTGTACATCGCGCTCAGCCCAGCCGGTTCGAACCGCGACGGAATGAGACTGATGTCCATTCCGGCTTCGAACACGTGCGCACTTTTTTCGTCGTAGCTGCGGCGATACGCGAACTTGGTCGGGAATTTTCGGGTCGCGACGGCGAGCGCTGTTTCGTAGGTCGGATCGCCTTCGCCAAGAATCACGAGCCGGACGTCATCGATGAGGAGTCGATCGAGAAGCGGGACAAGAATGTCGAAACCTTTTTCGCCGACAACGCGAGTGACCATTCCAAAAACGGGGCCTTTTGGTCCGGGATCCAATCTCAAACCGTTGAGGAGCGCGTCGCGGCAAAGTTGTTTTCCCCAAAACTCGCTCGGCGTGTAATTCGCCGGAAGAAGTTTGTCCGTCTCGGGATTCCAACGCGCGTAATCGGCGCCGTGCAAAATGGCGCTCAACTTGTGCGCATTCTCGCGCAGGACGACGTCGAGACCGCAACCGAATTCCGGCGTTTGGATCTCGCGTCGATGTCGCTCGCTTACGGTCGTGACTTTGTCGGCAAAAAGAATTCCGCCTTTGAGGAAGTTCAGCTTTCCAAAAAATTCGACGCCGCGCAGCGTGAAGAAACGCTCGTGCAGATTGGTCAGGCGAAAATCGAGTCCCCAAAAACTTCCCTGCTCGGCGATGTGATGAATCGTGAGCACCGTTGAAAACGGCAAACGGTGGGCGCGCACATAAACCGGCACGAGCGCGGCCGGCCAATCGTGGACATGCAAAATCTGCGGCGTCGGGTTTAAACGACGCGCCAGTTCGACCGCCGCCTTGCTGAAAAAAATGAAGCGCTCCGCATTGTCTTCGTAAGGCGTCCCGTGCTCGCCATAAATTCCGTCGCGATCAAAAAACTCGTCGCAGCGAACGAAAAATAATTGGACGCCGCTCGGGCTATGTCCCTGAAGATATTCGGCGATGTAAGTTTTTTCGCCGACGCGAACATCGACAGTCACGCCGGTGTCCTCTTCTTTGAAGGCCGGATTCTCCCGGATCTCGCGATAGTACGGCAGCGCGACCGCGACCTCGTGACCGCGCGAGCGCAACTCGTGCGGCAAAGCATCCATCACATCGATGAGCGCGCCCGCGTGCAGCAACGGCGGCCCTTCAGCGCTGATCATCAAAATTCTCATCGGCTCTTCGATGTTCGTCACTCGATCTTCCATGTCAAAGCAATCGGGGAAGGCAATCTCTTTTGTCAGATTTTCTTTGAACGAGAAATCTACATCCCGCAAACGCCCTACTGGGAGATAAGAGTTTTCCCTAGTCGCAAAGTTAGGATCAGATACAGCCGCTTTTCGTGCTGCTTCGATTCTTAAAGCATCATGAAGACGATTGGCCTTTTCGATTCGACCCATCTCAGTGGCCGCAGGTTCTTCTTTGCGGCCGCGATCGTAATAATTTTATTTGCTGCGGCGACGATCAGTCGCGCGCAAAACCCCAGCTCGGGGAGCGTAGGACCAAGCGGTCCGGCCGTGACCTGGCAACAAACTGCACCGCCCAATGCAGGCGGTGGTGCAAACACCGAATCTGCCTGCGTCGATGGCGTGAACTGCGAAGTGTTCACCCTCACGGTCACAGGAACGAAGTCCGATTGGACAAATCCGGCGAATCCGCAACGGGTCAAAGTGCGGCTCGATTGGTCGAGCGGCTTGAACGAGTACGACATCTACATTCACAAGGACACCTTGAATGGTCCGCTCGTGACGTCAGCGTTCAATGGTCCCGGTCTCACCAGTCAGACGGCTTACATCGACATGACTCAAAACGATCCCGGCGTCTACGTGGTCCACGCTGTTTTCGACACGACTCCGGATGTAACTTCGCCGTACTCGGGAACCGCCAGCGCCGCTCCACAAACTCCGCCTCCACCTCCGCCGGCGCCGCAAGACACGGGTCCGAAAATTGGTTACGAAAATTTCGAAGCGCCCGGGGTTTTAACTCAAGTTACACAGACCAGCTCGGGCGTGCTGACCGTTGAATACATGGGTCGCGGCGCGGGCGAGCCGTCCGTCGGCAGTAACTGGAAGACTGGTGTAGCTAACTTTCAATCCGATCTCGAAACTTTGTTCATTCAGTTCGACGACTCTTGCTCGGCTTTGCCGAGAGACACTTGGGTCAATCGACGCGCGCCTACTTCGCAATTCGTCGACTCGGATCCGATCGGCTTTACTGATCGCGATACTGGTCGCGTGTTTGCCGGTGAGCTAACGCTACTCAGTCCGGATACTTTCAAGACCTCCTACAGCGACGACGACGGTCAAACCTGGATCCCGGACCAAACCGGCGGTATCGCGTCCGCGGTTGATCATGAAACTCTAGGCGGCGGACCGTATCATGTCGATCCGAACACAGGACAAGCGCCGCCTCATAGTCCGACCTATCCGAACGCGGTCTACTATTGTTCGCAAGACATAGCGGCCGCGCTTTGTTCGCGAAGTGACGACGGTGGATCGACCTATGGTCCGTCAATTCCAATCTATAATCTTAGCGCATGTCAGGGTTTGCATGGTCACGTGAAGGTCTCGCCGGTTGACGGCACGGTTTACATTCCAAATCGCGCATGCGGCAAGCCGCAGTCGGCGTTGGTTGTGTCGGAGGACAACGGCATCACCTGGACTATTAAGACAGTGGAGAACTCTACCTTCACAGATACCTCCGCGACCGATGATCCAGCGGTGGGAGTTGATAGCGCAGGCAGAGTCTACTTTGCGTTCGCGCCAAACGGCACTGCCGCAGGAGTCGCCATTTCTGACGACAAAGGCGCGACTTGGACAAACATGTACGACATCGGCGCGGTCTACGGAATTAAGAACGTGGCGTTTCCAGCGGCAGTCGCCGGCGACGCCGGACGCGCGGCGGTTGCGTTCTATGGTTCAACCACTGCACAAGGCGACTCCAACACCGGAGATTTCACCGGCGTCTGGCATCTTTATGTCGCGCACACTTTTGACGGTGGATCGACATGGACCACAACCGATGTCACTCCAAGTTTGCCAATGCAGCGGAGCGGATTACTGCGTGGTGGTGGCGCAGATACTACGCGCAATCTGCTCGACTTTTTCGACATGACGATGGACCGCGATGGGCGCGTCCTCGTCGGTTATGTGAATGGATGCGCAGGCGGAACTTGCTCGCAAGCTGCTGCCAGCGCCAAGGGTAATGCTTATGGCACGGTGGCTAGCATCGCCCGGCAATCAAGCGGTCGACGCCTACTCGCCGCCAAGACTCCGGCGAATGCTACGACCGTTCCGGGAATTCCGTTCGTCACTGTTCGTCGGAACGACGGCACTGTTTCACTCGCATGGAACCAGGCCGATAGCGGCAACTCACCTATTTTAGGCTACAAAATACTTCGAGGAACAACGACCGGTGCCGAAGCACAGATCGCCGGTGTTGGCGCCAGTAGCAGTAGCTTCGCCGACTCAACTGCAACCGATACTACTAAGACGTACTATTATAGAGTAGTGGCCGTAAACGCCGTTGGATCATCCTGCCCCAGCAATGAAGTCGCCGCGCCCTATGTTGGCGACAGTTCAACTACCGGACTCATCATTCACCAGAATGATCCGAATCATCCGGAAGCTACTGGCGGAAGTGGCGGAGCACCACCTGCTCCGGAACTACTGATCGATTATATCTCAGTTGGAGAACCGAGTTCGACGCCCGGCATGTTAATGTTTAAAATGAAAGTCGGCGATCTCAGCACCGTTCCACCGAACAGTCGATGGAGAATCGCCTGGGATTGGTGGAGTTCGTCGAAAGTGCAAGCTTACTACGTCGGCATGACCAGCGACCAAAACGGCGCCGTCACTTTTGAGTACGGCTCGCTCGCCGACGCTGGCGTTCCCGCTGTGCTCGTACTTGGCGAAACGAAGATCGACAACGCCGATGCGGCGAGCAATTACCAATCCGACGGCACGATCACGATTTTTGTGCCTAAGTCTGGTGTCGGCGATCCGCAACCGGGCGATCTGCTCGGCGCAATCGGCGGCAAGACAATGGCCGATAGTGCCAGCACCGAACGTTCGACCCAGTTCGTCGATCATACGTTCGTGAAAGGGCTGACCGATAATTCGTTCCCAGCTGCGACCTACATGCTGGCAACGCCGAAGTCGACGATGACAGTCACTGTCTCGCCCACCCAAATCAGACGCGGTTCGAGCGCGACCTACGCGATTGCAGCTTCGCCGGCGCCTTCACAGCCGGTAACAGTGTCCTACTCAATGAGTGGCAGCGCTGCTCAGGGAATCGATTACACTCTTAGCAATAACACCGGGCAGATTACCATCCCGGCCGGACAATCTTCGGTAGCGGTCACGCTCAATGCTCTGGAGATCCAATCAAAGAAGAAGAAAAAGAAAAAGCCAGCTCCGAATGTTACTGCCACGATGACACTTCAGCCTGATGCTTCCTACAATGTAGGCAGCCCAAACTCAGCGACAGTCACAATTACTCCGTAGCAGATAAGCCAATCCAAGCACTGGTCGGCGTCCAACCTCCACGGTTGGACGCCGATCTCCTTTTCGGTCGCAGCTTTCTAAGGATTTTCCCGATATCGAATGGCAAAAACATTTTCTCAGATACGGCCACTTTACCGCGCATTTCGATTCTTAGCTCAAGATGAAAACGAAACGTGGTTTCCAATTTCGCGGTCTCGATTTCCGCGCCTTAGTCGCTCCCATGGCTTGCTCGACTACTATTCTTGCGGTGCTTGCATTTGCACAAGTGGCGACTGCAAGTCCGTCGCCTGCCAGTGAAACGCTTACTACAGCCGGGCAAACCGTCACATACACTGATGCCGGTCCGTTCGTGACAAATCCCTCTCATCTCGCCTTGGGCCAACCCGATTGCACTGTCCCCAACTCGTGCAGTGACTTCATGCTTACGGTCGACGCCGCCAGCCTTGCATCAACGTATCAAGTAGTTATCCAAATCAACTGGCCAACCTCAGCCAACGATTTTGACACTTTTGTGGAGGATGCCTCCGGCAACCTAGTATCGGCGAATGAATCAACGGCCGATCCAGAAACAATCATCGTTCCTATTCCCGCCACTAGCACCGTCTATCACATCATTGTAGTTCTGGCGGTCGGCGCACCCGGCGACACAATCACCGGAACGGCCACCTTAGAGCAGATTCCAGCAGCGGTGAATCAAGGACCGGGTATACCGCCGCGCTATCAGAATTATCCAGCGGGGAACGGTCAGGCGGATGACGCCGGCGAGCCATCAATTGGAGTAGATTGGAATCCGAACGATCCCAGCCTCAAGTTTAAAGACGCTACCCACAATCTCAACCACGGCGGCGTCGCGTTCTTCAAATCGGGAGCGCACAATTGGCGTGTTAATTTCGATGATTGTCCTTCACCAGCGAACAACGTCTGGCAAGATGTCTCTTCTATTTTCGATCAGGAACCAGAGTTCACCGATCCGATCGGATTCGTTGATCACTATAGTTCGGGCGAGCTTGGGCTTTCTTATCCGCCACCACAGACACCAGGACGAGTCCTCACCATAGACCTGCTAGGCTTCGAGGGTAACAGTCTCGGTGCGTCGTCAGATGATGATGGAAGTACCTATCTTCCCGGTGGCATGGGCGGCGTTCCGCAGGGCGGTGACCACGAGACGCTCGGCGGCGGACCTTA
>Ga0207646_10000357_pt1 | contig 61647 bp, 70 predicted proteins | sample KBSK5502metaG_FD_184343 | JGI IMG/M metagenome (GOLD analysis project Ga0207646, IMG submission 184343) | Corn, switchgrass and miscanthus rhizosphere microbial communities from Kellogg Biological Station, Michigan, USA - KBS K5-50-2 metaG... | ecosystem: Host-associated > Plants > Roots >... | reverse complement strand
GCGCGTCTGCGCGTACCTCGCGCAGTGGTACGGCGAGCCGATCGTGCCCGCGAAGGATCTCGTCGGGTCGATGCAGTCGATGGCACCGTTCGTCCGTATCTCGAGCGGGATGCGGACCGCCGCCATCGAGATCTCCCAGATCTGCAACGACATCCGCCTGATGGTCTCCGGACCGCGCACCGGCTTCGGCGAGCTCATCATCCCCGCGGTCCAGCCGGGCTCGTCGATCATGCCCGGCAAGGTGAATCCCGCGATCGCCGAGATGGTGAACCAGGTGTGTTTCCAGGTCATCGGCAACGACACGACGGTGGCGTGGGGCGCGCAGGCGGGACAGCTCGAGCTGAACGTGATGATGCCGGGCATCAACTACGCGGTGTGCTTCTCCGCGACGATCCTCGCGAACGCCGTCCGCCAGCTGCGCGTGAAGGTGGTCGAGGGGATGCGCGTCGACGAGCAGCGCGTGAAGGAGCTGATGGACGCGAGCCCATCGATCATCGTGACCGCCCTGTCGCCCCACATCGGCTACGGCAAAGCAGCCGACCTCGTGAAGAAAGCCCTCGCCCAGAGGCGTTCGCTGCTCGACATCGCGCTCGAAGAGAAGGTCATGCCCGAAGAGAAGCTGCGCAAGGTACTCGATCCTCTTTCCATGACGCGAGGCGGGGTGCAGTGACCGCGGGCGCGACCTTTTCGCGCGATCGTCGCTATCGCTACCGGCTGTGGCGGCGCTGGGATCGCTCTCGTCCCATCGTCGTGTTCTGCATGCTGAACCCGTCGACAGCGGACGAACGGCGTGACGACCCAACGATCCGGCGCTGCATCGGCTTCGCGCGTGACTGGGGCTATGGCGGGCTCGAGGTCGTGAATCTCTTCGCGTTTCGCGCGACCGATCCACGCGAGCTACGGCACGCGGCCGACCCCGTGGGCCCCCACAACGATCATCATCTCGCGCTCGCGGCACGGCGCGCGACGCTCGTCGTCACGGCGTGGGGAGCCCACGCCGACGTGCGGCGAGCCCGGCGTGCGATGCGGGTCCTGAGCGGACAGCGGCGGTCCCTGGCCCACCTCGGGTTCACGAGGTCGCGGCAACCGCGCCATCCGCTGTACGTGCCGCGGACACTCCTGCCGCTCGGCTATGGGAGCGAGACCGACGCGCGGTGACCCTCCCGTTCAGCGTCTGAGGCCATCCGGCAACAGGTAGTAGATGTCGGACTTCTTCACGCCCAGCGTGTCGGCGAGCAGGTCCCAGAACGCGTCGTCCGTTGCGCGCCGGTCCGACTCGGAGAAGATCGCCTCCGCGCAGGCGTCGCCCTCGACGACGACCAGGAGGATCACTCTCGCCGCTTCGTTGAAGGTCAGGCGGTAGCGGAGGCCGAAGCCCGCCGGACAGAAGCGATCTTTGGGCGCAGGGGGCAGGGCCCGGACGGCGTCGTAGATGCGACGCGCCGCGGCGGCATCGTCGACCGAGCGATCGAACGCGGGGTAGTGATTCTCAGGAATGGTCGAGTAACGCGTGACGCGGAGTGGGGCAACGGAGGCGGGCGAGCACGCAACGATGACAAGGGCCGCGACGAGGGCGAGCCTCACACCGCTTCCGCGAGCTCCGGCGCGGCGCGGCTTCGCGCGCGCAGCCGGCCGACGATCCGGCGCGTGAGCGCGTCCATCGCCGCATAGCCCGCACCGATGCCCGTCGGCGGATTACCCGCGGGAAGCATGAGACCAGGTAGCACCGGCGCCCAGCGCCAGATGCCGAGACCCGTTCCATACAGCTCGAGCGTGGTGGTCATCGCGAAGCTCACGGCGTAGAGGAGCGGAAAACGTCCGCGGACGATGAAGCGAACGAACACCGCCCAGGTCACGAAGCCGAGGAGGTCGGGCAGCGGTGGGCGCGCGAGTCCGTAGAGCATCCAGAGCGTCGCGCCGGTGGTGACGGCGATCACGATGCGGCGCGCGTGCCGTTCGAGGAGCGGCAGCGACGCGACCCGCAGCGCCGCGAGATAGAAGAGCCCGTGGCCCGCCGGCACGTACAGCGGCAGGTTCTCGAGGCGGTAGCGATACGCGCCCCACACGATCGAGCCGACGATCTCCAGCACCGTCGCGAGCACCACCAGGATCGCGATCTGCGTCCGGACCGCCGCCGGCTGAAGCCGGAGGGCGATCGCGAGGAAGACCCAGGCGCTGAGCCCGAGTGCGGACTGCTCCAGCACCGATGTCGCGCGGTCGAGCGGAAGCGCGACCGCGACGAAGATCGCGAACGCGATCGCATACGTGAGCGAGCCGCGTGCGCTCATCGCTCGCACGGCTAACCGCTCTTGATCGACTTGATCTTGTCGCCGATCTTGATGCCGAGGACGACGTCCATGCCGCTCGTCACCTGGCCGAAGTTCGTGTACATGGCGTCCAGAAAACGGCACGTCCCAATACAGACGAACCACTGGGAGTCGTTGCTCACCTTGATGTCAGCGCCGCGCGCGATGCCGAGCGCACCTTTGCAGAACGGCAGGTCGTTCAGCTCGGTGGGCTGATTTCCGCCGCCCGTTCCATCGCCTTTCGGATCACCGCCCTGCACGACGAAGTCCGCTACGACGCGGTGGAACGTGAGCCCGTTGTAGAAGCCGGCGTTCACCTTGGTCATGAATGTCGCGACCGTGTTCGGAGCCTTGTCCGGACGCAGCGCCAGCTGCACGACGCCGCCCTTCGCGAGCTCCATCGTCGCGGTCTTGACCGCGACGCCGGCTGGGACCGGCGCGCAGTTCCGTGCGTCGGGCGCCGGGGCGACCGACGGCGCGACGCTGCGCGCCGGCGTCGGTGAGGGTGATGTGGCGGCGCCGCCACAGCCGGCGACGAGCAGGCATGCGATCAGTGCGAGGGCGCGGTTCACTCGACCGTGACCTTCTTGATCCTGTCTCCGATCTTGATGCCGGCGACGACATCCATCCCGGCGGTGACCTGACCGAAGTTCGTGTACTGCTTGTCGAGGAACGTCGAGTCCTTCTTCACGATGAAGAACTGCGAGTCATTGTTGAACGCCGGATCCTGGCCGCGCGCGATGCCGGCCGCGCCGAGCTTGAAGCTGAGGTCGTTGTACTCGCTCGGCACACGGTCGCCACCTGTTCCAGTCCCTTTCGGATCGCCACCCTGGACGACCCAGTCCTCGACGCGATGGAAGGTCAGGTTGTCGTAGAAGCCGCTTCGCGCCTTGCCCGCGAACCTTTCCACGGTCCGCGGCGCTTTGTCGCCGCGGAGTGTGAAGGTGAACGATCCGCCCTTCGCGAGCTCGACGGTGGCCCTGGTGGCCGGCCTCGCGGTGGGGTTCGGCATTGAGCTACTCGTTGTCTTGCCTCCAGTGACCGCTCCGTACGGAGCGTCGATTCATCCACTTCACGATATCCGCTGCGCGGGACGCGGCGCTGCGGGATATCGTCATGCCTCCGATGCCGACCTATCAGCGGCCCCGCGGGACGCGGGACCTGCTCCCTGAAGAAGCGGCTGCGATGGACTCGCTCCAAGCCGTGGTGCAGGCGCGCGCGCTGCGCTACGGCTATCCGCGCATCAGCACGCCGATCATCGAGAACCGCGAGGTCTTCGTGAAAGGGGTGGGCGAGGGGAGCGACATCGTCGGGTACGAGATGTACGAGGTCGGTCAGCGGGGAGAGGGCGGACTCACGCTCCGGCCCGAGGGCACGGCCGCGGTGACGCGCGCGCTGCTCGAGAACGGACTGCACAAGTCGCCGCAGCCGATCCGCTTCTTCTACTGGGAGCCGATGTTCCGCGGCCAGCGCCCGCAGCTCCTGCGCTTCCGTCAGTTCTGGCAGTGGGGTCTCGAGTGCTACGGCGCGCCTGAAGCGGCCGCCGATGTCGAGATCATCGACTTCGCGAACGGTCTCTTCGCCGAGGTGGGTCTCACCGCGTTCGAGCTCGAGATCAACACCATCGGCGACGAGCCGTGCCAGGCCAAGCTGAAGATCGCGCTCGGCGAGTACTTCGCGAAGCACCGCGAAGCGCTGAGTCCGCAGTCGCAGCGGCGTCTAGACACGAACGTGCTCCGCGTCCTCGACTCGAAAGAGCCGCAGGATCGCGAGTTCATCGCCGCCGCTCCGAAGCTGCGCGACGTCCTGTGCGACGAGGACAAGAAACATTTCGCCGAGGTCCAGGACGGGCTCACGCGCCTGGGCGTCGCGTACAAGGTCGTCGACACGTTGGTGCGCGGACTCGACTACTACACGCGAACGGTGTCGGAGTTCGTGCTGACCGATCCCGAGTTTCGTAAGGGCAGCGACATCGCCGTCGCGGCCGGTGGTCGGTACGACGGCCTGGTCCGCCGGATGGGCGGACCCGACCTCTCCGGCACCGGCATCGCCGGCGGCGTCGACGTCCTGTATTACGCGCTGAAACAGCAGGGGGTGAACGTGGCCGAAGAGCCGAAGGCGGACGTGTACGTCGTGTCGGGGCAGCCGGACGATTTCGCGGATCGCACGCAGATCGCGAACCCGCTCCGCGAGGCGGGGTTCACGGTGGCGATCGATTACTCGGCGCGGCCACTCGAGCGCCAGCTCGAGAGCGCGATCAAGCACGGCGCGCGCGTCGCCGTCATCCGTGGCACCGAAGAAGCGCGCGGCGGCAACGTGATCGTGCGCGACCTCGTGAAGAACGAGAAGCGCGTCACCCGCCTCGCGGCCGTCGTGACCGAGGTGAAGCGGCACGTGTCGCCGCATCCGCGCCCGACGGTGTGGAAGGCGCCGACGAATCCGGACGACCACGAGCCAGGCGCCGCCGGCGAGTCGCCATTCCTCACGGACCCGCGCGACTGATGCTGCGTACGCATACCGCGGGCGAGCTGCGCGCGGCGGACGCCGGGAAGACCGTCACACTCGCGGGCTGGGTCGACCGGCGTCGCGATCACGGCGATGTCACGTTCATCGATCTGCGCGACCGCTACGGCAAGACGCAGATCGTCGCGAACGCGGCGGAGCACGCGAAGGCACACGCCGCGCTCAAGGACGCACGCAGCGAGTGGGTGCTGCAGGTGCGTGGGACGGTGCGTCCGCGTCCCGAGGGCACGCGCAACCCGAAGCTGCCGACAGGCGATGTCGAGGTCGTGGCGGCGGAGATCGTGGTCCTCAACGAGGCGAAGACGCCGCCGTTCTACGTGAACGAGGAGACGCCCGTCGACGAGAACCTGCGCTGGAAGTACCGCTACGTCGACCTCCGGCGCGAGCGCTCGAAGGACCTGATGCGCCTCCGGAGCGAGGTCACGAACGCGATCCGGAACTTCTTCGTGGAGCGCGGCTTCTGGGAGATCGAGACCACGATGATGATCCGCTCCGACCCGACCGGCGCGCGCGACTTCGTCGTTCCGTCGCGCTACTACCCTGGGAAGTTCTGGGCGCTCCCGCAGTCGCCACAGCAGCTCAAGCAGATCCTCATGGTCGGCGGCATCGACAAGTACGTGCAGATCGCGCGCTGCTTCCGCGACGAGGATCCGCGAGCCGACCGCATCTACGAGCTCACGCAGCTCGATGTGGAGATGAGCTTCGCGGAGCCGGGCGACGTCATGGCGATCGTCGAGGAGTGCTACACGGCGGTGTTCGAGCGCTTCGCCGCGAAGCCACTGCACCAGAAGCCCTGGCCGCGCATGACGTACGACGACGCGATGCGCCGGTACGGGAGCGATCGGCCCGACACGCGCTTCGCGATGGAGCTGGTCGACCTCACCGAGATCTTTCGCGGCACCGGCTTCGCGGTCTTCAAGGATGCGATCGCGCAGGGCGGGGCCGTGCGCGCGCTCGTCGTGCCCGGGAAGGCCGACGCGTCGCGGAAGGATATCGACGGCTGGGCCGCTATCGCCAAGACGCGCGGCGCCAAGGGCCTGGTGTCGTTCGCGTTCAGCGGCTCGGAGGTCAAGTCTCCCGTCGCCAAATTCTTCAGCGCCGACGAGCTCGCGCGGGTGCGATCGACGTCGGGGGCGAAGGAGGGGGACCTCCTGCTCGCCGTCGCGGCCGAGTACCGCGTGGCGAGCCGGTCGATCGGCGAGGTGCGGCGGCAGCTGGGCCAGGAGCTCCGCCTCGTCGACGCGTCGACGCATCACGCGATGTGGATCCACCGCTTCCCGATGTTCGAGCGCGAGCTGGACGGCCGATGGACGTTCTCTCACAACCCCTTCGCCGGTCCGCTCGACGAGGAGAACGCGAAGCATCTCTTCAGCGACGACCCCGGCAAGGCGCTCAGCTCTCAGTACGACCTCGTCGTCGACGGCAATGAGCTCGGCGGCGGGAGCATCCGCATCCACAACCGCGCGATGCAGGAGCGCGCGTTCGAGGTGCTCGGCATCTCGAAGGAGGTCGCGGCGATCCGGTTTGGCGCCCTGCTGGACGCGCTCGAGTACGGCGCGCCGCCGGAGGGCGGGATTGCGACCGGCCTCGACCGGACGCTCATGGTCCTCGCGGGACTGGCGAACGCGCGCGAGACGATCGCGTTCCCCAAGACGCAGACCGGCTACGACCCGCTGCTCGACGCGCCGGCCCCGCTGGACGATGAGCTTCTCGAGGAGCTGGGTCTGCGCGTGATCAAGAAGCCGCCGCCGGGCTAACGAAGTCCGGGCAGGCCGGCGCGTGCGGGAACGCGGACGCGCGACATGCCCGTGAACTGCGCGAGGTCATCGAGCGCTCGTGCGACGGCGCGCCCGGTCGCGCGGTCAGGCTTCACGCCCGGCTCGAGGTGAACGGCGTTGATGACGAGCGTCTCCCGCTCGCGGTCCACACGCGGATCGATGCGTCCGATGAGCGAGTCGTTGTGCAGGATCGGCATTGCGAAGTAGCCGTGCTGCCGCTTTTCCTTCGGGACGTAGATCTCGATGCGATAGCGCATGCCGAAGAGCGCCTCCGCCCGAGCGCGGTCGCGGATGAGCGTGTCGAACGGCGAGAGCAGCGTGGTGCGTCCGCTCCAGCTCCGCTCGAGCGCCGGGATCTTCTCCACATCGGCAGCGTGCACGTACCAGCGGCCTTTGAGCGTGCCATCGCCGGACGACCCGACGCGTGTCGGTACAAGCTCGCCCTCGCGCTCTAGTGACGTGATCGTCTTCGTGATCGAGTCGCGGATCGTGTAAGGAAGCATGTTCTGGATCTGCGTTGCGGTCGCCACGCCGAGCGAGCGCGTCGCGCGGATGGTCGCGTCGCGCATCAATTTGGCCGGAGGGACTGTGGACACCAGCGCTCTTGCGGGGACGCATCGCTCGGTGAGATCCCAGAGCCGCTCCTGACCAGAGCGCCCGGCGACGAGGACACGGCCCTGGGCCGAGAGGAACTCGAGCATCTGGCTCGAGTTCCGGTCATTGGTCCACCCGGTCGAGTGCCATGACACTGCTTCGCGTCCGTCGAACGCGCTCGTCGCAAGCGGCCCTTCTCGCCGCAGCCGCGACAGGATCTGTCGACGGAGCCGCAAGTTCTTTCGCATCCACGCCATCCGAGGCTGCCAGTACGGGTTCGTCGACATGCTCCGCATCGCGAGCCGATAGAAGGAGAGGTGGCGCGTCGGATAGAGGAAGGCGCGCCACTCGAAGAGGCGTTGGTCCTTGTAAACGAGCCGAGCGACGTCCTCGCGGTCGTACTGCCCGAGACGGCTCCAGAGCACGAGCAAATGACTCCGCGCGACGGCGCTGGTCGGATCGAGCTGCAGCCAGATGATCCGCTCGACGGTCGCGAGGATCCCGCGCCGGTCGGGGCTGTTCCGCTCGGCGCCGAGCAGCTGCGCGTCGATGACGAGGCGCCGCGCCGCGCGCTGGCTGATCTCGATCTCGCTCATCACGCCTAGACTTACACACGTGAAGCGCGTCTATCTCGATCACGCCGCAACCACGCCGGTCGACCCCGAGGTCGCCGACGCGATGGCGCGCGTGCTGCGCGAGACGCACGGCAACCCGTCGAGCATCTACGCGGAAGGCCGCGCCGCGCGCGAGCTCGTCGACCACGCGCGCGAGGAAGTCGCGGCCGTTCTCGGCGCGCAGCCGTCCGAGATCGTTTTCACCAGCGGCGGCACCGAGGCCGACAACCTCGCGCTGCGCGGCGTGATGCAGGCCCGCCGTGGCCTCGGCGACCATCTCGTGACCACCGCGATCGAGCACCATGCGGTCCTCGATACGGCGAAGGACCTCGAGTCGCACGGTCGGGCGCGCCTCACCGTCGTGCCCGTCGACCGCGACGGCCGCGTCGATCCGGCCGCCATCGCCGCGGCGATCGAGCCGAAGACGACGCTCGTGTCCGTCATGCACGCGAACAACGAGATCGGCACCATCCAGCCGATCGCCGAGATCGGCGCGATCTGCCGCGAGCGGGGGGTCAAGCTCCACAGCGACGCCGTGCAGTCGGTCGGCGCCCTCGACTTCGATGTGAGTCGCATTCCGGTGGACCTGGTCTCCGTCAACGCGCACAAGTTCTACGGCCCAAAGGGTGTCGGAGCGCTCTACGTCCGGCGTGGCACGCGGCTCGCGACGATCCAGACGGGTGGCGGGCAGGAGAAGGGCCGTCGCACCGGGACCGAGAACGTCGCCGGCATCGTCGGCCTGGGCGTCGCGCTTCGCGTCGCGGCTGAGCGTCGCGCAACGGAGTCGGCGCGGCAGGCCGCGTTGCGCGACCGGATCATCGACGGCGTTCTGGCGCGTGTGCCCGACGCGGTCCTCACCGGGCACCGGACGGAGCGGCTGCCGAACAACGCCTCGTTCTGCTTCCCAGGCACGCAGGGCGAGTCGCTCATCGTCGCGCTCGATCTCGCGGGATTCGCGGCGTCGAGCGGCTCCGCCTGCACGTCCGGCGACACCGAGCCGTCGCACGTGTTGCTCGCGCTCGGGTTGGAGCGCCACGTCGCGCAGGGATCGCTGCGGCTGACGGTCGGGCGAGCGACGACCGACGCCGATGTCGACGCGCTGCTCGCCGCGCTGCCGCCCATCGTCGCGCGGCTGCGCGAGGCCGCGGCGGTCTCCGTTTGAGCGGACAGGTCTTCGTCGCGCTCAGCGGCGGGGTCGACTCGTCGGTCGCCGCCGCGCTGCTCCTCGAGCGTGGCGAGGACGTCGTCGGAGTGTGGATGCGGCTCGTGCCCGGCGGCGCGGACACGGACGCGCCGCGCTGCTGCGGGACCGACGAAGCCGGCGAGGATGCGCGGCGAGCCGCCGCGACGCTCGGCATTCCTTTCTATGCGCTCGATTACGCGGACGTGTTCGGCCGGCAGGTCGTCGACCGGTTCGTCGACGCGTACGCGTCGGGCGAGACGCCCAATCCGTGCGTGTCGTGCAACCACCACGTGAAGTTCGATGCGCTGCTCCGCGACGTCGTGGCGAAGTTCGGTGGCACGCGCCTCGCGACCGGTCACTACGCGCGCGTGGCCGACGCGCCCGACGGGACCCGGCGTCTGCTTCGAGCGCGCGACGCGGCGAAGGACCAGTCGTACGCGCTCTACATGCTCGGCCAGCGCGAGCTGCGGCGCACGCTGTTCCCGATCGGCGACCTCGTGAACAAGACCGAGACGCGCGCCATCGCGGCGCGGTTCGGTCTCCCCACCGCGGCGAAGGCCGAGAGCATGGACATCTGCTTCGTCGCCAGCGACTACCGCGACCTGGTGCGTGGCCGCGCGCCCCGCGCCTTCGACGCCGGTCCGGTGGAGCGCGTCGATGGCAGCGTGGTCGGCCGGCACGCCGGCATCGGTGGACTCACCGTCGGCCAGCGCTCCGGGACGGGTGTGGCGACCGGCGAACGTCTCTATGTCCTGCGGCTCGAGCCCGAGCGGTCGGCCGCCGTCGTCGGCACGCGCGAGGAGATCACGCGCACGACGTACGAGCTGCGCGACGTGAGCTTCACGCGTGACGCGCCGCGCGGGAACAGCTTCGAGACGTCGGCGGTGCTGCGGTACCGCGGCACGCCCCTTGCCGCGGCGGTCGAGGTGATCGCTGACGGCGCGATCCTCCGTCTCGCCGCGCCCGCGCTCGTCGCACCCGGGCAGGCCGTTGTCTTTTACGAGGGCGACGAGGTCGTGGGAGGCGGCATCGTCCGCGCCGGCAGCCCGGGCTAGACGCAGCCGATGCGCGCGCTCCTCCGGATGGCCGCGATCGCGGTCGCCGGCGCGACGCTCTACTTCGCCGGGCTCCTGAACAGCATCGTCCTTGGGCGCCCGGACCGCCCCGGCGCGATCGCGGTCGTGGTCGCGATAGCCGCGGCGCTCGTGGTGCTCATCGCGGCGGTCCGCGGCACGGGGCGCGGCGATGCCCAGACGCCGCCGGCGCACACGCGGCTTCATCGGGCGGTCTGGCTCTTCGCGAGCGTCATGGCGCTCGTGTCGCTCGCGTGGATCTGGGACGTCCCGCGGCAGCACGCGCGGGAATGGACTCCGTATCACAACGACGCGATCGCGCTCAACGAGTGCGCGGCGCGCCTGGTCCTCGATGGCCGCGACCCGTATGCCTCGCTCGACATCTTCGACTGCTATGCGCGGCTCGGCATCGGTGCCGACCGCACGACGCCCCTGCGGCTCGGGGAGTTCGCGAGCGTCGCGGTGTATCCGACGGACGACCAGCTCTACGCGGTATGGGTCCTCCGTTCGCGCGACGGGGGGAACGTGGAGTTCGTCTCGCGCCCGTCCTATCCCGCGCTGTCCTTCCTGCTGATCGTCCCGTTCGTCGCGCTCGGCTGGGACACCAACCAGCTGTACGTCCTCTGCCTGGTCGCCGCGATGGGGCTCGTCGTGCTGCGCTCGCCGGTCGGCCTCCGTCCGTTCATGCTCACCGCGGTGCTCGGCGCGGCGTCGCTCGCGGCATTCACGGTCAGCGGAAGCGCGGACCTGCTGTACGTACTGCCGTTCGCCGCGGCATGGCTGTGGCGCGAGCGGCGCTGGAGCGCGCTGGCGTACGGGATCGCCGCCGCGACGAAACAGCTGGCATGGTTCTTCGCGCCCTTCTATCTCATCGCGGTCGTGACGACGCACGGGTGGCGCGAAGGTCTGCGCCGCGCCGCGATGGGTGCCACGGTCTTCGCTGCGGCGAACCTGCCGTTCATCGTGTCGCATCCAAAAGACTGGCTCGAGGGCGTCACGACACCGATCTCCGACCCGATGTTCCCGCGCGGCGCGGGCATCGTCTTCCTCGGAACGAACGGCGGGCTTCCGCTGCTCCCCTCGAGCGCCTACCTCGCGATGGAGGGCCTGTGCGCGATCGCGTGCGTCCTCGTCGCATGGCGATCGCGCCGCACGAGCCCCGAGCTCGGCGTGGTGCTCGCGCTCCTGCCGCTGTTCTTCGCGTGGCGCAGCCTCTTCTCCTATTTCTTCCTCATCCCGCTGTTCGCCGCGGTGGCCGTCGCGCGCATGCCGCTGGGGGATCTCACACCTGAGCGCGCGCAGGCGGCGGGTGCGCTCACGCTGTTCGCGGCTCCGGTGCGCCGCCTCGCCCTTGTCCGGCGCGGTCGCGCCGCATAGTGCCCCCGGCGCTCATCCCCCTCGCCCTGGTGGCGCTCGGAGTTCCCGCCGCGCTCCGCGCTGTGCTGGGCCGTCCGCGCTCGCTGGGCGCCGCCTGGGTGCTCGCTGCGGCGGCGGTGGCGGTGGCGCAGGCCGCCGGTGAGATCTCCGGATCGCGCCTCGGCGTGCTGGGAGACGCTCAATTGCTTCTCGCCGCGCTCGCGGCGGCCCTCGCGGCATTCGCGGTGACCGTCGCGGAGCCCCGCGGCAAGGGGTAAGGTCATGAGCGAGCGAATGAATAGGGGAGACAAGCCATGGGATTCCTGATCGGTCTGCTCACGGGCGCCGTCGTCGCGCTGCTGTACGCACCGAAGACCGGCGACATGACCCGCGAAGAGCTGCGGGTCCGCAGCGAGGAGCTGAAGCGCCGTGCCGACGAGCTGCAGAAGATCGCGAACGACCTTTCGCAGCAAGCGCAGGTCAAGGGACGCGAGCTCGTCGACGAAGCCAAGCGGCAGTGGGACAAGTCCGGCGTGGGTCAGCGCTCGGCTGAGACCGGCGCGCGCAGCGGTCAAGGCGGTCCTCCCGCCAAGTCCTGACGTTAGACTTCACCTCAGGACGGGGGAACGCGGGGAGCTGACCGTGTGGTCGCCCCGCGTTTTTCATTACACGCGGACGGCCAAGGAAGTAGGGCTGAAATAGAGAGCGCCGAGATCCGGGAACGATTCATCAAGTTCTTCGAGGAGAAGGGCCATACCCGCATGCCCAGTTGGCCGCTGATCCTGAAGGACGACCCCAGCGTCCTCTTCACGAGCGCCGGCATGCAACCGCTCGTGCCCTACTTCCTCGGCAAGAAGCAGCCGCCGGCCAAGCGCATCGTCGCGGTGCAGAAGGTCTTCCGCGCGACGGACATCGAGGAGGTCGGTCGGGACGGCTACCACCAGACCTTCTGGGAGATGCTCGGGAACTTCGGTATCGGCGACTACTGGAAGAAGGAAGCGATCGAGTGGGGCTGGGAGCTGCTCACGAAGGTGTTCGGCATCGACGGCGGCAAGCTCGTCGCGACCGTCCATCACACCGACGACGAGGCGTATCAGATCTGGACGAAGACGCTCGCGCTCCTCCCAGCCGAGAAGGTCTTCCGTCTCGGTGACGAGGCGAACTTCTGGGCGCCCGGGCCGACGGGACTCTGCGGGCCCGATAGCGAGGTCTTCATCGACAAGGGTCCGCAGCCGGGAGCGGCTGCCCACGACTGCAACCCCGGCGAGAACTGCGGGCGCTACGTCGAGATCTGGAACTTCGTGTTCCAGCAGTACGACCGCAAGGCCGACGGGACGCTCGTGCCGCTCGCGAAGAAGAACATCGACACCGGTGCGGGGCTCGAGCGGATCACCCAGGTGCTGCAGGGCGTTCCGGGCGACGTGTACCGGACCGATCTCTTCCAACCCCTGGTGAAGAAGATCGAGTCACTCTCGGGGAAGAAGTACGGCGCAGACCGCGACACCGATGTGTCGATCCGCATCGTCACCGAGCACTCGCGCGCCGCGACGTTCCTGATCGCCGACGGCGTCGTTCCGTCCAATGAATTTCGCGGATATGTGCTTCGCCGACTGATCCGTCGCGCGGCGCTGCACGGTCGACGGCTCGGCCTCAAGACCGGCGTCCTCGCGACGCTTGGCGGCGAGGTCGTGAAGACGATGCAGAAGCATTACCACGAGCTCACCAAGGCGCGCGATCGGATCACGCAGGTGATCTCAGACGAAGAGGAGAAGTTCGAGAAAACGCTCGCGAACGGTCTGACGATGTTGAACGAGGCGATCGCGCGGGCGAAGGCGGAGGGCCAGACCTGGATCGACAGCGACACGGCCTTCAGGCTGTCCGACACGTACGGCTTCCCGCTGGAGATGACCAAGGAGATCGCCGCGAGCTCCGGCTTGAAGGTGGACGAGCGCGGTTTTGCCGAGCTGCTGGAGGGGCAGCGCAACCGCAGTCGCGCCACGGCGAAGTTCACGCAGGACGCGATGCGCTTCGGCCAGTTCTACTCGGGCCTCCGCGAGACGCAGGGTCTCCGCAGCCAATTCACCGGTTACGACGAGCTCGCGACGGACGCGAAGATCGTGTCGCTGGTGGTCGGCGGGTCGCGCGTCGAGAGCGCGCATGAGGGCGCGGACGTGGAGGTCGTCCTGGACCGCACCCCCTTCTATCCGGAGGGCGGCGGTCAGGTCGGCGACCGCGGCACGATCACGACGGACGAGGGCCGCGCCATGGTCGCCGACACGCAGACCGCGGCGCCGGGAGTCATCGTGATGAGCGCGAAGGTGGTCGACGGCGTGCTGCGCGTGTCGGGGCAGGCGCACGCGGCCGTCGACGAAGAGCTCCGCCGCGACACGATGCGCAACCACACCGCCACGCATCTGCTGCACGCGACGCTCCGGAATCTGTTCGGTGAGGACGTGCACCAGGCAGGGTCGCTCGTGCATGCACCGAATCTCCGCTTCGACTTCACCTTCGGCCGCGCGCTCACGCCGCAGGAGCTGCAGCGCGTCGAGGATGAGGTGAACCGCGCGATCCTCGACAACGCGAGCGTTCATGCGCGGGTGATGCCGCTGAGCGATGCGCTCGCGTCCGGCGCGATGGCGCTCTTCGGCGAGAAGTACGACGACGAGGTCCGCGTCATCGAGGCCGGCCCGAGCCGCGAGCTCTGCGGCGGGACGCATTGTCACTGCACCGGTGACATCGGGCCGTTCCTCGTCACGAAAGAAGAGAGCATCGGCGCGGGCGTGCGGCGCATCGAAGCGGTGACCGGCGTCGGCGCGTTGCGCGAGGTCCGCGAGACCCGCGAGCGGCTGGCGCGTGCGGCCGCGTCGCTCCGTGTCCCACCCGCGCGCGTGCCCGAGGGCGTGTCGCAGCTGATCGAGTCGCGCGAGCGCCTAGAGAAGGAGCTCGCGACGCTGCAGCGCAGCGGGATCGACAACACGGCCGCGGCCCTGCTCGCGAAGGCGGTGGCCGTCGGGCCGGCGAAGCTCGTCGCGGCCGACGTCGGTGAGGGCGACGTCAAGCAGCTCCGCGCGCTGTCGGACCGCATCCGCGAGTCGATCGGCTCGGGTGTCGTGGTGCTTGGCGCGCGCCGCAACGGCGCCGCGGCGCTCGTCGTGAACGTCACGAAGGATCTGTCGGCAAAGGTCGACGCGAACGCATTGGTGAAAGAGGTGCTCGCGGACATCATCGAAGGACAAGGCGGCGGCAGCCGAGAGAGCGCGTCGGCCGGTGGAAAGAACCCCACCCGCATCGCCGAGGCGCTCGAGACGGCACGGGAAACGGTGCGCGAGCGTTTGGACGGGGGAAGTGACCGCCGCTAGCTCGCGCGATGCCCGCGCAGTCGTGACCAAGGGTCCACTGGTCGCCGGCGTCGAGCTCTCCGCCACCGTCGCGCGGGTCATCGTCGCGACCCGGGAGAACGCTCGTCTGCGCATCACCGGCCGCGGCGAGGCCGGGCTCGCCGAGGGTGCCGTCGTCGGCGGCCTGGTCGTCGACCGAGAGTCGGTCGCGGCGGCGCTCACCACCGCGTACGGCGCGGCCGAGCGCGGGCAGCGGACGGAGCGCTCGATCGTCGCGATCGACGGCGACGACGTGCGCACCTATCACCTCTCGACGTCGTTCGAGCGCGAGTCGTCGTCCGCTCCGGTCGCGGCGAACGAGATCTCGCGCGCGACGCGCGAGGCCGCGACGGTCGCGGCGAAGACCGCGGCCGCCAGCGCGGAGGACGACCCCGCGCTTCGCGGCGTGCCGACCGCGCGCCTACACGAAGACGTCGCGTCGCTGTCGCTCGACGGCCGTCATCTGGCGACGCTCGTCGGTCAGCGCGGCGGGCTGGTGGAGGTTTGGAGCGACGTGAGCGTCGGGCCGCTCGTCCTCTCCGGAGCGGCCATGGGCGCGCTCGAGACGGCCCGCCACCGCGGCGCGGTCGTTCCCGGCGCCTACGCGCTCGGGCGGCTGCTGACCGAGTCCGGCGTGCTGGATGCCGGCGTGCTGCGTCTCGGCGCTGACGTGACGTCGCTCGCGATCCTGCGCGAAGGACGTGTCGTCGCGACGCGCGCCTTCGGTCTCGGCCGCATCGCGCTGGCATCGCGCCCCGATCGTCTCGCGGGGGACGCGCAGGTGTGGGCCGACTGTGTCATCGCATCGCTGCATACGCTCGACGGTCTTCCGCCCGCGCGCTGGCTCTTCGTCGGGGTGCCCGACTCGCTCCTGGCGCTCCCGCGTGCGCTCGGTGAAGCGGTCGGAGGAGTGCGCGGCGGCGCCGTCGACGTCGTTCCGCTGTCGGTCGGCATCGCGAGCCGCGCGTACAGCGATGTCACGCTGCGTGCCGACGACCTCGTCGCGGTCGGGGCGGCCGCGATCGCGTCGGGGATCTTCGCGTCATGACCGTGCCCGTGGCCGGGCGGACGATGATCGAGCTCGGCGCGCGCGCGAGCGTGCTCGAGGTGGTGGAGCGCATCGCCGCCGCGCCAACGGCGGACGACCTGGTGCTCTCGATCGCGGCCGGCGCGCCCGTGGCGCGCAACGCGGTGTTCTTCGAGGTCGCGCGCCGGGCGGCGGGCACGAGACGCCTCGCGATCGTCTCGCCCGACGCACGCGCTCGCTCCCTCGCATCATCGGTGCATCTGCCGGCGTTCGCCAGCACCGCCGCGCTCGAGCGGCAGGAGCTCGACGCGACCGAGCCGCTGACGACCGCACGCCGCGCCGCGCTCGCGCGACCGATACGCGTGAAGCGTGCCGCGGGCCCCTCACCAGCGCGCGTCCTCGGCATCCTGGGGAGCCTGCTCGCGGCGGTGCTCGTCCTCATGGTCGTGCTCGGTCCCACCGCGACGGTCGTCGTCGCGCCGGTCTCGAAGACGCTCGGTCCGATCGAGTTCGATCTTCGCGCCGGGCCGCAGGGCGAGATCCCGGGCGCGCTCACGCTCGTCGCGAACGATCTGAGCCAGAAGTACACGCAGAACGCCACCGGCGAGCGCCTCGACCCGATCAAAGCCAAGGGCATCGCCCGGTTCACGAACAAGAACACGCAGGACGTGCGGGTGCTGAAGGGGACGGTGGCGCGGACGCGCGACAACGTGCGCTTCCAGACGACCGAGGAGAAGATCATCCCGCGCAGCTCGCTCGACATCCTTCCGCCGTTCGTGAAGTTCGGGACGGTGGACATCGCGATCGAAGCGCTCGACGCCGGCGCGGCGGGCAACGTCGCAGCGAACACGATCACGATCACGGACAGCAACGACTACGCGGTGAGCAACCCTCAGGCGACGAGCGGCGGCGAGATCAAGAAGTACGCGGTGATCACGGCGTCGGACTACGGGCTCGCCGCCGGCCGCGCCGAGGAGGAGCTTCGCAAAGCTGGGCAGAGGAAGGCCGACGACTGGAAGAAGGCCGCCGCGAAGGGCCAGTTCATCTACGGTCCGATCACGAAGGTCACCGGCGTCACGGGTTCGGCGGGGCTCGTCGGCACCGAACCGGCGGGCGGCGTGTTCGAGCTCACGGTGACGGGGACCGCGACCGGCTATAGCGTGCCCGACGTGGAGCCGCGCGCCACGACGATCGCGAAGCTGAAAGAGCGCGCCGATCCCGAGTACGACATCGACCAGCAAGGCGCGGTGGTCGACGTGATCATCCAGCCGACCCTCGACGACAACGGCGTGCGCTGGCGGGTGCGCGGCCGGACGTCGCAGTTCCCGCGCGTGAAAGACGCGCCGCTTCGCACCGCGCTCGCGGGCCGCGAGTTCGACGATGCGAAGGGTGTGGTCGAGGGCCAGGGTCTCGAGCTCAGGCGGATCGTCGTCTGGCCCGGCTGGTGGCCGCGCTTCCCGTTCTTCGACTCGCGGCTGCAGATCAAGGTGGATTCGGAGACTCCGGCGACGTCGGCGTCGCCCTGACCGTGCGCTATCTTGCCCTGGACGTCGGCGACCGACGCATCGGGCTCGCCGTCGGTGACGACGCGTTCGGCCTCGCGCGGCCGCTCCGCACGCTGGCGCGACGCAGCCTCGAGGCCGACCTCGCGACCCTCCGTGACCTGATCGCGAAAGAGGAGGTGGGTGCTCTGGTGATCGGACTTCCGTTGACGCTGCGTGGTGAGGACGGACCGCAGGCGCAGCGCGTGCGGCGGTTCGCCGACGCCTGTACGGCGCTGGGGCTTCCCGTGGATCTGTACGACGAGCGGTTCACCACCGCCGAGGCCGCTCACCGCGGCGCGTCCGACCTGGATGCCGGCGCGGCGACGGTGCTGCTCGAAGATTTCCTGTCGCGGCGTCGCCCGAGCTGATGGCGCAGACGCGCGGCAAGACCACGCGCACCGTGCCGCCGCGGCGGCGATCGTCGTTCGGGCCGTTCGCCTTCCTGCTCGCCGTGGCCCTGCTGGTCGTCGGGCTCTACGCGGTGGTGCTGCCGTTCGCGCAAGAGGCGGCTGTCGCGTACGTGACGGAGCACGACACGCTGCTGCGGCAGGACTTCGTGCGCGGCTTCGTCGCGGACCGTGTTCGGAGCGAGGTCGACCTCGCGAAGGACCCCCGCGCCGACACTCGGCCCTTCGTGATCGCGCGCGGCGAGACGGCGGGTGAGATCGGAAAACGACTCCAGCAGGACGGCGTCATCGGCTCCGCGCTGGCGTTCGACTTCGTGCTCTACGAGACGGAGCGCGAGAACGCGCTGCAGTCGGGCACCTACACGGTCTCGGCCGCGCTCACTCCGCGCGAGCTGGCGAAGCTCTTCGAGAAGGCGCCCGGCGAGCAGATCGTCCTGCGCATCATCGACGGCTGGCGCCTCACCGAGGTGGCGGCGGCGGTGAACAAGGCGTTCCCGTCGATCAGCAAAGACGCGTTCACCGCGGCGGCGGTGGTAGGCGATCGCAAGAACACCGTGCTGGTCGGGATGGACGCCACGGCGCCGCTCGAGGGCTACCTGTTCCCCGACACCTATTTCATGCGTCCGGACACGACCGCGGCTCAGATCGTCGATGTGCTGCTGGACAATTTCGAGCGAAAGGCCGGCGCGACGCTCCGCGCCGCGGCGGTCGATCGCAGCGTGGCGATCTATGACATCGTGAAGCTCGCGTCGATCGTCGAACGTGAGGCGCGTGACCGGAACGAGAGCGCGACGATCGCCGGCGTGTACACCAATCGCCTGAGGATCGGCATGAAGCTCGACGCGGATCCGACCATCCAATACGCGCTCGGCGAGTGGCGCGAGCTGTCGCTCGACGATCTCAAGCTGGCCTCGCCGTACAACACGTATCTCAACCCGGGTCTGCCGCCGACGCCGATCGCAAATCCAGGCGTCGCGGCGCTCGAGGGGGCCGCGAAGCCCGCGGCCGTGCCGTATTTCTATTTCGTCGCGAAGAACGACGGCACCGGTGGGCACGCGTTCGCGGTGACGTTCGAGGAGCAAGAGGCCAACCGAATCAAGTACGGCAACAAATGAACGTGTGACGATGGCGACCGCATACCTGCTCGGCCATCCCGTCGCGCATTCGCTGTCCCCGGCGATGCACAACGCCGCGTTCATGGCGCTCGGCCTGCCGCACCGCTACGAGGCGCGCGACGTCGAGCCGCACCGCCTCGGCGATGTCGTCGACGCGCTGCGCACGGACGATGTGCTCGGCGCGAATATCACGATCCCGCACAAGGAGGCGGCGCTCCGTCTGATGGACGAGCTCGCGGACGAGGCGCGGCGGATCGGCGCGGTCAACACGATCGTGCGCCGCTCATCGCGGCTGGTCGGCGACAACACCGATGGCTACGGATTCGCGCGGGCGCTCGCGGCCGCGCGCGTGGACGTGCGGGGCAAGGACGTGATGGTGCTCGGTGCGGGTGGAGCGGCGCGCGCGTGCGTTGCAGCGCTGGGCGGGGCGCGGAGCGTCGTTATCGCCGCGCGGCGGCTGGATCGGGCGAACGCGCTCGCGGCCACGGCAGGGACACCCATCCGCGCCGTGCCCTGGGCCGATGCGCGCGCGACGGAGCGCGTCGACGTCCTCGTCAATGCCACCCCCATCGGATTGCATGGGGAGGATCTGCTCGCCGACTTCTCCTTCACGGTGCTGCCCCCGGCCGTGGTCGACCTCGTCCCCACCGCTGCGGTGACGCCGCTCGTCAGGAGGGCCCGAGCCGTCAAGAATGTCATCGTCGTGGATGGACTCTCGATGCTGCTGCACCAGGCGGCGCGCTCGTTCACCCTCTGGACGGGCCGCGAAGCGCCGCTGGCGGTGATGCGCGCCGCGCTCCCGCGCCCGACATGAGGCTGATCACCGCCGGCGAGTCCCACGGGCCCGGGCTCATCGCGGTCCTCGACGGCGTTCCGGCCGGCGTGCCGCTCGCGGCCGCCGACATCGACGGCGATCTGCGCCGGCGCCAGCTCGGCTACGGCCGAGGCGCGCGACAGCGCATCGAGCGCGATGCGGTGAACATCACCGGCGGCGTCCGTCATGGGCGCTCCACCGGCGCGCCGATCGCGCTGCAGATCGCGAACCGCGACGCCGTGAACTGGGAGCGCGTCATGAGCGTCGAACCGGTAACGGATCCGCCCGCGGCGATCACACGCCTGCGGCCGGGTCACGCCGACCTCGCGGGCGCGCTGAAGTTCGGGCACGAGGACGTGCGCGACGTCATCGAGCGCTCGAGCGCGCGCGAGACCGCGGCGCGCGTCGCGGCGGGCGCCGTGGCGAAGGCCGTCCTGAGGCTGGTCGGCATGGAGGTACGGAGCGAGACGAAAGCGATCGGCGACGTCGAGAGCGAGCCACGCTTCGATGCCGAAGCGGTCGAGGCGAGCGAGGTGCGCTGCGCTGACCGCGCGCGCTCGGACGCGATGGTCGCCGCGATCGCTGCGGCGCGCGACGCAGGCGACACGCTCGGCGGGATCGTCGCGCTCCGTGTGAGCGGCGTCGTGCCCGGCCTCGGGACATCGGCGCAGTGGGACCGTCGCCTCGACGGTCGCATCGCGCAGGCGCTGCTGTCGATCCAGAGCGCCAAGGGAGTGCAGTTCGCGGACGCGTTCGCGGCCGCGCGCGAGCGCGGCAGCGCGGTGCACGATCCGATCACCGTACGGGACGGTCACTTCACGCGCACGCGCAACCGCGCCGGTGGCCTCGAGGGGGGCATGAGCAACGGTGAAGACATCACCGTCGAGGTGGCCTTCAAGCCGATCTCGACGCTCATGAAGCCGCTCCCCTCGGCGGACCTGCGCACCGGCGCACCGTCGCCCGCGCACGTCGAGCGCAGCGACGTCTGCGTCGTTCCAGCGGCCGGCGTCGTCGCTGAGGCGATGCTCGCGTTCGTCCTCGCCGACGCGCTCGTCGAGAAGTTCGGCTCCGACACCGCGGACGATCTCGTCGCCGCGGTCGAGCGCTACCGCACGCGCCTGCGCCCGATAGAACAGCGATAGAAGGTGCATCTGTTCGTCGTCGGTCCGCCGGGCATCGGTAAGAGCACGATCGCGCCGCTGCTCGCACAGCGGCTCGGGGCCAGCGTCTTCGAAACGGACCGCGCCATCGCACGCCGGGCGCGCAAGAGCAACAAGGACCTCATCGAGCAGGACGGGATGGAAAGCTTCCGCGACGTCGAGTCGCGCGTCATCGCGGCCCTGCGGCCGACGCCGGCGTGGGTCGTCGTCGATACCGGTGGCGGCGCGCCCATCCGCGAGGAGAACCGCAAGCGGATGCGCGAGCTCGGCCTGATCATCGCGCTTCGCGGTTCCGTCGAGCGCGTCACCGCCGGCATCGCCGCGACGATGGCAAAGCGGCCGGATCAACACGTCGCGCCCGCCGAGCGGGCGCGCTCGGTCCTGCGAGAACGACGCGTGGCGTACGCCGACGCCGACGTCACGTTCGACGTCGACCGCGACGCGACGGCCGCCGACTCCGCGCACGCGATCGCGGCGTGGCTCGTCGCGGCCCGAGGCGTACGCGTCGACGTGGGCGGCGAGATGCCGTATCCGGTGCTCGTGCGCGCCGGACTCCTCGACCAGGTCGGCACGCATCTCGGAGACCTCGGGTGGTCCGGGCGCGTGGCGATCGTGAGCGAGCCTGACGCGGGCGCGCGTTACGAAGCGCGTCTGGTGCGTTCGCTGGAGCACGCCGGCTTCGATCCGGTCGCGCTCCGCCTACCGACCGGCGAACGCGCGAAATCCGTGCGGGCGGTCGCCGGCCTGTGGGGCGACCTCGCGAAGGCCGGGATCGGTCGCGACGGGGGCATCGTCGCGCTCGGCGGCGGCGCGATCGGCGACGCCGTGGGCTTCGCCGCCGCGACCTATCTGCGGGGCGTCCGCGTGGCGCAGGTGCCGACGACGCTGCTCGGCATGGTCGACGCGGCCATCGGCGGCAAGACCGCGATCGACATCCCGGAGGGCAAGAACCTGGTCGGCGCGTTCCATCCGCCGGACGCGGTCTTCGCCGACGTCGGCGTGCTCGCGACGCTGCCGCAACGCCAGCTGTCATCGGGTCTGGCGGAGGTCGTGAAGAGCGCGTTCCTCGCGGATCGTGACGCGGTCGCGCATGTCGAGCGCTCGCTGGACGCGGTGCTCCGCGGCGAGATCGGTCCACAGCTCACGATCGTCGCGCTCGCGACGGAGGTGAAGGCGGGCATCGTGACGCTCGACCCGCGCGAGACCGGGCTGCGTGAGCTCCTGAACTTCGGCCACACCCTGGGTCACGCGTACGAAGCGGCATCGGGCTACCGCGTCACGCACGGCGAAGCCGTCGCGGTCGGTCTCGTCTTCGCGTCGGCGCTGTCCGAAACGCTGGGGCTCGCGCCGCGGTCGCTGCGGGTCGACATCGAGCGGCTGCTCGCACGCGCGCGCCTGCCGATCCGAGCCTCGCTCACGCCTGAGGTCTGGACCTACCTCGGGCGCGACAAGAAAGCGCGCGCCGGGAAGGTGCGTTGGATCCTGCCGCGGCGCGTCGGTCTCTTCAGCGAGGTCACCGACGTCGGGGACACGATGCTGCGGGAGGCGGCCCGGCTGGTGCGGGGTCGGCCGTCATGACGATGAAGCGGTTCCTCCTCGTGAACGGGCCAAACCTCAACACCCTCGGCCGGCGCGAGCCACAGATCTACGGCACGACGACGCTGGAGGAGATCGTGGCGCGCTGCGCGGGTATCGCTCGCGACGCCGGCGCCGACGTCACGGCGTTCCAGTCGAATCACGAGGGCGCGCTCATCGACTTCCTGCAGCAGCACGCGGCGGCCGATGGTGCCATCATCAATCCTGGAGGGCTCGCTCATACCTCCGTCGTGCTCCGTGACGCCGTGGCGGCCTGCACCTTCCCGGTCGTCGAGGTGCACATCAGCGACGTGACGAAGCGCGAGCCGTTCCGCCACCATAGTTATCTGAAGGACGTGACCGCGAATCAGGTCGTCGGCCTGGGTGTCGTCGGCTACGAGGTCGCGCTCCGTTGGCTCATCGAGGAGACGAGGAAGAAGCAGTGATCAGCACCGGGGAGATCAAGCGCGGCATCACCGTCGAGATCGACGGCCAGCTCTACCAGATCGTCGAGTTCCAGCACATCAAGATGGGACGCGGCAGCGCGCAGGTCCGCATGAAGCTGCGCAACGTGCGCAAAGGCGACCTCATCGAGAAGACGGTCCAGGCCGGCGAGCGCTTCCAGCGCGCACGGCTCGATCACCGCATCGTGCAGTTCATGTACAAGGACGGCACGCACTACCACTTCATGGACACGAAGACGTACGACCAGGTCGCCCTCGACGCGGATCAGCTCGGCGACGCGGTGAACTACCTCACTGACGGCATGGAGGTCACGCTGAACGAGTACGAGGGCGACCCGATCGGTGTCGACATGCCCGCGTCGATCGTCATGACCGTCGCCTCGACGGACTTCGGCCTCAAGGGCGACACCGCGACGGGCGCGACAAAGCCCGCGACGCTCGAATCGGGGCTCAAGGTCAACGTGCCGCTGTTCGTGAAGGCGGGGGACAAGATCAAGGTCGACACGCGGACGGGTGAGTATCTCGAGCGCGCCTAGGGATGTCCTGCGCGTCGGCCAGCTCGCCATGCGGCTGGCCGAGCACATCCAATCGGGCGACGAGTTCAAGGACCTGTGGGTCGACGGCGAGGTCACCCAGGCGCGCGTCTCGCCGGCGGGTCACGTCTACTTCACCCTTCGCGACAACGTCGGTCAGCTGCAGTGCGTGCTCTTCGCGTCGCAGGCCGCACAGATCGCACTCACGCCGCGCGACGGAACGAAGGTCCTCGCGCACGGCTGGGTCGAGTTCTATCACCGCGAAGGCCGCTGCCAGCTGCGCATCGACGACGTCCGTCCCGCGGGCGCCGGCGACGCGTTCCTGCGTCTCGAGGCATTGAAGCGTCGACTGACCGCGGAGGGTCTCTTCGCGCAGGAGCGCAAGCGCGCGCTTCCGCCAACACCTCGACGGGTCGGGGTGGTCACGAGCCCGATCGGTGCCGCATGGCGCGACGTGCAGACCGTCGTCGCGCGCCGCGATCCCCGCGTCGAGCTGATCCTCGCCCCCGCTCAGGTGCAGGGCATCGGTGCGGTCGAGTCGCTGATCGGCGCGCTGGACGGCCTGGCGCAGCTCCGCGAGCTGGACGTCGTGATCATCGCGCGCGGCGGGGGACCGAGCGAAGACCTCGCGGCCTTCAACGACGAGGCGCTGGTGCGTGCGATCGCGCGTTTCCCGAGGCCGGTCGTGTGCGGCGTCGGTCACGAGACCGACGTGACGCTCGCGGATCACGCCGCGGATCTGCGCGCGCCGACGCCGTCGGTCGCCGCGGAGCTGGTCGTTCCCGACTCGACGCGCCATCAGATCGCGGCCGCGCGGCTCTGGCGACGCATCGCGACGCGGATGCGCGAAGCGCTCGAGGGACGGCGGCGCCGTCTGACCGAGGCCCGCCGCCTCGTGGAGCGTCGCGCTCCGCCGGCGAAGGTCGCGGCGCTGCGGCAGCGTCTCGACGAGGATCGTCGCCAGATCGATCGTGCCGTCTCGCGCCTCGTGCCCGCGCGCCGCCAGCGCCTCGTCGGCTCGCAGCGGCGGCTGGAAGCGCTGTCGCCGCTGAGGGTGCTCGGGCGCGGCTACGCGATCGTCGAGGGTGCCGACGGGCGGGTGCGCGCGTCGGCCTCGATGCTGCGGACGGGCGAACGGGCGAGACTGCGTATGCGCGACGGGCGCGCTGAGGTCACCGTGGAAGGGGTCGAGAAGAGTGGCTGAGCCCGAGCCGAGCATCGAGGACGCGCTCGTGCGTCTCGAGACGATCGCCGACCGCCTCGAGGATCCGTCGCTCGATCTCGATGAGGCCATGCGTCTGTACGAAGAGGGGCTCCGCCTCTACGAGCGCTGCGCGAAGCGGCTCGATGCGGCCGAGCTCCGTATCACGCAGCTCGCTGACGCGCTCGTGAAGCAGGCGAAGGAGCGAACGCCCTAGCCACCGCTCTCATCCGTTACGGCGTTCGCACTCGGCGCAGGAACGGCTCGAGCGTCTCGAGGAACTGCTCCGGTCGGAAGCCGTGCACGACATGTCCGTGGCCGGGGAAGCGCTTCACGACAAAGTCCTTGACCTGGCGCTTCAGCGTGAACTCGGCGTTGTCGTCGAACGCAGCGCCGAGGCGCGGCTCGCCGGTCACGACGAGCACCGGCGCGGTCACTTTGGGTATGGAAGCCGCGATCAGCGTCGCGCTCGGGTCGGCGCTCGACATGCGCTGATCGAGGAAGGCCGGGTCGATGTCCTTGAAGTACGTCGCGACGCGCTCCGCCGCGTAGAAGCCGCGCATCTCGCCGTAGGTGCGCTCACCGTGCGGCCCGGGTGAGGGGAGCGGTCGCTTCTCGACCGCCTTCATGAACGCCTTCGGGTCGTCCCGCACATCGAGCGCATCGCGCAGGCCCTGATAGCGCTCGCGCTCCCACGGCGTCCCGTACCTCAGCGGCGGATCCTCGAGCACGAGCGCTCGAACGAGATCCGGCACCTCGGCCGCCGCGACGAGCGCGGCGATCGCGCCAAGCGAGTGGCCGATGACCACGGCGGGCGCCTTCACGACCTCGCGCAGGACGCGCAGCGCGTCGTCCGCGAACGCACGAAGCTCGTAGTCGGGCGCGCGTTCGCTGCGGCCGTGACCACGTTGGTCGTAGGAGACGACGCGGTAGCGCGTGGCGAGCCGCGGGAAGATGTTCTCCCAATCTTCGGAGCGATACAGGCTCGCGTGTATGAGAAGGATGGGCGGCTCGCCCGGGAGGCCACCGCCGGAGTCGTAGTAGGAGAGCTTGGGTTCTCCCTTCAAGGTCCGCGCGCGCGGCAGGCGCTTCGGCATCGCTCGCAGTATGCGAAATACGCGAGAATCGCCGCGTGAAGCGTCGCGTGCGTCTCGATCAGCTGCTGGTCCAACGCGAGCTCGCACCGAGCCGCGAGCGCGCGCAGGCGCTGATCCTCGCCGGTGCGGTCCGTGTATCTGGCGACCGCGCCGACCGGGCCGCGGCGCCCGTCGCTGAGGACGCGGTCGTCACCGTCGAGACCGGTCCGCGGTTCGTCTCGCGCGGCGGCGAGAAGCTCGAGGGCGCGCTCGACGACTTCGAGCTCGCCGTGGCGGGCGTCGTCGCGCTCGACGTCGGATCGTCCACCGGCGGCTTCACCGATTGCCTGCTGCAGCATGGCGCGTCGCGCGTCTACGCCGTCGACGTCGGCAGGGGGCAGCTCGACTGGAAGCTGCGGAACGACGAGCGCGTGCGGGTGATGGAAGGGATCAACGCTCGCGAGGGGTTCGAGCTGCCGGAAGCGGTCGACGTCATCGTGGCCGATCTCTCCTTCATCTCGCTGCGGCTCGCTCTGCCGCCGTCCTTCCGACATCTCCGCCATGGCGGTCCGGTCGTCGCCCTCGTGAAGCCGCAGTTCGAGGCCGGACGCGCGGCCGTCGAGAAGGGCGGCATCGTCCGCGACGGCGGCGCCCGGGCCGCCGCGGTCGTCGCCGTCGCCGAGCAGTTCGCGCGCGATGGCGCCGGCGTCGTCGCAGTTGCGCCATCGCGTCTCGCGGGCCGCGAGGGCAATCGCGAGATCTTCATCCACGCCGTGAAGGGCAACGCCGGTCTTTTGCCTGACGAGCTGCGCAGCGCGGCGGACCAGGCCGCCGGATGAAGGTCGCGCTCTGCGTCCGGCCCGATCGACCCGACGCCGTGCGGTCCGCGCGCGACGCCGCGGCGCGCATGCGGAAGGCGGGCCACGAAGTTGTCGACGTCAATCTCGACACGCCCGCCGCTGGAGCGGGCGCGAAGGGCGCGACGATCGCCTGCATCCTCGGCGGAGACGGCACGATGCTGCGCGCGGCTCGCGCGATCTCGCCGCTCGGCATCCCGCTTCTCGGCGTGAACCTCGGTCGCCTCGGTTTCCTCACGACGATCACGATCGACGACCTCGACTCGGCGATCGCCGACGTCGCGGCCGGCCGCCACACTCTTGAGGAGCGAACGTTGCTCGACGCGCGCCTGGTCCGCGCGGGGCGCGAGACGCGCTTCCTCGCGCTCAACGATGTCGTCGTCGCGCGCGGCGCCGCGGTCCGGTCGATCCACGTTGGCGTGCGCGTCGACGACGATCCACTCATCGTCTACTGGGCGGACGGCGTGATCGTCGCGACGGCCACCGGCAGCACGGCCTACGGCTTCTCGGTCGGCGGCCCGCTGATCCTGCCGAGCTCGCGCGCCATCATGCTCGTGCCCATCGCGCCGCACCTGTCGTTCGGGAACGCGGTCGTGTTCGATCCCGATCAGCGCATCGAGCTCGATGTCCGCGACGCGGCGCGCATCTCGATCGACGGTCAGGAGGAGCACGACCTGGCGGCTGGAGATCGGATCGCCGTGCGCCGATCGGAGACCGTGGCGAAGTTCGTGCGCACCTCGCACGCGCGTCCATTCCTTTCTTTGCTGCGCGAGAAGATCCTGAAGGAGCCGGGCACATGAGCGACGCGAAGGCGGCCGTCGCCGCGATCCGAGCGAAGACGAAGTACCAGCCGGTCGTCGCGATCGTGCTGGGCAGCGGTCTCGGCGCGCTCGCCGACGACGTGCGGGGCGCCGATCGCATCGCGTACGACACGATCCCCGGCTGGCACCAGAGCACCGCGCCCGGTCATGCCGGTGAGCTCGTCGTTGGAACGCTCGCGGGCAAACCCGTCGCGGTGATGAAGGGCCGGCTCCATTACTACGAGGGCTACGACATCCAGGACGTCGCCTTTCCAGTGCGCGTGTTCAAGGCGTGGGGCATCGACACGATCATCCTCACCAACGCGTGCGGCGGGCTCAACCCGTCGTTCGAGAACGGCGACCTCATGGTGATGAGCGATCACATCAACTTCATGGGCACGAACCCGCTGCGCGGCGCGAACGACGACTCTTTGGGCCCGCGCTTCCCGGACATGGTCGGCGCGTACACCGAGGAGCTGCGCAGGCTCGCGCATTCGGTCGACCCGAAGCTCAAGGAGGGCGTGTACGTCGCGGTCGCCGGCCCGAACTTCGAGACGCCGGCCGAGCTGCGCATGCTTCGCGGCTTCGGCGCAGACGCGGTGGGCATGAGTACCGTGCCGGAGGTGCTCGTCGCGCGCCACATGGGCATGCGCATCCTCGCGATCTCGACGGTCACCGACATGGCGACCGGCATTCCGGGCCTGATCCAGCACGTGACGCACGAAGAGGTCCTCGCGGTCGCGAATCAGGCGGGGGCGCGACTCGCAACCGTGGTGAAGGGGGTCGTCGCGCGGCTGTGATGCCGGGCACGGCATCACGCGGCGCATGATGCGAGCCGTCGAGCTCATCGAGCGCAAGCGAGACGGCGGGAAGCTGACCGCCGCGGAGATCGACCACCTCGTCCAGGGCTACACGAAAAGCGAGATCCCCGATTACCAGATGGCCGCGTTCCTCATGGCGGTGGTGTTGCGCGGGATGGACGCGAAGGAGACGGCCGCGCTCACCGCGAGCATGGTCGCGTCGGGCGAGCGCCTCGACCTCTCGCGTTTCGGTCGCGTCGTCGACAAGCACTCCACCGGCGGAGTGGGGGACAAGACCACGCTCGTCGTCGCCCCGCTTGTCGCGGCCTGCGGTCTCCCGGTCGCGAAGATGAGCGGTCGCGGCCTCGGGTTCTCTGGCGGCACGCTCGACAAGCTCGAGTCGTTCACGGGTTACCGCGTCGATCTCACCACCGCGGAGTTCCTCGCGCAGCTGGGGCGGATCGGGATCGTCGTGACCGGCCAGACGAAGGAGCTCGCGCCCGCGGACGGGCTGCTCTACGCGCTGCGGGACGCGACCGGCACGGTGCCGGCGATCCCACTCATCGCGTCGAGCATCATGTCGAAGAAGATCGCGGCCGGCGCGGATGCCGTGGTGCTGGACGTTAAGGTCGGCAGCGGCGCGTTCATGAAGGATCTCCGGTCGGCCCGCGCGCTCGCGCGCGCGATGGTCGCGATCGGCGTGGCGCACGGCCTCGCGGTCACCTGCGAGCTCACCGACATGGACCAGCCGCTCGGTCGCGCGGTGGGCAACGCGCTCGAGGTCGCGGAAGCGATCGAGACGCTGGACGGCCGCGGGCCCGCTGATCTGGTGCGGCTCGCGCGTCTCGCGGGAGCGGAGATGCTCGTGCGGGGACGCAAAGCGCGCGACGCCAAACGCGCGCTGGCGATCATCGATCGGGCGCTCTCCGATGGCAGCGGCCTGGGCAAGCTCCGCGAGCTCGTCGCCGCGCAGGGGGGCGACGCGCGCGCTGTCGATGACGCTCGGCGCCTCCCACGTGCGCCGCGCGTCGAGCGTCTGGTCGCCGGGCGGACGGCCTTCGTCGGCGCGATCGCCGCGGACCGCGTCGGCCAGGCCTCGGTGCGGCTCGGCGCGGGCCGCGAGAAGAAGGGCGACCCGGTCGATCTGCGCACCGGCGTCGTCCTGCACGCGAAGGTGGGCGATCGCGTGGAGCGCGGGCAGCCGTATGCGGAGGTCCACGTCGCGGGCAGACCGGAGGACGCGGACGCGATCGAAGAGATCCGTGCGGCGTTCCGGTGGAGCGCGCGGCGTGTCGCGCCGCGCCGCCTCATCCTCGGCCGCATCGCCAGCCGCTGACCTCCATAGACTGACGAGGAGTGATCGGCGCACGTCGCGGCATCGGCGGTCCCGGCGGTCTGAATCCGCTGCTGATCTTGGGTCTGGTCCTCCTCGCGTATGGCTACTTCCGAGGCGGGCTGGTGTCGCCGGTACAGCGTGCTTCCGAGAACCCGGTCGGCTTCATCGCATTCATCATCGCGATCGTGCTCGGCATCACGGTGCACGAGTTCATGCACGCGTATACCGCGCACCGCCTCGGTGACGACACCGCGCGGCTTCTCGGTCGCCTAAGCCTCAACCCCCTGGCGCATCTCGATCCGTTCGGGACCCTCCTCCTGGTCCTCGCCGGATTCGGTTACGGCAAGCCGGTGCCCTTCAATGAATCGCGCCTCCGCACGACGCTCGGCGTCACATTTGTCGCCATCGCCGGGCCGCTCGCAAACGTCGCGCTCGCGGCACTGTGTGCGCTGCCGCTGCGATTCGGATCGGCGTCGGTGCTTGGCGATGTGTACCAGCAGATCCTTGCCGCGATCGTGCTTTGGAACTGCGTGCTCGCGATCTTCAACCTCGTCCCGATACCACCACTTGACGGAGCGAACGTCGTCTACGGTCTCCTGCCGCCACGGCAGCAGTACTCCTGGCGCACGTATCAGCAATACGGTCCGTTCCTCTTGCTGTTCATTCTGTTGCTCGCCCCCGGAGTGCTCAGCGCGCTCGTCTTCGCGCCGTCGCTCGCCCTCGCTCGGTTCCTCGTCGGCTGACGTGCGAGAGCGTGTCCAGCAGACCGTCCGCTTCGTCGTCGCGCAGGAGGGCGACGCGCGGCACGCGGAGCGCACTGCCGCGGTGCTGCGCGAGCTCGGCGCGGACGAGGAGCTGATCCTCGCCGGCCTGCTGCACGACCGCGGGAAGCCGGCCGACACGCGCCTGTGGCATCGCGTCGCCGGCGTGCTCCTCGCGCGCCTCGCGCCGGGTCTTCGCGGCCGCATCGCGAACGGCGACTCGATGTTCGCCCGCTATCTCGATCACGCACGCCGCGGCGCGGCGCAGGCCCAGATCGAGGGCCGGTCCGCGCGCGTCGTGAATCTCATCGCACGTCACCACGAGCCGCCGCGCGACGCCGACGAGCGTTTGCTCGCGCGCGCTGACCGCGAGGCGCTCCCGTGATGCTCGGGCCCGAGGGGCCGCACGTCACCGTCGAGGGCTTCGACGGTCCCCTCGACCTCCTACTCGAGCTCGTCGAGGAGAAGAAGCTCGACATCCTCACGGTGAAGCTCGGCGACCTCGCGGATGCGTACCTCGCGCGTGTCCGCGCGCTCGACGCACTTCCGGCCGACGAGGTCTCCGCGTTCCTCGCGCTCGCGTCGCGCCTCGTGCTGCTGAAGGCACGCAGCCTGTTGCCGTCGCTCCTCCCGCTGGCGGAGATGGACGAGGCCGAGAGCGAGGAGGAGCTTCGCGCGCGGCTGCTGGAGTACGCCGTCGTGCGCGAACGCGCGACCGCGCTCGGCGACCGACTGCGCAGCGGCGAGCGCGTCTTCCATCGCGAAGGTGGCACGCCCGAGCTGCCGCCGCGCGGCGGCGAGGTGCTGGCGCTCGCCGCGGCCTGGACCAAGGTGCTCGCGCTGGCGTCACGCCCGCGCGAGGAGGGCGTGGTCGCGCCCGGAGAGCGCTACTCGGTGGAGGAACGCACCGCCGAGATCGAGGCCATCGTCGCCGAGCGCGACCAGGTGACCTTCACCGAGCTGCTCAGCACGGAGCCCGCGCTCGGATGGGCTGTCGTAACGTTCATTGCGCTGCTCGACCTCTACCGGCGCAGCCTCATCGATCTCGAGCAGAGCGAGCTCTTCGCGGACATCCTGATCACGAGAAAGCAGACGGCATGAGATGAGATCGAGCCTCGCGAACGCGGTCGAGAGCGTCCTGTTCGTGGCCGAGAAGCCCGTGTCGCGGGCCGAGCTCGCGCGTGTCGTCGCCGCGACGCCGAAACAGGTCGACAACGCGCTCGCGGAGCTCGCCGGGTCATACCAGGGCACCGGGCTGCGGCTCGCCCACGACGGCGACGATTGGCAGCTCGTGACAGCGCCGGAGCACGCGCCGCACGTCGCGGCGTATCTCGGCGCGGATCGCCTACGCGTCTCGCCCGCGTCGCTCGAGACGCTCGCGATCGTCGCGTACCGCCAGCCGGTGACGCGCGCCGAGGTCGAGGCGATCCGCGGCGTGAACTGCGATCAGACGATCTACACCCTCATGCAGCGACGGCTCATCGAGGAGCGAGGCCGGAAAGAAGCTCCAGGGCGTCCGATCCTGTACGGCACGACCTGGGAGTTCCTCGAGTGCTTCGGCCTGTCGAGTCTCGACGAGCTGCCGCGCGCCCTCACGCCGGAGGGCGCGATCCCCGGTGTCGGCGAACCGGTGGGGGACGGTTCCGCATGATCCGCCTCCAGAAGGTGATGGCCGACCGCGGAGTGGCCTCGCGACGCCACGCTGAGGAGCTCATCAGCGGGGGACGTGTGCGCGTAGACGGCGAGCTGATCACGACGCTCGGCACGCGCGTCGCGGAAGACGCGCGCATCGAGGTCGATGGGCGACCCGTCGCGCCGGCGCCGGCGCATCGCTACGTCCTCCTGAACAAGCCGGTCGGCGTCGTGTCGACGGCGCAGGACGAGCGCGGGCGTCGCACGGTCGTCGATCACGTCGGTGCCCGCGAGCGGCTTTATCCGGTCGGCCGGCTCGACACCGATTCCGAGGGCCTGCTGCTGCTCACGAACGACGGCGCCTGGGCCGAGCATGTGCTGCATCCGCGCTACGGGCACGAGCGGGAGTACGACGCCTGGGTCGAGGGCGATCTCACCGCTGAGGCGCTCGCACGCCTTCAGCGCGGGATCCCGCTCGAAGAGGGCATCGCGCGTGCGGTGCGCGTCACGGTGCGTTCGCGCTCCCGCGGCGGTTCGCGCCTCTCGCTGGTCCTGCTCACCGGCTGGAAGCGCCAGGTGCGTCGGATGTGTCTCGCCGTCGGACTGAAAGTGACGCGCCTGGTGCGCGTTCGCATGGGCCCACTCGAGCTCGGGAAGCTTCGCCCGGGTGAGTTCAGAGATCTCACCAAGAAAGAGATCGACGCGATGGCGGCGCCGGCGGCGAGACCGACGCCGGAGGCGAGACAGGAAAAGGAGCACGCGACCGCGCTACAAGTTGCGCGGCGAGTGGGCCCGCCTCGGACGGCGCCGCGCGTGATGCCAGGCGAATTCATGCGATCGCGGGCGACGACGACAGGGAACGCGCGTGGGGTCGCGCCGCGGGTGACGCGGCGAGCGGGATTCTCGCGAGCGAGAGTGGAGGGGACCCCGCCATCACGACAGTGGTCCGCGACGCGAAGGGCGGGGAGGCCAACTCGCGAGCGAGGACCCCGAGCCGCGGCAGGACCCGCGGCGCGTCCCGCATGGCGAGCCGCCGCAAGACCCGCGGCGCGGCCGCCGCAGTGGCAACGATCGACTCGGGCCGCGGCACAACGCGCGGCGCCGCGACGAGCGCCACGATGACGCCGCGCACGATCGCGATCGACGGACCCGCGGGCGCCGGCAAGAGCACGATCGGCGCGCTGGTCGCAGAGCGGCTCGGCTACCTCTTTCTGGACACCGGCGCTATGTATCGCGCGGTCGCGCTCGCCGCGATACGGAAGGGGATCGACCCCGACGACTCGGAGCGGCTCGCGAAGCTCGCACGAGACTCGCGCATCACCATCGGGCCGCCGACGGTGCGCGACGGGCGGGCCTACACGGTGCTGTTCGACGGCGCCGACGTCACCTGGGACATCCGCTCCGCGGAAGTGGACGCCAGCGTCTCGCAGGTGGCGCGCGTGCCCGCGGTGCGCGATGCGATGCTCGAGCAGCAGCGCGATCTCGCGCGCCGTGGACGCGTCGTCATGGTCGGCCGCGATATCGGCACGGTCGTCCTGCCCGGCGCCGATTGCAAGATCTTCCTCACCGCGTCGGCGGCGGAGCGCGCTAAGCGACGCGAGGAGGAGCTGCGCTCGCGAGGTCAGGTGCGGCCACGGCAGGAGCTGCTGCAGGAGATCCTCCGACGCGACCGGATGGATAGCGAGCGGAAGGTCGCGCCACTGCGCACCGCCGACGACGCGACGGTCGTTCAGACCGACGGTCTGTCCGTCGGTCAGGCGTTGGAGCAGGTCCTCGCGATCCTGACGCGTCCCGCGCCGACGGCGTGATCTCGGATCACGCGCCGGAGTGGCCGGTCGAGCGTCTCTGGCTGTGGAATCTCCTGTTCCCGCCGATCCGCACGATCGTCATGGCGCTCGTCGGTATTCGAGTCGAGGGGCGCGAGAACCTCCCGAAGAACGGCCCCTACATCCTCGTGTCGAACCACATCAACTGGAAAGATCCGCCGCTCATCTCGATCTCCCTCGATCTATCGGTGCGCTATATGGCGAAGATCCAGGCCTTCAGCTATCCGCTGCTCGGATACATCGTTCGCGCGACCGGCGCGTTCCCGGTGCGGCGCGGCGAAGGCGACCGTCGCGCGCTCGTGACGGCGCTCCGCGTGCTCGAGGGTGGGCAGGTCCTCGGGTTCTTTCCGGAGGGTCATCGGAGCGAGAACGGCGCGCTGCTGCGCGGAAAGCCGGGCCTCGGATTCCTCGCTTCACGGCGTCCGGAGGTCCCTTTGGTGCCGATCGCGATGATCGGCACGAAGCAGCCGCTGCTCCGCCTGGTGTTCGGCGGTCACGCCGTCTTACGCGTGGGACGACCGTTCCATCTCGCCGACCTCACGGGCGAGGAACGTCGCGACGAGCAGGCGATGACCGACGCCGTGATGAGACGTATCGCATCGCTCTTGCCACACGAGATGCGGGGTGTGTACGACTAGAATCGATAGCAATGGAAGTGCTGCTCGCCCGCGAGAATGGCTTCTGCTTCGGCGTCAAGAAGGCGGTCGAGCTGACCGAGGCCGCCGCCGAGACGGGCAAGACCGTTTACAACCTGGGCCAGGTCGTGCACAACCCCAAGATCAGCGAGCGTCTCGCCGCGCGAGGCGTGAAGGTGATCAAAGAACCCGCGGACGCGTCTGACGGCATCGTCGTCATCCGCGCGCACGGGGTCCCGCCCGAGGTCAGGAAGCAGATCGAAGATCGCGGGCTCGAGTGCATCGACGCGACCTGTTCGCTGGTCCTGCGCGCGCAGCGCTTCACGAAGCAGCTGGCGGACGAGGGCTACCGGGTCATCATCCTCGGCACGCCCGACCATCCCGAGGTCGTGGGACTCAAGGGATTCGCCGGCGACGACTACGTGGTCGTCGAGACGAAGGAGGAGTGGTCGAAGCTCCCGAAGATGAAGCGCGCTGGTGTCGTGTCCCAGTCGACCCAGCCGCCCTGGGCCTTCCGCGAGCTCGTCTCCCACGTCGCCGAGATCGCCCAAGAGATGAAGGTCTACAACACCGTCTGTCCCGTCACCGTGAAGCGCCAGGTCGCGGCGAGCGAGCTCGCCGAGCAGGTGCAGACGATCATCGTCGTCGGCGGAAAGAACTCCGCGAACACACGTGAGCTCGTGAATCTCGCGAAGATGCAGGGGCGCACCGCGTATCACATCGAGAACGCCGCTGAGCTGCGGCCGGAATGGCTGCGCGATCAGGAACGCGTGGGGCTCATCGGCGGTTGCTCGACACCGATGGACACGCTGATCGAGGTCAAGGAGCGCGCCGAGGAGCTCGCCGCAGCGGTCCCGGCCTGACCCTCGTGTCCCGGGCCGTCGTCGCCGTTGTCGGCAGGCCCAACGTCGGGAAGTCGACGCTCTTCAATCGCATCGTCGGCGAGCGCGTCGCGATCGTCGAGGATCTCCCGGGCACCACGCGCGACCGCGTGTACGCGACGGCGGACTGGCGCGGTCGCGAGTTCTCGCTCATCGACACGGGCGGTCTCGACGATCCGAAGGCGGGTGCGATGGAGGCGGCCGTACGCCGCCAGGCCGAGGCCGCGATCGACGAGGCCGATGTGGTGATGTTCATCGTCGACGCGCAGTCGGGGATCTTGCCGGTCGAGCACGACGTCGCGGATCAGCTCCGCCGCAGCGGCAAGCCGGTCCTGCTGGTCGCGAACAAAGCGGACTCGTGGCGCGGGGAGGCGCAGGCGGCCGAGTTCTATGAGCTCGGACTGGGCGAGGTGTATCCCGTGTCAGCGATCCAGGGTCACGGAACGGGCGATCTGCTCGACGCGGTTGTCGAGCGTCTCCCAGCACCGCAGGCCGACGAGGCGTCGACCGACGCCCACATCGCGATCGTCGGTCGGCCGAACGTCGGCAAGTCGAGCTTCCTCAACACACTCGTCGGGAGCGAGCGCGCCGTCGTGAGTGAGATCCCCGGCACCACGCGAGACAGCCTCGACACAGCGCTTGAGTTCCGCGGGAGGAGGCTCGTCCTCGTAGACACCGCCGGCATCCGGCGCCGCGGTCGGATCGAGCAGGGCATCGAGCACTACGCCTTGCTCCGCACCGTACATGCGCTCGAGCGCGCCGACGTCGCGATCCTCCTGACCGACGGGACCGAGGGCATCACCGCGCAAGACACGCACATCGCGGGGTACGCCCTCGAGGCCGCGGTGGGCTTGGTGCTGGCCGTGAACAAGTGGGACGTGGTAGACCGTGGCGAGGAGATGACCGCGCACGCCCTGGCCGAGATCGCCCGTGAGTTCCACTTCGCGCCGTGGATGCGGCACCATTTCGTCTCCGCGAAGACCGGCCGCAACGTGGACGCGACCCTCGAGGACGCGCTCGCGATCGTGGACGAGCGCAAGAAGCGTGTGCCCACGTCCGAGCTGCACAAGATGCTGACCGAGGCGATCGCGGCACATCCGCCCTCACCGCACCGCGGAAAAGAGGTGCGCTTCCGTCACGTCACGCAGGCACGCGGCAAGGCGCCGACATTCGTGTTCTTCGTCGATCCGCCCGAGGGCGTGCACTTCACGTACGCGCGGTACCTCGAGAACAAGATCCGCGAGCGTTTCGGGTTCCCGGGGACGCCGATCAAGCTCGAGTTCAAGGCCTCGTTCGAATGAGCGACCCCGCCACCCTGCTGGGGCTCGTCATCGTCGCCCTCGTCGGATACGGGATCGGTTCCATCTCGAGCGGCTACCTCGTCGGCAAGATCTATCGCAACGTCGATCTGCGCACCGTCGGGTCGGGCTCGACCGGCGCCACGAACACCTTCCGCACGCTCGGGCGCGGAGCGGGTCTTCTCGTCGCGGTGTTCGACATCCTGAAGGGCGCCATCGCGGTGCTCTTCGCGCAGCTCCTGTTCACCGTCGACGGCGACGCGCGCCACCTCGCGGAGGCGCTCGCCGCTGTGGCCGCGGTCGCCGGCCACTGCTGGCCGCCCCTGCTTCAGGGTCGAGGCGGCCGCGGCGTCGCGACGGGCTTCGGTGCTCTGCTCTTCGTCGCGACGCCGGCGTGGGCCAGCGCCGTGGCGTTCTTCGCGATCGCGCTCGCGCTCACGCGGATGGTGTCGGTGGGTTCCCTCGCCTCCGTCATCGGTGCGCTGTTGGGGTACCTCCTTTTCACCGCGACGGGCTGGCTGTCGTTCAGCTGGGCGACGCTGGCGTTCATCGTGATCGGGGGCTCCATCGTGTACGTGCGACACCTGCCGAACATCCAGCGCATCCTGCGCGGCGCGGAACCGCGCATCGGCGTGCGGCCATGACGGTCGCGATCCTGCAGGCGGGATCATGGGGGACGACGCTCGCGACGATCCTTGCCCGCGACGGCCAACGCGACGTCATCCTCTGGACACGCGACGTCGAGCAGGCGCGCGAGATCGCCGCGCAGCGGGAGAACCGGCGCTACCTGCCGGGCATCCGCGTGCCCGATCGCGTCGAGGTGACCGCCGACCTCGCTCGCGCGCTCGTGGCGGAGGACATCATCGTCGCGACGCCGAGCATCGGCGTGGCCGCGCTCCGCGAGCGCATCGGCGCGCTGCTGCGTGCCGAGCAGCGGGTGCTCTCGGCGACGAAGGGACTCGCCGAAGGTGGCCAACGCATGAGCGAGCTCTGGGCAGAGGCCGTCGGCCGCGAGCGCGTGGCGGTGCTGTCCGGGCCGAACATCAGCCGCGAGATCGCGGCCGGGCTTCCCGCGGCCACGGTCATCGCGTCGGTCGCGGCGGAGACCGCGAAACATTTTCAGGAGCTCGTCGGTACGCCGATGTTCCGCGCGTACACGGACAGCGACGTCGTCGGCGTCGAGCTGTCGGGCGCGCTCAAGAACATCGTCGCCCTCGGGGCGGGCGCCATCGACGGGATGGGCTACGGCGACAACGCGAAGGCCGGGTTCATCACGCGTGGGCTCGCGGAGATCGCGCGGTTCTCCTTCGCCAAGGGAGCGAATCCGCTGACCGTCGCGGGTCTCGCCGGCGTCGGCGATCTCGTCGTGACCTGCATGAGCAAGCACTCGCGGAACCGCACGGTCGGCGAGCTCCTCGCGAAGGGCCTTGGGCTCGCCGAGATCCGCCAGCGGCTCGGCGGGCAGGTGGCGGAGGGCGTCACCACCGCCGAAGCGACCTACCGAGCCGCGCAGGATGCGGGCGTGACCATGCCGATCACCGAGCAGACGCACCTGGTGCTCTCCGACGGCAAGCCGATCCGCGAGGCGATGCGCGACCTGATGCAGCGCGAGCGGGGCGATGAGGTGGCGGGGCCGCTCGCGGAGCTGTCGCGGCTCATCACCAGCACGGCCGCCGCCCAGCGCGACGACAGCGCCGCACGTTCTCCATCGTCGCGCTGAGCGTTAGGCACGCGTGACGTTGATCCGCCTGCGCCGCTCGGGCGCCGCCCTCGTGCGCCTCCTGCCGATCGTGCTGACCGCCTGTGTCGTGTCGCAGGCGACCGCGCCGACTCCCTCACCCACGACGACGTCCCCGTCGCAGCTCGCGCTTCGCATACTCGTGACGATTCTCACGGACCGTGACACCAGCGGTCCGCCGCTTCCGGGCGCGCACGTGTGCGCCGCGACGCCTCGCGGCGAGGAGCGCTGCGGCGATTCGGCGAAGGACGGCACCGCCACGTTCACGCTCGCGCCATCGACCTATCTCCTGCGCGTCGAGGGGCCGGACCCGACGCGCTGGATGCCCGACCGCCGTGTGATCGACGTCACCGGCGCGGACACCGCGGTGTGGATCGGTCTGCCCGCTCGCGTACGCGTCACCGGCGTGGTGCGGACCGAGCAGGGGACGCCCGTGCCTCGCGCACAAGCGTGCGCGCATGCGGTCACCCGCTTCGACGTCGTGTGTTCCCGCTCCGGAGCCGATGGGAAGTACACGATCGAGACGCGCGCGGACCTGTACCGCGTCGATGTCGCGGGCCCGCCCGGCGAAAAGCTCGTACCGCAGTGGGCCGGCGGCGCGGTGTTCGAGGACAACTCAGGTGTTCTCGACGCGCGAACGGCGGATGTGCCCGACGTCGACTTCGCGCTCGTGGCGGGTGTCGTGCTACGCGGCACGGTCCGCGTCGCTGGCGCCGCGATCGAGGACGCGCAGGTGTGCCTCAGCACGCTTGCCGCTCCTCTCGGTTGGCAGTGCGAACGCACCGACAAGCACGGCGCGTATGCCGCGCTCCGCGCGCCCGGCGACTACTGGGTGTGGGCGCTCCCGCCCGACCACGTCCGGGCCACCGGTCTCTGGTACAACCGCGTGCTGGAAGGCTTCGAGGCGTCCGCGTTCGATCTCTCGTCCGACAAGACGCTCGACATCAATCTGCCGAACGGTCCGCAGATCACCGGTCGCGTGCGCAACGAGGCCGGCGAAGCCGTGCCGGATGTGTTCGTCTGCGTCGACACACCATTCACCACCGGGCGCATCTGCCGGCCGAGCGGGTTCGACGGCAGGTACGCGGTGACGACGCGCGCCGGGCAGACGTACATCATCAGCGTCATCCCGCCTGCGGGCAGCGGCTACATCGCCGAGTACTGGAGCCACAAGCACAACTGGGTCGAAGCGGATACGGTGCGTCTGGGCACCGGCGACACACAGGTCGATCTCGTGCTCAGGCGCGGCGTGACCGTGAAGGGCACGATCAAGGACAAGCGCGGCCTGCCCGCGGTCAGCGCCACGATCAACTTCGGCGATCCGCGCGCCGTGGAGGCCGCCACCGCGACCGACGGAGCGGGCGCCTTCGAGGTCGTCGTGCCGCCAGGGAAGTACCACGTTGACGTGTTCCCGCCGCGCTTCCCCGGTAACTTGGTCGGCCGTGAAATGGAGATCGATGCCACCGGTGCGGTCGAGATCGACATCATCCTCGACGACATCGCGCCCTGACGAGGGCTAGAGTGGAGGTGCGCCCGCCCACGCGGGCCGGGCAGCTCTCCATTGCTCCAAGGAGTCGTCTGTGTTCGGTCGTCTGTTGAAGCCCCCCGTGGTCGTTTACGCCCACTGCGACATCCCCTGCGGAATCTATGACCCGACGCCCGCGAAGATCGCGGCGGACACGGTCGCGAAGATGGTCGAGAAGATCAATCAGCTGCCGGCCAATGCCACCGACGCCACGACGCGCGGCAACTTCGTCCGCATGATCGCCGTGAAGGAAGAGCACGCTCAGATCTGTAAGAAGGAGCTCGAGATCCTCTGGAGCGATTACTTCAAGCCGGAGCACCTCGAGAAATACCCGAAGCTGCACGACACGTTCTGGAAGGCCGCGAAGCTCTGCTCGAAGAACAAGCAGAACGTTGACGCCGCGGCAGCCGCGGAGCTACAGACCGCGGTGAAAGAGATCAGCGACATGTTCTGGGCGACGAAGAAGTGAGGCGAGGTCCGTGGCGTGTGGCCGTCGCCGGCCACAGCATGGAGCCGGCGCTGCGGGAGGGGGATCGGCTCTTCGTGCTCCCGCCGCGCCGGCAGCCCCGCGTCGGCGATGTCGTCGTCGTTCGCGATCCGCGCGACGCGACGCATCTCCTGCTGAAGCGCGTGGCCGCCGTGCACGACGACGAGGTCACCGTGATGGGTGATCGCCGTGACCACTCGACCGACAGCCGGTACTTCGGCGACGTGCCGCTCTCCGACGTCGTCGGTCGCGCGGCGTTCCGCTACAAGCCGTTCGGTCGCGCCGGTCGAGTTCGGAGCTAGACATGGCCGATGTGACGTGCGTCCGCTGCGGCGAGACGCGCGAGAGCGCGGGACGCGTGCTGCCGGGGACGATCGGCGACGAGATCGAGCGGCGTGTGTGCGCGCAGTGTTGGTCGGAATGGCTGGCGCAGCAGATCCGCGTCATCAACCACTACGGACTGCGACCAGCGCTGCGCGAGGATCGCGAGAAGCTGTACGACTTCACGAGAGAATTCCTCGGACTGAACGCGCTCGAAGAGGATCGGATCCCGCCGGCGTCGTGAGCTCGCGGCCGCGGCGAGCGGTCGGGGTGCCGGGATTTGAACCCGGGACCTACAGTCCCCCAGACTGTTGCGCTACCAGGCTGCGCTACACCCCGTGCGAGACCACAGTGTATTCGTGGAGCAGTCCGCCCATCCCCGACTCGACCCGTCCCAACTGACGTGATGTCGTGACGTCGTGATCTCGCGACAACGCGCACTCGCGCGTCTTCACTCGCGCATCCGAGCGTGCACGAAGTGCGTCGATGCGGGCTACCTGCCGTCCGCATTTCCGATCGTCGCGGGAAACTCAAGCGATCGCGTGATGATCATCGGCCAGGCGCCGGGTGCAGTGGAGCTCACGACGGGGCTTCCGTTCTCCGGACGCGCTGGTGCGGAGCTGCGACGCTGGCTCGCGCAGGCCGGCATCGATGCCTCGCATCTCCCATATCGCACCTCGATCACGAAGTGCTTTCCGGGTAAGGCAGCGGGCGGAGCGGGGGATCGGCGTCCGTCGCCGCCGGAGATCGCGCTCTGCGCCGGGTGGCTAGACGCCGAGCTCGCGCTGGTACGACCGCGTGTCGTGCTGCTCGTCGGAACGCTCGCGATCGAGCGCTTCTGGGGACGCGTTCCACTCGGCGAATCCGTGGGCCGCAGTCGTATCGACGGGGAGCGCGTCCTCATCCCACTCCCGCATCCGAGCGGCGCGTCGAGGTGGCTCAACGATCCCGAGAACCGCCTGCGACTTCGTCGCGCGCTTGGCGTCGTGCGGCGGGCGGTCCGCGGGCTTGACAATGCAGCCAGTGCAGCGAGAATGCATCGCAGCACGTGACGCTCACTCAACATCCCAACGCAGGAGCGGCAGTGGACGACGAGTTTCTGACCACGGACGAGGTGGCGCGGCGCCTCCGCGTACACCCCACGACGATCCTGCGCCGACTCGGCGCGGTGGACGACCCCGATCCGACCCGCATCCCAGCGGTGCGCGTGGGCCGGATCTGGCGGATCCCCCGCAAAGAGTTCGAGGAATGGCTCGCTCGCTCCAGCCAGGGTCGCCTGGCGGGCAGGCAGCGGCGGCTCTTCTAGAGCCGTCGGACCTAGCAAAGTGGGAAGGAGGTGATCACCTAATGCCCGCAAAGAAGAAGGCCAAGAAGGCAAAGAAGGCGAAGAAGAAGTAACTCCGCCTTGATTTGGTGAGGCGCCGCGGGCGGGCGGCGCCCTACCGCAAGCGTCATTGGTCCTGGGACTCGTTTCTCATAACGACTTTTGTCGCGGCCTCGTTCAATAGAGCGGGATGGATGGGATTTTCCCACTGCGCATGGTGCGCAGGCTGCTTGTCTGCCTGACGCTTGCCCTCTCGAGCGTCGTCTTCGCTACGCCTTCGCCCGCTGCGGCCGCGGCAGCGGACGACATGATGTATCTGACCAATCAGCTGCGCTACGCGATCGGTGCGCCGACGCTCACCCCGGATCCGCGCGTCGTCGCCGCAGCGCAGAACCACGCGAACTACAGCTCGGCGAATGGCCAGGGCGGCCACTTCGAGACGGCCGGTCTGCCGTACTACACCGGGTATTCGGCGCGCGACCGCGTCGCGGCGATGGGCTGGTCCACCACGTTCGTGAGCGAGGTCGCGACGGGCGGGTCTGATCCGCTCGCGGGCGTTCGCCAGCTCTGGGACGCGCCCTATCACCGGCTCGGGCTCATGCATCCCAGCGCATCGACGATGGGGTGGGGCTTTTCGACGATCGGGGGTCGGGGGACCGTCGTCGGCGACATCGCATACAACTTCGGTCTTCGACCGGTCGACTTCGTGCGCTCTCCCGCGCACAACCAGACGAACATCCCGACGTCGTGGAGTGGCAACGAGTCGCCGAATCCGCTCCCGGCAGGGGCTTCGCGGCCCGTCGGCTATCCGATCATGGTCGTGTACTCAGGCGGGCAGACCGTCGAGATGCGCGGCGCCGAAGTCGTCGCTCCAGGTGGCGTGCGCCTGCCGATCTACTACGCGCCGCAGCAGTTCGAATACGACTACCAGGTGATCATCCCGCAGCGGCCGCTCGCAGCGAACACCACGTACCACGTGCGCTTCGATATCACCGTGGCCGGCACCTGGCTCACGAACGAATGGGACTTCAGCACCGGCGCGACGATCAGCGGCGGTGGCGGCAGCAGCGGTGGCGGCGGTGCGCCGCCATCAGCGAGCGACAACGGTCTGCACTCCGCCTGGGTGTCCCAGACCGCCGTTCCGGCGCTCCAACCCGCGGCGACGCAGAGCGTGTCGCTCCTCTTCCGCAACTCGGGCACGAAGACGTGGCAGAAGGGCGTCGCGGGAAGTGAGGTCGCGCTGGGGGTCAATGGCGACAATGTGACCTTCAGCGCCCTCGGCATGAATGTCGGATGGCCGTCGGCGAATCGCGTTGCGGTGCAGAACGAGTCCGCGGTCGCGCCCGGCGGCATCGCTACGTTCACGTTCGCGGTCAAGGCTCCGTTCGCCGGCGGTCTGGTCAACATTCCGCTGCGACCGGTGGTGGATGGCGTCGCGTGGCTCGAGGACCAGGGTGTGGTCGTGCCGGTCGTGACGACCGTCAACTATCACAGCCGCTGGCTCACGCAATCCGCGTATCCGACCCTGCGCGCCGGTCAGGTGAGCGGCACGCTGTCGATCAGCTTCCTGAACACGGGAGCCCAGACCTGGACGAAGGGCCTCCTCGGCCAAGAGGCGCGGCTCGGCGTGAATCGCGATAACGAGACCTGGGCCGGCCTCGGCGTCGGCTGGCCCTCGGCGAACCGTGTCGCCTTCCAGAGCGAGGCAAGCGTTCCGCCGGGCGGCGTCGGGACCTTCACCTTCCAGGTGCGGGCGCCGATGACACTGGGCACGTACGCCATCAACCTGCGTCCGGTCATCGATGCCGTCACGTGGATGGAGGACGAGGGCGTCTTCCTCTACGTGACCGTGATCCCCTAGCTGCGGAACACCACCTCGAAGGTCTCGCCGCACTTCGGGCATTTCACCGTCGCGGCATAGGGTGGATTCGGCGGCACGTCGAGGTGCTCCCGCGTGACCGCGCGGGGACCGACCTTCGCGCCGCAATACGGGCAGTTCACCTGGTAGTCGAGGAACGCATGGCGGTCGACCTCGATGCGTCGACGGGAATCGGTCACGGCCATGTGCGGCTAGTCTAGGTCTGATGGCCGCGCCGAAGGGTCGCACGAAGATCGCGACCGAGACGAAGACGCTCAAGGTCGGCGACGCCGCTCCTGACTTCACGCTCCGCGCGCACGATGGGAGTGAGGTCACGCTCTCGAAGCTGCGTGGACAGCGGGTCGTGCTCGCGTTCTTCGCCTTCGCGTTCACGAATACCTGAAACAGCGAAGCGCCGGCGCTCAACGCACTGCAGGAGCGTTTCGCCGGCGGGAGTGCCCAGGTCGTGGGCCTTTCATGCGACAGCGTGTACACGCTCAAGGCGTGGGCCGATTCCCTCGGCGGGACGAAGTACCCGCTGTGCAGCGACTTCTGGCCGCACGGGAAGGTCACGCAGGCGTACGGGATCTTCAACGCGGAGGTCGGCAGACCTGAGCGCGCGATCATCGTCGTCGACGCCGCGGGGATCGTTCGCTACATCGATGTGCATCAGCTCCGCGAAGTGCCCGACGAAGAGGAGATCGCGCGGGAGCTGGAGAAGTACGGCTAGGCGCGTGGCCGCTTTGGCTACCCGCGTGTCGGGATGAGGTAGGCCCTTCCCTCCGACGCGATCGTGAACGAGACCTGGTCCCCCTCGGAGACACCGGGCAGCGTGTCGCCGCGGACCAGCACATCCACACCGCAGTCGACGACGGCGATCTCGCCGGTCTCGCGGACCATGCCACTGACGGTCGCGCCGGGTGCGATCAGCGCACCTGGCTTCATCGCGCTCGCGACGGGCTGCACGTCCTTGGCGGCGTACTCGATGGCCATCGTGATGCGATCGCCGATCGAGAGCCGGTGCTTGCGCACCGCGCCGGTCGCATCCTGACCGCGCAGATCCACACGCGTCGGTCCCTCGCCGACGCGCAGCGTCACGATGATGTCGCCGCGCGTGCCGTCGAGAGCGACGACGACACCGCGCGACGCCTTCTGACGCCACTTCTCGATGAACGCGAGCTGCTCGAAGTCGAGCATGTCGCCGATACGATAACCACGCACTGCCCCGACGTGCGCTCCGCACACTCTTCCGTCACCGATCGCGGCCGCGCTGCTAGACCGTGAGGACCGTGGAGGTGAAGCGGTGACTGAGTACGCGCATCCCGAAACGCTCGTCGAGACGAGCTGGCTCGCCGAGCACGCGAAGGACACGAACGTCCGCGTCTTCGAGGTCGACGTCGACACGTCCTCATACGACCAGGGCCACGTGGCGGGCGCGATCGGCGTGAACTGGAAGAGCGACCTGCAGCAGCAGCCGGTACGCGATCTGCTCGACAAGAAGCAGCTGGAAGAGTTCCTTTCGAAGAGCGGCGTCACGAAGGACACGACCATCGTCGTGTACGGCGACAACAACAACTGGTTCGCGGCCTGGTTCTTCTGGCTCCTCAAGTACTACGGCCACAAGGACGCCCGGCTCGTCAACGGCGGCCGCGCGAAGTGGGTCGCGGAAGGTCGGCCTCTCGTCAGCGAGCGTCCGTCGTTCCCGCGAAGCGACTATCGCGCCCAGAGTCCGGACGCTTCGGTCCGCGCGCTGCGCGACTACGTGCTCGAGAAGGTCACCGGCAACGGCACGAAGATCATCGATGTCCGCTCGCCGAAGGAGTACGCGGGCGAGCTGCTCGCGCCGGAGAATCTTCCGCAGGAAGGTGCCCAGCGCGGCGGTCACATCCCGGGCGCGCAGAACGTGCCCTGGGCGACGGCGGTCGCAGAGGACGGTCGCTTCAAGACCGCGGACGAGCTGAAGACGATCTACGAGGGCAAGGGGCTGGCCCGCGAGACGGAGACCATCGCGTACTGCCGCATCGGCGAGCGCAGCGCACACACCTGGTTCGTACTGCGCTACCTCCTCGGCCATGACCGCGTCCGCAACTACGACGGCTCGTGGACGGAGTGGGGCAGCCTTATCGGAGTGCCGATCGAGAAGAGCTGACCTTCGCTCCTACCGCCCGCGAGGGCTTCCCCGGCGCGCGGCATCATGTGGGCGTGGACAGCGGACGCGCGCGAGCCGACATGGTGCGCCAGCTCGAGCGGTTCGGCATCCGCGACCGGCGCGTGCTCGAGGCCATGACGCGTGTGCCGCGCGAGGAGTTCGTCGCGCCGGCCGACCGTGACGTCGCCTACGGCGATCACGCGCTCGCCATCGACGAGGGTCAGACGATCTCGCAGCCATTCGTCGTCGCGCGCATGACCGAGCTCCTCGCGCCTGAGCCCGAGCACAAGGTGCTCGAGGTCGGTACGGGCTCCGGGTATCAAGCTGCGGTGCTCGCGGAGCTCGTGGGCGAGGTCGTCTCGATCGAGCGACACGCTGCGCTCGCCGACGCCGCACGCGACCGGCTGGAGCGCCTCGGCTACACGAACGTCCGCGTCATCCACGCCGACGCGTCTCTTGGCTATCCGCGGGAGGCGCCCTACGACCGCATCCTCATCACCGCCGCCACGCCGCGGATCGATCCCGCGCTCGTGATGCAGCTGAGCGCTGAGGGCCGCATCGTCGCCCCGATCGGCGATCTCGACCTGCAGGAGCTCGTCGTGCGCGACGCGCGCGGCCGCGAGGAGCACCACGGCCCGGTGAAGTTCGTGCCGCTCCGCGGCCAGGCGGGTTTCCGCGGGTGAGCGCGATCCTCTTCGACGGCGGGCGGATCCACGTCGGCGACGGCACCAGTGGCGAAGCGCTCCTCGCGCGCGACGGTCGGGTCGCCGCGGTCGGACGGCGCGACGACGTTCGCCGCGAGGCGGGACGAGCGGAGGTCGTCGACCTTCGCGGCGGGGTCATGGTGCCGGGCTGGTTCGACGCACACGTGCATTTCGTTTGGTGGGCGCAGCAGATGTCGCGACTCGACATCGCCGACACGACGACGCTGGAGGACGCGCTCGAGCGCATCGGGTCGTACGCGCGCGGCCTGCCGGACGGCGCGTGGGTCCTCGGCGGCCGCTTCGACAAGAACGCCTGGGGACGCTGGCCGTCGGCGGCCGAGCTCGATCGGGTCACCGCCGGTCATCCCACCGTGCTGCGCAGCCGCGATGGCCACTCACGCTGGCTCAACAGCGCCGCGATCGCGCGGGCGGGCATCACGCGCGACACCGCTCTCCCCGAGGGCGGTGCGATCTTCCGCGACGACCGCGGTGAGGCCACCGGGGTGCTTCAGGAGAACGCGAACCGGCTCGCCGACGCGGTCATCCCGCTACCGACCGACGACGAGATGCTGGCCGACGCGCGGCGCGGGCAGACCGAGGCGTGGCGCCGCGGCATCACCGGTCTCGAGGACCTCGACCAGTTCCTCGGCCGCTCCCCGGTCGCGGTGCTCGCGCGCATGCGCGACGCAGGTGAGCTCGGGCTCCGCGTCTACATGGGGATCCCGCACGCGCGGCTCGCGGACGCGCTGGCGCAGGGCATGCGCACCGGCGAAGGCGACGAGTGGCTGCGCACCGGTCACCTCAAGATCTTCACCGACGGCGCGCTCGGCTCTCAGACCGCGGCCCTCGATGAGCCATACGAGGGGTCACGGGATCGCGGCATCCTGACCATCGAGCCGGGTCAGCTGGCGCACGACGTCGCGGTCGCCGCGGCCTCGGGCATCGCCGTCGCGATCCACGCCATCGGCGATCGCGCCGTGCACGTCGCGCTCGACGCGATCGAGCCGACGCGCGCCAGCGCCCCGCAGCTCCGGCAGAAGATCGAGCACGTGCAGCTGGTGCGCGCCGACGATCTCTCGCGCTTCGGCGCGCTCGGGGTCGTCGCCTCGATGCAGCCGATCCATGCGACGAGCGACCGTGACCTCGCCGATCGTTACTGGGGCGCGTCGCGTGTCGCACGCGCGTACCCGTGGCGCACGCTGCGGCGCACCGGCGCGGTGCTCGCCTTCGGATCGGATGCGCCGGTCGAGCCGATCGATCCGCTGCTGGGTATCCACGCCGCGGTGACGCGGCGGCGACCGCAGGACGACGCGCCGTGGCGACCGGAGCAGCGCCTCACGGTCGACGAGGCGCTCGCGGGATACGCCGCCGGTCCGGCGTACGCGATGGCGAACGAGCGCGCCTCGGGTTCGCTGCGCGTCGGCATGCGCTGCGACGCGACCGTCGTCGACCGCGATCTCGCGCGCTGCGCGGAGGACGAGCTCCTCGACGCACGCGTGCGCGCGACCATCACCGGCGGCGTGGTGCGCTTCGCGGACGGACTTGGTTAGTTCAGGGTCACGCGTCGTTCGCCGTGCGCACGCAGGCGCACGAGGAGGTCGCGCAGGAGCATCGTCTCGCGCTCGAGCAGGTTCTTCTCCGCCTCGAGGCGCTCCGCGTCGCTCGGCAGCTCCAGCAGCCGTTGCCGTTCCGATGCATCGACGGCGAGGCTCGCGGCGATGCGGTACGAGGCCTCATGGGGCGACACCGTCGCGAGCTCGTCCACGATGGCGCGGTCGCCGCGCGCGTCGTCGGTCACGGCCATGACCGCGACGAGGTACTGGCCGTAGGCCTCGACCGCAATTGCGGCACGCTCGAGCGCGCCCGCCCCCTCCGGCTCTTCGAGGTAGCGCACCCGGCCGACGAGGTACGGCTCGGTGTCCGGGATCGCCTGCTCCAGAGCGAAACGCCGGATGCCGCGCACGACGATGTATGAACGGCCGTCGGAGAGCGGCGAGAAGGCCATGATCTTCGCCTCGGTCCCGATGGCGTGCGGCTCGGCGATCGCGCCGACCTCCTGGCCCGAGCGGATGAGTACCACCCCGAACGGCCGGTCGTCGTCCATGCAGCGCCGCACCAGCAGGCGGTAACGCGGCTCGAAGATATGCAGCGGCAGCAGCATGTCGGGGAAGAGCACGGTCGTGAGCGGGAAGAGCGGAAGCAGCTCCGCCATCGCCTCAACGGTACTCTCCGCGCGTGATCCGACAGCCGGCTGGCGCGCTCGACGGCATACGTGTCCTCGATCTCACGCGCGCGCTCGCGGGGCCGTACTGCACGCTCATGCTCGGCGATCACGGCGCCGACGTGATCAAGGTCGAGATGCCCGTGACGGGCGACGAGACCCGCGAGTGGGCGCCGCCGAGCGTCAAGGGCATCTCCGCGTACTACCTCTCGATCAATCGCAACAAGCGCAGCGTGACGGTCGACCTCAAGAATCCGGACGGCAAGCGCGTCCTCGAACGGCTCATCGAGAAATGCGATGTCGTGGTCGAGAACTTCAGTCCGGGAACGCTCGCGCGCCTCGGGTTTCCCGACGAGCGCGTGCGCAGGGTCAATCCGCGCGCCGTCCTGTGTCACATCAGCGGCTTCGGCCAGGATGGCCCAGGACGCGCCTGGCCCGCGTACGACCTCATCGTGCAGGGGATGGGCGGGATCATGAGTCTCACCGGCGAGCCCGGAAGCGATCCGGTCATGGTGGGTGTCCCGCAGGCAGATTTGGTCGCGGGCATGTTCGCCGCCTTCGCGATCGCCGCCGCGCTGCACGCGCGCGAGCGGACCGGCGAGGGTCAGGTGATCGACGCGACGATGATCGGTGGGCAGGTCGCGCTGCTGTCGCGTCAGGCCGCGCGCTACTTCGCGGACGGGACGGTGCCGCGGCCCGAGGGGAACGTGCACGCGTCGATCGTTCCGTATCAGACCTTCCACGCCAGCGACGGATATGTGAACGTGGGGGTCGCGAACAACGCGCTCTTCGAGCGTTTCTGTCGCGCGCTCGATCTCGAGGAGCTGCTCGAGGACGAGCGCTTCACCGACAACCCGAAACGCGTCGCGCACCGGAAAGAGGTCGTTCCGATCATCGAACGAAGGATCCGTACGCTGACGAAGGCCGAGGTCGTGCGCCGCCTCCGCGAGGCCAACGTCCCGGTCGGTCCGATCAACGCGCTCGACGAGGTCTTCGCCGATCCGGTCGTCCGGCACCTGGGGCTGATCGCCGAGGTCGATCACCCGACCGCCGGCCGCGTCCGCGCTCCCGGTATACCCGTGCGTCTTTCCGGAACGCCGCCGTCGGTGCGCCGCCATCCGCCGGAGCTCGGCGAACACACCGACGAGGTCCTGCGCGAGCTTGGCTACTCGAACGTGGAGATCGCGGCGCTTCGCCGCGACGGCGCCGTCTGAACAACACACAGGTCGTCCAACAGCCGAGGCGCCGCCCGCTGTGGCTGGTCGGCGCCCTCACCGTTCTGTCGCTCGGCGCGTATGTTCCGATCTGGTACGGCCTTTCGTGGGTCGAGCTCAAGCGCGAGACGGACGATGGTGGGACGTCGCCGCTCGCGCGCGGGACCGGAGATACCGGCATGCAGCCGCTCGCGCACGCGCTGTCGATCTTCGTGCCGGTCTACGGCATCTGGCAGGCCTATCGGCACTTCGCCCTACTCGACGCGCTCCGCCGTAAGGTCGATCCCGCTCACAGCGTCGACGCGCTGACCGGAGCGATCGGCACGGGGATCTGGTGGTTGACGTTCACGCACTACTCGAGCGAGCCGATCTTCCAGGCGCTCGACGCCGTCGAGCTCGCGGCCGGCACGGCTGTCATCCTTTACGGGCAGCACGCGCTGAACGCGTACTGGCGATCGCGTCCGGGCGCGCCCGTGGAGGAGCGAATGACCGAGGTCGACTGGATCGCGCTCGGTATCGCGGCGAGCTTCGCAGTGCTCACGATCGTCGGCGGGCTCCTGGCGCCCGCGCCATGACGTCGAACATCCTCGTCGTCGGCTCTCTGGCTTACGACGACGTGCAGACCCCGGCCGAACAACGCACGAACGTGCTCGGCGGGGCCGCGTCGTACTTCGCGATCGCCGCGGGGCTGTACGCGCCGGTCCGGCTCGTGGGCGTCATCGGCGACGACTTCCGCGAGGAGGACGTCGAGCGCCTGCGCTCGCGCGGCATCGACCTCGCCGGGCTCGAGCGGCGGAGCGGCTCGTCGTTCCGCTGGCTCGGGCGCTACGACTACGCGATGAACACCGCGGAGACGATCAACACCGACCTCGGGGTGTTCGCCGATTGGAAGCCGCGCGTGCCCGACTCATTCGCCGACAGCGAGTTCGTGTTCCTCGCGAACATCGATCCCGAGATCCAGCTCGCGACGCTGCGGAGCGTCCGGGCGCCCAAGGCCGTCGCGCTCGACACGATGAACTACTGGATCGATCACAAACGCGACGCCCTGCTCGAGGTCATCTCTCACGTCGACATCGTCAGCATCAACGAGTCCGAGGCGCGTCAACTGTGCAACACGGTCAGCGTGCCGAAGGCGGCGCGCGACCTCCTGGCGCTCGGTCCGCGCGCGGTGGTCGTGAAGCGCGGTGAGTACGGCTCGGTGCTCTTCACGCGGTCCTTCTCGTTCTGGTCGCCGGCGTTCCCTTTCGATGAGGTGACCGATCCCACCGGGGCGGGAGACAGCTTCGCCGGCGGGTTCCTGGGGCATCTCGCGGAGTCCGGTTCGGTCGACGATCGCGCGCTGCGCCGGGCGACCGTCCACGGCGCCGTGTGCGCCTCGTTCGCGGTGGAACGCTTCAGCGTGGACGGCATCGAGGCGGCGACCCCCAACGACGTCGCGGCGCGCTACCGGCTGCTCCAAGAGCTGGTCGCCGTCTAGGGCCGGGCAGGGAACCCGGCGCCGTGGACGCTGTACGGAGGGTAAGAACCGACTCCGTGGAGGGCCGGCCGACGGAGGATGCCGTACTGGTGGAACGCTCGAGGAATGGCGATCAGGACGCCTACGCGGAGCTTGTCACGCGCTATCAGGCGATCGCCGCGAGGACCGCGTATGTGATCACCGGGACGGCGGCGGATGCCGAGGACGTCGCGCAGGACGCCTTCGTGAAGGCGTACTACGCGCTCGACCGCTTCCGCACGGGCGCTCCCTTCCGCCCCTGGCTGCTCCGGATCGTCGCGAACGAGGCCATCAACCGCCGCAAGGCGGCCGGCCGGCGACCGACGGTCGGACTCAGCGTCATCGAGGACCGCGCCTCGGGCGACACGGCCCTGTCGCCCGAGGCGTCGGCCCTCGCTCACGAGCGGCGCGATGTGGTGTTGGTGGCGCTGCGCCGGATGCGGGAGGAGGACCGCCTCGTGATCGCGTACCGCTACTTCTTCGATCTCTCCGAGGTGGAGATGGCGGACGCGCTCGGCGTGGCACGGGGTACGGTGAAGTCGCGCCTCTCGCGCGCGATCGCGAGACTGCGGGCGGCGATGGAAGGAGACGAGCTGCATGACGCGTGAGCGGATGACCGAGCAGGAGCTCGACGCGACGCTGGCCGAGGTCGGCGAGCGGCTCGCGTATCCGCGCCCGACGCGCCTTGCCGACGCCGTGCGCGCGCGCCTGCGCGAGCCACGCGCCGACCGCTGGTGGGATGCGCTGCGTTCGCCTCGTTATGCGTTCGCGCCGATCCTCGCGACGTTGGCGGTGCTCGCGCTCGTGGTCGTCCTCGCCGTACCGGATGCGCGGGCCGCCGCGATCGAGTTCCTGCATCTCCGCGGTATCGACATCTTCCGTGCGCCGGCGATCGCGACCCCCGCGGCGACCGCTGTTCCGCGTGCGACCTTCGCCGGGACGCTGACGACGCTGAGCGAAGCGCGACGCGGCGCCGACTTCACCGTGCTCGCTCCCACCGATGCGCGCCTGGGCTCGCCCGACGAGGTGTATCGCGGAAGGAGTCCCAACGGCACGCACGATGTGGTCACGCTCGTGTACACCAGCCGCCCCGGTATCCCGGTGTCGCGCGAGGCCGGCGTGAGCGCGCTCGTGGTCGAGTTCCGCGGCCGCGTCGACGAGGGCCTGTTCGGGAAGGTCGCCGGCGCCGGCACGCGGATCGAGGACTTGACCGTGAACGGCGGCAGGGGCTTCTGGATCGAGGGAGAGCCGCACCTCTTCTTCTATCGCGACGAGTCCGGCAACCCCCAGAGCGAGACGCTGCGCCTGGCCGGCAACACGCTTCTCTGGGAGCAGGACGGCGTTACGTTCCGGCTCGAGGCGCAGGTGTCGCGCGACGACGCGCTTCGGATCGCGGCGAGCTTCCACTAGGCGAGGGAACCTGCTCCCTCCGCCTCTTGTACGGGAGGCGATGGGCATCGAGATCAAGATCGCCGTGCGGCTCCTCGTCGTCGCCGCGATCCTCGGAGGCTGCGGCACGCCGTCCGCGACGCGCGGGACCTCCGCCACCGTCGCGCCACCGCCCACGAACGAGCAGATCTCGCTCGTGACCGACCGCGGCGTCAGCGTCATCGCGCAGAGCGGCGCGACGCTACGAGTTCTGCCGCGCGGGGTGGCCGCGCCTGACTGGTCCGCCTTCTACACGGTCGAGCCGGGAGACACGACCGTCGTGCGAATTATCGATCCGGCGACTGGAGCGGAGCGCCGCAGCATCAAGGTGGCCGGCCGCTATGACCTGGGCAGCGCGTACCGCGTCGGACCGACCGGCCTCTCGCGAAGTGGCCTGGTCCTCGCGCTGGAGGCCGCGCCGTCAGCGGGACGAAGCGCGTTCGCGGTCGTCGACACGCGGAGGGACATCGTCAAGACCCTGTCCGTTCCAGGCGACATGACGGTCGATGTGGTCAGCGACGACGCGTCATCCCTCTATCTCGTCGAGCACATGCGTGATAACCGCTACAACGTTCGGCTGTACGACCTCGCGATCGGCAAGCTTGGCGAGACGCCCATCGTCGACCTCAAGCAGGTCGAGCTCACGACGCCGGATGTCGTCGCCAAGGGGCTGATGGCCGGCGTGTATCACGCCTCCGTCCCGGGTCGGCTCAACGACTGGTACTTCAGCTTCTACTTCAATCCCGGTCGGACGCCCTTCGTGCACGCGCTCAATGTCACGGCCCGCTACGCGACCTGCATCCTCGACGTGCCGACCGGCAGCGGGCCGGCGGCCACGCGTTACTGGGCGCTGGCGCTCGCTCCGAACGGCAAGACCCTGTACGCGACGAACGCGGTGCAGGGCGTCGTCACGGTGTACGACGCGGAGACGCTCGAGCGCCGCGGGACGCAAGCGCTGAAGCGCTCCGCGGCTGCGCCGACCGCGACGATCGACCCGACCACCGCCGCTGTGATCTCGCCTGAGGGTTATCGGCTGTACGTCGTGGCCGAAATGGGGATCGTCGTCGTCGACACCGCGACGCTCGGCCTGAAAGCGCAGCTGGTCCCTGATCGCGCCGTGCGCAGCATCGCCCTCAGCGCTGACGGTCGCCGTCTCTATGCACTCTCGCTTGACGGGACGACGGTCTGGGCCCTCGACGCGATGAGCGGGCAGCCCCTCGCCACGCTCGCCGTCCCCCTGGCGAGCTCCATCGCGCGCGTTCGCTGAACCTGCGTCACGCGTGACCCCTTTCGCCTCCGCCGACGTACTAGTGATGACGGCCGCCGCGAGATTTCGCGCCTGACGAAACCCGCGACTTGACAGGTGGAATCGGCGGGAATCGAATGTGGCCGCCGACGGGGCTGCGGCTTGGAGGTGGACAACGCTATGAGTCTTCTTTCGAAGTTCTCGCGCCGAGGGTTCCTCAAGTACGGATCGCTCTCGGGTCTTGCGGCTTTCGTGACGTCGTGTCTCTCGCAGAACGCGCCGGCGACCTCGTCCGCTCCGGTGGCGACCGGTGCGGCCTCGGCCGCGCCGACGGTCGTCGCACGGGCTGACGCCATCACCTGGAAGATCCAGTCCGGGTGGGCCGGCAACGACATCTTCCAGGAGCTCTTCCTCGACTGGAAGACGATGGTCGAGGACATGTCAGGCGGTCGCATCAAGATCGACGCGCTGCCGGTCAATGCCGTGACGAATATCAACGGCGCCATCGATGCGGTGCACGCCGGCACGCTCGACGGCGCGCACCACGTGCCGGCGTATTACTACGGCAAGGACCACGCAGTGAGCCTCATGGGCACCGGCCCGATGATGGGCATGAGCGGCGAGATGTGGCTCGGCTGGTACTACTACGGCGGAGGCCAAGCGCTCTACGAGAAGCTCGTCCAGCAGAAGCTGAAGCTCAACGTCGTCTCGCTCTTCCACATGCCGATGAACGTCCAGCCGCTCGGATGGTTCAAGGACGAGATCAAATCGCCGAGCGACTTCAAGGGGATGAAGTTCCGCACCGTCGGCCTCGCGACCGGCATCTACGAGGGGCTCGGCGCGAGTGTCATCTCGGTCGCGGGCTCCGAGGTCGCGTCGGCGCTCGACCGCGGCACGATCGATGCCGCCGAATTCAACAACACGACCTCGGACACGGTGTACGGGCTCCCGGACGTACGCAAGATCCTCATGGCGCGGTCGTATCACCAGCCCAGTGAGATCCTCGAGATCTCGCTCAACAAGACGAAGTACGACGGGATGTCCGCGGATCTGCGGGCGATCATGAAGTACGCGGCCTTCGCGGAGTCGGCGCAGGGCGAGTGGAAGATGATGGACAGGAACTCCACCGACTACAAGAAGCTGCTCGACCGCGGCATCAAGATCATCAAGACGCCGCAATCCGTCCTCGACGCGCAGCTCGAGGCTTGGAAGAGCGTCGTGACGAAGGAGTCGGCGAGCAACCCCGACTTCGTGGCGATCCTCGACTCGCAACGGACGTGGGCTCAGCGCATCTTCCCCTGGGCCGATGCGATCAATATCCCGGTGCCGGACCGAGCGTCCTTCGACGCGAGGCCGAAGTAGCGAGCGAACGTCACGGCGAAGGAACTATCCTGACGGGACCCTGGGGCGACTCAGGGTCCCGTCAGATGTAGTCAGGGGGTCGGGGTGCAGCGTTTTCTGTTCACGATCGACCGCGTCAGTGCGTGGTCCGGGAAAGCGGTCTCGTGGGTCATCGTGCTCAGCACCTTCCTCATCACGTTCGACATCACCATGCGCTATCTCTCCAAGCCGTTCGGCGATGCGATCCACGCGATCTGGTTCACGTACACGTTCTCGTACGACATGTCGTATTACCTGTACGCGATCCTCTTCATGCTCGGGGGCGCCTATGCACTGTCGCGGGCTCAGATGGTGCGCGGTGACATGTTCTACCGCTCGTGGCCGGTCAAAGTGCAAGGCGCAGTCGATCTCTTCCTGTATGTCTTCGCGTTCTGGCCCGCGATCATCGCGCTGATATCGGTCGGCGCGCAGTGGGCCGCCGCTTCGTGGGCGATCCACGAGCGCTCGTTCACGACCGGCGCCGCGCCCCCGCTGTACCCGCTCAAGACGGTCATCCCGCTGGCCGCGCTGCTCATGGGCGTCCAGGGCGTCGCGGAGACGCTCCGCTCCTACATCGCGTTCCGGACCGGCGTGTGGCCGCCGCGCCTCTCCGACGTCGAAGAGACGGAGACGATCCTCGCGCGCCAAAGCGAGATCTGAACGATGAGTCCTGAAGTCCTCGGTCTCATCATGATCGCGCTCATGGTCGTTTCGATCATGATCGGGTTCCCGACGGCGTTCACGCTCATGGCGCTCGGGGTCACGTTCGGCTTCCTCGGCATCGGGTTCGTCGTCTTCGATCTCGTCGTACAGCGAACGTTCTTCGTGATGCAGAACGACGTCCTCGTTGCGATCCCGCTCTTCCTCTTCATGGGCTACCTCATCGAACGCGCCGGGATCCTGGACGAGCTGTTCCACGCGGTCCAGGCGATGTTCGGCTGGCTGCCGGGGTCGCTTGCAGTAGCGACCCTGGCGACGGGAACGATCTTCGCGACGGCGACCGGCATCGTCGGCGCATCGGTGACGCTCCTCGGACTCCTCGCCTTCCCGGTGATGATGCGGGCGAAGTACGAAAAGACCTTCGCTGCGGGAGCGATCACCGCATCGGGCACGCTGGGGATCCTCATCCCACCGAGCGTGCTGCTCATCCTGTACGGCTTCGTCGCCGGCGTGTCCGTGCCGCGGCTGTACGCGGGCGCATTCCTTCCCGGCTTCGCGCTCTCGGGGCTCTACCTCGGATACATCGTCTCGCGCGCGTGGCTGCGCCCGAAAGACGCGCCGATGATGCCGAAGGAGCTTCGCGAGAAGCTCGACCGCGGCGCGATGGCGAGGCTCATCCTCCGCGGTTTCGTGCCGATCGTGTCGCTCATCCTGTTCGTGATGGGCGCGATCTTCCTCGGGTTCGCGACCCCATCGGAGGGCGCCGCTCTCGGCGCCCTCGGCGGAATCCTCCTCGCGGCGATGCACCGTCGCCTCAACTTCGGGATGATCAAAGAGTCGGTCTTCCTTACGGTCCGCGCCGCATCGATGGTGGGCTGGCTGCTCGTAGGCTCGAGCATCTTCGCCGCGGTCTTCGCCCGTCTGGGCGGCTCCGCGGTCATCAGCTCGTTCGTCACCAATCTCAACCTCGGGCCCGAGCAGTTCTTCTGGCTCGCCCAGATCCTCATCTTCCTGCTGGGCTGGCCGCTCGAATGGACCGAGATCACGATCATCTTCATGCCGCTCTTCCTGCCGCTCCTCGCGCAGTACCACGCGAAGTACCCCGACAACATCTCGACGGACGCGTTCTTCTTCGGGATCATGGCCGCTCTCAACCAGCAGACGTCGTTCCTGTCACCGCCGGTCGCGATGTCGGCCTTCTACCTCAAGGGCGTGGTCGGGAAGGCCATCACGCTGAACCAGATCTTCATGGGCATGTATCCGTTCATGGCCATCCAGATCGTCGCGATGATCGTGCTCTGGTTCGTGCCGTGGCTCGCGTACGGTCCGGCGAACCTCGTCTACGGGGCGAGCCTCCGCTAGATCCGCGCCACATCGGCGAAGACGCGCTCGATGAACCGCCGGAGATCCGCGCGCTGTTTCGCCGCGCTCGCCGCGAAGATCCCGGCCAGCACCCCGGCGCCGGCCACCGCGATGGCGATCTCCTCGACGCTCAGGTCCGCTCTTGGTGGCTGCGTCGCGATGCCGACCGCGACGATCACGTAGAGCGTGAAGAAGAGGGCGACGAGGGCCTTCGTACGTGGCGGGAGCATCAGTCGGACCTCGATGCGCGAGCCGCCGCGCCGGCCTCGTATCGAACCGAGCCCGTGGACCGCGCGTCCCTGTCGCTCCCAGACTTCGAAGGTGTCCTCGCGAATGAAGCCGATGTACTCGTTTTCCATTTTGAAGACCCCGAAGGATCGCTTCTTGGGGCGGTTGATCGCCGCGGAGATGCGCTGCAGGGCGCCATCGGGCGCGATCGCGAGATCGGCAGACCACTCATCGGGCATGCCGCGCACAGTATCGAATGTTCTGTCGGGGTGGCCGGATTCGAACCGGCGACCTTTTGGTCCCGAACCAAACGCGCTACCAAGCTGCGCTACACCCCGGTGATCGATCACGAGTTTACCGCTTGCGAGACCCCAGGTGATCTCAGCAGTCAGCAGCGCGAGTGGTTCCGGAGCGCACGACCAGCGCCGGTGACTAAGCGGGCGGGAGAGTCCCCGTGTCGTGGTCCACCGGCGGCGGCGCCTTCGTGTCGTGATACTCGAGGATCTGCGCACGGATGCTCTCGCGAAGATCCGTCCACCACTTGGCGTCCGTCGTGTCGGGCCATACGTGTCGCTGATCCGGCTGGTGGACGACACAAACGACCAACGCCCACTCGTCGGATTCGTTCAGCTCCAGGCGCAGGCGCACGAGCTGCTTCGTTTTGTCCAGCGGCTTGAGCCACTTCGGTGATGTCATCACGACCGTCGATGCGGTGCCGCGGCCGCCGCGCGAGTCGCCCCAGCCGTCCACCGAGGCATCGGGGTAGAAGCCGCGGTGTCGAAGCGACGGCAACAGCTGCTCGAGCATCGCGCGCGCATCGCGCTGGAAACCGTTGAGGATGCGTGTCGCCTCTTCGGCGGCCAATCGCGTCACGGCCACAGCGGCGGCTTTCGCTCACGCTCGGTGCGGGCTGGCACCTCGGTCTCGCCGATGGCCGCGGCGACGAGCTCGCCGCACGGCGCGCAGGCGCCGGCCGGGGCGAGCCCGACGGCGGCTTGGATCCGGATCCTGAGGTCGCGGCGGTCATAGGTGTGGCCGCAGAGCGTCACCTGTCCGTCAGCGATGATCGGTGGCCGAGTGGCGTGAACGCTTCCATCTCGGGCGGTGATCCAGACGAAGGATGGATTGATGGCGTACCTCGCTTGCGCTTGGGCGGCACCCTTGCCCCGCGCGTCGCGGAGGCACATTGGCGAACACCGTAAAGGGTCGCTCTCAGTGTGTCATGACATCGTCGCCTGACTAGGTAGGCTTTAGGTAGGTAGTCCAGTCGGCAGCGCCGTATCAGGGGCTGTGTCTGCATCACTTGCCTCGCTCGCAATCGCTCGCTCGGCAAAGACGCAGCAGCCGCAAACGGCGTAGCCGTTTGGGGCTGTAGCTCAGTGGACAGAGCGCCGCCGTCCTAAGGCGGGCGTCGCCGGTTCGATTCCGGCCAGCCCCTCTTGCGAAGCGTTCCAGCCCTCCGGGCGCGCGTTAGCCATCGCTGGCACAACGCGCTTGGGAGGGGGTGGAATTCGGTTTAGTTGAGGTCCGCGCGGCCCGGCTGCGAGGCGAAGACCTGCGCCGCATCGGCCGCATCGGCGACCCGGTAGAACTTCCCCTGTTTGTCCGCGACGATCCGCGTCCGGCGCCCGGAGTCCTCCAGGCGCGTCGGCTTCCATTCGTATTGGACGAGTGCCTCGATCAGGTAGTTCGGCTCGCGGCGTGCGTCGAGGTCGGTCACGAGGTCGATCGGTGGCTCCTCGACGGTGAAGCCGTAGCCGCCGTCCGCGAGCAGGACCGCGACACCGCTGACCGCCGTCACCTGGCCGTCGCGGTCGACGATGCGGACGCGCGAGGGTCGATGCAGCGTGACGCCGGTCTCGAGCTCGAGGGTCGCCTTGGTCCCATCGATGTGGAGCGCCCAACGGAATGGGACGTGGCTCCCCTCCGGTCCATCGAACGTGTTCTCGGGCACCGGTGCGGCGGCCGGCTGCGGGTAGTGCGCAACCTGCTCGCGGAGCTCGAAGATCTGACGTTCGAGCTTCTTCACGTAGCGCTCGCGCTCGCGGGAGCGCTCCATGAGCGCATCGGCCGCGCCCTGCGCTCGCTCGGCGTCGCGCTTGACCTTCACGACGTCATTGACCGCCCATTCGAACTGCGTGATGACGCTCTTCACGCGGATGTCGGACTCCTCGGCCGCCAAGGTCAGCTCCCGGGCGTGAGCGGCGCCGCGGTTCCGGCGAGCGGCCTGGAAGCTGACCCACGCGCACGCGATACCAGCGAGGAGTCCGCTCACCGCGCCGACACCGAACCAGCGCTCGACACCCGCGCCCATCGCGGTGATGACCACCGCGGCGGTCACGACGACCGTCCAGGGAAGCAGATCGGTGCGCTGTTTGACGGGGATCGCGGGCTCGTCGCTCTTCGGGTGCGGCGCGTTGCACAGGGAGCAGTCGTCCGACTTTGCGGACGGACGCTCGTTGCGCAAAGCGATCACATTCATCCCAACACCCCGCAATGAATCTGGCGGCGCGGGCCCCGGCTGGCATCACCCTCGCGGGGGACCGCCGTTTTGCGGGTGGTCGCTGATAGGTGTGTGACACTTTTCATGTGACGACAGTGGCCTCGGCCGACCGCACCCGCCTCGCGCATTCGCTCGTGCTGCTGCTGCCCGCTGTGCTCTTTGGCCTGCTCGTCAGCGTGCAGTGGCGGACGCAGTCTGACCGCAACGAGTTGACGGTCCGATACAACACCCCGCTCCTCGATGCGGCGAAGACGCTGCAGAACGAGCAGAACACGCTCAAGGCGCAGCTCGCGGACCTGCGCGCGGAGCTCGACCAGATCCAGACCAGCGCATCGACGCAAAGCGGCTCCGCCAAAGACCTGCAGGCGCGCCTCGACGAGTTGAAGCTCGTCGCCGGTCTGAATGAGCGCAGCGGCGACGGCGTCATCATCACCCTGGACGACGCGCGCGGCGCGTCCGCGGCCAAGGACATCGAGAAGTCGATCTGCCACAACACCGACCTCACCGACATCGTCAATCAGGCCTGGCGCGGCGGTGCTGAAGCCATCGCCGTGAACGACGAGCGCATCGTCGGCTCGTCCAGCATCTACTGCGTCGGATCCACCATCATGGTGAACGGCACGCTGATGTCGCCGCCGTTCTCTGTGGTCGTCATCGGACCGCCGAACGATCTTCTCGCCACCTACGATGACCCGGCTCAGCTTCGCGACATCAAACAGCGTCGCGACGTGTACGGTCTCGGCTTCCGTGTAAGCCGTGCGAGTGGCCTGCACGTGCCCTCGTACCGCGGCGCGCTCAACGTCAGGTACGCGACGCCGCGATGAGATCGAACGCCGGCGTCATCGCGGTCACGGTGGTCGCGCTCTTCCTCGGCGTTCTGGCGGTGACGCAGATCCAGGCGCAGGACGTGTACTCGCGCAGCCTGCAGCTCGAGACACCAGCGTCGCTGACGACGCTCATCGCGAACCTCTCGGAGCGCAACAATGCGATCAAGGACGAGATCCTCGACCTACGCCATCGCACCGAAACCGCGCGCGAGGCGATCGCGAGTGGCAAGGGCTCGCTCACCGAGGCTGAGCGTCAGCTGGGCCAGCTTCGCGTCTTCGCGGGCATGAGCGCGGTCAGCGGCCCAGGCATCACGGTGCGGGTCGACGGGTCGTTCGACGAGCGCGCGCTTTCCGATCTCGTGAACGAGCTGCGGAACGCCGGGGCGGAGGCGATCGCCGTCAACACCGCGCGGGTCGGACCGCGCAGCTGG